>Ga0181573_10002066_pt1 | contig 19037 bp, 7 predicted proteins | sample 101ome_25_FD_148643 | JGI IMG/M metagenome (GOLD analysis project Ga0181573, IMG submission 148643) | Coastal salt marsh microbial communities from the Groves Creek Marsh, Skidaway Island, Georgia - 101409BT metaG (spades assembly) | ecosystem: Environmental > Aquatic > Marine > Intertidal zone... | reverse complement strand
CTTGACGCGTCCAGACGCGCGCCCGGGATACGAGGCGAGGATGTTCGGTTGGTGGCCGGGTGACGGGAAAGAATCCGTCCTGACCGAGATCGAGCTGATGCCGTCGTCGTCATCGTGGGAGTCGTCGTCGTCGTCATCGTGGGAGTCGTCGTCGTCATCCACCGCCGGCTCGCGCGCGGGTGAACGGAGAGGCGTCGAGGAGATCCTGAGTCTCTGCGCGGCGGCGAAGCACGGTTTGCCGGTGTACGCATCCGACGAGGTGATCGATACGCTCAGCGTCCACCCGCTGGGCTGGAAACCCTCGTTCGCGACGAGCCCAGCGGGGTACGACGACGAGTACGGCGCGAGTTACGGCGCGGAGAGGAGGTACCGCGGGTTCTTTTACACGCCGGAGAACGATGACGACCCGGCTGACCCTCGCCTGTTCGACGTTTTCCTGAGGTTTTTACGCAATCAGTTTGGCGGCGGCGGTGGCGGGAAGGTGCTCCGCATCCCCTCGGTCCCGCACGGCGACACCGAGGGTCCCTCCACCGCTCGCCGCCGCCCGTTCACGTCCCCGAACCTCGCCAACGCCTTGCTCAAGGGCCCCGCCGCCTTTTTCGCCGAGATCATCAAGACGTGGTCGACGTGGACGCACAGGTGGCACGGCTTCGGAGACTACGGCGACGTCGCCGCCGCCCCCGCGCTCTCGTCGCAGACGGGCAAGTTCGGGACGCTCGCGCGCGACGCGGAGAGGCGAGCGAGACGCCCGCCGTCGTCGGCCACCAGGTTCGCCCTGGACGGCACGATCGCCGACCAAGCGGCGCTCGCGGTTCTCCTGTGGCGAATGCGACTGCTCGACGCCGTCGTCGAGGACCGCGAGGCCGGTTCGGACCCTAACCTTCGCCTGTCTCGGCTGACGGACGCCGCCAACGATCGACACGGGGGATTCGACCCCCGCGCGCGCTCGGCGCTCGCCGTGATGCGCCGGGAGGTGGCGCTGATGACGACGGAGGAGGTTGACGAGGCGCGCGGGGGGTTGATCGAGGCGTTGAACAGGACGCTGAGACGCATCGACGGCGTGTCTCAACCGTTATCGGCTCTTTCGGTTGACGCCGCGGTCGACGGGGGCGAATCGCCGTCGACCGCGTCTCTCGGGCTGCAGCTGGCGGCCATGGACGGGCGGTGGGAGGAGTGCGCGAGGTGGAGGGACGTTTTGGGTGCGATGAACGCGCCGTGCGTCGATTACACGGCGGTGTTTGGCGGCGAGACGGGTGACGAAGGCGGCGGAGAAAGGGGATGATGATTTTCTCGAAGTCTCGAGGAAGTGCGCAAGACTCGAGCGTTTTTTTGTCAGTCGATATCGGGATAACCACGAGCCTTCGACCGCGAGGCGCCCGGAACACGCGACGCGCGCGCGCTCTAACCGTATCGGGACACGTCGGGCGACTGCTCGTGAGCATCCGCGGCCATGACGTCCCAGATGGTGCGCGAAACCTTTCGAGCGCGCCCCCACGACGCCGCTCCGCGCAGCCGCGGAAACCGTTCGCCTCCCCGATGGGGGGGCGATCGTCCCAACCTCGGGACCGTCGAAGTCGCGTCGTGCCTCTGCGGATCTAACCCGGTCCAACGGCGATCTAACCCCGAAACTCCGCCGTCATCGTCGCAGGAAGCAATCATGAAGAAACGGCAGGACGCCATTGAGGAGGCCTACGCCGCGCAGGTGCGTCCCGCGAGATATCGATCCCCCCTCTCGTGCGCCCGATCGCCCGTTCCAGCAACGCCTCTCGCCTGACTCCCCTTTCCCGTGCGCCATCGCGTCGCAGTGGGACGAGGGCAAGGGTTCGCATCACCCCGACTACAACCCCCAGGCTAAGGGCAAGCACGTGATGAAGGCGAGCCGCGAGACCGAGGAGCTGCTCCAGGCCATCATAAAGGTACGCCCCGAGTGAAGCCGAAAGGTCTTTCCCGCCGGTCAACAAATCAACGTAGATCGACCGCCTCGCCTCGACCCTCTCATCGCTGAACCGACGCACGCCGCGCGAACGACAGAACGACGTCAAGCTCATCTACAAGAAGATCGAGGAGGGCGCGGACGTCAACTTCGTCTTCAAGGAGGCGTATAACGCCCCCAACGGGTACACGCCGCTCATGTCCGCGTGCCATCGCGGCCGCGTCGAAGCGGCCAAGGCGCTCCTTCGATCCGGAGCTGATCCCAACTACGAGAACGACGCCGGCGATCTCACCTTGTTCTGGGGCATCGACGGCGGCATCGAGCTCATCAAGGTGCTGCTGCAGTACGGCGCCGACATCGACGCGACGTCGTCCAAGAAGGACTGGACGCCGCTGTCCTACGCGAAGGCAATGGGCAAGTACGGGCTCACCTCGGAAAAGGGCATCTACCCCGAGGACGTCCTCAAGTACTACGGCGCAACCAAGTACGGCAAGGGTCCGGATTGCCTCGGCGTTAGGTCTCCGCGGGAGAGCTTCGACCCGAGCAAGGAGACCTTCAGCCGCGATCGCGGTTCCTACCAGAAGGAGCCCGAGCACCCGTAAGCGGAAGAGGGAGAAGGGAGAGTTTATCCTCGTCTTTTGTTCACCGACGTTCGCTCGCTACGACTCGTTCACTTCACGCGCCGACCGCCTCGCCGCCCGGAAGCCTCACCCCGTACGACGCGAGCATGCTCGCCAGTTCCGGGTGCCTCGACGCGACCGACTTGAGCTCGCTGACGACGACTCGCGTCCCCTCTCGTAGCTCTTGCGTTCGCAGGTCGAGCTCCTCTATTCCAACCGCACCGTCGTCGTCCGAGGGAACGCCCGCGCGCCGCCTGTACTCGTCCCGCGCCTCCGCGAGCCTCTCGGCGATGCTCTCCGCGGTCGTGGCCGCCTGGCGCAGCGTTTCCTCGGAGGTTCCCGCGAGCGTCTCGAGGTGGTCGAGGGATCCGTTGAGAGCCCCCGCCTCGTCGTGAAGAGCGTTGAGCCGTTGGTCGTGCCGATCCAGGTCCCTCCTCAGCGCCGTCTCCTCGTCTTTCACCGCCTTCATCTTCTCGTACGCCGCGTCGAGCTTCTCTCTGAGCGCCGCGCGCGTAGCGAGCAGGTCTCCCTCGTCGGAAGCCTTCCTGGTCGACGCCCGGAAGTCGTTGTTCTTCCCGTTCATCTTCTCGAGAGTCGCCTCGAGCGCCTTGACCTCCTTTTCAGCTTTACGAATCTTGGCATCCAGCGTGTCGCCCTTGTGCTGCATCTCCTCCCTCTCTTGCGCAGCCTTGATCACGTAGTACGCCTGCGAGTGTTCCTCCCCTTCCTCGCGCTTGACCTTGTTGACGAGGATGTCGAACTTGTTCTGAAGCCGGCCCACCTTCATAGCGCGCTCCCGCATCTCGAGCGTGGCGCGATGGATATCCTCCTGCACCATCTTCAGCTGCGCCGCGAGCAGCTCGCGATGCACCTCGACCTCGTGCTTCCGCTCCTCCATGCTGAGCTGCAGCTGCATCTTGCGGTTCTCCAACGAAAACACCTCGTCGGCACGAGCGTTGAGCTGGTCCCTCAGTCGCTTCACCTCGAGTTTTAAAACGTCGTGAGCCACCATCCTGTCCTCCTTCTCCTTCACAGCCTCCTTCACAGCCTTCGCGGTTGTGTCCGATTCCAAGTTGACCTCGTGAAGCTCATCCGCCACCTGCTTCGCGGACTTTTTCAGGTCGTTGTTCTTGCGCTTGGCGTGCGTCAAGTCGTCCTCTGCTCGCTTGACCGACGAGGTGAGAATGTCAAATTCAGCGGTGCGCTCGTCGAGAACAGCCTGAATCGCCGCAATCTTCGCGTTCATGACCCTGCTCTCCTCGTCCGATCGCAGCCCGCCCGCCCTGGCAACCTTGCGTTCCAGGCCTTGGATCTGGAACTCGATGTTGTACAGGTTCTCCTGCTGCTGAAGCACGAGCGCGTCGAGCGATTTGATCTTCTGCGTCATCGACTTGTTCTGCGAGCGGCCACCCTCAATTTGCGACGCGAGGTCCCTCTCCTTGGCGCGTAAGTCGGTCAGCTCCTGGTTGGACTTGACGAGCAAGTCCTTGTGCGCGGCACCCTCCTTGATGACCGCGTCGAGCTCGGACTCGTTGTCCCGCATGATCCGCTCCAACTCAGCCTGTTTCTCCTCGAGGCTCATGAGCTCAACCTTCTCCTCCTCGAGCCGGCGAACGGCGGCGTCAACCTTTTTACGCGCGCGCTCGAGCTTCTTCCTCTTCTCCGCCAGTGTCATGCCCTTCGCCTCGTTGCCCGCGTCCGCCTGCGCGAGATCCGCGGCCGCCTTCGCGAGCGTGTTCTTCACGATGTCCACCTCGTCCTGAAGCTCCCTCTGGGTCGTCGTCTCCGAGGCAAACTCCTCCCTGAGCGCGCCCAGGCCGCGATCGGTGGTTTGGATCGCGGCGTCGATCTCCTTGTTGTTCGCGAGCTCCTGGTCGAGGAAGCGAGCGCGCTCGTCGAGGGTCTGCTGCTTAATCCGCAGCTCCTTCTTCCGAGCCGCGAACAGGCGGGAAGCCTCCTGGATGGCGTGATCTCGTTGTTTCATGCTGAGGATGGCATCCTCCCACTGCCGAACGAGATTCTGGCGCTCCGCGTGGAGCGCCCTGAAGTCTTCCGCGGCGCGGTCGAGTTCGATCTGCGCCGTCTGCGTGTCCGTCACCTCGTTCTCCAGCTCCGTTCGCTTCGCGTGGACAGCCTTGGTCATCTTCTCAATCGCCTGGTTAAGCTCGCGGACCCTCGCCTCGTCCGCGCGCTGGTACTTCTCGAGCGCGAGGTTATCCTCCTCCTTCTGTTTGCTCGCGGTGGCCCACTGCTCCAGCTCCTCCTGGTTCCAGTTCATCAGGAGCTTGAACTGCTCGAGCTTCTCGTTTCCGCGGTGCACGCTGGTCTGCAGCGACACCGTCTTGTCGTTCAGGTCGAGCTCCTCGCGTTCCATCCGCTTGATGTCCTCGCGGACCCGCGTGATGGCCATCTCGCTCATGCGCTTCATGTGCCGCTCGGTCTCCGCCTCTTTCGCCTTGGACTCCACCCGCGATTGCGTGAACACGAGCTCCTGCTGGACCGCCTTGAGGTGTTCGCCCATGACGCCGACGCGATCCCTGTTCTCCTCGGTCTCGTCCTCGATGACGTCCAGCGTGCGCTCCTTCTCGCGTATCGCGCGATCCAGCGCCCTGTTCTCGGCGTTGGCGAACGGCGGGAGGAAAGACTCGTCCACATCGCTGTCGGTCGGGTCTGTGACGTTCGGAGGGGACGTGCGGGGTGAGTCCGGGTCGGGGGATGAAAAGTCGCCCAAATTAAGGCTCGGGCGCAGCCCGTGGAATCCTCCCCAGTGGGGTTGGAGGAGGGGCACGGGGAGGATTCGGACGCACCGTCGTATGGATCCGCCATCGGGACTCGCCGCGCGTCGCCCCGCGCGTGCGATCGTCTCCTTTTTCGCCGCGGACTCGGGTGCGGCGCCCTGTGCGTCCGCCCGACACGCGCGCGACTCTGATTTTTCAGGCCCGGCGCTGGCCCGCACACTCATCGCCAACGGACACCAAATCGGGAAGCAGCAACGACGGGGCGGGGGCGGAAGGCACCTCGGTTTGACTTTACGCCGAGTTGCCGCAAACGTCAGGGCACGCGAGAGGGGTCGGCGCCCGACGCCGCACCGCGAACGCCTCGGGAGCGACATGGGCGAGGTCGCCGTCGCCGTGGATGCGTTCCGGGAGCAGTTCGACGCGGGGATAGCGTCGCTCACGCCCGACATCGCGGTGCGTCCCACGCGCGCCAGATTGCTCGGCCCCGTCCCGACTCTCGATCTCGGCGCTCACCCCCGCCCGTCCCTTCCCCGCATCTCCCCGACGCAGACGCTGGCGACGACCTGGAAGCGGCAACAGAGGGTGAACGAGCTTTGCGATCGCCTGTGCGCGCTCGTCCCCGCGCACGTGTGGTGCGACGCGCTGCTCGACGCGGGCGAGCGCCTGTTCGAACGAGGGCAGCACGAGCTCGCTCGACGCGCGTGCTTCGCGCGAGTCGCGGGCGCGAATCTGCTGGACGATTCAGACGAGCGATGGAAGCGCGCGAAGGAGGACAGGGCGCGCGGCGTTGGACCCACGGACAGGCGGCGCATGCACGTCCTCGCGCTCTTCGGCCGAGCGCGATGCGACGGCGCGATGGACGCGGCGGACGACCCGCACGTGCGCCATCCGCAGACGCTCGAGCGAGCCAAACGCGCGCTCGCCAACCTGCGCGAGGCCACGCAGGAGGCGTACCGCGGCGACGAATCCCTCTACTGGCTCGTGCACAACGGTACCGTGCACATCCACGCCGCGTGCGAGCGGCTCATGCGCAACGGACACTCGAGGCACGCGATCGAGTCGCTCATGTTCGCCGTCGCCTGTCTGGAATCGCACATCCTCCTCGCCGTCCCTCGATACCTGGACTGGCGCGTCACGCTGGCGTCGGAGGTGTGCGCGTGCTACGACGACGTCGGGGACTGCGACGCGCACGCGCGCGCCTTCATCGCGAAGTGCGTCGAGCACGTGGACGACCTGAAGCGACTCGAGGCTCTCGACCCCGTGCCGCAGACTCTCGAGATTCAAACCCTCTACGAGCGCGCGGATCGACGGTTCAGGGCGCTCAACGCGAGGTACGACGAGACCTCGACCACCGACGCGTCCGCCGTCACGGCCGAGATGGAGGCGACCGCGAACGCGCCGGGTGATAAGGCCCGGTTCCTGAGCGCGCTCCTCGCCATGGAACCCGACGCGAGGACGGTGCGGCACGCGGCGCCCGCGAACCCCGCGGTGAAAGCGGCGATGGAGGCTACGACGGAGTGGCTCGCCCCGCTCGTGCGTTCGATGACGGTCGGACTGGAGCACGCACGGGCGGTTCGTGCGGCGGCGGACGCGCTGAGGGAGAGGCGGGCGGCGCAGGCGGAGGCTGGGGTGTCGGGAAGGGAGACGGGAGCCGAGCCGGACTCTCGGGACGACGGTTCGGTCGCGAATGACGACGACGAAGAGGAAAAGCCGGATGATGAGCCCGCGGGGGAGGGCGACGCGCCGCGTCCGGATCCCACCGAACCCCCGCCGGACCTCGAGCCCGAGGCCAAGGAGGCGTACGAAGCCGCCGTCGCCGAGCTCCCTCTCTCGCTTCACGACGCGTTGATGCGTCGCGCGTTTTGTTACCAGTCGTGGGAGACGTTCAAGGGTGCGTTTATTTTTTATTTTCGTATGGGCAATCAGTCTGACATCGTGTTTTGTTCACAGGTCTGCACGACTTGGCGACGTTGAGGCTCGTCGAGATGGGCGCGTCTCTCGGAGGCGGCGACGGGAACGAAAAGGAGGAATCGTACGACGCGGACGCGCTGGCGCTGGCGCACGCGGCGGCGGTGCTGAAGGCGGTGCGGGTCCTGGAGGGGGGCGAAGAATTTCCCGAGCCCGAGCCCGAGCCCGAGCCCGAGCCCGAGCCCGAGCCCGAGCCCGAAACCTCCGACGGGGAAGCGCGCGAAAGGATCCCGGAGGAAGAAGAGACGGATGAGGAAAAAGCGCGAAAGGATCCCAGGGTGAAGCTCGCCATGACCCTGCGGGGCCTTCCCCGCGCCGCCGCGTCGTCGTGCGCGGATGTCGTGACCGACGCGGCGCTGCTCCTGTGGAACGACGTCAAGGACCGGTTCAAAGACTCGAGGCGGGAGACGACGGCGCGGGATTCGGACCAAGTCATCGCCGCCGAGATTCTCGCCGGATGCCACGCGGGTTTCGAGCTCGTGGGATTCGACGACGGCGCGCTGCGAGCCACCGTCTCGCTTCGCCTGTGCCTGATCCTGGAACGTCGCGGCGACGTCATCTCCGCGGCGCGCGTCGCGGAGGAGGCGACGCGCGCTATGGAACGCGCGCGAAGGGCGCTCGTCGAAGCCGCGGCGGGCTCGCCCGACGAAGCCGTCAGACACGTCACCGCCGAGTGCGTCTGGCTCGGTACCACGAACGACGCGAACGACGACGACGGCGACGACGACGACGACGACGACGCAACCGTCGGGTTCGTGCGCGCGTCGACGTCGGAGACGGAACAGGCGCTCGCGGCGATCCACGCCGACCTCCTCGCGGCGTACCATCGACTGGCAATCGCCGCCGGGATGGAGGCGGAGCGAGCGCGGTCCGACGCTCTCGTCGCCGAGCTCACCGCGAAAAGCGAGCGTCGCACGCTGGAGTCCACCATCTACGGCGTCAAGTCCGCGTGGGACTTGAAGCGGGAGACCCGCGCGTTGGAGCGCGCGGGGGTTTTGCCGCACGCGCCGGCGGCTTGCGAGGAGAGGCTCATAGACGAAGCCGGCCGCAACCCGTGGCGGCGAGCCGTCCTTCTCACGCAGATGGCGGCGTCGCGGCCGAAGCGCGAGAACCGCGAGGCGCTCCTCGAGGAGGCGGCGGCGTCCTTAGTGGAAGGGGAGCGGATCGAGCGCGAGCTTCACGCGGCGGCGACGCGGAAGGAGGAGGATACGACGACGACGACGACGACGACGACGACGACGACGACGACGACGACGACGACGACGACGACGACGACGACGACGACGACGACGAAGAGATGGCTCGTGCCCCGCGCGCCTCGCGTGTTGACGCGCACCGAAGTCTCCGTCACGCTCATCCCGCCCGAGCTTCAGAACAGCCTGAGGAGCCCCATACGCGGCCGCGAGCACCCGGAACCCGCGACGTTCGCCGTCCTCGCCAAGGTTCACACCTCCGGACTGGCGCCGGGTCTGCACAACGTGGATCTTCCCGGCGCGGGGGTGCGACTACCCGCGGATGGATCGGTAACGCGCGTCACCGTGACGGGCCTCACCCCGAACGAGTGCTACACGTTCTCGGTCGTCGCTTACGACGGAAACGGCGACGTCATCGGCGGGCCGGGACTCGCCACCGATGGGATAGTGTGCATGCACCCGCTGCCCAGCACGACGCTCTGGTCCAACCTGGCGGTGGCTGCGTCCAGGCTCGGATGCCTCGGGGTGGCGAAGCGAGCGGCTGGAACGGTTTCGAGGCGTTTCGTCAACACGCGCCGGCCCCCCAGGTTCTACTACGAATCGCACCCGATGAGCCTTCAGAGGCTTCGCGGCGACCTCGTGGCGGGTTCCACGTTCCCGACGATGCGCGCGGTCGCGAGGTCGCTTCTCGTGGCGGCGGAATGCGCGCTGGCGTCGAGGATGCCCGAGAGGCCCGCGGGCGACCCGCCCGTGCCAATGTCGGTCCCCGAGGTTCAGGACCAGGTTTTCCGGTTGCGGTGCGCCAAGAAGATCCTGATGGCGATGGAGCTCGCGCGGTACGTCGACGACGTGCCGCTGACGCAGGAGATCGCGCTGCGCCTCGGTAACTGCCTGGCGCCGCTGCTGACGTCGAGTAGAAAGTCGAGGCTGCTGGTGACGGCGCTGGCGCAGTGCGTCTCGCAACTGCGGGATACCGGCGCGGCGCGCCACGGCGCCGTCGCGAGGCTCTCCGCGTCGCTGCTCTTCGAGCTGGCGTCCATCGCCCGAGACAACGGCGAGCGCGGGGTCCTGAGCGACGTCGCGACGCTCGCGCTGGACTCGCTCGAGGACGTCGACCTCGCGCCAAACCCGGAGAGAAAATCGCTCGAGCAGTTCCTCCTGTCGCTCCCCGAGTGGAAGGACCTCGCGTCGGACGCCCTCGCGGAGCGCGTGGCGGCCGCGGAGTCGGAGTCGGCGTCCGACCCGTGCGCGGCGGTCCTGCCCAAGATTTCGGTGGATGGCGCCAAAGCCGCGTTCGACGCGCTCGAGGCAATCGGCGAGGAGATTCACTCGCACGAGGAGTACCTGCGCGCGTTCGCGAGGATAGCCAAAGCCGCGGTTGCTCAGGGGTTAAGTCCCGACCTACCCGTGTGGACGGATTCCGTGCTCGGTAAGTTCAAGGCTGCAACCGCGGTGGCGCCCTTGGAGTTTCCCGCGCCTCCCGACGAGGAGCCCGATATCGCGCTGCCCGAGGAGGAGGAAACCAGGGTGGCGGCTCTGGAATCCGCGGCGGAGGCGGCTGCCGAGACGTTGGCCGCCGCCGAGGAAACCCTCGCGACGGAGGACGCCACGGACGAGGATAAGGCGGCAGCGGAGGAGCGGAAGACGGCCGCGGAGGCTGCGAAGGCGGCGGCGGACGGCGCGCGGGACGGCGCGATGGCCGAGGCTGTTCGCCGCGAGAAGGCTGCCAGGACGCTGACGAGGAAGCTGCCGCCGATGTTCGCCAGGCGAAACGCGAAACTGGCGGCGAGGCCCGCGATCGCCTCCAACTCCCCGTGGCACGCCGAGGTGCACACCACCCTCGGACTCGTCAAGCACGAACGGGCGGAGGATGCGGTGCGCGCGGAGGGTCTCCCGGACGTACCCGAGGAGGCGGCGACCCGCGAAGCGGCGGAGCCCGACGCTGCCGACGCCGCCGACGCCGCCGCCGACGCCGACGCCGCCGAGGCGGAGGCTTCACCGCCACCGCCGCCTCCTCCCCCGCCCGCGCTCGACGCGATGCGATCATTCGCGCGGGGCGTCGAGCTGGCTTCCAGGGTGGGCGCGCACGGCCGCCTGATGAACGCCGCTCGCGCCATGCACACGCTCGCGAGGTCGCCGTCGTGCGGCTTGCGCGCGGATCCACGATTGGCCAAAAGCGGCGGCGCCGGGCTCCTCGCCGTCGCCGCCGCTCGGCTCGTCGAGCACCTCGAGAAGCTCCGCGTCGGGACGGTGGACGAGTCACCGATGGTCGCGGTGGACGGCGGCGCGACGAGGGCGCCCGTCGACGACGAGGGCGATCGGTTGAGGGAGGAGCGACGCGCGAGGATCGTCGAGGCGCAGCCGCCGAGCGAACGCGACCCGCCGCCGCCGTGGTTCGCCGACCGACCGGGCGTCGCGCCGGAGTTTTGCCTCCGGTTCGTCGTCACCGCCGCCGAGGCGTGCGCCGCGGCGGGAATGAACCACAGGACGATCGACCTCGCCGTGGGAATCGCCGAGGCTCTCGGAACCGCCGACGCCGCCGCCGCCGCCATGCCCATCGCAGTCGCCGCCGCTCGAGACGTCGCGGAATCGCTTCCGGACGGTATGCTGGAAGGTCTCGAGAGGAGCGCGTTCAAGGCTCTCGGAGCCCGGGCCGAGCCCGTCGCAGCCCTCGCCGACGCCAGAGCCCTCGCGTCAATCGACGCCGCCGAGTACGCGCGAAGGGGCCCGGCGACCCGGACGCTTCGCCGCGCCGGCGCCGAGGACCTGGAGCGAGACTTTTCGCTGTTTTGGAACGGAATCGACGAGCCGGAGTCGATCGCCGCGACGCGGTACTTTGGCGCGGAGGTCACCCTCCCGCCGTGGAAATCCGGGCTTTTGGAAACCGGAAAACCCTCCACGTGGAAACCGCCGGTTGGCTCCGCGCCGTTGGCGCACGGCGACGCGGTGGAGGCGGCGTACGCCCGCGCGGTCGCGACGGCGAGGACGGGCAACGACGCGGGCGTCGTCGCTCAGGCGCTCCTCGAGCTGGGAGATTTCGAGGCTGCGTCCGGGCACCCGCGAAAGGCGGCGTCGCACTGGAGCGCGTGCGTCGATCAAATCACCGGATGCTACCGCACGGTCACCACCGCGGGCGCGTCCGCGTTGCCCGGAGACCCGGAGGCGTGCCTCCGAAGGTACGGCCTGTGGGGGTGCCTGCGGGGCGCGCAAGCCGCGGCGCGGCTCGCGTCGCTCGGATCGGTCCGACGCTCGTCCGCCGTCGGCTCATCCGCCGTCGACTCGGTAACGCTCGGTAACGGTCACAGGATCGAGGCGGCGAGGATCTCCGCCGCGCTCTTCGCCGCGCCGTTCGCGTCCACGCTCGCGCACTCGCCCAGGGCGGTCGAGATCGTGTCCGGCGTCCGAATACCTCCCGCGCAGCTGTGGGACGGGGTGGACGCGCACGGGTCGGATCCGTTTGGGTTTGACGCGAGGACGTCGTGCGATTTCGCGACGGCCGTCGGAGAACTTCTCGTCGCGTCCGGACGGTCTCTGGAAGCCCTCCCGCCGCTCGCGGTCGCCGAGCACCTCGCCGCGCACGCGCTTCGGGACGCGCGGGCGTGCGCGAGGGTTCGGTGCGCGCAGGCGGCTGCGCTCGCGGGCGTCGGTCGCTTCGACGTCGGTTGGGAGAAGATCGACGGCGTACTCGCCGGGGATTCGTTGCCGTCCACCTCCACCGGACCCGACGGTGGGGTGGTACGCGACGAATCCGGCGCGGTGGTCACCAGGAACCCCTGGGGCACGCCAGAGAACCGTTCACGCCCGTTCGACGTTGCCGCGAGGGTTACGTCGGAGGCGAACAAGGCGGCGATTGAGCGAATCGCGGTTGGCGAGATGCCCGACGCGATCGCCGACGCGTACGGCGAGGAAGTTTGCGCCGAGCTCTCGCTCGTGCGCGCGCGCTGGCTCGTTTCCCTCGCGACGCCGCTCGCGGTGTGGCGCGGGGACGACGCGGACGCGGTGACGGGCGAGCCGATCGGTTCCGAGGGTGGTTCCGACGGTTCGTCGGTGGACGCCGACGTCCGCGACGACGTACTGGCTCGAGCCGAGGAGATTTTGACACGGCTGGCCGAGTCGACGACGAAAGCGGTCGCCGAGAAGGCCGCCGCGGAGCAGGAACGGATCGAGGCGCGCAGGGCGAAGGCGGCGGAGGCCCGCGAGGCTCGCGAGGCGGCGCGCGCCGAGAAGGAGGCTTCCGAGAAGGCTGAGCGCGAAGCCGCCGAGACAGCGGAGAAGGAGGCGAGGGAGAAAGCCGAGCGGGAGGAGGAGGAGGCGTACGAAGCCGCGGGTCCTTACCCCATCGCCGTCAAAAAACCACCCGCGGATGATCACGACGCGACGGGAGCCCCCGGCGGTGGCTCCGACGCGGAGAACGCGGATCCCAACGCCGCGGACGGGACGGGACGGGACGGGAACGAGCCCGAGGACGTGGAAGGGTCACAGCCGCTCCACCCCGACCCCGACCTCGACCTCGACGTCGACGAGGAGGACGTCGTCGCCGAGGAGGTCGAAGAGGGCGAGACGCGGCGGGTCATCAGCCCCTGGCTGTGCGCGACACCCTCGCAGATGAGCATCCTCGCGCGCGCCAAGGCGTCGCTCGCGGAGGTTCTCCGCGCCAGGAACCGACCCAGAGCCGCCTTTGACGAAGCGTCCGCCGCGGCTCGCGAGCTCGAAGCCGTCGGCGACGGAACGCCCGAGGGGGTGACGCCCAACGGAGCCGCCGCGGCGAAGGCCCGAGACGCGCTCAGAGCCGTCGCGCACGTTCGCGGCTCGCACGCGCTCTGGCTGGACCTCCGCGCGGAGTGCGCGCTGTGCCTGCTGGAGCTCGGGCACCTCGACCGGTGCCGCGAGCTCGCGTCGTCGTGCGTCGCCGCTTCAAACGACCTCGGCGCGACGGACCATGTGAGACTCTTCAAGTACGTCGCCGCGCGAGCCGCCGCGACCGCCGGCGACGTCGACACCGCGCTCGCATCGTACGCGTCACTGCTGCGGGAGATGACGACGCCGCGGGAGATGACGGAACGGGGGAGGGACGGATCTCCGCCCCCGCCGCCGTCGTTTCTCGCTCTCGTCGCGGGGACAACCGCCGAGCTCCTCCTCCGACTCGGCGACGCCGCCGCCGCGGAGGCTTGGCTCGAACCCGCGATTGCGACGACGCGCGCCCACGCGGACGCCCTCGGGCTCGCGCAGTCCCTCCGGTACCCCGACGCGCGGAGCGTGCACAACCCCGCGGCGGCGCCGCTCGTCGGGCTACTCCTGATTAAATCCGAGACGTTGGTTCGACGCGGCGGCGAGAAGGGGAGTCTCGCCCGAGCCCGTCGATGCCTCGACGAGGCGGCGTCGCTGTGCGGTTCGCACACCGCGGCGACGGATGCGAGGACGCACGCGACGATCGCGATGCTCCGGGGGCACGTCGCGAGGATGAGCGCGGACGCGACGTACAAGCGGAGCATCGCGGAGGCGTCGCTGACGCGGGCGCTCGCGTGGGCGTGCTCGGGTTTACACGATCGACGGCTGATTCGCGCGTGCCTGCTCGAGCTCGCGTGGCTTCACGTTCCGGCTGCGGAAGCCGAAGCGGCGGGTGTCGGCGAAGGGGAGCCCGCGGCGTCGCCGGACGACGCGAAGGCGACCGCGCGGGTCGTGGCGTGCCTGCGACACGCGGCGAAGGCTGCGAAGATGCGCGACGCGTTTGAGCACGAATCGCGATTCATCGCCGAAGCCGCTTCGTCGACGAAGTGGCCCGCGGGTCTGAGCGAAGCCGTCGAGGAGGAGGAGGCGGCGAGGGACGCCGGGCGCGGGCACGCCAAGCTCGACGGCGCGGACGCCGCGCAGGCGAGGCTCGCGGTGGCGTCCTTCGTCAGGCTGGTGGGGAGGCTGCCCGCGATTGGGTTCTTCGCCCCCGGCTCGCGGTCGGCGCGGGAGATTGCCGCGGCGACGCACTCGGCGCTGGCGGATTCGTGCGACGCGTACAAGCAGCGGTGTTGCTTCGCCGAGACCCCCGCGCTTCCCCCGGGCGGAGACGTGGACCCGCCGTCGGGCTGGGACGGGGACGGGGCGGCGCGAGAAGGGTCCCACGCGTCGGGAAAGCCCGCCGCGAGGGTGGTTGAGATTGGCGCGGTGCACGCGCAGTGGATCGAGCCGGCGAGTGAACCCCCTCGTTTCGCCCGGGTGAAAAAATCCGCCGACGAAAAAAGCTCGCGACCGGTACCGGTGTGTCTGATCTTCGTCGTGAGCTCGGGCGACGAGGCCGTCGCGACGGTCGCGGGCGAGGCGAGCTTCGAGCTCAGAGAGGTCCGCGCGATGCATCGCGAGGTGAAGACGATGCGCAAGGAGCTCGCGGACGCGGGGGAGGCGGGCGTCGAGAGGGCGAGGTTGGATGCGTTTTTGAGGAAATTCGCCGAATTCGTCGAGGGACCGCCGCCGCCGGATCCGAAGCGAGCGAGGTCTAGGAGCCCGGTCCCCAACCCGGACCCGGCGGAGGAGGCGCCCGCGGCGGATGAGGGTGCCGATGGTGCCGATGGTGCCGAGGCGGCTGGGGACGAGGCGGCTGGTGACGAGGCGGCGCCGCCGATGACGACGGCGGAGGACGTCTCGCTGCTGTCGGCGCTGGAGGCGTTTGCGTCGCCCGACGGCGGGTACTGCGGCGTGAACCCCGCGCTGTGCGCGATCCTCCACCCGGCGCTCGCCAAACGACGGGCGAGGCGACCGTGAGCGCGAAGATCCGGTGAGTTAGTCTGCTTAATTAAACCTAATCCTATCTACGGTTGTTCCGACCCGCGGCTTTCGTCAACCACCGCGTGGATTTCGTCAACCACCGCGGCTTTCTCCGCCGCGCTCTCCCGTCGCGACTCGGTTATCCCGATCCACGACTCGACGCCCATGGTGCACAAAAGACCCGCGGCGCCCACGAACACCTGCCACGGTGGCGTCTCCCCCGTCGCCCACCACACCAACAACGTCGCCAGCGGAAGCTCCATCAGCAGGTAGAGCGACACCTCGGCGGATGGGACGTCCTTGGCGCCGATGGTCAGGAACATAAACGCCGCCGCGACCAAAACGCACTGGAACACGAGCGCGGTCACCGCGACGCCGCCGTCGTCGGTGACCGGGACGAGCGGCGCCGCGCGGCCGTGCGCGTCACCGCTTCGCTCATCCGCCGTGAACACGACCGCCAGCGCCAAAGCCTGCCCGAGGAGGCCCGAGGTGGACAGCGCCGGGACCATGTCAGCGTCGGGGTTCGCCTTGCAAAACGTCCAATACGCCCCGGTTCCCACGGGTACCAGGAGCGCCACGGACGTGCCCACGACGTGCCTGGTCTCGCCGCCGCTGTCCAGCGCGTCGGCGAATATCAGCAGCACCCATCCCACGCACGCGAGCGACGCGAGCCACGTGTGCGTCGGCACTCTCTCCTCGAGGAGCAGCCTGCTGAACAGCGCGGAGCAGAGCGGGCCCGTGGCGACGATGGACAGCACGGACGCGATGTACGTCATGCTCGCGGCGACGATGAACGCGACGTTCTGGACCATGTAAAGCGCCGCGCCCCGCCACAGGCGCTTGGCTCCGAGCGCCCTGACCGCGTCGAGATACGCGTGTGGCCTCCCACGGTTCGCGAGGATGTACATGAGCGGGATGAAGACGAGGCGGCCCCACGCGCGGTAGAAGACGATCCCCCAGGACCCGAGCCACTCGGAGCTGGACTCGAACGCGGACAGGCGAAGGAGCATCGTGTCGGGCGCGAGCACCAACGCGCCGAATATGGCCGTCAGGCGCGCCCGAAGGGGCACGGCACCCCCCATAATAACGGACGCGCTTCGGCAAGTGACGCGGATTCAGTTTGTCCGCGGGTGCAAAGCCACGCAGATCTTCCTCGGGCCGAGTCATAGCTCGGGACACGCGGGGACCATGGAGCAGCCCGGCGAAACCATGGCCGAACGCAAGGCCAGGCTCAAGGCCTTGCGGCAGGCGAAGGAGGCGGCGGAGGGGCGCGCGCCCGAGGAGGAGACGAAGGACGGGGGCGAAGAGCCGCCCGTCCTCAAGTTCCGCAACTACCTGCCAAAGGACGAGGTGCTCGCCGAGGCGGTGGTGAAGGCGACGAAAGCGCCGGAGTTCGAGCCCGTAGAGGCCAAGCCGCTGGCAGTGGCAGAGGAGGTGAGTTGAAAGACCGGCGGCGTTTTTCTCGCGCACCGCGTCCCCGCGCCGCCGTCGCGACGGCACCCCTCGCCCGAGACCCGCAGCGTCGAAGATTTGGGCACCGCTAACCCTAATCCCCCGTCCCTCACCCGGCACAGGATGACATCCACGACCTGCTCCCGACGCGGGAGAACATCGACCTCAAGAATCACGTGGAGCGAAAGATGCAGAAACTCGAGCGCAAGACGCAGCGCGCAATGATCGAGCTCATGCAAGCCGAGGAGGATCGTCGAATGCAAGAGCGCGGGGAGCAGGCGGATGAGTGAGAGGGAGTCCCTCCGCACCGCGCCGCGAGGGTCCGCCGGCGCGCACGCCGGCGGTGTACATCTAGCCAGGGGTTGCTATCCTTCGGGGTAATATTAGAATCGCGAATCCACGCGTCGATCCCGGCTGCTAAAGGCCCGTTCCGTTCACTTCTCGCTCCTGGCCGCGGCGAAGCGCCGTAAGATCTCCTCGTCCCCCGCGGCTCTCAGCGCCCCGAGCACCTCCCACCCCGGCTTCTGCGTCGTGAGCAGGTACTCCTTGTTCGCCGGGTCCCGCGCGGCGCTGTACGCGCCGAGCACGCACGACACGACGAGCCTCGCGGCCATGAGCGTGGGAACGATGGACCGTTCCGCGTCGGTGAGGGGAAACTCCGACTCGAATCCCGCCAGACACTGCGCCGCGTCTCCGACGGGGTCCCTCTTGTTCAGCGTGTAATACGCGCACGCGATGGCGACGTCGTTGACGCGCCACGAGACGTTGATGTCGCCGAAGTCGATGATGCCGACGGGCGTCGCCCTGAACGGTCCGGCGCATTCGCCGGAGGTTTCCAAACGCACGATGACGTTTTGCTCGTTGGCGTCGTTGTGCGTGGCGCCCCTTCGAAGCGAGCCCGCCACCGGGCTCACCTTGGCCTCGAAATCGTCGAGCACGCCCTCGGCGATCGCGCGCCTCGCCGGGTCTTCCACGGCGTCCATGAATTTCCTCACCGTCGGCGCGTTGGCGTTGTCCCACTGATGCCATCGCTCCGCGCCCGGATGTCGGAACGACTCGAGCGCCCGGACCATCCTCCCGAGGAAGGCGCCGAGCTCGCGCATGAACGCCGGCGTGTGCGCGTCCCTGCAGTCGTCCGCGATGCTTCCGTCCACCCACGTCAACACGCGCACCGCGTGGTCCCTGCGCGCGTCCCTCGCGCCCTGACGAAGCGGTAGGTTCATCCTCGCGATGTCGCGGCCGTCGACGCCAACCACCGGGCACGGGCACTTCACCCCGCGCTCGGTGAGGTGCCGCATCATCGCCGACTGCGCGTCGAGCAGCGGCTGGTTCTGCGACTCCACGCCGTTGTGAACCTTGAGCGTGTACTGGGCACCGGACGTGGTGCGGACGTGGAAGTTACGATCGTCGTACGAGTTCAGCTCCTTCGCGCTGGACGCGTCAATCTCGCCGCCGCAAGGGAGCACGAAGCTGGCGCGGACGAACTCGACGACGGCCTCGGCGGAGCACTGGGGCTTCTCGAGCTTACGACGCGCCTCGTCGTCGTTATCGGCCATGGCGATACGGACCGGGCGCGGGCGGGAGTGAGGGTTTTTGGCACGTTTGATGCACGCACGTCTTTCCTCAGTGAGTGGGCACTCTGGCTGGATTTGACTCGTTTTGGCAGTCCTACGCCGCAGCCTTCGCCCCGCCGCTCGTCGCCGACGACGACTTGGTGGACTTTCCCGTCGCCGACATCGTCTTCGCCTTGGCATCGACGCCCGCGGAACCCGCCGACTTCGACTTGGCCGTGCGCTCCATGGCGGCTGACTTGGCGCTTCCCCCATGATGTGTCGTCGTCAAACTTTTGCCTCCTCCCGTTGCCGCCTTTGCCTCCCTCGCTCTCCTGTCCCTGAACCCGAGGTCCAGCCCCTCGAGTCCCGTGGACTCCTTGACGAGAGCTCCCTGCTTCCCGTGGAAGTACTTGTTCGCCGGGTCCTCCACCTGCTTCGCGGCTTGGGCGATGATCTCGTCTCGCATCTCCTGCCCGAGCTTCGCGAGATTCGCCTTGCGACGAGCGTCCCTCGCCTCGCTCAGGTCGTTGCACGTCGCGTGCCACTGCTTGTGCAGGTGCTGCACGCACACGATCTCGTCCCCTTCCCTGTACACCTGCCCGATGGTGACCTTCTCCGGGTCCCAGACGTCGCCGCCGTACCGCCTGGCGCCGTATCGCCCGTCCCAGAGCAACTTGTCGTGGTCGCGCTTGAAGCAGTCGGTGTCGTAGGGCTCGTTGGGGTAGTTCGAGGAGACGATCTTGTCCGCGGCCGCCTTGCACTCCGCGAACGTCGCGGTCGGGTCGCATCTCCACCAGTAGCTGCGGGTCGCGGGGGGGATGCGGGGG
>Ga0181573_10002065_pt1 | contig 19062 bp, 13 predicted proteins | sample 101ome_25_FD_148643 | JGI IMG/M metagenome (GOLD analysis project Ga0181573, IMG submission 148643) | Coastal salt marsh microbial communities from the Groves Creek Marsh, Skidaway Island, Georgia - 101409BT metaG (spades assembly) | ecosystem: Environmental > Aquatic > Marine > Intertidal zone... | reverse complement strand
AGGCCAGCCAGGTCGGCGAGGACGGCAATCCCAAACGACGCACGACCAAGCGGAGCAAAGCCGCCGCTGCGGTTGCGGCGCTTGCGAGGACGGAGGCCAACGGCGGGGCTGGCATCGGCGACGACGGCCCCGACGGCCGGATGGAGGGGGTCGTGTATGCCCAAGGCAAGAATGCAGGCGCGAACGGGGCTCACGCGGCCCGCAGGCCGCCCACGAAGGAAACGCCTCACGAGTCCGACGAAGGGATTACGGCCGAGCCCAAGCCCGTCAAGCGGAGCCGCGGCGGCAGGGTCATCAAGGAGCCCGTCGATCGATACACGACTCGCGATTACAGCGGCGATAAGGAAGTTGTCCCGGTACCCAAGAAGCGTGTCGACACCGCCGCGCGGAACGGAAAGTACGGCAGGTGGTCCCAGGAGCGATACATGGCCGCCCAGAAGAATCTCGTCGACGCCATGAGGCTCATCGGCGCCACGCATCCGCACAAGGCAGTCCTCCGCCCCTTTCTCCGCGAACAGGCACGAAAGTCCGTCGGAGACACCGGCCTGCTGGACTACCTCCTCAAGAACCTCACCGACTCGGTCGTCTCGGAGGAGGGCGAGAGGCTGCGCCGCCGCCACAACGCGACCGGACACATGGAGTACTGGCTCCAGGACCCCAAGAGTGCGGACGAAGAGAACAAAATGGTCAAGGACGAGATGAGCGCCCTGTCGGCGGAGCTGCGCCAGGTCCGCGAGGCCCGCAACCTCCTCCAGACGGTTCGCGAGGTCGTTGAGGACGTCAAGACCGAGGTCGGCAGCCCAAAACAGTTGAAAGGCGCCAATGGTGCCTTGAATGCATCGTTCCAGAAGGATTTTTCCGACCTCAAGGCCGAGCACGAGGCGCACGCCAAGCGGTCGGAGGAGGAGATCAAGGTGCTCAAGGACAAGGTCGAGATGCTCGAGTCGAAGGTCAAGGAGTTGATCGGCGTCGTCGAGGAGGTGAAAGTGAAGGGAAATCTGGACGTGGCGATGGACGACGTGCTCTATGGCCGGGACGAGTAGGCGTAGGCGGGCAAGAGACGCGGCCGGGCGTTACCGGTGGCCGATTCACACGAACATGACAAGTCTGTAGTTGAAAGATTTGACGACAACCGCCCTTCCGCACCGAAACGCGCCGTGTCGTGGCGCGTGGTCACGCGTACCTCGCCCAGCTCGACGATCTCGGACTCAAGGCAGCTGCCGGTCGACCGACTGACCCGACGACGACGACCGGCACAAACTCGAGGCGAACCGGCGAGTCCAGTTCATCGATACGTACAGATTCTTCGTCACAAAACGCACACGTCATCGGATCGCCTGGACAGCGGAGAACGCGTGGGAAGAGCCAGAGAATCGTCCCAGCCGAATCTTGGTCCCTGATTTTCCCTGATCTCCTCGACGCAAAGGACTGAATGGGCCAAAGGACGAGGCTTCCTTTACGGCTTACGGGAGTCATTGCCCTGCTGCTGGGCTGCCTCTGCGTACGTGGACAAACGGCGACTGCCGGGCGATCTTCAACGGCCCTGGAAAATTGCGAGCACTGCCCTCCCTCCCCCACGCCATCCCTCACTCGACGCCCGCTCGACCCACATTCGAACATCGACCCTCGACAGGAGAGATCGTACGCATACCGGCTAAAGAGCGCCACCCTAAAGAGCCCGAGCCCGAGCACGTATGACGGCGGCAGCGACCACGTGGGTCGGCTGCTGCTGCAAGAAGAAGACGTGGCCGACGAGGCTGTTCTGCCCCAGGTCGACGTGGGCATCAACGTCGATGGCAACGTCAACGTCGACGTCATGGTGAACGAGTCACGGCCAGGGTCGGACGAAAGCCAGTCTGAAGGGGCAGAAAGCGACCGAGAGGAGCGGCCGCCTTGCTACTTGGACACGGACGTGCCGCAGCTCGTCAGCGTGCAGACGTGGCGTTCTCGCAAGACCAAGCCCAGGGAGAGCATCACACTGATGACGCAGCTTTCCGACGATCGACTCAGCATGCTCGAGAACCAGTGCCGGACCTGGAACGATCCGATCGTTGCGATGGTATACGTGCCGCTCTTCAATCGCAAGGCCGCCGACGATCCCATCGTCCCGACGTATTCCAACACCACGCTTACGAACGTCATCGAGGGTATCGACGCGTTCTTCTACTTCATGGAGATGACGGCGCCGTGCGTGCTGACAATCGAGCTGGTCGGCGAGTTCATGGACCCGTTGGATCCCGTCGAGTATCCCATCAACGCACTGCGAAATAGGGCCATCAAGCTGGCCAAGACAGACGTGCTGTTCATGCTGGACGTGGACTTTGTCCCCGCCACGGACCTGGGCATGCCGTCGCCGGGGTACCGGGACCCCGTGGTGTACGACCAGCTGATCAAGCTCACATCCGAGAGGAAAGCGCTGGTCTTGCCCGCCTTTGAGATCACAAACCGGAAACAAGAGCTCGCCATGGGACAGAATTTTGCGAGGAAACTCGCGCTCAGCGGCAAGCAGTTGATGCGCGACTACTACCTCGCGGGCATGGTGGACGCGTTCAACGGGGCCGACGCACCGTGGGGGCACGGACCAACGCAGACGTCCAAGTGGGTGACAATCATGGACACGCCGATGACGTATAGAGCACACTACCAGCCCAAGTACGAACCGTTCCTGATCCTCGGCAAGTCGACGATCCCCTGGTGCGATGAACGGTTTGTCGGGTATGGGGGCAACAAAATAGCCTACATCAACCAGCTGCGCGGCGAGGGCTTCACGTTCCACGTCCACCCATTCGGATACACGCTCCACGTCCCGCACCCCAAGACCAAGGCCGCCAACACGTTTGTGCAAGCCAAGCGAGCGGGCGCCTCGGAGATGGACTACCTCCGCTCGCTCGTCGAACGCAACATCGCGGACGGCGTGTTCGTCCCCCACACAGGATTCTGCGACTACCGACGACCCGATACCGTCGAAGCAGACGGGCCCCTGTCGCAGCGGATGGTGGACGAGAAACCCGTCACACTGATCCAGCACGACGACTAGTGAGACTAGAGAGTCGGTCGGGCGGTCGAGCGGTCGAGCGGTCGAGCGGTCGAGCGGTCGAGCAGTTGAGCGGGTGTGTAAAACGAACATAAAATGAACATAAGAATCACTATTACTCCTCCTTACTGCTACTTCTGGGACATCTCGACGTCTCCCCGGGTCGGATAGCCGGCGGGCGCTGGGACGCCCGTCGCCACTCTTGGCCCAGTGTACGTGTATTCTCCCGTCGCCGGGTTGTACGTATATTCACCCTCATCCTGATGCACCTGATTACTATTCGACTGCTGCTGCTGGCTCGACGGCGCGTACGCCGCGGTGTACGCAGGCGGCGGCGCCCCGCCCGCGTAGACCGGCGGGCCACCAGCATACGGCGACGCCGTATACGCCGCTCCCCCGTACGTCGCCTGCTGCTGAGCCACTGCCGCCGCAGCAGCCTGCGCCTGCGCCTGCTGCACGGCAGCCATCCTCCGTCGCCGACGACCCCACAACCAGATCGACAAGAACGTCAAGACGAAGACGCACACGGCGATGATCACCCACCACCACCAACGCCCACTCGTCCCATAGTAATAGTACACGGCCAGCTGCCGACGTGGAGCTCGAGTCTCCTCCATGTTGCCGTGCCGATCTGTCCGCACGCCCGGCAGTTCTCAGTAGTCAGTCTCTCTCGCTCGCTCGCTCTCCTGTCCGATCCCGGCTATATCTGTCTATCACTGTCAATCACCGAGTGAACGGACAAACGCAAGGAAAAAACAAATTGTGCGAGCACTCGAGTTGAGAGAGCCTCGTAGACCGAGAGAGCCTTGAGACCGAGAGACTCGTACATACCTAAATTTGTCGAGACTGACCGACCGTCGAAGTGTCTACTACGCCATCCCGTCGTTGGTAGTGCCTGCCCGAAATCGAAACGCCCGGGGCGCTTCCCTCTTCTCGTGCATTCAACATTGTGAGAGCAAATCACGCCCACGCCTGCCCTCTGCGTGTCATACCGATCAGACGTCGGCTCCTGACATACATAGACGGACCATACACCGTATACAAAGCCCACCATGGACGACTTCAACGAGGCGGGCGGCGATTTCGAGGACGATTTCGAGGACGCCGGGCACTGGGGCGAGGAGGACAACTCGGCGGAGGAGGACGATGACATGGTGGACGAAGCGATGGAGCAGGAAGGGGAGCGGGTGGAGGTGATGGATGCGGCGGACGGGCAGCAGGGGAATGCGGATCGGATCACGACCAAGTATCTGACCAAGTACGAAAAGGCGAGGGTGCTGGGGACAAGGGCGCTGCAGCTCAGTATGAATGCGCCGCCGATGGTTGAGGTCGAGGGAGAGACGGATCCGCTGGAGATTGCGTATAAAGAGTTGCGCCAGAAGAAGATTCCGTTCATCGTGAGGCGATACCTGCCGGACCAGTCGTTCGAGGACTGGAGGCTCGAAGAGCTGATCCTGCACGAGCGGGCCTGACAAAGGCAAATGATGATATGGCGGTAACGATGCGATGATAAAGGTGTCAAAGCAATCACATAAGAATGCATTCGCTTGTGGTCTACCCGTCGAGCTTGAGTTTGGCCATCTCTTCGGCGACCTCGATCGCCTCGGCAATCTTGGCAACGTCCGGTCCCATGCCCTGGGCAAAGACCGGCTTGCCGCCTCCCTTGCCTCCGAGCTTCTCCAGGGCTCCCTTGACCCAGTCGCCGGCGGCGAGCGTCTTGCTCATGCTCTTGGGCACGACAGCAACGGCCATGGCCTTGCCGTCGCCCTCGGAGAAGAACATGGTGGGCATTTCGGGGTGGGTCTTTTGGACGGTGTTGCCCGCCTCCTGGAGGGCCTTGCCATCGAGTCCCACGCCCTCGACCTGCATGACGAGCACCTTCTTGCCCGCCGCGGCGGCCTCGTCGGCGGCCTTGCAGGCGGCCTCGATGGCCACGGCCGCCATGGCCTTGGCCATCCTCTTCTTCTCCGCGATGACGCGATCAACGAGGACCCCGAGGCTCTTGCGGAGCTCGACCTTGGTGGAGGCGGAGATCACCGCGGCGTCAACGTCGAGCTTGAGCTGGGTGTGGGTCTCGCCGATATCCTCGGGGTTGAGGGCGAGCGCCTCGGTCATGCGCCCCTTGAGGACCTCGGCGACGGCGATGGCGTCCTTGGCCTCCTGGCCGGTGACGCCGACGATGCGCCGCACGCCCTTGGAGATGCCCTCCTCGCTGACGAGCGCAAACTCGCCGGCCTGAGACGTGTTGGTCAGGTGCGTGCCTCCGCAGAACTCGATTGCAAAGGCGCCGTTGTCGCCGCCGCTGTTGTTCAGGAGCTCGTCCACCGACTGGCCGACGGAGACGACGCGCACCGGGTCGGGGTAGACCTCGCCGAAGACGGCGCGCAGCCCGGCAATCTCCTTGGCTTTGGCCAGGGGCACGTCCTGGGTGAAGACGTCCCTTGGGTTGGACACGAAGTCGCAGCAGATGGACTCGACCTCCGCGAGCTGCTCGGCAGTGACGGCACCGTTGTTGGCAAAGTCAAACCTGAGCTTGTCCTCCATGACGATGGATCCCCTCTGCTCGACCCCGTCGCCCAGGACCTTGGCCAGCGCATAGTTCAGGATGTGCGTGAACGTGTGGTTCGGCGCGATCCTGCTCCTGCGCTCGTAGTCCACGGCCGCAGACACGGCGTCCCCGACGCTGATGGTCGAGTCCCCGGCCGTCGTGTGGTGGAGCACGAACCCGGCAGCGGCGACGACGTCTTCGATCTCAAACGAAACGTCTCCGCACTTGAACAGACCGGTGTCGGCGACCTGACCGCCTGCCTCGGCGTAGAACGGCGTCTTGTCCAGGACGATGCCGACGGGCTCGCCGGCGGCCAGGTCCTTGGTGGTGTCGACGAACCCGTCCTTGGTCATGATGGCACGGACCGTGCAATCGATCTCCCCTTTCTGGTACTTGAAGGAGTCGTCCGTGTAGGCGACGCCGTTGTCAGCCAGCCAGGCGGTGGCCTCGGCCTGGAACTTGAGCGCGGCCGCCGCACCCTTCTTCTGCGACGCCCTGCTGATCTCCTTGGCCTCCTCGAGGGCGACCTCGAAGCCAGACATGTCGACCGTCATTCCCTTCTCCTCGGCCATGAGCTGGGTCAGATCGGGAGGGAACCCAAACGTGTCGTAGAGCAAAAACGCGTCACTGCCAGACAGCTGCTTGCCCTCGGTGGCCTCGGCGCACTTGTTGAACTGCGCGATGCCCTTGATGAGCGTCCTCGAGAAGGAGGCCTCCTCGTCTCTGATCACCTCGCGGATGTAATCTTTCTTCTCGACGAGCTCCGGGTAGGCGTGCCCGAACCGGTCGACGACCACGTCCACGAGACTGGAGAAGAAGCCCTCCGGCCCGTTGAGGTTCTGCCTTCCGTAACGGACAGCGCGCCTCAACACGCGCCTGAGCACATACTCCCTTCCCTCGTTTCCGGGCCTGGCACCGTCGGCGATGGCAAAGCACAGGGTGCGGATGTGGTCCGCGACCACCCTGTAGGCCATGTCGATGTTCTCCGGGTCTTCGGCACCAATTTTGTCGCCGTACGGCGTCTCAAATTTGGTCGCATTCTGAATGGCCTCGAAAATAGGCATGAAAATGTCCGTGGCGTAGTTGCTCCTCTTGTCCTGGAGGATGCTCGTCACTCGCTCCAGACCGGCCCCGGTATCGACGTGCTTGGAAGGCAGCAGCTTCAACTCGCCGCTCGACTCCTTGTTGTACTGGATGAACACAATGTTCCAAATCTCAAGCACGTCGGGATCGTCCATGTTGACGAGCTCCGGCACGCAGCGGCCCCCGATACGGTCGTAGTGGATCTCGCTGCACGGCCCGCACGGACCCTGGTCCCCCATCTCCCAGAAGTTATCCTTGACGTCGAACGGGAGCACACGGTTTTCCGGCAGATACTTCAACCAGATATCCCTGGCCTCGTAGTCCGGCTCCAGCCCCATCCGCTCGTCTCCACCGAAGTATGACGCGTACAGGCGGTCCTCGTCCATACCGTACACCTCGGTCAGCAGACCCCAGGCCATCCCGATGGCCTCCTCCTTGAAGTAGTCGCCAAACGACCAGTTACCGAGCATCTCGAACATGGTGTGGTGGTACGTGTCCTTGCCCACGTCGTCCAAGTCGTTGTGCTTTCCTCCCGCGCGAATGCACTTCTGGCTGTTGCACGCCCTCTTGAGCTTGGCCAGATCGCTCGTCGGGTCAGCAGTGCCCAGGAAGATCGGCTTGTACTGGTTCATACCTGATTGTTGTCGACGGGTCGGGCGGAGCGTGGGTGAGTCGTCGACGAGTTGCATCGGCGAGCCGGTCGCTTTGCAGCGTCCAAACGCGACGAAACCGGGCGCGATCCACTGCCGCGCACCCGGGAAGCACAGATGTCGTCTACAGACATCCAACAGAGACGATCAACGTACCAGCGTTGGCGAAGAGGAGCGTGGGGTCGTTGATTGGCACGACGCTCGAACTCGGCCAGTGGGTATGCCCCTTGGACTTGAAGTATTCGATGAAGGACGACCGGACCTTGTCGCCGCTCCACACAGTCCCACTGTCGCCACTGCCGCTGGCCGCGGCGGCCTTGGTCGTCGTCGTCGCCACGGGGGCCGATTTCCCAGAGCTCGATGATTGACCCATCCTTCTGGCGCTCGAAAATCTGGCACAATGAGATTTCGTGACGGTTGAACCGAACCTCAGACTCAATCGCATACGAACGGATCGCGTCGATAGTGATCGCGTTTTTTTCTGGATTTCTGAATGCCGTGAGGCACAAACGTGTGACACACATACATACTGTACAAACCTCCATCCCAGCGCCTCCGTCCTTGGTCCTCGGTCCTGGATTCCCACGCTACTTGCCGGGGGGCAGCCGAGGCAGGCGCTCGGTGCCGGGGTACTCGTCGATCCCGTCGTCGCCGAACGACGCGGGGATCGTCTGCAGCGAGGAGTTCAGGCTGAGCCTGATCTCCATGTCCCTGAGCTGATGTCCGACGCCCATGAGCCAGAAGAGAATCTCTCCCAGCTCGGAAGACGTGCACTGGGCCTTGTTGCTTCCCTTCCAGAGCCCGTCTTCGTTCTTGCCGACGAGGCGCTCGACGAGGGCGTTCATGGACTCCATAACGTCGGCGGACGCGCACTCGGTCAGCTCGGCCACCTGCTCCGGGCTGAGCGTTTTGAGGAACCCCAGCAGCTCGCTGTCGAGCTCCTCGGCGAGGACGGACGACGGGTCTTCCTCGACCCTGTAGCTCTTCGGGATCTCGTTTCCGCGGACGGGCAAGTGGCTCTGGGTGCGCGTGTAGAACGCCAGTCTGGCCAGGGCGTCGTCCGTCGACGACCCAGTGGACGCGTCAGTCACGTCGAGCGCCTCCTCCTCCTCCTCGTCCGACCCAGCAGTGTGCTTGAAGAGCTCGCGCCGGAGCGCGGCCACCTCCATCTCGAGCTGCTCGATGTATTCGGCGGCCGAGAGCCTCTGCACGCCGTGCTCAAAGTGCCACCGGAGCACGTCTCCCGCGATGCCCACCTTTTGCGTCCCGGCCGCAAACACGCCCACGTCCTCGCCGATGTACTCGTCAATGTCATCATCAGTGCTGTTCGTAGTTTGGTTCTTGTTTCGGTTCTTGTTTCGGTTCTGGTTCTCGTTCTCGTTGATCGACCTGTTGCTGTTGTCGACGCGTCCATTCGTTCCCGAGTCTGCCGTCCCGCCAGACTTGCGGCGCACGTCGGGCAGGAACCCCTTGGGCGGGACCCCGCTGCTGTACTCGCTTCCGTAGAGATTTTCCAGCGCATTCATTCCTTCGTTGTTATCGATCGTTGCGTTGCTCTGGTTGCTCTGGGTCGTCAACCAGTCCGTGGACGACACCCGCCGCAGTCGCCTCGGCGAGGCCGTCTCCAGCCGCTTCGCCAGCTCCAAGCGATGATGCGCGTTGCAGAACATGTAACCCGTCATCAGCACGCTGTACATCAGTTGCATCAGGTTCTCCTCCCGAGACGAGATTGTGATCTCAAAGTACTCGGCCGGCAGCGTCCCGATCAGGTTCCCCACCGTCTGTCGGATGGCTACCACGGACAACTTGGGCACTGACGACTGCGACACCCGATGCGTGACCGGCGACAGCCGCTGCACAAAGTTCAGCAGGGCCTCCCGCCGGACTGACGACGACGAAGACGAGGTCGACGGACCCTTGTCGCCGGCACCCTCCTCGCTGTCTCCCGACGACGAGAACATGCGCCCCCAGAAGGCTCGACAGACCATCGCTTGACGTCGATCCTGCCTGCGTGCCCGCCCGACGCGTCGCTGCCCGTTGACGTTGGCCAACGAAGCCGAGGAAGAAAGGGCTTGATATTCGATTTCGCGCACCCGCGTCGCCGTTAACGACGCTCGAACCGCCAGCATCGTCCAACGCGTGTGTCACGAGCCTTGTGTGGGTGCGACGACGACGAAGGTCGGCGACCGAAGAAATTCGAGGGTGAGAATGGGAATGAAATGAACGCCTCGCGCTTCGCCACGTCGTCCAGCGGGTCCACGCGTGGTCTCGTCGACGGAATCTGTGGATTGTGAAGCTCTATGCGCCTGGCCGGGCACAACAAGGGCGAAGGTGATTTCGAATTGCCAGCAGGTTCTCGACCTCTCCGACCTGACGGACCAGAGCCACAGCTAAGGATTCGTTCTTGGGCTGAAGCTATACCGTACACATCCCGTGGCACACAGGAGCCAGTGAGGGCTGCCTGCGCGGACGACGGCGAGACTGACTGACGAAGCGAGACTGCCAGCTTTTCTCGAACAACACGGGGAATTCTCGGTCGTTTCTCGGAACCGCATACGGAAAGAAACGGACGTCCTCTTGACCTTGCGTATCACCAGAGAGATCTGCTGGTGGCAGCAGGCGTCCGTTCGACCGGCTTTTTGCAGGCAGCGAAATCGTCCGTAACGGACGTTCGTAACTGGCCATGCCACGACTGACCTCGCTCGCTCCGGCGAGTGCGAGCCAGAACAGCATTTTGAATAGCTGCGGGAGCCATAGAACGAGTAGAAGATATCTTCGGCGGTCGCCGGCGGTAGGGTTTCGGCAGCCGTGGGCCCCACTCTGCCTGCGGCCCGTCCGTGCCGTTCACGAGCGAGAACAACTGCAACGACAACAACGTGAAGGAGCACGAGGGTCCGACTCGGACGTCGACCCACCGTCTGCATCGTCTGCATCGTCTGCATCGTCTGCATCGTCTTCATCGTCTTCATCGTCTGCATCGTCTCCTTCCTTCTCGTCGATCGCGCTCCCGGGCCGGCACCCGGACGACAAGCAGATCCTGACGTTGGCGCTGCCGGCCGCGTTGGCGCTCGCGGCCGACCCGTTGCTGCAAGTGGTGGACACGGCGTTCGTGGGGCACGCGGGTCCGGACGCGCTCGCGGCGCTCGGCATTAACTCAGCCCTGTTCACGTTCTCGTTCCTTGTGTTCAACTTTCTGGGGACGGCGACCACGCCGCTGGTGGCGCGGGCAAAGGCGTCCAAGAACGAGACGCGGGCGGGCATGGTGACGCTGCAGGCGCTGATGGTTGCGACGGTGTGCGGGAGCCTGTTGACCGTGGCGTTGCTACTGGGCAGCGATGCGGCTCTCGAGGTCATGGGGGCGGATCTGCAGGGGGCGCCGGCGACGTACGAGATGGCAAAGCAGTTTCTGATGGTGCGTGCGCTCGCAGCGCCAGCGGTCATGCTGTGTACCGTCGGACAGGGCGTGTTCGGTGGACTGCAGGACATGAAGACGCCGCTGGGCATCACGCTGTCGGCCAACGCCATCAATCTCAGCCTGGACGTGATCCTCATCCTGGGGCTCGGGTGGGGCGTGCGGGGCGCGGCGTGTGCAACGACAATCGCAGAGTGGACTGCCGCCAGCAGCTACCTGTACTTCTTGTGGAGCAGGAGGGACTCGTTGGGCGGCTCGGCAGCGCCAGAGGCCATGAAGCGGATGACGCCGAGCGAGCTGGTGACCTCGTTCACGCCTTTTTTCAACGCAGGAGGGGCTGTGCTCATGCGTACCGTGCTGCTACTGGGCACCAAAACGATGGCGTCGGCGACGGCCGCGCGGCTGGGCTCGACCGCCATCGCCTCGCACCAGGTGGTGATGCAACTGTGGCTGCTCACGTCGATGCTGGTCGATTCTCTGGCCGTCTCTGGACAGAGCATGGTCGCCGTCGAGTTCGGAAAGGCCAAGATCGACTGTCTCAACGGCCTGGAAACGCCCAAGGACGTTGCGACCAGGGTCGAGGCCACCATGGACACGGCCGGCGCTCGGCGGGTGGCGGACCGGCTCCTCCAGCTCGGCGTCGGGTCGGGCATCGTGCTCTCTGGGCTGTTCTTCTTCTCGTCGCCGGTCCTGCCCAAGCTGTTTACGGACGACGCCCAGGTCACCGACTCGATCAACGCCATCCTGCCCATTGCTCTGGCGATGCTTCCGGTCAACGGCGCCGTCTACGTGCTGGATGGGATCCTCGTTGGATCCCGGGACTTCAAGTGGATGGCGATGGCCATGTCTCTGGCCGCTGGATGCGTCGTCGCGTTCCTCGCGGCCGTCGAGCCGATGGACCTGGGCCTGCCGGGCGTCTGGTACGCGCTGGCCGGGCTTATGCTCCTGCGCATGGCCACTCTCGTTTGGAGGTACGAGAGCAAGAGCGGGCCGTTCTCCAAGGATGGCATTCCGCTGGACGTGAGCGTGCTGGGAAGCATGGACGGCATTGACGTGGCGGACGGCACGAGCGCGGAGGAAACTCTCTCCGCCGCGTCCAACATCCTCCTCGTCGAACCCACCCTCGTCGACAAGAGAAAGGCCATTCGGTCTCCCGCCGATGCCGACAAGCCCGTGTCGTCCTCTTCCTCCTCCGTGACCGACGACGGTTGACGGTGTCTGTCTGGGAGGCGGCGACGGCAACGACGACGACGATGAAAACGAAGGAATGAATTCGCACAACACATGTATAATACCCACGTTTCACTCAACTCGTGCATTCGAATGTAAATAAGTTACCAATGAGGGATGGAAATGGAGGGAATGAAATCACCCACGGTGACGGCCGTCAAGACGCTTTAGGGCGCCCCCGACTTTGCGCGGGGGAGATGAAACGACAGGCACCGGAGAATACCTCGCTTCTCGTCATCGCTGACGGCCGCATCCCAAAGCGACGCGAGCGCGTCGGACCCGAACCCGGTGACCTCCGTGAGCAGCGGCAGGAGGTCGAGCGACACATAGAACAGCTCGTTGTTCTTGATGAAATACGACTGCTGCGTCAGGGGCCCGAATTTCGCACCTTGAACTGGGAGCTGTTTCCAGTTCAGGTGCAGAGGCTCCTGCGGCCGCAGGGCAAAGAGGACGTCCCACGCCTGGCCGCCGCTGGTGGCAACATACAAGCTCTCGTCGAGAGACTTGCCGGCCCGGTACGCTCGGAGATCCACAATGCCGATGCGACGGCACGTGACGAAAAAGTCAGTCTGCCCCCTGCCCCAATCCACGTCGGCGCCGGGCGGGAGGGTCAACGGGTCGGTTCCGTTGATCTCAAAGGCGGCAACGTTGAGCGCACTCTTGAACTCGGCCAAGAGCCTGCGGGAATGCGTCGCGTATATCCGACAGAGATCCTCGCGGGTCTTCTTGATCAGTTTGTCGACGTATTCGGCGTTGCTGGCGTTGGGGTTGTTCCTGCTCGCGGCAATCCTCTGGACCCGGCTGATGATGAGCCTGGGCAGCTCGTCGTACAGCTCCGTCCTCCTGCCGTACTCCCTCTCGATCGTCTCTCCATCTCGGAAAACCAATCGGATACTCATATTCGCCATGGTTGGAAAGTTCCAGGGCGCCGGGCTATTCGCAGCCGTCGCTTGAAACTCAGAGACCCGGCGCTGGTTGTCCATGCGCTGGTTCTTTTCCAACGTTTCTACAACGTCCGAGTGCAGCGCGCGCATCGCGTCGTTGGTGGGAGCGACGCGTCCCACCGACAACGACAACGAAGCCGAAACCGACGCCGGGCGTTGGGCGCCGGGCTCTCCCCCCAAATGGAGCGCCGTCTTCTGTCGCTTCTGTCGCTTCTGTCGCTTTGGCCCCTCGCTTGGTGGCAGAGGAAACTGGTTACTTCCCCGCTTTTCGAGCGGCGGACGAGCCTGCGGATCTCCCGCCTGGTTCTCCTTGCCGGCCTTCTCCTTGCCGTCGAGCTGACGCTTGGCTACCACGATGCGCATCAGCTTTTGTTTCTGGGCCGGCGTGAGCCGCTCAATCTGCTCCCTGTTCGTTATACGAACGGATAGAGGCTTCCGAGCAGGGGTGGGTGCCACCGCGGCGGCACCGCCTGCACCTGTACCACCTGCATCACCTGCACCACCTGCACCACCTGCACTCCCCCCGGAACCACCAGCACGAATCGCATTGGCCTCTTGGACCACGGCGCCGAGCCGGTCGGTATCGTGCTCAGACATGCGGCATATGCAGGGAAACACCACAAATGAAAAAAGCAAATAGATCTGATCAGACTGACGGGCGAGAGAACGCCACCGAAAAAAGTGCGGAGCAGACTCGGTTTGTCACACCCATGTGCGACAGGCCAATGTTCGCAGCTGCGGTGCGTCGACAGAGGTCCGACGAGGAACCAGCGATCGGTTTTCACTTCTATATAGGTCGAGTAGATATATTAACACACGTCACGATGAAGGGTACGTCGACAGGCACGGCGCTCGGCAGCGCTCGCGGGCGGTTCCGTTCCCAGTCCGTTCGCTTCACCCACGTCGCGCGTTTCCGTCTACCAGGCGCGCGCCGAGTCAACGGCACGCGCGCAATCCGCCATATGAAAAATTGGAACGTCATATGTGCGGCGTGCGGACGTCAGACAGGACGAAACGGCGACCAAACTCCTCCTCATCTCTCCACCACGAATCCTCTCTCACGCCCGCCCCCCGCCCACACGCCACGCAGCTCCCTTTTTCTTCGCACTCGCCTGCCTGGCGTCCGCCGCGGTCGCACAGGACCTGGCCTTCGTCAACGGTCCGAAGATCGTCAGCGTGACGCCCAAGGACGGCGGTGCTTCCATCGCCTTCCTCCCCCCGACAGAGTCTGCCACCACCCCAGAGGTCCTTGAGTACAACGTCGAGTGCCGTGTCCCGGGAGATAACATGATCGGTACCTCCATGTACACGATCGAGGGAAGCGCGCGGGTGGCGGAGCTGTACGGCCTGGAGAACGGAAAGGAGTACGTGTGCGACGTCGCAGCGCGTGGGGCCACCGGCGGCCTCCTGCCCAGGGCGATCGACTCGCCAGTGTCGAACCTGACGCCTGCGTTCACCCCGATGGCCGCCGTGCAGGCCACCAAGTTTGTGGAGGAGCCGTCCACGGACGCCGCCGTCGTGCCACCGACCGACGTCGGAGGCGCCGCCGTCCTGCCTCGCGCGCCGTCGATCAAGGACATCGAGATGATCTCGCCAGGGGAGGCCAAGATCAGCTTCTCCCTCCCTGCCGGACAGGAGTCATCGCCGATCACCGGATTCATTGCGGCGTGCCAGCACAACAACGACGCCAACGCGTCGTCGCAGTCTGTTGCCCCGGCCGGGGCGACGAGCGTCGTGGTCACCGGCCTCACCAAGCCCGGAGAGTGGACGTGCAGCGTCGTCGGCCAGACTTCCGACGGCATCGGCGAGTCCGCCACCAAGATCATCGAGGTCGACGCCGCGGGAACCGTCGAGGCCCAGGACGGCGAGGCCAACAAGGTGCCGGACGCCGCCGTCAGCGTCTTCTCGTCCAGCGTCGCCGCGGTCCTCGTCGCTCTGTTCGTGGCCCTGTTCTAAGCACAGGGGAAGGATGGGGTGAAGCACCACCATTATCGTCATACTACCCGTTTCATTCGTTGTAACCAGCCGACTGCAACCGAAGCCAGAAGAAACAGATGTTGCTGCGTCTCGCCGCTCCAATAACGCGCGCGGGTGCGTACCCACCCACGCGTAGTCATCATGACCTGGGAACCGAGTCGTCGTATCTGTTTGACGACGTGCGGAGAACCCTTGAGGCTGACTTTGTTCGAATCGACCAGCTGACGAAGCGACTCCAGGAGGACTCCAGAGAGGGGACTCGCCGGACCAAGCAGTACCGCCGAGAGTGGAATACCGAGCTGTCCACCGGACGCGAATGGTACCACGAGAGTGTCGTCGTCTCGAGGGGGCCGTCGACGGCCGGCCGACGGGGGCACGCCCAATCGCCCGTCCTGGGGTTCCTCGGGGTCGCGCTCGCGACAGTCGGCGCCGTGTTGTACATTTCGAAAGCCCGAGAGTTCCGGGACATTGCCGAAGAGACCGTATACCGGGAGCCTCGTCGGCTCGCGCCCATCGCGCCGCTGTTGATGGCCTTCAGCTCGAAGTTTCGGGACGAGTGCGCCAGGGCCCGGGAACGCCAGCTGGACCGGCGCCGGGGCGAGGCGAACAAGACGAGCGGTGCGGCGGCCGTCGACGTCAAAGACGTCGATTTGGAGACGTTGATTGATTGATTGATTGATTGATTGATTGATTACATGCAATCCCCCTCATCGTCCAGTCATCGTTCAGTCATCGGCCTCGGCTCGTGAGAAAGAAAACGGCTCAAACTGGTACCCGGTGCCGGCAAAGAACTTGTTATTGAACTCGACCCAAGTCAGACGCAGACCGTGCAGGAAGGCGCTCAGGCTTTCCATGATCATCAAGACGCCGAGGGTCGCCGCGAACCAGACGTAAAAGGACAGCACTACGCCGCCGGCCGAGCCTGTCGCCAGGCCGGTCATGAGCACCTTGTTGTAAAAGACGCTGCTCAGTTGCGAGTGTGCCAGACTCAGCGCCCACAGACGCAGATAACTTGCGGTGTTGGACACCGCGCCGAGGACGAACTCGATCGTGTGAATCATCTGGTGGACGAAGACCTCGCCGAAATTGAACTCGTCGCCGTCCCCATGGCCGTGGCCGTCGCCGTGGCTGCTGCTCGCGCCGCCGGCCAGCAACGCCGCGTCCTCCTCATCTCCCTGGACCGCAGAGTATCGTCCGCGACCGCGGCGTTCCTCGTGCCTCCTCTTCAGGATGATGGGCTTGGGGAAGAGCATGACGGGCACGCTTCCCAACATGGCCAGGAGCAGCAGAACCTGGAGGAAGCCTTGTCCGGGGAACATCTGGTTCTCCGGGCAACTGCCGCCGCAGTCCACGTTCCCAGGCTCCAGAAACATGTAGATGAGCGTGTGGTAGAGGTCGGCCTCGCTCCCCGTCACCCACTTGAGGACGATCAGGAAGCACAAGTAGCCGAACGAGGCGTTGAGGAACACCATCTGGGGGATGAACTCGCAGAGGGTCGACAGCCTGTCGCCAAAGTACCGCTGATTGAGCAGCGAGTGGAAGATGCCGACGTTCATGTGCGTCACGCCCATCAGGATGGACATCTTCATCTTGAGCGAGTTGGAGAACGGCAGCTCGGTCCGCGTGTCTCGCCATGCCGGGTCGAAGCCCACCGGGTACGGCGAGCCCCTGTGCTTGAGCACGAGGCCCCCGTCGAACGCCGACGGACACAGCGACTGGTTGAACTGCATCTCCACGGGGTTCCACACGTTCTCGTCCTCGGCGCACACGTAGTGCGTCCGCCCAAAGATGGTCATGGCCATGGCGAAGAACTCGTTGTACAGGAAGCCGACGTAGATGGAAAAGACGGCCATCAGCAGGATGATGTACCTGCCGCCGAACATCATGCCAAGGATGTCTCCGAGGTCCTGACCCTCGAGCCGCTTCTCGGCCGTCACCATCCAGACTGCGAAAACGAGCATCAGGATGCCGTGGCCAACGTCGCCAAACATGACGGCGAACAAGAACGGGAACACGATCGTGCTGACCACGGCCGGGTTGGCCTCGCGGTACTTGGCGATGCCGTACGCGTCGATGATGCCCTGGAATCCTTTGAAGAATTTGGACGTCTCGTAGTGCGTTGGCGGCATGTCGTGCGTCATGATCGGCTGGAACACTGTGCTCACGGACGTGTTGGCCTTGAGCGCGGCCTGGTGGAGGACGTCCTGGACGGCCCGGCGCTCGGCCACGGGGACCCACGCCTCGCCCATTAGCACCTTGCGCGTGACGTCCACGCTGAGCTTGTTGAGCGTGTGGAAGATACTCAATTCGCGAAACACCATCTCGTCCCAGGCGGGCAGCTCGGCGGCCGCCTCGCGCAGGACGCCCTCTGCGTGCCGCTTGCCGGCGTCGAGCGTGGTGTGCAGCTCTCGCAACTTGCCGGTGACCTCGGAGGACATCTGGTGCTGCCGCGACAGGTCCTCCGGGAACGGATACCTATTTGCCGAGAAGGCGTCGCATATCTTGATGATCTTGGACTTTGCCCGCTCTCCAGCGTAAAACACCGTGTAGACCGCTTTCTCCTGCCGCTCGCCCGAGACTGGGTCGTTCACGGCGCCCACGGAGACCGACTTGAGGTACATGTTACCTCTGGTGGCCCGGAACAACAGCCGCTCGAACGGCCCGAGCTTGTCCACCGGGATGGTCCCCGCCACAAAGCCCAGCTGCACCGACTTGGGCTGGTCGCTCATGGTCTCCAGCAGCGGAACACCTATGTCATCGGATTGGTTGGAGTCGCCTGTGAGTCAGTGTGGTGGGTCGTAATAAATGGGTTGTTATGGCAGGAGGGAGTGTCGATGTGGGTGTGGGTGTAGGTGTGGGAAGTGGAGATGAAGACGATTCACCAGCGGCGATCGAGCGATCATGGCGCGTGGGCGCCATGATCATAGACATCTGGCTCTCCATGAACGTACTCTCTCTGCTATATGGATCTTCCATCGTATCCGCCCGAGACCGCGACTCGTCGAAGAACGACCCGGCCGTCTCCAGCACGAGCTGCAGCTCGTGCAGCTCGTGGTACGAGCGCTCCAGCTGCTCGCTGTTCTCCACCAGCTGCACGATCTCCTTCTCGAGCCGCCCGAGCCGGCTCTCGAGCACGTCGAGCTCCACGTGTCGATCGTCGCTCCCGAACACCAGCCCACTGCCTATCGGCAGCCCCGCCTTCTCCACCTGCTCCTGGATGAAGCCGAGCTGCCGCTTCATCTCGTCGCACCGTTTCACCTGCGACGCGAACGTCTTGCTGAACGCCGCCTGGTTCTCATTCAGATCCTTGAACTGCAGCTTTCCGAGCCTCCCGATCGCCTCGATCGTGTCGTGGGCGGATTCCGAGGGGATGAGCAGCTGGTGGGGTCGAGCAGCAGATCGAGCGTGAACGTGAATGGCGTGCGTCGCGAACCGACCGACGACCGTGCTGTCGCCCCCCGCGTACGTACCTGCATGAGCTGCATCTCCTCAGAGCGAAAGAGCTCCATATCGACTGCTGGTGTGTGCGTGGCTCTTCGCGAGGCGAGTTCAATTCATCCCTGGATTCTCTGGATCGTTGGAAATTCACACGCAGCAGGCGTTTCCGGTCTATGACGATTCCCTTGTAGTAGTACGTAACGAAATAATATGGGGGTAACGTAATCAATCAGTGCGCGATCATGGTCTCCATCTTGAGAGTGCAGGCCTCGCCGTTCAGCTGGGCACGCGTGGGCAAGTAGTCGGAGGCGACCTCGGAGGTACCACGGACGATCAGCCCGATGTTGCGCTCCCACGAGTTGGGCTCCATGGACAGCCAGGGAGCGGAGGCGGTGCCGACGATCGCGCCTTCCACGACGGCCGCGTCCCAGTTCCAGGCGGAGACGACCGAGTTGTAGGGGTCAGCGGAGAGGCTCAGGTTCCAGGGCGCCTGGATGACCTGGTCACCAGTGTTGGAGACAAAAATGTTGAGGACGGTCGCGCGATAGCCCGATTCAACGGGCCAGGTCGGGGTGTACTCGACGCGGATGGAACACGACCCACCCGTGCCCACGGCAGGCGGCGGCGTCGGTGTGGGTGTCGGAACGGGAGCCGGGACCGGAGCAGCCGGTGCCGGGGACGGCTCGACGTCGATCGGTGGCAGCATCGGCGGCGGAGAGAGAGAGACCGGCGGGGACGGCTGGACG
>Ga0181573_10002064_pt1 | contig 19070 bp, 12 predicted proteins | sample 101ome_25_FD_148643 | JGI IMG/M metagenome (GOLD analysis project Ga0181573, IMG submission 148643) | Coastal salt marsh microbial communities from the Groves Creek Marsh, Skidaway Island, Georgia - 101409BT metaG (spades assembly) | ecosystem: Environmental > Aquatic > Marine > Intertidal zone... | reverse complement strand
AGGATTCGCTGAAGATGCTGTCGATGGCCTTATCGTCTTTGCGGAGAAGGACGAGGCACGCGTCGACGTTGCACTGGGATCCGAGCCTGGAACGCTTGGTGGAAGTCTTGGGCGCGACGGCGTGCGCGTTGTGGCCGACCTTGGCGACCTTGGTCTGCTGCTTGTTCTTGCCCATCGCGGCGGTGGAGGTGGGGAAGCAGACGTCGTAGAACTGGGTGATGACAACGTTCTTCATGGACTGCTGCTTGGTCTCATCCTTGGAGACCTTTCCGAGCTCAGCGTTGAGGATATCGAAGCACTTAGGGACGGTGCACAGCGCCTTGGGGTTCTCCTTCAAACCGTGCGTCGAACCCTGCTCGACCACCTGGTTCGCCTGGGTGCACACGGTGTCGAAGGACTCCTTGAAGATCGAGTCGAGCTGGTCGCTGGGCCCCTGGAGGAGGGTGAGGCAGTGATCCATGCCGCACGTCTCAGACGCGCCGAGGCGCATGAGGGACGAAACACCGTATCCGTTGGAACTGGAGAGGGCGTACGCGCCCACGAGCGCGCCGGAGACGGCGCAGAGCGCGCCGACCGCGACGAGAATTCGCGAATTCGACCCCGATTTCGCCTTGTTGGTGAGGAGGGTGTCATTTTCACCGCCCTTCTGCGCGTCCGGGTGGAACGCGCCGTACATGCGAGCGCCCGACATTTTTTACTTGGGTGCCAAACAGCGAGAGGCGATACACGCGACGCTGTCACACGATCTCTAGCGTCGGCGCGCGTCGCTAGAAGGTGTGACGAATTCGCCCGGGGGCACGAACTTTTTTTCCCCAAACCCGGGCGATGATTACCAACGAAATAAAGAGTCGCGCACAGACTGTCTCACCATACAAAAACGGAGGTGACTTTTCTAAAAGCTAGCCGCGGGTTGGGTTATAACACCTCTGAAAATTCTCGCAGTTCCAAAAAGGGTGTTGAGGTGTTGATGGTATCGCCCATGTTGAACAGTCGTACCCCCGTAACTCAAGAATAACTCAAGATTTTTCCTCGATACGATTTTTATCCTCCCCGACCCGACGTGGCCGGGGACTATTCTGTACTGAAAGCTGTACGAATCGGCCGGGAGGTGTTATAAATATCCAACTTCCGAATCTTTGCGGGATTTTTTTCCCTTTTTGCTGACTGGAGCCCGTGACACGCCCGCGTGTGGCAACGCCATTGGGTTGTCGAACCGATGTGGAACCCCACACGGGTCCTGGCGTGGAGATCCCCGAATTGCGAACCCTCGAACCGGCGGAAAAGCCCGCGGGAAGAGATTGACGTGACACGCGGGTGTTTTGGTGGTTCGCGGTCGTTTGCACGTGTCCGCCCGTTCCGCGGCAGGAGCGACAGGAGCCAGCCAACTGTCTCGCGGCGGGGCTAACCAGACGGACGATCGAACTTCGCGATGGCCGCGACGACGACGACCCTCTCGCTCGCATCGCGCTGCGCGACCGCTCATCGGAGGCTCCGGGCCACCACCTCCGCCTCCGCGCGGGTCCCCCGGCGCCCTCGCGCCCTCGCCGTCGTGGCGGCCGCGGGCAAGAAGGGCGAGGCCAAGACCGGGTTGAACCTCATCAAGCCCAAGCCGATGTACGCGAAGGGCGAGGAGCCGTGGTGGATCGACCCGGAGACCGGGAAGGCGCCGGGGTACCTCCAGATCACGGTGTTCATGGCGTCGCAGCTGTTCGTGGGGATGGTGATGCAGCCCTTCGCGCTGTGGTACGGGCAGCTCTTCGAGCCTTACGTCCAGAACTGCACCGGGATTGGGTGCTGATTTGATACTCCAAACGCGTGTAACGACGCCGACTTGCCCATCGCGATTGGATCAGTCATCGTCCTCGCTGTCCGACTGCTGCATCCGCTTGAACGCCTGGGCGAGCCTGGCGACCGCCGCGGGGTCGGCACCGTCCGGCAGCCTCTCCGCGCCCGCCGCGCGAGCGCCCCGCCTCCTCGCCGCCTCCGCTCTCCTCGCCTTACCCCGAGCCCTCAACGATGCCATCGCGTCCGCCCTGTACGCCTCGCTCGCCGTCTGCGTCGACGCCGAACGTAAACCCGCCGCCTCCTCCAGCACACGCGCCGCCTCGGCGCGTTCGCGCTCCCAGAGTCGGAGCCAAACCGCGTTGGTCTCTCGACGCGCGACGAAGCCGCGCCATCGCGATTGGATGGTCACCGCCGCCGACTCCCTTATTCGTTTGGACTCGCGCGCCTCGCGCTCCGCGGCGGCGGCGCGCTCCATCGCCGCCTTCTTCCCGGCTATGAACGCGCGCGCGAGGTACCCGCGCGCGTGCCTCTGTATGCGAACCGCGGCGACCGTCTCCCGCGCCTCGCGTTTCTTCGCCTCCCATCTCGCAACCTCCCTCGCCCCGAGCTCCTCGCGCGTCGGCGCGCCGGACGATGCTCCCGCTCGCGCCCGCCCGGTTTTCCCCGCGGCGGTCCTCTCCGCGGCGGCCCTGGTGGCCTCTCGGAACCTGCGCTCGCGCTCGTACTCCGACCGCGCGGCGAGCGCGAAGAGGTCTCCCACCACGCCCACGAGCTCGACTCGCGAAAGCGAACGCAGGCGTTCCTCGGTGACGTTCTGGAGCAGCTCGATCTTCGCGCGGCACTCCTCGAGCTGGCGCTCCGTCTCCGGATTGAGCGCGATGGGCGGCGGTTCGCGCGGGCGACGCGCCGCGACGCTGACGGGCATCGCGGGCGCCACCGTCAATGACTTGCTCATGCGTTTCGCGAGTTTTGGTCCCCCCGAGACGGGAAGGTCGTCTCGTCTTCGAACGTCGTCCGTCTCAAGGTTGGCCGGTGCCCCACGGCGGGTCGCGCGTCTCCGCATGTCGACTCACGAGCGCGACGCGAACCCTCGGGACGAGCTGCCCCCCAGCGCGAAGCGCACCCGCGTCGGCGGGGACGATGCCCCCGCATCATCGACCGCGCCGTGCGTCTCGGTGCTCATGCCCTGCAGGAACGCGATGCCTTGGCTCCCCGACTGCGTCGGCAGCGTCCTGGCGCAGGTCGGTCTGGAGGAGCACGGAGGTTTGGAGCTCATCGCGGTGGACGATTCGTCCACGGACGGATCCAGGGAGTGGCTCGACGCCCTCGCCGCGGCGCTGGCCGCGCGGGTCGACGACGCAGTCGGGGAGCCCGCCGACACGAGCGCCACCGCCACCGCCACAGCCACCGCCGCCCCTCCGCCCGGATCCTCCGCCGACGGCGACGGCGCTGACGAACCCTTCCCCGCCTCGATGCTCGGGTGGGAATCCGACGCGCACACGCCACTCACCGTCGAACAGGTGGCCGCCACCGCGGCGCGCGGTAACTCGCTCGTGGTCCTGAGCGTCAAGGCGCACGGACCCAGCGGGCAAGGGAAGGCTCTCAACGCGGCGTACGCGGCGGCAAAGGCGGATCTCGTCGGGGAGATGGAATCGGACGACCTTCGCCCGCCGGACGCGTTCGCCAAGCTGCGAGAGGCGCTGATGAATAATCCGGAGTGGGACTGCGCCACGAGCCGCGTGCGGCTGTGCGGATGGCAGCGGCCGGGGATGGAGCGTTGGATCGAGTGGCAAAACGCGCAGGTCACCGGGGAAGCCATGCGAAGGGCTCGGTTCATCGAGATACCCGCGCTTCGCGCGTCGGGTTTGTACCGGCGCGAGGCCCTGGAGCGCGTGGCGATGCGCGACGGCAGGGAGGACGACGTCTCCGACGGATCGCCGGAAGATGAACCGACGTCTCGCCACGTGGAAGATGAACCGTCTCGGCCGTATCGCGATCTCTGGGTCGTCGACGGCGTCGTCGCCGACTGCGCGCACGACGCCGACCCGACGTACGACGCGATTGGGAGAAAAGGCCGGCGTCCCAGCGGGTGGTGGCCCGTGGACGCCGACTTTTGGCAGCGATGGTTCGCCTGCGGCCTCGTCGCGGGCAAGGTTCGTGAGCCCCTGTATTACTGGCGGCAGTACCCGGCGCAGAGCACGCGGACGCACGATCGGTGCTCGCTTCAACAGCTGAGACGGTGCAAGGCGCACTTTTTGCTGTCGCAGGGCGGGGTCGCGCGCGGCCGGTGCGTGCAGGTGTGGGGCATCGGCGATACCCTCGCGGCGTGGGTGGACGACCTCCGGGGCGTGTTGACGGGGTGGGATAAGAGCGGCTTCCTCGCGCGGTCGCCCCCGGCGTCGGCGGCGAGCGCGAGCGGCGCGGCGAAGCTTCGAGCGGAGCTCCTTTCTAAAGCGGCGCGGGCGACGGTTCGGGCGGTCGAGTACCGTCCGGGCGCTCCCGTGGGAAAGAAGAGACTCGCGCGGGAGGACGAGGCGTCGCGCGAGGCGGTGGCCGAGGCGGGGGTGAAGCTGGACACCTTGGACGGATCGGCGCTTTCCCCGATTAGGCTCTTCGCGTTTGGCATGGAGAAGGCTCGGCGAAAGGTTGCGAGGACGTTCCCGCGGTTCGACGCGAGGGAGGGGGACGATCACTGGTTCGTGGGGTGAGTGGGTACGGGGTTGGAGCGCGACGGCGCGGCGGGGGCGCGGTCTCGACGTCCGCCGGGGTTGACGACGAGAGCGGAATAGCCGGCGGACAGAGTTTTCCCAAGCCTCCCGTCTCGTTTCTTGAAGCAGTTTTGCAGTCTACATTTTAAGGGGAAACGGGTTCACACGCGAGCGGCGCATGGGTGGGTGCGTGTCGTCGCTCTGCGTCTCGGAGGAGGCGGAGATTAGCAGGGCGAAGGATGCGTTGGGTCTCACCGCGTTGGACAACATCGACGCGCTGACCCAGGGCAGCCTTCGCAGGGCGTACCGCCTCTTCCGAGACGCGGATGCCGACAGGAACGGCAAGGTTGACGCCCACGAATTTGCGCGTATGTTCCGCCTCCCCGAGGACGTCTACCTGGAAAGGCTGGTGGATATCCTGGACTGCGACGGCAACCGGACGATAGACTTTCGCGAGTTCATAGTTGGGCTCGCGTCCTTCGTCCTCTCCGGGAGCTTCGGGCGTGTGCGCTTCGCGTTCAGGCTCTTCGACCTGGACAACGACGGGTGGTTCTCGAGAGACGAGCTCATGACCGCCATCCGTCTCTCCGAGTCCAGGTGGGAGGCGCTTGGCGGCGAGGCCAAGCGGCGCAAGGCGCTGGGCAGGAACTACTGGGGCGACACCGCGCAGAAGGACATATACAAGCCGTACAGGGAGCTCATGAGGGACCTCGAAAGGCGGTGCCCGTCGCGCATGGACTACGACGAGTTCGTCTACGTCGTCTCCAGGCACCCGCGGGTCTTCGCGCCGGTGAACCACGTGTGGAACGTCCTGCGGGAATACGCGGACCCAGCGGTGCGGGTCGTCAGGGAGCTGCGGCGCGCGGGTAACCGCGAGTTCTTCAAGGGGACGGTGCTGGAGAGCGACAGGGCGGACCAGATATTCGCCGCCAAAACGAGAGTCGTCGAACAAGTTCGCGCGTCCCCGTCGCCGTCCTCGCGGTGCCGACCGGACGCAGGGGCGCGTGACGACGGAAACACCGACTACCACCGCATACGCCACTGGCTGTCGAACCAGTCGTCGCACCCGGGCCGGGTCTCGTCCACCCTGGCGCGCGGTCTTCAGAGCGTCGGGGGTTCGTTTGGTCGGCTTTTCCGTGAGCGGCGCGGTGAGTCGCCGGGGGTCGAGCCCCCGGGGAGCGTCGCGCGAACCGCCAGCGAGAACCTCGCGGAGGAGCTGCTGGACCAGGACGCCAGGGACCTCGGCATCGACACCGGCAACAGGGCGAGGTTACGCGCGGAACGACGCGCGGCGAGGTCCGCCAAAGCGAGGTCCGGAGGTTTCAGCGACTTGGGTTTCGACGGCGACGAAAAGTTTGACGCCGCCGGGTCCACCGACGACGACGACGACGACGCCACCGCCTCGTCCATCACCATGAACGAGATCTGGACCGCGCTGAGGCTCGCTCCGTCCAACAGCGTGCGCGTGCGGTTACCCGACGGATCCGTCCGTCCCACGCTGCGACCGAGGCGGACTCCGTACGGCGACGACGCCTTCACCCCGGCGGAGAGCGAGGCGAGCTCGGGGGGGACAAAGACTCGGCGCCGGGCCCTGGCGGGGGCGGAGGCTGCCGCCGCCATCCCGATACCGAGCGATTACTACGACAAGCTGGACGTCGCCGCCGTCGCGAAGCGCGCGATGGCCGCGGACCGAGGCAGGCGGAACCTCAGCCGGTTCAAGGACCGGCTGGAGGGGCGAAGGCGGTCGAGGGGCCCGGGAGGAGTCGGATCGTTTTTGGCGGAGGATGACGGGGCGCGGGCGCCGGCGGAGCCCCCCGGGTGGCTTCGCGACGGGGTTCCGCCGAATGTCGACGCCCTGGGTCACCGGCCAAAGGGCGGCGCGCTCAGTCGTGAGGAGGAGTTGATGATGTCCGCGAGTAAGAGGGCGAGCAAGCTCTCGAGCGAGGAACGGACGAGGGAGGGGTCGTCGTCGGCGGCGGCAAAGTGGCGGGACTCGGCGTCGGAGGTGTTCCGGCGGAGGGTTCGGGCTCACGTCGAAGCTAAGCCCGATGAGGCCGGGCGGCTTGGGCTCAGGGTGGACAGGCCGAAACTGAGGCGAAGGGATAAGGAAGACATCAGGAGGTTCAAGGTATAGCGTAGTCTAGTAGTATGCATCGGATAGCCAAGTAGCAGAGTGACTGTTGTGCTAACAACGGGTTTTGAAAACCGAGCTCCAGTCGGGGCCAGCGCCATGCGTCGGAGGGGAGGCCTGGCTCTGGCCGTCCTCCTGGCGCTCGCGCTCGCGGTCGACGTCGGCGGCGATGAGGCCGATGCCGGCATAACGAGCGGTACACGGAACGGCGACGCCCGCCGCGGCCGGGCGGGCACCGACGCGCCCACGGGAGGAGCCGACGTGAACGACGGGGCGACGCACCATCTCTGGCGCGGCGTCCCCGAGGACCACTACGTCCCGGACTTCCACCCGGACCCGCTCCCGGACGACCACCCTCTGATCGTCAGCCACAGACGATGGTGGCGCGACGCCATCGAGCACGCGTTCAGCAGGCACCACCACACGTCCCCGGCCGAGTGGACCCGAACGCATCCGGAGGGACGCAGGCGGATCCTCCAGTCCGGGCTCTGGCCCGCGGACTGGCCCGTGCGACCGTCCACGAACTACTCCGGCTACAACTTCCCGGGCGGCGAAGGGCCCGACGACAGGCCGTACGTGCTGCCGATGCGGTACCAACCACCGCCGTCGCCCCCGCCCCCTCCACCGAGCCCACCCCCGCCTCCGCCGCATCCGCCTCCCTCGGCGCCGTTCCCGCCGTCGCCGCCGCCGTCGACGCCGCCCGCGCCGCCGCCGATCTACCCGGTCTCCCGGTCCAGGGCGTGGAGGCCGTATCCAAACGCCACCCTCGTGGACGTGTTCATGGGCTACGCGGGCGTCGGACCCATATTCTTCGCGGTGGACAGGTACTACTACTCGACGATTCGATCCGACGTCGAGGGACCGGAGTCGTTTGAGACCCGGTTCGACGCGAATAACCCTCGGCCGCCCACGCTGAAGGGACCGGGAAACACGAAGCACCAGCAGCTTCACGTCCCCGTGAACGCGACGGAGGTGTACGTGAGGATATGCGACGACGCGGGGTATCCGCTCTCCGCGATTCAGAACGTGTCGATCGAACCCGGTTCGCACCTGGCGTCGGCGTTTGGCCGCGGCAACTCGAAGGAGGTGACGGTGAAGACCCTGTGGGAGCTGGTCAGCGCGATGAGGGACGATACGGTGAGCAAGATCAAGGTCATCGCCCACATAGGCTTGGGTGGGAGGCCGTTGCCGACCATCTCGGGGGACAGGGACCTGACCATCGTGGGCGAGTGCGCCAACCCCGCCGGCCCGGTCGGCGTCCCCTTCAACGTCACCGCGCTGAACAACACGGGTTTCACGCCCGGTTACAACGTCACGGACGGGTTCAGCCACCTGCCCGAGATCCCGCCCTACAACTGGTCCTTATTCGCGCGTTGGAACGACACGGAGTTTTCCCAACCGACGGCAGCAGCGGGCGACGACGACGCTACTACCACTCGGAGGCTGCTGCAGGAGATGGACCGGTTCGGCCTCAACGCGCGGCCCCGCGGGTCGCGGGCTCGAAGGCGGCTGCAATTCAGCCACGACCCCGCGCCCGCCCGGGATTACGCGGGCACCAGAGAAACAGACACGTCCGACGTGTTGGACCGGGAGCTGTACACCGGGACGTTCGGAGACGTGTACGCCGGGTCCTTCGGGGACGTGGGCACCGACGAGGGCGTCGCGTTTCTCCTAGCCGCCATCGAGGTCATGTCCCAGCTGGGCGAGGATTCCAACCTGACCTTGTCGGAGCTCGGAGCCGGCGTCGCGCAGACTGGGCCCATCAACGAGACGAAGTACCCGTGGGAGCAGGAGACGTGGAGCAAGTGGACCGAGGATGCGTTTTTCATCCGCGGTACCGCGTTTGACTCCCCCACGCCGCTGGAGTATTACGAAGCGGGCACGACGCACGCCATCGGCGGACCCGTCATCGTCGCGGGGGGACCGGAGCTGAACCTCACGTGGAATAGGTACTACGTCCCGAACGTCACCGCGGGTAACCTGACGCACGTGTGCAGGAACGAGACGTGGGTCAACGAGACGACGATATGCTTCAACTTCACCCGGGATGATTATTTCAAAGCTTGCGGCGACGGGTACGCGTGGAACGCCTCCGGTTCGGTGCCGGGGTACGTGACCCGGTACTACGAACCGAACGTCACCATTCACCCGCACTGGGGCAGCGCAGAGATCTTGAGCCTGAACCTGAGCTCCACGACGAACACGTCGGACGAGAACGGGCGGTGGACGGTTCGCACATACAACAAGGACGACGGCTCGGGGATTCGCGTGTTTTGCCACAACGAGACTTTGCGGGATGGGGTCATGGTGAACGGGACGCTGGTGAACAACACGTGGAACGGGACGATATTCAACGGCTCGTACAACGGCACCGAGTTGCAGTACAAGTTCAACAGGACCCTCTCGGAGCCGTGGCAGATGGTGTGCTTCAACCTGACCCGAACGTACATCAACGAAACGTGCGTGGCCACCGGGGGGATATACAACGTCACCACAAACACCACGTTCTTCCGTATGATCGAGACCTTCTACGTCCCGCTCGAGAATCGATGCGTCATCGACGGCCTGGAGCACAGCGCGATGTTCTCCGTCGGCGACGAGACTCAGCCCGATTGCGCCGCGTTCGCGCCCAGACCGGTGCGTTTCAAGCCTGGATTTGGCGGCGCCAAACCCGTTTCGATCAACGTCAGCGAATCGAACCGGGAAGTCCACGTGCCGCCGCATCTCGCGCACCGCTACGATTACGACGGCTGGGACGTCCCCAACGCAACGACCGAGGGCGTCGCGAGGGCGCCCCCGAGGCGGCGCAAGTTGGGCGGTCTCCACGGCGGCCGAGACCCGAGGGAATCCGGCGTCGACATCTTCGCCGCCGTCCCCGACACCGTCGTAGGGGAGTGGTCCCCGTGGGGCAACGAACAGGTCACCAAACGCTCGACGACGAACGCGGCGTCGCGCAGGTGCGGGCGACTGGAGCTGAATAACCTCGTGCTTCGAAGGGGTTGGTCGGCGGCGGAGGCGGGTGCCGTCGCGGCGGTTAAGGGTGGCGAGCTCGCGGTGCGGGGGTCCGTGGTGGAATTTTCCCGCACTGGACCGGGCGCGGGTCGCGGGGGCGCGATCGTTAACTACCGGGGCGACGTGAGGATATCTCGGAGCACGTTCCGGGGTAACATCGCCGCGAAAGGGGTCAACGGGAGCGCGACGGGCGGGACAGACGGCGGCGTCGTCGGCACAGGCAACCACCTGTACCACCACGGCGGGACCAACAACGACCCCGGGTCGCTGTGGATCGACTACGACACGACGTTCGACGGTAAGGTGCACGCGGTGAACCAGGCGAGCTCGGACCAATCGATTTGAAGGTTAGTCATCGGTTCAGTAGATTGAAGTGAAGTAGGTTAGCTATCATCATCAAAACACTCGCAACGATGCATCGCGTCAGCCATAATAGCGTAGGCGTTTTGGACGCTTTGTGGTATGTACATGTGCTCATAATATGGTGTTACAGCGCCGGATTTCGTTCGGCTTTCACGCCGGGGTGGGCATGCCCTCCTGGATTCCGCACACCATGTTCTTCGGGAGCGCCTCGTCGATCTTCTTGGGGTACGGCAGGTTGAGGTTGGCCATGATCTCGACAAACTCATCCTTGGTTTTCCCAGAGCCGAGCCTGGGGTTGAGCGCCTTCTCCTCACCGACGGTGCTGCACCTGTGGCCCTTGTAGTCGTGCGCCGGGTAGATGATGGTGTCGTCCGGGAGGGAGAAGATCTGCGTGTGAACGCTCTCGTAGAGCTTGTCCGCGCTGCCCTGCTGGAAGTCCGTGCGGCCGCAACCCCTGATGAGAACGGCGTCGCCGGTGAACACCATGTCGTCGCACACGTACGAGAGGCACCCGTCGGTGTGGCCGGGGGTGGCCCTCACCTCCAGGAACATGGATCCGAACTCGATCCTGTCGCCGTGTCCGATCTTGATGTCCGCCTGCGCGCCCGACGCGGCGGCTATGATCGACCTGACCTCGGGTCGAGCCGCCTTGATGGCGCCGGAGCCGGTGACGTGATCGGCGTGACAGTGGGTGTTGACGGCGTACTTGAGCTTGACGCCGAGCTCGTCGATGAGCTTGAGGTCGCGATCGACCATCTCGAGCACCGGGTCGATGAGCACGGCCTCGCCGCCGGGGCCATCGGCGATGAGGTAGGTGTAGGTGGAGGAGCCGGAGGTGTCGAAGAGCTGGCGGAAGATGACGGGCTTCCTGTTGGCGTGGGTGAGCGCGCGCTTGACCGCGGAGGCGAGCGGGGGCTTCTCGAGGAATTTGAGAGGCGGGGTCATTGAAGCTGCGAGGGCCATGGCGGAAGCCGCCGGGAGCTTGTCCGTCTTGGCCTTGTGGAGGATGTACGGGATGCTCGCTCGGGTGGCGGTGCTGCACTGGATCACGGCGGGTTTCGGGGCGGAGTCGACGTAGGCGACGAGCTTATCGACGCACTCGTTGGTGAGGCTCGCGGGAGTCATGAGGGGGACCATCTCGAAGGGCACGGACGCGGCCTCGACAGCGGCCTTGGGGCACGCCTTGTTGCACTCCTCGTTGAGGTAGAGCCAGGATTTGGCGCCCGCGGCGAGGCAGGCCTTGACCTGGTCCTCGGTCATGTCGCCGGCCAAAACGAGGCCGTCGGCGTCGTACGCGATGGTTCCGTCGGGGAAGGTCATCGTTCGTGCTGTGGAAATGGGCGATACGGGGGATCGGGGGTTCAGACGGGGCGAGCAATGCGGGAAACGCTTTTTGGAAGGCGAAAAACGTGTTTCTCGGAATCGGCACGACGCCGCCGAGAGGAGACGCGGTTTGGGATGTTCGGGCGCACTTGGGACGTATCGCGCGGTACGCAGAGTCCCTCACGCACCTTGGTAAACTGAATCGGGTTTCAAAAGGTTCGAAAGGTCGGGCGGCGGTGGTGCGTCGCGCGCGTGTGGAAGTGAGGATTGGGTCGGAATCTTCCCACGTGACGAAGTGACAAACATCGGAGTGCCGAGTGACACACAGGACCACGCCGTGTGTCAAACGTCAACTCCGAATAGCCAAAATTTAGCCAAAATTTAGCCAAAATTTAGCCTTACGGATCCGTAACCCAACACCGTACGCAAATAGACAGGCATTCTTGAGTCAAAAGCCGCTGGAAAATCATTGGCGAGTTCACATTTGTAAGCCCGCTTGCCTCGATTTCAGAAACGAAACTGTCCTTGAGTTATAAACAGTCAAAAAATACGATCCCTAGTAGGGTCGGAGTTTATGTCAATGTACCACAAATGTAGTAAAAAAAAACCCCTTATATGATAAATCCAATGATTTTTTCATTGGCGATTACGTGTTCCCGACTCTATTCATTGGCGCGTTATGTGACTTCTCCCCGCAAGGACGCGTGCAGCCGATGAAAGTCCCATAAACCCACGCCTCTGTTAAATCAGACGACCCCGCCGCATCCCTGGAAGCGCCGTGCACGCGTCCCACCCTCGGGAATTATCGTTTACTGCTGACGGACAGAGCGCGCGTCGTCGGCGGGGTGATGAAAACGCAGCCGCGCCGCGCGCAGTTGCGGATGGGCGGGATCGTCGCAAAATTCATGTCATCGCCCTGTTATTGATACAGCTAGACGATCTTCCTAATCAACACGTACACGCGGTTGTCGATGTCGACCTCCTGGAGGTTCTTCGGGTCCGCCTTGATCCTCATGAGGAGGCCGCCGAAGGAGGCGATCACCGTCGTCTTCTGGATGCCCCCCGCGTTCTCGTCCTCCTTCTTGAACACCTTGCCGTACATGACGTAATCGAACGTGCTGGCGAAGGTCTCCTTACCGCTCTGCGTAGGTAAGAATGGGGTGGATGGGCGATGCGGTCAGCGAAAGGTTCCCAGTCGACGACGCGGCTGGGGTACTACGGTACGTATACCTAGCAGCGATCAAAAAGCGGGGCGGATGAATTTAATTAGCGAGGCGCACCTGATCGTAGGACGGGTCCTCCGGGGTGCCGTCCAGCGACAGCGTCGGGGAGAGCACCAGCGTGAAACGCGTCCCGACGTCGAGCTTGTAGATGTCGACGTTGATGTCGATCTCCAGGTCCGCCTCGAACTGACTCCTGCACCGAAACCTCGACACCTTGTCGAACTTCTTGCCGTCGGGATCCCTGTCGATGACCTCGAAGATGTCCTCGAAGGCTATCACGCTGCCGGACACCGCGGGCGCCATCTCCCTCCTCTGTGACTGAGACTCTGATTCGCGAGTGGGCCGAATAAATTCCCGGACCTCCTTGCGAGCCCGCGCGCGCGCGACACACTGACCCTTCCCACAAATTTCGGCGCAAAGTCGGCGGAGGCGCCAAGAATAACACGAAACCGGCCGGTTGCGACGTTTGGTCGGACCAAGACCGCCGCTGACAGCCTGTTCGTCTCCCGCCTCACAGTGGTCCCGCAGTGGAAGAACACTTCAGACGCTCGTGGAAGAAACTTTTTTGGCAATCACGAATGTCCGCTTTTCGTAGTCTATCTATGCAAACTTAGTCAGGGCGTACTCGCGTAAATGCCAAAACTCGGCACGTCATTTCGCGGCTGGTGGGCGTTATTGGAAAAAGCGAAGTTTGTGGAGGTCACTTCGTCGAGCGCCGCAAGCCGGTCGCACACCTTCGAACGCACTCACCCACCAGACACCATGGCGGAAGAAACCGAGACCTTCGCCTTCCAGGCTGAGATTAACCAGCTCCTGTCGCTGATTATCAACGTGAGTGCCCCCATCTCTTACCGACGCGCGTTTTCCGGAACCGATGCCGACGGCGATTTGGGCGCGCGATCACCGCGAAAGAAGCCGTCTTCGTGCCATCTTCGGAAACGACCCACCCCGGCCCATCCGCTGACATCGCTCTCCCCGATCGCCCCGCGATGACCACAGACCTTCTACTCCAACAAGGAGATCTTCCTTCGCGAGCTCATCAGGTGAGCATCCGCCCGCGTCACCACGCCGCCGCTTCGCTTTTTTTCGGCGGGAATCGCGGCAACGGAGCGCCGGCGCCGAGACCCCGCGATCATCCGAACCAACCCGCTGACCGCCGCCCCCCTCCATCTCGCGACCTCGCAGCAACTCCTCCGATGCCCTCGACAAGATCCGTTTCGAGGGTCTCACCGACAAGTCCCGCCTCGAGGCCCAGGTACGCGCCCGCGCCCCACCCGCCGCGCGCTTCCGACGCGCGTGTGCCCACGTCGATCTTCGGCGGTTTTCTTTCCTGTTCGACGGGACGTGCCAGATCTGAACACGTTTTCGGAACCGACGCTGACCCGCGCCATCCCCCGTCCCTTCCCCCGACGTCCACAGCCCGAGCTGTTCATCCACATCACGCCCGACAAGACCAACAACACCCTCACCATCACCGACTCCGGCATCGGCATGACCAAGGCTGACCTCGTGAACAACCTCGGCACCATCGCGCGCTCCGGCACCAAGGCTTTCATGGAGGCGCTCACCGCGGGCGCGGACATCTCCATGATTGGCCAGTTCGGCGTCGGTTTCTACTCCGCGTACCTCGTCGCCGAGAAGGTGATCGTTTACACCAAGCACAACGACGACGAGCAGTACAGGTGGGAGTCCCAGGCTGGCGGCTCCTTCACCGTGACCAAGGACAACTCCGAGCCCATGGGCCGCGGCACCAAGATGGTGCTCCACCTCAAGGACGACCAGCTCGAGTACCTCGAGGAGCGCCGCCTCAAGGATCTCGTCAAGAAGCACTCCGAGTTCATCTCCTACCCCATCTCCCTGTGGACCGAGAAGACCACCGAGAAGGAGGTTTCTGACGACGAGGCTGAGGAGGATGACGCCGCCGAGGAGGAGGGCAAGATCACCGAGATCAAGGACGAGGACGAGAAGAAGGAGAAGAAGAAGAAGACCGTCAAGGAGGTCTCGCACGAGTGGGCCCTGATGAACAAGCAGAAGCCCATCTGGATGCGCGCTCCCGAGGAGATCTCCAAGGATGAGTACTCCGCCTTCTACAAGTCCCTCACCAACGACTGGGAGGAGCAGCTCGCGGTGAAGCACTTTGCCGTGGAGGGTCAGCTCGAGTTCAAGTCCGTGCTCTTCGTCCCCAAGCGCGCCCCCTTCGACATGTTCGACGGCAAGAAGAAGGCCAACAACATCAAGCTCTACGTCCGCCGCGTCTTCATCATGGACAACTGCGAGGACATCATCCCCGAGTTCCTCTCCTTTGTCAAGGGCATCGTCGACTCTGAGGACCTTCCCCTCAACATCTCCCGTGAGATGCTCCAGCAGAACAAGATCCTCAAGGTCATCAAGAAGAACATCGTCAAGAAGTGCCTCGAGATGTTCAACGAGATCGCCGAGAACAAGGACGACTACACCAAGTTCTACGAGGCGTTCGGCAAGAACCTCAAGCTCGGTATCCACGAGGATGCGCAGAACCGCAGCAAGCTCGCCGAGCTCCTTCGCTACCACTCCACCAAGTCCGGCGAGGAGATGACCTCCCTCAAGGACTACGTCACCCGCATGAAGGAGAACCAGAAGGACATCTACTACATCACCGGCGAGTCCCGCAAGGCTGTGGAGAACTCCCCCTTCATCGAGAAGCTCAAGAAGCGCGGCCTCGAGGTTCTCTTCATGGTGGACCCCATCGACGAATACGCCGTGCAGCAGCTCAAGGAGTACGACGGCAAGAAGCTGGTGTGCTGCACCAAGGAGGGTCTCCAGCTCGACGAGACCGAGGAGGAGAAGGCGAAGAAGGAGGAGGTCAAGGCCCAGTACGAGGCGCTCTGCAGGCTCATGAAGGACATCCTCGGCGACAAGGTCGAGAAGGTGCTCGTGTCCGACCGCGTCGTCGACTCCCCTTGCGTCCTCGTCACCGGCGAGTACGGCTGGTCCGCCAACATGGAGCGCATCATGAAGGCGCAGGCGCTCCGCGATAACTCCATGTCCGGCTACATGGCGTCCAAGAAGACCCTCGAGATTAACCCCGACAACGCCATCATGCAGGAGCTCCGCAAGCGCGCGGACGCGGACAAGTCCGACAAGACCGTCAAGGATCTCGTCCTCCTGCTCTTTGAGACCGCCCTCCTCACCTCCGGCTTCTCCCTCGAGGAGCCCAACACCTTCGGCGGCCGCATCCACCGCATGATCAAGCTCGGTCTCTCCATCGACGATGACATCGGCCTCGATGACGACGACCACGACCTTCCCCCTCTCGAGGAGGATGTCGATGAGGGCTCCCGCATGGAGGAGGTCGACTAATCCTCCAGCAGTGGACGCAAGGTGCCGACTTCTGGAGCCGTGAACAATAATACCACGCGGCCCGAAGCTGGCTGCATAGCTGCCGCAATACTAGACGCAGAAGCCCACGCGATCATCCGCAAGGGCGATTAGCAACGAAGCATCCTTGAAATGAAACTCATTTTTTTGCATCAACACCCTTCCGTCCCTGTTGTTCCCACCACCTGCACGGACTGACGGAGATCAGATCTGCCTGTCACGTCCTGTCAAGCTCAGCTGGTGATATTTTTGGTCGTTCCCGGGAGTTTTTGTGTGAACAGTCCGACAGGCGCGAAGATGGCGACCGCGAGGGCGAAGTTCGCCGATTTCGAGGCTGCTTCGCGCCCGGCGTTCGAGGAAGACCCCGTCGATGAGAACGGCTTCCCCATAATGACCCACAAGGTGGTCCACCGAATAGTCTACCGGGAGTTTGGCGGGTACATCGAACCATCCATCAACGACGTCGTGCACCTCGAGAACCGCAGGTGGCGCGAGATTCGAGACCTGAACAAGTACACCGGGGTCACCGTGCTTCACCTTGAGAATAATCAGATCGGCCCCGCCATCGGCAACGGGCTGGCGCACATGTCGAAGCTCAAAGCTCTGTACCTGCAGTGCAACATGTGCAAGCAGGTCGACTCGCTCGCGGCGAATCAGAAACTCACCCTGCTGAACGTGGCGACCAACCAGATATCGGGGTTCGCGGAGGGCGGCTTACCCCACAGCCTGAACACCCTGCTCGTGTCCGCCAACAACATCTCGACCGCCGCCGCGCTCGCGCCCCTCGCCTCGCTCCCAAACCTCGAGGTCTTGGACCTCTCGAGAAACAATCTCGAGGGCGGCGACGAGGCTTTCGAGCTCTTCGCGCGCATGCCCGCCCTGCGCGTCCTCTACCTCCAGCACAACCCCATACAGAAGACGGAGTACTACCGCCGCAGGCTCATCTCGGGGTGTGCACGTCTCACCTACCTGGACGACACCCCCGTGGAGACGGCGGAGCGGGTGGGAGCCGAGGCGTGGGCGAATTCCGGCGGGTGTTTCGAGGCGGAGAGGGTCGCGAGGCGCGAGCTCGTCGAGGACAGGCGCAAAAAAGCCAAGGCGGCGACGCGGCGGATGGCGGCCGAACGCGCCGCGCGCCGCGCCGCGGCGAACCTCGACGAAATGAACGACAGCGGAAGGCGGGTGCTCAGCGAGGAGGCGATGGCGGCTGTGCCGGGGACGCTCGACTTGGACGACGGGTGGGAGAAGGCTCTGGGCGGCGACGAGTGCCCGGTGTGCCAGGCGCGTCTGAAAGCCGGCGAGCGGGCGATCGCGCTGCAACAGTGCGGGCACGCGTTCCACCTCGCGTGTCTGCGCCCGTGGCTCACGAGAGCGAGCGCGACGTGCCCGCTTTGCAGAGCCGAGGTGGCGACCCCTTCGGCGGCGGCCATCGCGGCCGTCGCGGCGGTGGTGACGGACGAGACGGGACGAAACGCCGGCGAGGACGCGGGGACGAAGGACGAAGAGGCCTCCAAGGACAACAACGGGGACACGGTCGATGACCACGCGGAGGGAAGCGCGCGGTGGATCGGTTACTGCCCGCGGTCGAACTACGTCTTCAGCAACACGACCAACCAGAGCTCGGTGATGCGGGGCGAGGCGCCGGAGCTTTCGACGGCTCACGGCGTCGACGACGAGGCTCAGGACGAGGTGCGGCGCGAGATACAGACGCAGCTCAGGAAGCGGTTCTCGCAGTCGCACATATCGTCCGAGCGGAAAAAGTCGGAGGCTGATCAGTCGCACTCGCTCGACGCCTTCGCCAGGCTCAGGGCGGAGAGGGCCGAGGCGAGACTTTCGCGGGAGAGAGAAGGGAGAGAGCGATCCGGCACGGACGCGGTCAACTCGGAGGGCGCCGCGGGGGACGGCGTCAAGGCAGATGCGATGAGCGTGGAGGAGCGCATCGCCCTGGCGCAGAAACTAGCAGCCGGGGACGGTGACGGCGACTTGGTGAAGCCGTCGACGTAGGGAGATATTTTCACGGGACCGAGACTGCTGACTGGCCCAGGCTGGCCAGGTGGCAACCAAATCTGCTCCTCGTCGCGTCGTCACCGCTCATCACTTGTGCCTGATCCGATTGCGCTTTCGTCACACCTCATCGCGCGAGATGCGTGCCTCTCTCTCGGCACGCGCCGTTCCCGTCACGCTCCGAGCGCCCGTAGGAGTGCGACGCTGCGTCAGGCGCGGGTCCGTAGTCCGCGCCGCCGCCGACGAGGATAAGCCCCCAGCCGGTTGCACCAGGTACAGCATAAATATTAAAAGACCTTTGGGCTTGGTGCTGGAGGAGAAGAAGGAGGGGGGGATCTTCGTCGGAGAGGTCGTGGAGGGAGGAAACGCGGACAAGAGCGGGCTGGTGTCCGTCGGGGATGAGTTAATCGCCACGAGCGGGGTCGTGTTCAACTCCACGCAAGACTACGGCGGTGTGAGCGTCAAGAGCGGCGAAGAGACCGTGCGATTGGCCGTGCGGGGAGAAAAGTTCGACACAATCATGGCCGCCATCGCGTCGAACCCGTCGCAGAGGACGGTCACCCTCGAGTTTCAGAAGTGCATGTGAGGGGAAAACAAAACACCGGCTCTCATCGCCATCGTACATTAACGCGCTACCCGTCTCCTATCCCTGCTCCTCACGCGCCCCACCTCTGAGCGCCGGCGGCACGTACGCGTTGGGATCCCTCGGCTTGGGCTCGAAACCCGGCGGCGGCGACGCAAACGGCGCTTGCTTCGCCCTGCGAAACGGGTTCGGCCTGACGCCTCCGTTACCCGCGCCGCCGCCGGTTTCGAGCCCGTTCACACTGTCGAGCCCGTTCGCCTCGAGGGCGTCCACGCCCACGGGCCCGGGCGCGTCGGAGCGCCAATCGCGATTGGACGCCGCCGATCGCCCCTCGCCCCTCGCCCCTCGCCCCTCGCCCCTCGCCCGACCCCGGGGCTGCGCCTCCCTCGCCCTCGTCTCCTCGAGCTGACGCTGCATCTCCGCCATCTGACGCTGCATCGCGAGCATCTGCGCCTGCGCCTGCTCCAGAGCCGCAGCCTGCTGGGAGATCAGCGCGCCCTGCTGAGCCTGCATCATCCGCGCCATCTGGGCCTGCATCTGCGCCACGATGGTCGCCGAGTCCGCCGCCGCGCGTTCCGTCG
>Ga0181573_10002063_pt1 | contig 19072 bp, 14 predicted proteins | sample 101ome_25_FD_148643 | JGI IMG/M metagenome (GOLD analysis project Ga0181573, IMG submission 148643) | Coastal salt marsh microbial communities from the Groves Creek Marsh, Skidaway Island, Georgia - 101409BT metaG (spades assembly) | ecosystem: Environmental > Aquatic > Marine > Intertidal zone... | reverse complement strand
CTACCACATCTGGAATGACGCCGGCCGCCCCGATGGCCGTCACCAGGAACACTGGCTCCAGGCCGAAGCGGAAATCCGCGAACAACTGAACGCCGCCGCTTCCAAGGCAAAAACCCCGGCCAAGAAGGCCCCGGCCAAGAAAAAGGCGACTGCCCAGAAGGAACTGGGCCTGAACGTCCCGGCCAAATCGCAGAAGAAAGCCAAACCGGCCGCCAAGAAGGAGACCAAACCCGCGACCAAGGCGAAGGCCAAGGCTCCGGCGAAGAAGAAGGCCGCTCCCAAGAAGGCGGCAGCCAAGGCGAAGACCCCGGCGAAAAAGGCTGCTGCCAAGAAGGCCGCCCCCAAAAAGAAGAAGTAACCCCCTTCAACGGATTCCATTGAAAACGGCCGGCGAGTTTGCTCGCCGGCCGTTTCTTTTGCGCCCCAAGGCGGTTTACCGCCCACTTTCAACCGTCCGCCCGGCCCGCCAAGGCTGTCACTGCCATTGTCCTGATCCGCAGACTGGGTTAAGGTCCTTGGCACATCCGATATGCCGGACGAACCTGACAATTCATTCGAAAAGACGGTCCGTATCCACCGGCCGGACGATCGCCTCTTCGACCGTTTTGTTCTCAAACGACGCCTCGGCCAAGGAGGCATGGGCGTTGTGTGGCTCGCCCGCGACGAACGACTCGAGATCGACGTCGCATTGAAGGTCCTCCCCGACGCGCTTCGCTTCGACGAAGGCGCGCTCGCTCAACTCAAGCAGGAGGCGCAGAAGTGCATCCGCTTGACGCACGCGCGCATCATCCGTGTATTCGACTTCCTCGTCTCCGACGAACTGGCCGCCATCTCCATGGAATACGTGGACGGGCCGACCTTGGCAAAACTCCGCGCGGAACAACCGGAGGGCGTTTTCGCCGCCGAGGAGATCAAGGACTGGGTCACGCAGATCGGGGAGGCCTTGATCCACGCGCACGAGGAGGCCCGGATCGTGCACCGCGACCTGAAGCCCGGCAACGTCATGATCGACATCGCCGGCCGCGCCAAAGTGGCCGACTTCGGCATCGCGCGAACGCTGGGCGGCACGATGACCGCGACCTCCCAGAACGAGTTCGTGACCGGCACGCTGGCCTACATGGGCCCCCAGCAACTCAGGGGAGACCGCCCCACCGCTCAGGACGACATCTACGCCCTCGGCGCCTTGATCTATGAATTGCTGACGGGCAAACCGCCTTTCTACAGCGGCGATGTCTGCCAACAGATCGAAACCCAGCAAGCTCCGCCCTTGGAACAGCGCCGGCAGGAACTGAAACACGTCGGCAATCCGATCCCCGCAAACTGGAACAAGACCATCCTCGCCTGCCTGGCCAAGAAGCCGGAAGAGCGCCCCGCTTCCGTGCGCGATCTGCTCACGGCTCTGGACCTCAATTCAGAAGCCCCCCCGGCAACTTCCGCACGAACCGCCGGTTCGGGCCTGCTCCTCGGCGGCGTCGTCGCCCTGGTCATTCTCCTGATCGCCGGAGTCGTTCAGTTGCAACGACAGGCTGACACCGCGGACGACGTCGGCGTCTCCCCCGGAGACGCCCCAGGCCGCGCGTCAACCGCGCAGACCAGCCCCCCTCCTCCACCCCAATCACGCTTCACCAATTCCCTCGGCATGGAATTCGTCTCCATTCCGGGGCTCGACGTCCATTTCGCCGCGCATGAAACCACGGTCGGCGACTTCGCGCTCTTCGTGAAGGCGTCGGGACATGACGCCGACTCCGACGTCTACCGCCTCATCGACAACCTCAAGGATCTGGAGCGTCACCGCCAGGAAACCGGCGACAACCCTCCCGACGACGTCATCCATCGGCAAACTCCCTACTACGGTCGCCTCGGCGGTTGGCGTGACACGCTGTTCGAACAGTCGGACCGAGATCCCGTCGTCGGCATGAACCTCGGGGACGCCATGACATTCTGCGCCTGGCTGACTGCGCGCGAACGCAAGACCGGGCGCATCCCGGAAGACTTTGAATACACCCTGCCCTCCGATCACGAATGGTCAGTCGCCGCCGGCCTGAAGGACGAACCGGAGGACTCCGCCCCGCGCGACCGTCACCGCGCCTCCGTCATGGCAGAACTCGGCAACCCAAAGAACTTCCCTTTCGGGGAATTGACCGCGCCCCCCGCCACCTTGGGAAACTACCGCGGCGACGCAGATGACTTCGGACACACCGCCCCCGTGGGCAGTTTCCCCGCGAACGAATTCGGCCTGTTCGACCTGGGCGGCAACGCCTCCGAATGGTGCCGCGACCTTTACGACGACACACTCATGTACGGCGTCATTCGCGGAGGGAACTGGCGAACCAGCCCGGACGCGCTCGTCGAACTTGCCAGTTCCCATCGCAATACCCCCAAGTGGAGCAAACCCGACCGCCGCAGCGAGCACTTCGGCTTCCGCTGCATCCTACGGCAGGTGAAAGCAACGGGCGAAAAGGCGGAGAAACAGGCAGTCGCCCCCTAAGGTTCAAGCAACACCCAGGCTTGCCTCCACATGTTTCAGCGGCGCCTCAATCTCTTCGCGAGAAACGCCGGGAAACCAATCCAGGAAATTGTCTATCCGCCGGCCGTCCTCAAGATTCGCGAACAACGCTGTCACCGGCACACGAGTTCCCTTGAAGACCCACGCGCCACTGACACGGTCTTCTGCCTTTTCGACGGCAGCGCACTCATTCCAATCGAGCGTGGGGAATAACCAGCTCGGGCGACATAGGCAATCAAGGGCGTGAACCGACACGACACCGTACACCGTCTTCAAGACTGATTGACAGATTCGACCGGGCCGCACGATTCCAACCATTGTTCAAACATCGCCCTCTCCTCCAATTGATCCAGCAACAGCGAAAACCGCTCCCCACCGTTCTCCAAGTCCAGTTGAACAAGTTCCCCGCTTTCCTCAACGTGTGCTCTCCTGATTTCGCGCGGAACAGAAAAAGACCGCACCCGGCCAAACCGGAAATGCACCATCAATTCCCCATCGCCCAACGAAACATGCGTCCAGGAAAACGCGCTGCGATAGATTTCCAGAGCGACTCCCAATGACACCAAAAACAAGACGCCGTCAAACAACGTGGCCGCAACCGGATGCTTCAAAATATGAATGCTCCCGAGCGTCCCTGCCAGGTGGACGGCAACCCCCAACCACTGCGATGCTCGCGACCAACACGTAGAAATGTTCGCAAAAGCCCGTTCTGTTCTTCGCAGTCATCACCGGATTTCACCTGCTTCGATCACCCTCCACTTTGACAAGTTGATTCCTTGAGAACTTCGTTTCGAAACCAAAGCGCCACTCCTCATACTCGTGAACAATGTAAGTCCACTCCTTCCGCTCGTAGTGCCATTCCGCGTGAAGGACCTCTCTCACCTGATCCGGCTTATGGCAAATCTTGACCATGTCACCTTGCACGAAATCCAACTTCGCTCTAACCCTCCACGGTTTTGGAACCCTCACGAAGCGATTTCTTCGCATCATTCGCCAGAAGAATAGCGCCACATGGTCCAAAACGTTGCCCCTTGGTGTTCAATCCCCAGCTCTTCACCCCACCACCCCGTCCTGAACGACGCCATGGATGTCGGTCAGGCGGTATTGGCGTCCCTGGAACTTGAAGGTCAGGCGTTCGTGGTCCATGCCGAGCAGGTGCATGATCGTGGCGTTGAAGTCGTGCATGTGGACGGGGTTCTCGACGGGCGCATAGCCGAACTCATCCGTCTGGCCGAAGACTGTGCCGCCCTTCGTCCCGCCGCCGGCCATCCAGACGGTATAGGCTTCCTTGTGGTGGTCGCGGCCGGCCTTGGTCATCTCGCCCGCGCCGTTGCTGCCCTGCGCCATGGGCGTGCGGCCGAATTCCGCGCTCCAGACGATCAACGTTTCATCCAACAGACCACGCGCCTTCAGATCCTTGATCAGGGCGGCGATCGGCTGATCGACCTGCTTCGCCTTCTTCGGGAGATTCGTGAACACGCCGCCGTGATGATCCCAGCCCTGGTCGAACAGCTGCACGAAACGCACCCCGCGCTCCACCATGCGCCGCGCGAGCAGGCAGTTGTTCGCAAAACTCGTCTTGCCCGGCTGCGTGCCATACATCTCATGCACCTCCTTCGATTCCGAGCCGATGTCCATCAACTCCGGCACAGAGGTCTGCATGCGGAAGGCCATCTCATACTGCGCGATCCGCGTCGCAATCTCCGGATCGCCCACATCGGCCAACTGCGTGTTGTTCAGCCGGTTGATGGAATCCACGATCCGACGCCGACGCGGTGCGTCCACGCCCTTGGGATTGGAAAGGAACAGAACCGGATCGCCCTGACTGCGGAATTCAATGCCCTGATAGACCGTCGGCAGAAAGCCGCTGCCCCAGGCGCTGTTGCCCGCGCCGAGCACGCTGCCGGTGTTCATGACGACAAAGCCGGGCAGGTTCTCGTTCTCGCTGCCCAGTCCGTAACCAACCCACGAGCCGATGCTCGGGCGACCAAACTGCCCGAAGCCCGTCAGAGCAAACATCTGCGCCGGCGCGTGATTGAAGTGATCCGTGTGCAGGGTGCGGATGAAACACATCTCATCCGCCACGCCCTGAAGGTGCGGCATGACATTCGAGATCGTCGAGCCGGATTGCCCGCACTGCTTGAAGCCGAACAGATCCGTCTTCGGCGTGCCCATCAGAGTCGGCTGAGTGCGGATGAACGCCAGACGCTTGCCCTTGAAAAACTCATCCGGACACAACTGCCCGTTGCGCTTCTGCAGGTCGGGTTTGAAGTCGTAAAGATCCAGGTGCGAAGGCGCGCCGACCAGATGGATGTAGATCACGTTCTTCGCCTTCGCGGGAAAATGGGACCGCTTCGGCAGCATCGGATTGACCGGCGCCTCGACGGCTCCCGCATCGCGTCGCAACAACGAGGTCAACGCCGCCGCGCCCATGCCCATGCCGACCGTCTGGAAGAACTGGCGCCGGGCCGCCGTCTGAATCAGTGATTGTTCGATTTCGTTCATGATCTTCCGCTTGGATTTGAGATCTATTTCAGTCGGCCTTTCCAATACCCTGGTTTTCGTCGCAGATGCATCACTGCCCAAATCCTGATCTCACCGGATTCACAAGTGTAATAGACGCCGAACGGAAAACGAGGAACCAGGAAGCGGCGCACCTCGCCTTCAACCTTGCGCCACGTGAGCGGATTCCGGCCAATGGCCACGACAGCCGATTCGACTTCACATGCGAATCGATCTCCGAGTCCTTCCCGCGCGGATTCATAATAGGCCAAGGATTCAATGTATTCAGCAAGCGCATCAGGATGAAACCAAACGCTCATTTCGCAAGCGTCGCCCGCGCCCGGCGAAGCGCTTCTTCGGACGGAATCATATCGACTTCCCCACGAGCCGCTTCCTCTCTGCGCCGCATGACCTCGTCCAAATGAGCCCTCTCGATTTCGGGCTCAACTTCAGAACCAAGGCTGGCCACCAATGCTTCCGCCAATTCCTCACGATCTTGTGAGCTGCATTGAAGCGCATGCTCAAGAAGTTCTTCGGTTGTCGTATTCATAGCACAAATTCCATTCACTCTACTTCAACCATGGCTCTCACGCGAGCCGGCGGAGCTTCACGCCCCTCCTTCGTCAAGGCTTCCAAGACTTCATCCACAACCTGTTCCAGTTCAGAATAGACCGTCACCGGGTCATCGCCATGAATCCCGGTAATCAGATCCGGGCATTTCCCCTGATACGCCTGGTCCTCGTCGCTCCACTCAACCCATTTGTGATATCGATCGCTCAGCTTCATGATGCAACTCACCCTTTCGTCACCGTCTCGTCCAAATTCAACAGGATGTTCGCCACCGAGAACCAAGCGGCCAAATTCGCCTGGTTGACGCCTTTCGCCGGTTTCCACCGACTGGAGCCGCCCATCAACTCCTTCACCATCGCCGCGTCATTGGAAAACAGTTTCAACTCGGATTCAAACACCTTCGCCAACTCTTCGACCTCCGCCTGCTTGGCCTCGCGCGAAAGGCAGACCCGGATTCCGTAGCGCACCCGATCCTCCACGGTCATGCCGTCGCGGTCGTTCATGATCCGGTTTGCCAAGGCCAGGGCCATCTCGACGTAGGTTGGATCGTTCAGCAGCGTCAGGGCCTGCAAGGGGGTGTTGGTGCGCGGCCGCTTCACCACGCAGGACGAGCGATCCGGCGCGTCGAAGTTCACCATGCTCGGATAGGGCGCCGCGCGGCGATAGACGATATAGATCCCTCGCCGGAAGCGATCTTCATTCGGAGATTCGATCCACTTGGGCTCGTTGCGTCCTGTCTGCCGCCAAAGGCCGGGCGGTTGATACGGCATCACCGGCTTGCCGCCCATCTTCGTGGAGAGCAACCCCGCCACCGCCAGGCCATTGTCGCGGATCTGTTCGGCCGAGAGCCGAAAGCGCGGACCGCGCGCGTAAAGCCGGTTGTCCGGATCGCGCTCCAAAGCCTCCCCGGTCACGCGCGAGGACTGACGGTAGGTCGCCGACATCACGATCGTTTTGTGCAGCCGCTTCATCGACCAGCCCTTGTCCATGAATTCCACCGCCAGCCAGTCGAGCAGCCTGGGATGCGTCGGCGGCTCGGACTGCGTGCCAAAGTCCTCCAGCGTGGCCACAATCCCCCGCCCCATGATCTCAGCCCACCAGCGATTCACCGTGACGCGGGCCACCAGGGGATTCTCGCGGTCCACCAGCCATTGCGCAAAGCCCAACCGGTTCTTCGGCGCATTGCCGCTCAAGGGATGCAGCACAGCCGGGGCGCCCACCGACACCTCGCGGCCGGGATTCAAGTACTCACCGCGCTTCATGATGTGCGTCTTGCGCTTCTCCTCCATCTCCACCATGACCAGGGTCGTGGGCGGCTTGATGGCGTCGATCTGTTTCTTCAAGGCCGCCTCCTCGGCGCGCAGCTTCGTCAGCTTCGGATGACTCTTCTCAAAATGCTCGCGCAACCGCTTCTTCTCCTTTCGCGACGGCTTCTCCTTCTTGAGGAGCGCCGCGATCTCGGGGGTGAGATCGAACTGCCCCGGCTCGCCGGCGATCGCGGAAAAGCGCATGCGTCCGATGGTCCGTCCCCCGCCGTAGTTCTGCGTCAGGGTGAAAACCAATTCCGCGCCGCCCTGGCCCGCGATGGGTTCCGCCAGCCCGAAGCTCACCCAGTGATCCTTGCTGAATTCACCGGCGATCGCCCAGCCGTTCTGACGATCCTTCTTCTTCCCGTCGAACAGCTTCTCCGGCTTGAAATTCGTCTGAAAGAAATCGGCGGTGGGATTGACCGGCGACAGCTCCTTCAGGGTCTCGCCATTGCCGGCGTCGATCGCGCGCGCAACCTCCAGTTCCTGCAGCACGAAATTGGGGCGGCCGGCCAATTCGTTCCGCCCGGGCCCCTTCGACGGCAGCTTGTCGTGCGTCAGCGTCTCCAGCTTGATGGCGGTGACCTTGGGCAGGTCGGTCTTCGCCCGGACGGTGTAGACCGCATTGGCCGGACTCTTGCCGGGCAGCAGCAGACTCCCGTCCTCCAACACCTCATGCTTCTCCGGCGCGCTGCTCTCAAAGGACACGATCTCCATCGTCGTCCACTGCGGCGTGGTCTCCATCGCCTTCCGCATCCGCGCCTCCCAGGTCTTCTGTTCTTCGGCGACTTCCTTCGCGACCGCCTTGGTCTCGGCCTCTTTCTTCGCCAACTGCGCACGCAGATCGTCGAGCTTCGCCTGCTCGTTCTCCGGCAGCGGCAGATCCATCTTCGGTCCGTAGAAATCGAACGACACGCCCTTGCCGCTGGGATTGCGCACCTCGACCGGCGTGTTGTTGAAGTAAGCGAAGATCTGGTAGTAGTCCTTCATCGTGAAGGGGTCGTACTTGTGGTTGTGGCACTTCGCGCAATCCAGGGTCGTGCCCAGCCAGACCGTGCCCGTGGTGTTCACCCGGTCCATCACCTGGTTTACCCGGTTCTCCTCCGGATGCACCCCCGCCTCGACATTGCAGGTCGGCGTCCGATGAAATCCCGTGGCGATCTTCTGATCGATCGTCGCGTTCGGCAGCAGGTCCCCGGCGATCTGCTCGATGGTGAACTGGTCGAAGGGCATGTCCGCGTTCAGCGCATTGATCACCCAGTCCCGATAGGCCCAACTGTCGCGCAACTGATCCGCCTGAAATCCGTTTGAGTCCGCATAACGCGCCGCGTCCAACCACGGCCTCGCCCAACGTTCCCCATAGCGCGGCGACTTCAGCAGTCGATCCACGGCCTTCTCATAGGCGTCACCCGAATCATCCGCCAGGAATGCCTCCAACTCCTCCATGCTTGGCGGCAATCCGATCAGATCCAGCGAAACGCGCCGCAACAACCTCGCCTTGTCCGCCGGCTTCGCGGGCTTCATCCCCTCGCGCTTCAACCGGTCGTGTACAAAATAATCGACGCCATTGATCGGCCAGTTCGAATCCACCTTTGGCAACTCCGGACGCTCCGGCTTCACATAGGCCCAGTGCATCTGATCGTTCGCGCCGACCGGCCATTCGGCTCCCTGTGCGATCCACGAACGCAACAGGCCGATCTCCGCCACGCTCAAGGCCGGAGCCTCCTTCGGCATGCGCTCGTTGGGATCGTCGGACGCGACCTTCTGAAGCAGCAGGCTTTCCTCCGCCTTGCCCGCGACGATGACGCTGAGCCCCGAATCGCTTGGCATGAAGGCCTCTCGCCGATTGCTCAATCGCAGCCCCCCCTTCTTCCGGGCATCGTGGCACTTCAGACAATGCCGCTGAAAGATCGGCTCAATATCGCGTTTGAAATCGACCGTCGCCGCATTGGCCGACGTTGCGGCGACCAACGTCAGCGCCAGAACAGCGCCAGCAGTCTTCGTGTTCGAAATCATCATTTCACGATATTCATAGAACACGGGCGGTAACGTGGCCACGCCTTTTTCTTCTACTTCCTCTGCAAATCTTGCCGCAACCGCCGCAACCCCTCCGCCATCGAAACCTTGGGCGCATATCCAAAATCGCGCTTGGCGGCGCTAATGTCGAACCAATGCGCCGTGGCCAGTTCGCGGGCGACGAAGCGCGTCATCCGCGGCTCGCTCTTGATGCCGATCCCGTTGTAAACCACCTCCAGAACGCAACCTGCGAAGTACGCGAGGCCCGGTGAAATAGTCTTCTTCACCGAAGGCAGACCGGCGCAATCGAGGATCTGATCGATGAAGTCCCAGACCACGACCGGCTCGTCGTTGGTGATGAAGTAGGCCTTGCCCGCGACCGGCGAACCGGGGGCCAGCCTGTCCGCCACCTGGAGATGCGCCTCGGCCGCGTTGTCGATGTAAACGGCGTCGACCTTGTTGTCACGCTTGCCGATGCGGCGTAGCTTTCCGGCTCGGCCGCGTTCGACGATGCGCGGCACAAGGTGGTTGTCGCCCGGTCCCCAGATCAGATGCGGCCGCAGCGAAACGACGGCCAGATTGTCGCTGTCCGCCGCAAGGGCCAGCTTCTCCGCCTCGGCTTTCGTCCGGGGATAGGGCGCGTGGTAGTGCGTCGGATACGGAACGGATTCATCCACACCCTCCATGTCCGTCCCGCCGAAGACGACGCTTGGGGAACTGGTGTAAACGAGTTTGCCAACGCCGTGCTTGCGGCACGCTTCGATGACATTCTTCGTGCCCTCGACATTGGCGCGGTAGTATTCGCGATATTCGCCCCAGACGCCGGCCTTGGCGGCAACATGGAAAACGACATCGCAGCCCGCCACCGCCTTGGACACGGAGTCGGCGTCCGCGATATCGCCGCGAAATTGCTCAACGCCCAGTTCCTCCAACGCCGGGTAATCGCCGCGGGACAGGCTGCGGACTTCGTCGCCGCGCTCGCGCAGCATCCGGCAGATCGCGCCGCCGAGAAAACCGCCCCCGCCTGTGACCAGAGCTTTCATGAGTTTACTGGTTGAACAGGAGGGAACGAAGAGACCGGGCGGAGCGCGGAATTCATTCCGCTTCGACGCACGATCACCACCGCGCTTGAGCCATGGCTCCAGGCGTTCAGACACGCTACGTTGAAGCGGACTAAAGTCCGCGCTCCGATAAGAAACGTCGCCCTCATCCTCGCCCCTCCGCCCAGACGGCCAGCTTCTCCCGGAAGATCTTGGCATTGTGTCGGATATCCACCGGGAATTTGGGATGAAACAGGATCGTTTTGATGTCCCTCGTCAAATCGTTCGCCGCGCCCAACTCCAGAAGCTCCTTGAAAATCCGGCCTTGTTCGGCCGCTGGCGTTCCAGCCTCCAGTTCGACACATATCACCGGCTCAACTTCGCCGCCTCGTTTCACCCCGACCAAAGCCGAGCGAAACACATGCGCGTGATTGTTGAAGATCGCCTCGCAGGGAATCGTGAACAACGTCCCCTTCCCCGTGATCACGCGATGCGACTTGCGTCCACACATCCATAGCCGGCCCGCGTCGTCCAGGTAACCCACATCGCCCATGCGATGCCAGAAAGAGCCGTCGTTCCCATCCTGAATCTTGGCCAGCTTCGTCGAGGACTCCCGATTGAAATACTCGCGCGTGGCGTTGGCTCCCTTGACCGTGATTTCCCCAATCTCGCCGGCCGGCAAAGTCAGCTCGTCGGTCCATTTCGCAATTGGGTCATCGGTGATGTGAATGATGCGCACATCGAGGTCCTCAAACGGCTTGCCGACGCAGACGCCCTTCCCTGCCTTCGTCTCAAACTGCGTGTCCGCAATGATTTCCTTGCTGCCGATCGAGGCGACCGGGAGACATTCGGTGGCGCCGTAGGGCGTCACGATCTCAGCCTCATCGGACATCATCTTCGAGAACCGTTCCAACACGACCGGCGGCACCGGCGCGCCGGCGGAAATCACGCGCTTCAAGGTCGGCAACTCGATGCCGTTGGCTTCACCATATCGTCCCACGCGATTCACCAGGGCCGGCGAGCCGAACATCGTCGTCGCCTTGAAGAACCGGATCGGCTCGATGATGTTCAACGGATCGACGCTGCCCGGTTGCTTGAAATCCATCTGAGGAATCACCGCTGTCATGCCCAGGGCCGGCGCGAACAGGGCGAACAAGGGAAAGGTCGGCAGATCGATTTCGCCGGGTTGAATGTTGTAGATGCGTCGGATCTTCTCGACCTGATCGGCGAAAGTCCCGTGCGTGTAGACGACGCCCTTGGGAATGCCCGTGCTGCCGCTGGTGAAAAGAATCGCGGCGACCTCCTCTGCCTGTGTTTCGGCCATCGAATAATCCGCGACCGCCTCGCCCTTCGCGATCACCGCCTTCAGCGTCGTCCCTCCCCAGAACAACCGCGGCCCGACCGTGACCAGCGTCTTCAAGGTCGGTTTCGCCCAACCCATCAGGATGCGCGCGACGTGCGCCTTCGGGATTCCGATAAACGCCTCGGGTTCCGCCTCCTCAAGGCATTTCCCCAGATTCTTCACGCCCATTCCCGGATCGACGAACACCGGCACCGCCCCGGTCTTGAACAGGGCGAAGGTCAGCGCAAAGAAATCCAGACTGGGCGTCACCATCAGGACGGTGCGCACACCGCGTTTGACGCCGATGGATTCCAGGCCGGCGGCGATGGCGTCGCTGCGTTCGTTCAGTTCCTTGAAGGTGAATTGTTGAAAGGACAGACCGCCCTTGCCATCGCTCCCTGTCGGAAGGATCACCGCCGCCGTGTCCGGCTGCTTCGCCGCCATGGCCGGAAGGTGGGAAGCGATGTTAACGGAAGTCATGGCTGAGAAATCCCAAATCCCAAGCTCCAAACTTCAAAAAAGTTCCAAGCTCCAAATCCCAAATGGAGCCCCGGGGCACGATCAGGCCGTCCACTCGCAGGAATGATGCGCAGCCGGTCAGGCAACCGCGTTCCGGACAATTCAAACCAACCGCCCCGGAGGGGCGATCCAACGGCAACCGGTAGATGGAAGGCGCGCAGCGCCCGCACACACCGGCTACCTTCTTGCCGTCCATCCGGGACATTCGAATGCGGAAATCGGAACGCGGAAATCGGAACGGTCTTGATTCCGCATTCCGCAATCCCCATTCCGAATTCAGTTGATCGCTCCGGGACTGCGACAACCCGCGCCCCAGGAACGCCTTTTGGAACTTGGGATTTGGAGCTTCTTTGAGATTTGGAGCTTGGAGCTTGGGATTTCATTTCCGTCGTTCGCCCCCTTCGTCCCCCTACCGACCAATCGCGTTCCCCTCCAAAAACGCCCGCACCCGCCCCACAATCTCGTCCCGTTCATCCTCGATCACGTAATGCCCGGCTTCGGGAAACGTCACAACCTCGGCCTTCGGCCAGATGCGTCGCCACTCCTTCAGGAAATGGTCGTCGAACACGAAATCCTTTTCGCCCCAGAGAATGAGAATCGGGAGGTCGGCCAATTGAGAGAGTTTCCCCTGCGTTTCGGAAACGACCTCATAAGACGGATCGGTCGGCTCCAAGGGAATGTCCCGCACGAAACGATGGACAGCGACGCGATTGGCCCAGTTGTCATAGGGCGCGACCAGTCCATCGGCAACCTCCGGCTCCAAAGGCTTCTTGGTCACGCACCACTTCACCGCGCCGAGGCAAAATGCATTCAGTCCCCGCGCCAGAAACGCGCCCAGCGGCGTATCCCGCACCAGCCAGATCGGCAGCGGCAGCGGCTTCTCCGCCGGCAGGTGAAAACCGCCGGTGTTCAGCAGCACGATTCGCTTGATCCGTTCCGGATGCCGCGTCGCAAACGTCGTCCCGATCATCCCGCCCCAATCGTGCAGAACGAGGGTGATGTTCTCGGTGACGCGGAGGCTGTCCAACAACGACTCAACATCGTCCACCCGCCGCTTCAAGCGGTATTCGTAGCGTGAATCATCCGGCTTGTCCGACTTGCCGCAGCCGACGTGATCCGGCGCGATGACGCGATGGTCACGGGAAAGATCCTTGATGAGATTGCGAAAGAAGAAGGACCAGGTGGGGTTGCCGTGGAGCATGACGACCGGATCGCCCTGCCCCTCGTCCACGTAATGCTGGCGGATGCCGTCGCGTTCGATGAAATGCTCGGCGAATGGATACTCGGTTTGGGAGACGTTCACCATTCCAAGCCGAGCATGAGGCAGTTCAGACCGCTGCCGATGCCAAGGAACCCGACCGAGTCGCCCGGATTCAACGCGCCGCGCTCATGCGCCAGGGCCGCGGTGATCGGCAGCGATACCGTGCCGATGTTCCCCAGGAATTCATAGGTTGTGTAGTCCTTGTCGTCCGCGATGCCCAATTCCTTGAGAATGTGCTTCTGATGTTCCGAGCCGACCTGGTGGCAGATGACCTTGTCCACCGCATCCCCGGTCCAGTCCATTTCCTCGAGAAAGGCCCGCCAGGTTCGCGATCCGAGCGCGACGCCATGCTTCAGGACAGACACCGAATCTGTCGCCATGAATTCGTCGTGCATGGCCCCGTCGCGCTTCTGAAGCCCCCAGCGGCACAGCGCGTGATGCTCCGGGGCGACCTGCGTCACGCCGCCCAACAGCTTGTGTCCCGGATTGTCGCCAAAGGAGCCGTCGGTCAACAGGACGGCGACGGCGCCCGATCCGCCGGTAAGCGTTGCCAGCGCGGTGGTGAACAACTTCATGTCCAATTCGGCGTTCATCCGCTGGATCATGATGTCGTTGATCTCGCGGGCCGATTCGCAGGACACGACCAACCCGGCGCGGATCTGCCCGAGTTCGATCCGGTTGGCGATGTCGAGTATGCCGTTCAACACGCCAAGGCAGGCGTTGCTGATGTCGTAGACCGCAGCCGAGGGACTCACACCCACGCCATCGGCCACGCGACAGGCCGTCGCCGGCTCAAAATTCTCGCGACAGACGCCGGTGTAGACCAGGGCTCCGACCGCGGCGGCGGCGACGCCCGAATTCGTCAACGCCTTCTTCGCGGCCAGAATCGCCCCCTTCGAAAGCGGCGTCCCCGGCTCCCACCAGCGACGCTCGGCAATCCCGGTCAACTCCTCCAGCTGACCTTCGGGAAAATGGAACTTCCGGTACATGGGCGCGAGACGCTCCTCCAATTCGGAGGACGTCACCACCACGGGCGCCAGCTCGTAACCAAGCGCCTGCAGAAAGACTTTGGTAAATCTCGCCATATTGCAGTTCAGCGAATCAATCCCGTCCCCCGAATCAGGGACGGAAAGAAAATCGCGGGCGGAGGTTTAATCGTAATCGCGCCGACACGCAAGCGCGCGTTCGCGCAGGACAATTCCCCCCCGCCGACCGTTCGAAAAAAAATTCAATTCGCCATTGCCATCTGGCCGCAATCGTTCATGGTGACGCCCTGTCGCCTGACACGTCGGCTTAAAGGCATGGAAATTTTCAGGTGAACTCGGTTTGGTGATGATTTGAGACCCGGTGGTCGGGAACAGTCTTGCAAGCCAATGCGGGTCGGGCGACAGACTCAGACAGCACATGAATAACAAATTGTACGTTGGGAACATCCCGTTCAACATCTCTGACCGCGAAGTTCAGGAAGCCTTTGATCAATTCGGAACCGCGCTTGAAGTGCACCTGGTCACCGACCGCGCCACCGGCCGCCCCCGCGGCTTCGGTTTCGTCACCATGAGCAATGAAGAAGAAGCCCAGGCCGCCATCGATGGCATGCACGGCAAAGAACTGGGTGGTCGCCCGCTGACCGTCAACATCGCGCGTCCTCGCGAAGATCGTCCGCCCCGCGACCGCCGCTATTAATTCCGGATCGCTTTACAACGGAAGCCCGGTTTCGGCCGGGCTTCCGTTTTCTTCTCCCCCGTCTCCGTTCGACTCCACCGATTGACACACATGGCAGCGAAGAATTCTGCGCAAAAAAAGGAAGATTGCATCGAGGTTGAAGGCCGCATCGCGGCCGTGCTGCCCAGCACGATGTTTCGCGTGGAACTCGACAACGGACACCTTGTGCTGGCGACCATCTCCGGCCGCATGCGCAAACGCTGGATCCGCCTCACCGTCGGCGACCGCGTCAAGATGGAGATGTCCCCCTACGATCTGAGCAAGGCCCGGATCATCTGGCGCTGCAAGTAAGGGCTCCGCCCCGCCGCAGCTCCTTTTCCCTACCGCGCTTCGAGTGCGGTCTTCATCGCCTCGAGATCCTCGTGCATGGCGATCTGCGCCCCCTTCAGAATCATGGAAGCCGCCAGCTTCCCGGAAAACTTTTTCGGCTCGACCTTCACCTCGGCAACGACCTTGGTCCGCCCCCCCGCCTCCTTCAGAGACAACCGACCGGTCACCACGCAGCCATGCGCTTCGCCTTGTGCGGCATAGCTCGTCGACGGCTCAAACTCGGTGATCTCCATCTCCTGCTCCTGGGTGGTTCCCAGAACCTTGCGCTTCTGGACGAACCGCGTCCCCACGCCGGCCTCCCCCTTCGTCAGGACCTTCAGTTTCTCAATGCTCGCAACATGTTTCGTCGCGTTCCGGAAATCAGTGACAAACGCAAACACCTGCTCCGGCGACGCGTCGATGGTCTTTTCAACTTTCTTCGAACTCATCTGGAAGGGGCGACTATCTCCGCGGTTCAGCGAAAGCTCCAGCCAATTTCAGGCGTCCCCCCCGACCGACCGGCGACCGGCAGTCCTTCCCGCTTGAAGTCCGGCATCCGTCAACACACGCCTTGACCGACGCGCGCGATTCACCGATGAAGTTCCCATGCCCCGCTCCGCGTTCCGTTGCTTCGGCCTCCATCGCCGCCACCCCGGCGTCGCCGCGGCGTTTCTGGCGCTCGCCTCATTCATTCCCGCCCCAATCATGGCGGCCCAATTCAATGGTGAGGTGGTGGATCAGGACACCGCCGAGTCCCTCGCCGCGCGCGTCTACCTCCAGGCCGAATCGGGAGAATGGCTTTTCGTCGATTCCATGGCTCCGGATGGCTCCGCTCTTCCCTACCGGGAACAGTGGGTCCCCCAACCGGGCTCCGTCGAAAAGCACACGACCGTTTCGGCCCATCCGTTCAAGATCGCCCTTGACCCCGGCCGCTATGAAATCACCATTGAACGCGGCAAGGAATACCTCCCCCTGCGGCGTTCGATCGAGATCGGAGCGGACCGAACCTCCCAGATCTTCCGTCTGAAGCGCTGGATCAACCTCGCCGAACGCGGCTGGTATTCCGGCGAGACGCACGTTCATCGACGGATCCAGGAACTGCCCAATGTCATGCTCGCCGAGGATCTGAACGTCGCCTTCCCGGTCACGTTCTGGACCACCTCCGCCTACGCCGCGCCGGACCTGAAGCCCTCCACGCTCCGCCGCCAGGGACCATCGCCATTCGGTAATCGCGAAGACCGCGGAACGAAGCCCATCTTCATCGACGACACCCATGTCATGTTCCCGCGCAACACCGAGTATGAGATCTTCTCGGTGGATGGGAAACGCCACACTCAGGGCGCCGTCTTCATCCTCAATCACAAGTCCGCCTTTCAGGAGGGCATGCCGCCCGTCGCCAGGATCGCCGCGCAGGCTCATCGCGAGGGCGCGTTGCTGGATCTCGACAAACACAGCTGGCCCTGGGCCATGATGCTCGTTCCCATCGCCAAGGTGGATCTCTACGAACTCTCCAACAACAGCGTCTGGCGCACGCAGTTCGGCTTCCGCGGTTCAGCCGTCCAACCGGCGGACTACATGAAACTGGAAACGGAAGGAATGGGCTTCACCGAGTGGGGCTGGCTCAACTTCGGATTCGAAAACTACTACGCGCTGCTCAATTGCGGCTTCCGCCTGGCTCCCACCGCCGGCACGGCCTCCGGCGTTCATCCCGTGCCCCTGGGGCACAGTCGCGTCTATGTGCATGTCGGCAGGACGTTCACGCCGGACGACTGGTTCGACGGCCTCCGAAAAGGACGCAGCTTCGTCACCACCGGCCCGATGCTGTTCGCCAAGGTGGGCGACAGACTGCCCGGCGAGGCGTTCGAGCAGTCCGGGAGCGCCGCCCGGTCGTATGATGTCTCCATCGAGTCCGTGAGCGAGCGTCCGCTCGAGCGCATCGAAGTCCTCGTCAACGGCCGCGTTGCCGCCTCCCAAAAACCGGTCAACGCAAAGTCCGCCCAAGGCGGCCTGGTCACGGAGACAACCGTCCGAGTCCCCATTGCCGAAACCTCCTGGATTGCCGTCCGCTCAATCCAACCCATGCCCGATGGCCGCAAGCGCTTCGCCCACACCGCTCCCTGGCATATTGAAGTCGATGGCAAACCGATCCGGCCTCGCAGGGAAGAGATCGATTTCCTCATTCGTCGCGTCGCCGACGAGATCAAACGCAACGAGGGCGTTCTCAAGGAGGACGCGCTGGCCGAATTCCGCGAGGCCCTGCGCATTTACCGGGAGATTGCCGGGCGGGCTCGATAAACGGCCTTTACTTCGCCGGCGCTCCCCGCCTCAATCCGCGCCATGTTGTTGCTCAACCGGATCTCGCTGGCGATATTCTGCATCGGCCTGGCCCTGAACGCCTCCGCCGCCCAACCCAACGTCGTCTTGATGATGGCCGATGACCTCGGCTGGGCCGATCTGAGTTGTTACGGAAGCCGGGAAAACAAGACGCCTCATCTGGACAAACTGGCAGAGGAAGGGCTGCGCTTCACCGACTTCTACGCGGCCTGCGGCGTGTGCTCCCCTTCCCGAGCATCGTTCATGACCGGACGATTCTGCGTTCGCGCCGGCGTCTACAGCTGGATCCACACCTCGCACAAAATGCATCTCCGCCGTGAGGAAGTGACCGTCGCTGAACAACTCAAGGGCGTCGGCTATTCCACCGCCCACGTGGGCAAGTGGCACCTGGGCTATGACCTGGAGAAGGGGGCCGGCGACGGCCCGAATCCCGGCGACCACGGCTTCGACCACTGGATGGCCACCGGCAATAACGCCACCCCCTCGCATCACAACCCCGACAACTTCGTCCGCAATGGGAAGGCCATGGGCAAGACCCCCGGTTACTCCTGCCAGATCGTCGCCGATGAAGCCATCGACTGGTTGGACAACGGGCGCGACAAGTCCCGCCCCTTCTACCTGAACATCTGGTTCCACGAACCGCACATGAGGGTCGCCGCGCCGGAGAAATACCGGAACCGGCACCTCAAGACCAAGCGACCGGACTACTACGGCTGCATCGAGAACATGGACGACGCCGTCGGTCGCTTGATGGCCAAGCTCGACGCCATGGGCGTCCGCGACAACACCTTCGTCCTCTTTACCTCGGACAACGGCAGCTACATGCCCGGGAGCGCGGGCAATCTCACCGGGCGGAAGACGACGCTGTGGGAAGGCGGCATCCGCGAACCCGGCATCATCCGGTGGCCCGGAAAGGTGAAGGCTGGCTCGGTCACCGATGTCCCCGCGGGACTGGTCGACATCCTGCCGACGGTGTCTGAAGTCGCCGGCGTCGCCGCACCCAAAGATCGTGTCATCGACGGCGTGAGCCTGATTCCCCTGTTCTCCGGCAAGCCCATCAATCGCCCCCACCCGCTCTACTGGTTCTACAACCCCTCGCGCCCCGCCTGCGTCATCCGCGAGGGCGACTACTGCCTGATCGCCGATCCCGAGATCGACCTACCCCGCGGCAACATGTTCAAGGAGGAATACATCGGCGACATCAAGAAAACCGGCCTCGCCAATTTTCGGCTCTTCAACCTGCGCGACGACGCCCCTCAGCAACACGACCTGGCCAAGGCCGAACCCGCGCGCTTCGAGAAACTGAAGCGAAAGATGCTGAAACTGCATCGGGAAGTCGTCGCCGAAGCCTACGACTGGCGGAAGGAATAGCCACCCGGCAGGCTCGCACGCCTAGGAGTAGAACACCTTCTCCGCCGTGCCGCGCAGCATCCAATTGCGATCTTCCTCGCTGAGCCAGGCGCAGCCATCACGCACGAGGGTGAGGCTGTCGCGGTAAGTTTCGTTGTCCACGGCATAGGGGCAGTCGCTCGCCCACATGAGGCGCTTCGCCCCGAACGCGGCGTGCATATTCTTGATCATCGGCTCCAAATCCCCGTGCGGCGGCTTGCGGCTGCCGAGGGCGTAGAAGGCGGAGACCTTCAC
>Ga0181573_10002062_pt1 | contig 19080 bp, 22 predicted proteins | sample 101ome_25_FD_148643 | JGI IMG/M metagenome (GOLD analysis project Ga0181573, IMG submission 148643) | Coastal salt marsh microbial communities from the Groves Creek Marsh, Skidaway Island, Georgia - 101409BT metaG (spades assembly) | ecosystem: Environmental > Aquatic > Marine > Intertidal zone... | reverse complement strand
CATGAGCTATCGCTTAATAATGTTATAGTATTTGTAAATCCAAAGTCACTGTCTGCTAATCCAATAGTTGATACTGGATCTGGTACTGTATCGATTCTTTCAATTGCAATATCAGAATCCCCACCTGCGCCACCTGCCATATCAAAGATTGTGGTCTTAGCTTGACGAATAATGTCTCCAGTATTTATTGCGCCATAGAAACTAACTTTCATTTCAAAGTCAAGAGTATAAATGATAGTACGTCTTTGTTCTAATCCACCTTCAAAGTCATCAGCAAAACTTAATCCTTGTATAATAATTGGGATATCTTCTTTAAATGTAGCGTATTCCTCACTAAAAGGTTTAATCGTAAGAGTATACTGTGGATTAAATGTAGGAAGTATTTGCTCTACAATTTGTAAAGCATCGTCCTGGTTTTTTGCATATACATTTAACTGGAAGTTAATATTATATGGAACAGGTGAATAAAATTTTTGTCGATTAGTATTTGCAGATCCAATAGTATTAAAATTACTTACTTTTGTTAGCTGTCTTTGTGTATCATACGCGAAAGAAGTAATTTCAAAAGACATTCTTGGAAGCTTAATTGCTACCTGCGTATTATTATAAAGATCTGGATTTTCTCTTATTCTTTCAAGATACTTTTGTTTTGGTGCATAAGAAAGAGGAACTTTAATTTGGCTATTTGGTCTTACAACATAAATGTTATTAAATAATTTGCCAAAAATAGCTACACATGTTCTAACTTTTTGATGATAAAAGTGAGTACCAAACATTAATTATTCTCCGGATCGCCAAACGGGTTATCTTCACTAAAGTCAAGGAAGTCACCGGCAAGAGTACTAAAGTCATCATTCTGCTCGTTCGAAGAAATACGATTATCTTCAGTAATCGAGCTAACAGTCATATCCGAATCAACATCTCTTCGATCACCTGTAATTGTAATTGTACCAGTCGTAAATTCGTGATACTTATTATCGCTTGTATCAATATGTACAAGATGGAGAAGCTTATCAGAATCAGACCATTTTGTAATTTCGCCAGAAATAGTTACGCCACTTGAAAGTGTTTGTGTAGCTGTTTCGCCTGGTACAATAATACTACTTGCTTCGTCGAGTTTCAGTAGATATGTGTATGCATATTGCTTTTCAATATTGTCAATTACATCAACGCCAGTATCAAGATCTTCATCGTTATATTCAAAGAGTTGTGCACGTAGTTTATAAACTGGTAAGTTACTTAACTGATAAAAAGGTTGTTCATGTTCAACATGCATAATTTGGAAAAGTTTATTTGAAAGCGGAAGGAAAATTAAATCGCCTTCGAGCGGACGAACTGATGTTACACCGTTATCCATACGTGCAACTGTTTGTGTCCATCTACGACGTGATACAACGAATGTAGCTTCATCACGAATCTCTACACCGAATCGTGTAAAGAGATCGCCTTCACCTTCAAAGCCTTCAATATTTTCAATATACATTTCAATCTTATGCGAAGAATTAAAACGTGATGGTATATCGTCACCAAAGATTTTATCTTCAGATACAATATCTCTTGGAATATAATAAACGTCTTGCCCATAAATCTTCAGAGATTCAATGACAATATCTTCATAAAGATTTTGTTCTGATCTAACCTTATCAGTAAAGTATACGTTTCTTGCCATTCGATTAACCTATAAAGAAGTCAGGTGGCATTTCATGTTCCATCCGAATAGTTTCTCTTAGTTTATCAATATCTGTTGTTGCATCATCGTAAATCTGTCTTCCATTTAGAATTACACCACCAGGAAGTTGCATACCTTCAAACTTAATTAAATTTGCTCCCCATTGTTGTTTAATGAGTGCAGTTGTATATTCTTTGAGCCACATATCATTATAAACTGATGTATGTGTATCCGGATCTACAATTTGGAATGTTTCTGCAACAACGTATTCGCCTTCTTTAATATCTTCATCAGCAAAGTCACCAAAGATATAAAGACGATTCTGTCTACGGGAAAACTGTACTTGCGGATGGCCATTTAGCTTTACATCAAGCAAAGCCAAGTATTGCTGCATCTGTTCGTAATATGCTAAATCACCAGCAAAGTTCTGTAAGTCAGCAATATCGTTTAGCATCATTTGATATTTAATATCAAAGAAGTTAAATGAGCTATTAAAAGAACTTGCTATTGGGAAAAGTTTTGTAACAAATAGAATGTTTGATGATAATGAAATATATTCATTTGCAATATCAGTAGAAGTTACCAAGTGTTTCAAATATGTACGTACTGTAGCATCTGAATGATATTCTTGATAGTATTGTAATGCCTCGTCTACACGATCTTCAAGCTGATCCTCATCAACATTAATCTCGATGACAGGATCTCCGAGTCTTCTTTTACAATAATCTATCAGTGTAGCACGGGAGTTAGGATTTGCCATAGAGATCTCCGTATTAAAAATATCTATGGCTATTTATAATTATTTAATTCCTATATTAAAGCTAATGCTAATTCTTGGATTATCACTTTGGTTTGGTTCGACATAGTGTTCTAACCAACTTGGGAACATAATTAAGGCAAGCCTTTCAGGATTAATATAAAAATTCTTATTTTTTATTACAGAAATATATGACCTAACAGCCGGATTTACAAGTACTAATCTTCCAGGATTCTTTGGAACCTGACAATAATATACCCCTGAAAGTTCACCTTCGTGTGCATGGTGAGCATTATAATCACCTTTTACATTAATATTTGCCCACATGCTTTGGATATAAGGTTCTTTATCTGTATAATCTTTCAGCACATCACCAGCAGCAGCTACTAATATTGCTTTATTAAATTCCTGAAAGATTGGATCTTGATAAAGGTTATCTCTCGATTGCCAACCACCCATATTACTCTTTGTTTCGGATTGTTCTGTATCTGCCAGATCTAAAATATATTCACTATAATCAATTGTTTGAAAATTTTGGTCGTTGAGTACAAATCCCCAGATAGGTGTTTCAAAAAGATTATGTTGATTATGATGCATGTTTCACCTTATATTGTTATTAATAATAATTCTTGGACCAAGAGCTGGGGTTGTTGATGTATGATGTAAAGAACCATTGAAAAGTAAACATCTCCCTCTTCTTGGTGTTACACTTTCAATTAATTTGTTATTTTCATAAACAAGAGTATCACCATCAACGTTATTAACATAATAAATGAGTACAAGGTGTGGTGTTTGATAATCTACATGAACGTTGTCAATACGATCTTCTTCAGGTAGTTCAGGCCGATCAAGTGTTAATCTTGCCCGACTACGAAAAACATTATTGAGGTTAACATCAAGACCAAGTTTATCAAATGCCTCGAGAAGCATTGGTTTGATAAAAGAATATTTTTCAGATTCAATTGTAACTGGTTCATTATTATTGAATTCTTTATCAAGATAAAAGCTATGTGAAAATCCAGGAACACTACGTTTTGCTTGGTTACCGAATGATATATCTGGTACAAATGTCCATGGTAGTTTTGCACATTCATCAAAAATTAATTGAGAATATTTGTCGCCAATTACATTATCAATTACGTTCATTAATATCTCACATTTACTCTCGGATAAGGAAACACATCATATGGCTGTATTGTAATACAAGCAGTACTATTTTGTGAACGATCTTTGTTTTCTACAATGTGATCTAATTGAAACTGGCTTGTATGTATTACCTGATGTATTTTTTCGTTTGTTGATCTTTCAAGTATTGAAAGTGGTATTGTATTCTGGTTAAACATATCAATTACTTTTTCAAGTGTATGATATGATCCATAATGTGTAGAAGCAGAATCGATATAGATTTTACTATAGCTATTCATCTGAGGAAGAAATTCCGCAAGCAATTGAAGTACATCACCTGGACCGTGTGCAAAATCAGAAAAGAGTATATCAATTGGATTATCAGATTGGATTTCTTTTATTTCAACAGGATGAAATTCTACAAACTTTCTTACATTAAATGAATCAATTAGATTTTCAATATAGAAAAGATAATCTTCACGGAAGTATTCCCCCATTTGGTCACGGGCTTTCTTTAAGTGATCCCACTCACTTCCGTCATCGATGGTATGAATTTCACCTTGATTGTTTTCGTCAAGTGCTTGTGCAGCCCATAACATTGTTGTTCCAAGACCAGTACCAAGTTCTAGAATACTCTTCGGTTTCATCATTTTGATAACCGAATAAAAATATATTCCAAAATCCTCAGTACCGTATATCGGTCCGACACAATCCGTAAATTGTTTTAGTTTCAAAAAACGTTCATAATGATTCATAATATTATAAGTCTTCAACTATCTCCTGCAATTTTTCATAAGCATCGCGATCTTCCATTTTCAATTTCATTAAAATACTTTCAAGATCGTGTTCATCAAGCTCAAGTATTTTCTTTGCAAGAAAGATTTCCATTAGCTATGATCACTCACAAAAGAATCGTACCATGATTCCATTTCAGTAGTTACTTCAGCATTTGTCATATCAACAGGATCGCCATCAGGTTGGCCATCTGAATCCTCCGGTTGATTTTGGAACGGCTGAACGGCATGGATAGCTAATTGACGTGTAACAAATTCACTTTTCGATAATTCAGTTACAGTATCTGGTACATAGTACTCACGATCGGCTTCGGGTAATACCCAACCAACTTTTGTTTTATCAATAGGAGATGTATGATAACCACCATCATCTACCCAGAGAGGCGCAGTTGCTCCACCTTTATTTGTAACAACGTGCATTTTATATTCTACAACAGGCATTTATTTCTCCTTATTTGAATCTATCTGGCCCATTAATCCATATAACAAGTGCCCACCTTTCACCTTCGGTAACAGGTGCAACACGATGCGGCATATAGCTTGGGAATAAGTTAATTGATCCCTGTTCACGAATACCTTGTCTAAATATTCCATGATCGTTTACTTCTAAATCTCCGCCTTTGTATTTATCATCGGGTGAAAGCATAACTGAAATAGAAATTTTACGACATGCAGAATGACCATGACCTACGTCAACATGCCAGTCATAATGACCATTACCATCATCTGAACGGTAATGCAGTAACTGAAGTTCATGGGTAATACCACTAATATTATATTTGAAATGTTCGTGGTTAGCCATTGCAGTTGCTAACATTAACTTATCATAAATCCATCTTGTATCGTCATTCAATCCAATATGGTACTGATCTACATTTCGAATACTGAGATCTGTTTTTGAAGTTGCTTCAGAACCAACCCTTGCTTTCGATGCATATTGTTGATTTGCTGTTGCAATAATACGATCACATTCTTCAGGTGTAAAAGCTAGGTTTGGTTTAAATCCGCTATAAAAAGCTGCATATCCAGGCATATGATCTGCTTGTGGTAAAACGGCCATTGTATTCGGTGAGAAATGATATTTGAATTCATAGGCATCAGGTTCTTCTTTAGGCTTCAATTTTACTTCTTCCCTTGTATTTGAATCCAAACCAAGTTCAGGTCTTTTATCATTTGCCCATTCTTTATGTGGTCCATTTGCATCAACATAGTGGAAGAATACTTGTACTTGCCATTTACCTTTGTAAGCAGGTCTCCAATGTACGAGTTCATTTCCACGATACATAACCAAATCGCCAACATCAATTTGATAAGATGTACCAGGATCATCCTGATCTTTACCAAAGAAAATTGGCCAAATTGCTGAATCAGGATCATAACCAAGAGTCATTGTTCCAGAAATTTCACACGATGGTCTATCTGTATGTTTTTTCAGAATGTCGCCTGGCTGATAAAGACGTGCATAGGTATATGTTGGAAGTATTTCTACTCCTAACTTTTCACCAATTGGTTTTGCTAGGTTTGCAAGTAATGCATCAAACTTTGGGTCACCATAAACTGACCAAGAAAGCGGACATTGTTCATCCTGAACAAGTTGACCTTCCTTGTGAAGATTGTGCATATGTTGGGTAAGATCCTGACATATATCTTTAGATAAAACCTCTGAAAGATAAATGTATCGATTTTTTTCAAAATATTCTGCGGAATTCATTTTCACCTCATAAAGTAATTATGTAAAGTTATATATATATGTTCTTTTAAATCTGTTGGCCTGAGGCGCTATATCGTTCATTAGTAAGGTCACCAACATCTGCTGCATTGGCGTCAGAACTAAATGGGAATTTCTCAATAACATTAAATCCTGTATCAGGCGGCCCAATTGTTCCACCTGATACATATCCACTTATTGTAGAAGATTGACCTGCTGGGGAACGTTTTGTTGATGTTAAATCACCAACATCTGATGAATTAGCATTTGTTGAAAAGGGAAACTTTTGTATAACATTAATTGTATCTCCTCCAGATCTATATCCATTCGCATCTGAAGATTGTCCCGAACCATATCTATCATACCCAATTAAATTTCCTACCTCTGGGGCATTCGCATCTGTTGCGAATGGAAATTTTGTAATTTTACCTCCCCCGAATGCATACCCATTTGCGTCTGATGAAGCACCTGAATATCCATATCTCACACCCGAGAAAGGTGGGCCTACACCACCTACGGTAGTAGCATTTCCATCTGATGAAAAAGAAAACTTATCAATTCTATCGTCTGTAACGGGAAACGGAGATCCGGTACCGGCGGTAGTATATCCGTGAGAAGATGAAGATTGTCCGGCAACACCAGATCTTGCTACTGTTAAATCTCCTACATCAGTAGCATTTGCATCAGAACTAAATGGAAACTTTTCGATTGTATCCACCGAACTGATCGGATAAAGCGCACCACCTGATGTATATCCATTTTCAGATGATGATTGACCTGCACCAGCATCATATCTACCCTGTGTTAAATCTCCTACATCTGTTGCATTTGCATCTGAGCTAAAAGGAAATTTATCTATTATGTTACCATCATATGTAAGAGGTGTTATAAATGTACCACCTGATGTATATCCACTTGTAGATCCTTGGAATGAAGGAAAATAATCTGTAAAATAATCTTCATCTAAATCAAAAAATGTTCCATCAACATTAAGTGAGTTTTTAAACGCAGCTTCTTCAGCAATTAATATTACCTTTCCGTCTGACTCAATAATGATCGCTGTATCTGAAATCTTATATGACATTTTTTATCCTTGACTTCCAGCACCGTCTCGAGTAGTTACAGTTAAGTCTCCTACATCTGATGCGCTTGTATCATTACTAAACGGAAACTTATCGATAATATTTGTATTATTACCACCAAGTGTATATCCATTATTCTCTGAGGAACTACTCCCACCAACATTCGGTCTTGCTGTGGTTAAATCTCCTACGTCAGTTGATCCTGCATCAACACTAAAGGGAAATTTTTGGATTACATTTAAATTACCAGGTCCCCATCCACCAGAACTATATCCACTTTCACCTGAAGATTGACCGTCAGCACCTTCAGTGCTTGTAACTAAATCTCCAACATCTGTAGCATTTGTATCTGAGCTAAAAGGAAATTTGTCAATTTCATTTCTAACTGTAAAAGGAGGAAGCGTACCACCACCAGAAGTATAACCATGAGATAAAGAAGATTGTCCTGACTGTCGAAATCTAGCAACCGTCAAATTACCTATGTCACTAGCATTACCGTCTGAGCTAAAAGAATATTTGTCTATTCTATCTAACTGCGTAAAAGGAGGTGCCTGACCCCCGCCAGTACCATAACCATGAGAAGATGATTGCTGGCCAGCACCGGTCGATCCTGCAGTACTCATGTCTCCTACATCAGTAGCATTACCCCCGCTACTAATTGAGAATTTATCAATCTCATTTTTACCTGCGTCGGTTGTCATTCCCGAACCCTCTTTACCTCCAGCACTATATACACTTACACCTGAACTTGTAGAACTAAGATCTCCTCTTGCTACGGTTAAATCGCCTACATCAGTAGCATTCGCATCAGAACTAAATGGAAACTTTTCTATAGTATCCTGAGCTGCTGCAGGGCCTGGCGCGCCGCCAGTCCTAAAACCTTGGGTAGTATTAGATCCAATCCCTGTTTTTGAAAAAGAACCAACACGCATCCGGTCAACGCGAAGAGTTCTATTATTGTCAATGATTGGATCTCTGTTAACTCTATAAACCATCGTTACACCTGTGCACCTGCTATTTGACCCCTATTCGAAGTTAAATCTCCAACATCTGATGCAGTACCATCAGAGGCAAAGGGAAATTTATCAATAATGTTGGTGTATCCTGGATTTCTACCCCCTGCGGTGTATCCACTTGCAGTCGAAGAAGATGTTCCTGCTTCGTCTCTTGCTGATGTTAAACTGCCTACATTACTTGCATTAGCGTCTGTTGCAAAGGGGAATTTTTCAATGGTGTCTCTTAATTGAAAAGGCGGAGTAGTATTTCCCCCAGAAGAATATCCACTGCTACTTGATGACTGCCCCATAGCATCGAAATATCCATTTGTTAGATCCCCGACATCTGTTGCATTGGCATCTGATGCAAAAGTAAATTTATCAATAGTATTGAGATAAAGTGGCGGCTGAAGCCCACCAGCATTATATCCGTGTGTGCTACTACTTTGTCCGGCTGGTTTTTTTCTTCCTTCGGTTAAATCCCCAACATTTGATCCATTTGTGTCGCTCGCAAATGGAAATTTTTGAATAATATTACTGTTATTAGTAAAGGGCTCTGTTGATACTTGTCCTGGCGCGGGATTGGTCGTCGTGCCGCCAGATACGTATCCATTATCTGCGGAACTCTGTCCAACCGCACTATTAATACGAGCATAGAGATCGGCAATATCCGTTGCGTTACCATCAGAAGCAAACGGATACTTATCTATTTCACCAACTGTAGAAGGATTGGAACCTGGACCATATCCCTGACCAGGGTTTGCTGTTCCACCTGAAGCATAGCCATTTGCATTTGATGATTGACCTGCAGCAACATTTTTCAATAAAGATAAATCACCAACATCAGTTGCATTTGCATCTGTTGCAAAAGAATACTTATCTATTATGTTTCCTTGGGTCGCTATAGGAAATCCCCCACCAGCATTATAGCCACTTGTAGATCCTTGGAACACATATGGTGCAGCAAAATAATCTGTAAAATAATCTGGTGACAGGTTATCAATAGTATTTGTTGCAGTAAAAGTACCTGTATGGGTAAGGGATTCTGCAATAAGGGTACGTCCTCCAGAATCTGTTAATATTGTTTTGTCGTTAATATTATACTTTGCCATGATACTATTTATTACACCTGCTGACCCGCACCAAAACTTCTTCCTTGACTCAAATCACCAACGTCAGTTGCATTTGCATCACTACTAAAAGGGAATTTGTCGATTACATTTGGCCCAGCAGCAGAACCGCCTGATGAATATCCATTTTCGGTAGATGATTGGCCTGCAGAACCATCTCTTGCTACACTTAAATCCCCAACATCAGTAGCATTTGCATCAGAACTAAATGAAAATTTGTCAATTGTATTAACGTGTGGTGGCGCTTCTCCGCCAGAATTATATCCACTAGCAGATGACGATTGACCTGTAAGTTCCCATCTTCCTTGGGTCAAGTCGCCAACATCCGTAGCATTTGCATCAGAACTAAATGGAAACTTATCAATTACATTTTGATATGTAAATCCCGGCATTGTAAGACCCCCAGATGTGTATCCACTTGCAGTTGATGATTGACCAGCTGTTCGATGTCTTCCAGCTGTCAAATCTCCAACATCAGTAGCATTTGCATCAGCGCTAAATGGGAATTTTTCAATAATGTTCTGACTAGTAAAAGTTATCATACCACCAGTAGCATATCCATTCGATGTAGAAGATTGCCCACCTGTCAGATCATCCCTTGCTACCGTTAAATCACCAACGTCTGTTGCATTTGCATCAGAACTAAAAGGAAACTTATCTATTGTATTAGTACTACTTCCGCCTGATGTATATCCACTTGCAGAAGAAGATTGACCTGTAACTAAGGCTCTTGCAGCTGTTAAATCGCCAACATCTGTTGCATTGGCATCAGTACTAAAAGGAAATTTATCGATAACATTAACGGCGGTTGGTCCAGGAAATCCCCCTGATGTATATCCAGATGTTGTTCCTTGTGCTTGGGTTTTTTGTGTAACACTACCAGCATACAGATTCTCGATAACTAAGTTACCTTCTGCATCAATAACTGTACCTGCGTCGAGTTTATAGACCATCGTTACACCTGTTGTCCTGCAGAAAATCCCCCAGATACAGTCAAATCACCTACATCTGTAGCATCAGCATCAACGCTAAAAGGAAATTTATCAATTACATTAGAACTACTTGGAAATCCCCCACCAGATCTATAACCATTAGTAGATGATGATTGTCCAGCCATTCCGTATATTGACTGAGTCAAATCACCTACATCTGTAGCATTAGCATCAGAGGCAAAGGGAAACTTATCAATGGTATTAACTGCAGGTGGACTAATCCCTCCTGAAGAATATCCACTTACTCGTGAAGATTGACTTGCAAACCGAGATCTTGCTTGAGATAAATCACCAACATCGCTAGCGTTTGCATCTGAAGAAAATGGGAACTTATCGATTGTGTTAACTCTACTGGCCCCAGTTTCACCACCAGATGTATAGCCATTATCTGCAGATGATTGACCAGCTACGAAACTCCTTGCTTGTGTTAAGTCTCCTACATCAGTCGCGTTTGCATCAGTACTAAATGGAAATTTTTCTATTATATTTAGATCAGCAGGAGTCGGAGACTCCCCACCTGATATATAACCACTGCTAATTGATGATTGACCAGCTAATGTAAATCTAGAACCGGTTAGATCTCCGACATCAGTTGCGTTAGCATCAGAACTAAATGGAAACTTATCAATTATATTATAATCTGCAGGAACAAGTGGAGCCTGTCCACCGGAAGTATATCCGTTGGCAGATGATGATTGACCTGCCGAGGAATTTCTTCCTACGCTTAAATCCCCTACATCGGTAGCATTTGCATCTGTACTAAAAGGAAATTTATCAATTACATTAGAACCGGGATTCCTTCCCGACGTATATCCACTCGTTGATCCTTGGGCAGGAGCCTTAAAATAATCTGCAATATAATCTGGACTTAAACTAAAATCAAAATCTAAAATGGTAATACTATTTTCATACTGAAAAGACTCAGCAATCAGAATAGTTTCACCGTCTGATTCTACAATAATTGCTGTATCTGAAATCTTGTATGCCATGACTCTATTTATTATACTTGTTGACCCGAAGCGCCGCGTGTTTCTAAGGTTAAGTCGCCGACATCTGTTGCGTTTGCATCTGAACTAAAAGGAAACTTATCAATAATATTACTGTTAGGAATTCCTACCCGGCCACCAGATGTGTATCCACTTGCTGTAGAAGATTGACCTGCTCCATTAGATCTTGCTTGAGTTAAATCCCCGACATCAGTAGCATTTGCATCTGAACTAAAAGGAAACTTATCAATTACATTTGTATAAGGTGGTCCATTTCCACCAGACGTATACCCATTTGTTGTTGATGATTGACCAGCACTACCACCTCTTGCTTGAGTCAAATCACCTACGTCTGTAGCGTTAGCATCCGAGCTAAAAGGAAACTTATCAATTAAGTTTGTATAAGGTGGCGCGTCACCACCAGATGTATAGCCACTAGCATCTGATGATTGGCCGGTTACATCTTCTCTTGATTGAGTTAAGTCACCGACATCTATTGCATTTTCATCGACCGCAAAAGAAAACTTTTGTATAACGTTAGATCGCAAAGACGGTGGCGGTGACGATAATCCACCAGAGACATATCCAGCAGCGCTAGAAGAATGACCTGCACTATTCCGGATTACTTGAGTTAAATCCCCGACATCAGTAGCATTATTATCAGAACTGAAAGGAAACCTTTGTATAACGTTTGTCGTGGGTGGCGATCCGCCAGAGACATATCCATGACTGCTAGAAGATTGTCCAGATGTACCTTCAAGAGCTTGAATTAGATTTCCCACATCAGTCGCATTTGCATCCGAGGCAAAAGGAAACTTATCAATTACATTAGTACTTAACCCACCAGATCTATAACCACTTGTCGACCCTTGAAATGTATAAGGAGAGGAAGGTGCAGCCTGTCTACTAACAGTTGCGGTTATACTTTCAAATACAACAGTTTTATCGTCTTTAATTGATTCTGTGCCCGATACTTTATAAGCCATGACTCTATTTATTACACCTGTTGTCCTGTAGGACTGTTTTTTGATTGTGTTAGATCACCGACATCGGTAGCATTTGCATCAGAGCTAAATGGAAACTTATCGATTATATTTACTCGTGGTGGTGACCATCCTCCTGAAGTATACCCACTTGCAGTTGAAGATTGTCCTGAAGAATTGATTCTTGCATCGGTTAAATTACCAACATCAGTTACGTTAACATTTATACTAAATGGAAACTTATCAATCGTGTTTTGATGGTTAGTAGGCGGGCCAGAAGCACCACCTGATGTATATCCATGAGTGGATGAAGATTGCCCTACAGCACTTCTTCTTGCTTGAGTTAAATCTCCTACATCAGTTGCATTCGCATCAGTAGCAAAAGGAAATTTATCAATTGTATTAAAAATATCCCCAAAGGTGCCGTCGTATCCTCCGGATGTATATCCATTAAAATCTGATGATTGACCAGAGTGCAGATAACTTCTTCCTTGAGTCAAATCACCTACATCTGTAGCATTAGCATCAGAACTAAATGGAAACTTATCGATTGTGTCGACATCTTCTGAGGATGAAGGAAGAGGTGGATCGAGACCGCCAGACGTGTAACCATTTGTCTGTGATGACTGGCTAGCGGCACGTAATCTCGCTTGTGTTAAATCACCTACATCGGTAGCATTGGTATCACTACTGAATGGAAATTTATCAATTGTATTCACGTCGGATGGTCCGTTATTGCCGCCAGATGTATAACCATTTGTTGATGAAGATTGCCCTGCAGAATTGCCCCTTGCCTCTGTTAGGTCTCCAACATCTGCGGCATTTGCATCACTAGCAAAAGGGAATTTTTCAATCACATTAGTACGAGAAGGAAGATTTCCACCAGATGAATATCCACTAGTAGAACCTTGAAATTTAAAAAATGTTGAGACAGTTCTAGCTCTAATTTCATCAACAGTTAGATTATTATCCGCATCAATAATCTCTTTCTTTCTTGTTCCTCCACCAACAAGTGGTACATTTATTTTATAAACCATATCTACACCTGTTGACCTACACAATATACTCTTGCTTGAGTTAAATCACCAACATCAGTTGCATTCGTATCAGTACTGAAAGGAAACTTATCAATTGTATTTCTAGCAACGGTTGGCGGAAAAGTTGCACCACCAGAAGAGTATCCATGAGTTGTTGACGATTGACCAGCAGGACTGTATCTCGTTTGAGTCAAATCACCAACATCCGTTGCATTTGCATCAGAGCTAAATGGGAACTTATCAATGGTATTAACTGTTGGTGGTGCGAATCCCCCAGTAGTATAACCATTATCTGCAGATGATTGACCCGTGGCCGGGATAAATGCTCTTGCTTGAGTTAAATCACCTACATCTGTTGCATTTGCATCCGAGCTAAAAGGGAACTTGTCGATAACATTCGTATAAGGTGGAACGAGTCCACCAGATGTATATCCATTATCTGCAGATGATTGACCGGAAGTATAGTATCTTACTTGAGTCAAATCACCAACATCCGTTGCATTTGCATCAACACTAAAGGGAAACTTCTCAATAATATTAATAATAGCTGGAGAGGATCCACCAGATGTATATCCATTATCTGCAGATGATTGACCAGCACTACCATTTTTTACTTGAGTCAAATCACCTACATCGGTAGCATTAGCATCAGAACTAAAAGGAAACTTATCAATTACATTTGTAAAAGGCGCCGCGTCACCACCAGATGTATAGCCACTAGCATCTGATGATTGACCTGCTGCACCAGATCTTGCTTGAGTTAAAAAGCCAACATCAGTGGCATTCGCATCGCTACTAAAAGGAAACTTATCGATAACACTCGTATAGGGTGGTATGATTCCACCAGATGTATAACCACTCGTTGATCCTTGGAATGTATACGACGGAGCTAGATCATGATGAACACCAACAATAACATCATAAAAGACTGCAGTATTATCGTCTTTAATTACCTCGCTTGTTGCTACTTTATAAACCATATCTACACCTGTTGGCCTGTAGTATTATAAGATGCGCCAATTAGATCGCCTACATCTGTTGCATTTGCATCAGAGCTAAATGGGAACTTATCAATAATATTACTAGGTGATGAAATATACCCCCCAGATGAATATCCGCTCGCCGTAGAAGATTGCCCAGCTGCACCATTTCTAACCGTAGTTAAATCCCCAACATCTGTTGCATTACCATCAGAACTGAATGAGAATTTGTCTATAGGGTTTACGGAAGTTGTTGTATATCCCCCAGAAGTATATCCATGAGTTGTTGATGATTGACCAGCACTTTCACTTCTTCCTTGTGTTATATCACCTACATCTGTTGCATTTGCATCAGAACTGAAAGGAAATTTATCGATAATATTAACAGGAGGCTGTGGAAATCCACCACCAGATGTATATCCGTTTTCGGTAGAAGATTGTCCTGATCTTACGCCTGATCGGTTGGTTGTTAAATCTCCAACATCTGTTGCATTTGCATCTGAGCTAAAAGGAAATTTATCAATTACATTTGTAAGTCCACCTGCATATCCGCCCGAATGATATCCACTAGCATCAGATGATTCCCCAGCTCCGTAGTATCTTGTCTGAGTTAGATCGCCTACATCTGTTGCATTTGCATCTGAGCTAAAAGGAAATTTATCAATAGTGTTGTAAGCAGGAGCTCCACCAGATGTATATCCATTTGCATCAGATGATTGTCCTGCTGAAACACTCCTAGTTACCGTTAAATCACCAACATCTGTTGCGTTAGCATCCGAGCTAAGTGGAAACTTTTGGATTACATTTTGGTAAGCCGCTCCTGGTACAGTCGATCCACTAGTAGTATATCCACTTGTTTCTCCCTGAAATGTATATGGTTGCAAGAACGTATAGTAATTCTTTACCGTAACGTTCTTAAATGTTACGGTATTATCATCTTTTATCTTTTCAGTACCACTGACTTGATAGGCCAACTTACTGACCTTTCAGTGTATTGACTTCCTCTTGAAGTTCTTTCACAGCCTCAATGAGATATCCAATAATGACGTTATAATTCACTGATTTATAATCATCATCACCAGTCTTCACTGCAGCTGGAATAATCTTTTCTAATTCCTGAGCAATAACACCAGCTGATGGTTTATCATGAATCTTAAATGTTACACCTCGCATTTGAGAAACCTTATCAAGGCCTCCTTCAATACTGGTAATCTCTGTTTTGAGACGAGCATCAGAAGTTGAGTTGAAGTCAACAGCTTCTACAGAACCAGTAAAGGTAACTGTACCTGATGCTCCACTTGCATCCTCAATCGTCGTTACGACTAGTTTGCTCATTGTCTGTTAATCTCCTTGCTACGACTGTATCATAAGACATGTTTTCTACAGGATTCGAATCAAATCCCATATATTCCATTCTTACAATATCAACCTTATGATTATCTATCAAATCTTTCACAATATCATCAACAAAATTATATAAACCTTTATTATCCCATGAAGTTGCTTCTGCTTCTTTTTTGACATACTGTCGAATCAGATTTTGCATCTTCATTGGGTTTACACCAATTTGTTCTAAGTATTCTTGTTCTGCTTTTGTAATTGCGCCTGACATACGAACATCACGAATCGACTGAACAATACTTCTTTTGAGGTGTGTTTTACTTTCTTCCATTTCAATATCGATTTCAGAGAAATCAGATACCTTTGCTTTTAGCTGTTCATATAATTCGTTCAGTACAAGAACATCTTTCATTGCACCTTCAATTGTAACAATACCTTCGGCAAGGCCTTCTCTTAATTCAGTTAGTTTAACTGTAAGATCAACTTCTCTCCAGTAGTCACATTTACCAGAATCTAGTTCTTCTTCAATCTTTCGAATCTTGACTTCATTTTTTACCTGACGCCATTTTGCTTCATTCAGTGCAGCTTTTTTTCGATTCATTTCTGCTGCAATCTGCCTCATATTTTTATGAGGAGAATGATAAGAAAGATTGAGGTGTTTCCACATCCATTGAGAATGTGAATGGTTCCAAATATTCTGTAACTCATTTGTATTTTGGATAGCAAGATCTACCTTTTGAGAATTCTCAACAAGAGAACTACCACCAAAACTTTCTGTCCGTGCTAATGATCCCTTTCCAAAAACCATTGCCATCGGAACTTTATATTCATTTCGATCTGCTACTTGAACATTCGTACGAATTTGTTCAAAGATAGCTACTTCATTTTTGTTTTCTTCAGTCATTTCACCTTCCATTAGTGTAAGTCAACCCATGAGCCGTTTGCATAGCCTTGAAATTTATTTGTTGTGCTATTATATACTAAATCACCATTACCTATTCCAGATAAAGCATCTCTAACTGTTGTAGTGATAGGTTTCAATCCTATTCTTCTAAAATGTCCTATATTATATACAACAGCCGAATCACCTATATCGTATGTTTCATCAAGTGTAGGTTTAATTGTACCAGTACGCATGGTTCTTTCAGTCTGGTTACTTGTTGCAACCATTGCATCCAGACCCATATTTTTATCACCACCAGTAAGTACCCAACCGCTACTATCAGAAATTGTAACTGTTACTCCTGAAGCAATTGAAATACCATCACTATCGTTACATGCTGTTAGTGCAGTTACACCATTGTCAATTGTATAATTCGATGTTACATCTTTATTATATTCAAGGAAAATACCATCAGAAACACCTGCTGAAATACCAGTTAGTGCAGATCCATCACCACTAAATGCTGTTGCGGTCATTGTACCGGTAACAGTTGCGCCACCACTTACAATCTCCAATTTAGTTGAGCCCCCAATCTGTAATTGAAGAGCCCCTGTACCAGCATCGTTAATCCTGCTATTAGAACCGTCATGATAAATCTCGAGATCGCTTCCAGTACCAAATAATGCTTTCACATTGTCGCTAAATGTTAAGTTACCAGATGTTTTGGTATCTGCTGCATCGCTTCGTAGGAATGATGTACTATTAATACCGTCGAGAGTGCCGGCATCACCACCACTAATACCAGTTAAATTTGAACCATCTCCATAATATGCTGTTGCACGTACATTTCCTGCAATTTGTAATAAACTTGAACTATCATCAGAATCTGTACCAATTAAAACTCTTCCACTATATTCTGCAAGTTTAATAATACCATTTTCATGTATTTCAAGTGAAGGTATACCAGAAATGTCATTAACTGAGAATATAGTTCCTTCTAAAGAATTAGTAATTGAGAATAATTGACCAGCCGTACCCGTAAAACTCAATGTTCCGGAATTTTCTGGTCGAGCAGTCAGAGTAATTGCCGCGGAATCACCTATACTTGAGTCAGCACCGGTAAAAACAACGTTGGGTTGATTGCCAAGTATGCCACTAGTATTAGGAGTGATTACAATATTTTTATCTGAAATTGCCATTTATCTTACCTGTTGCTTTGTTCTATTTATATCTAAAGTCTATGGAAAAAAATCACCAGTTAAACTTCCATCGGGATTTACTGGCGTTCTATAGAAAGCAGTTAGGTCCTGTTGTTTACTATATCCTGGGCCTTGCCAATTAAATTCTAAAGCATCACCACCACCGCCTTCTTCCATTACAATACGTATTGGATAGGCAACATTTCGAGTAAGGGTTGTTGAACCACTTCTTTCAGTAACACCTTGTCCAACACCTAGATTATTATCAACAACAGCATTACCTGCTGTACGTGTTGCTCCTACTAAAGCATTATCTCCTATCCATATACCACTACTATCGTCGGATGCTGTATAAAATGTGTAACTTCCAGTAGCTGGAGGAAAAAAATATCCTATGCATATAAAGCCATAAGTGTTTCCAATCCCATTACCGAAATCAATTGAAGTCCATAAATTAACACCAAATCTATGATCTGCTGATGGTAGCCCGGTAGTTCCTGTTACATTACTACTATCATTGGTAGTGGTAAGAGGTATAGTACCAATATTACCATCTGCAATGGTGGCTCGCCAGCTACCATTGAAAAATTTACCTGCAAGACCCGGTACAGTTGTTCTTTGTCCGTAAGTAACTCCCATTATATTCCATACCTCGATCTTAATGCTTCAAAAGATTGTTTATGTTCAGCTGCAGACAATGCTTTATTATACACCATAAAGTTACCCATATAACATCCTGGTGCACCAGATCCAGTTATTCTTACATGATCAATATTTCCATAGCTACTTAAATCAATTGAAGATGTTGTATTCGTTCCAATATGAACTCCATTGAGATATGATCTCCAATCATTTTCGGCATGTATTGAAAGTCCACCACAAAACCAAGTAGTACTATCAACCCAGTCAGCGTTTCCTATCATGTTCCTTACGTCCCAAACACTAGCAGTATAATCTTTTACATATTGAATAACATATGGTGTTGCAGTGGTTCTTGAATCGCAATTAAAATAATAACCATGAGGATCAGTTGTATCAATGATTCTCCATATCGAATTATAGTTCGATCCTGGTGTTGCTTTATATTTAATCCAGTAAATTACACTACACGAATATTTTCCTATTACAGGCGATATTCCGGTATTTTCAAATGAATTAGTAGCGTCACAATTAATAACGTTTCCTGCAACGGGGTCCTCGTATGATGTTAAACTAGTACCTGTTAGGTTATTAGTTCTTCCTGCCGCATTATAAAGTGTAGTTGTTCCACCTTGATAAGACTTAGAATTTTTTATATCATATGATAGTTGCAACCCATCAGTAATAATTTTTGGTGAATGAAAGAGTCCCATTAGTGTCCAAACCTTATTTTAAGAGCTTCATAATTTTGTGCTGCCTCATCTGCAGAAAATGTTTTCG
>Ga0181573_10002058_pt1 | contig 19124 bp, 13 predicted proteins | sample 101ome_25_FD_148643 | JGI IMG/M metagenome (GOLD analysis project Ga0181573, IMG submission 148643) | Coastal salt marsh microbial communities from the Groves Creek Marsh, Skidaway Island, Georgia - 101409BT metaG (spades assembly) | ecosystem: Environmental > Aquatic > Marine > Intertidal zone... | reverse complement strand
AGGTCGAGAGACAGGGGCGGAAGACGAGGCTTCAGAACCTTCGGCTTCGGTCGGGTCCTCCTCGTCTCCCACACCCTCGACCACCGCCTCCTCGGCCACGGCCACACTGTCCGGACCTTCGTCGTCTCCCACGGCGTAGAGGTCCTCGCTTCCCGGGGCACGCCGTGCCCCGCTTCCCTCGCCCAACGGGTCTGAAAGCTCCGGGGCGGGGACTTCGACGGCTGGCCCAGCCTCCCGTTCGGGGTTCCCATCGACGCACGCGCCGATGAGCAACATGGGAAGGATCGCGACGAACCGACTCGGCCCGAAGAGGCCGCCAGGCGACCTCATAGCTCAGTAGGCCCGGAGCGTCGGATCGACCTCGTCCCTCCACCCGAGGATACCCCCCGAGAGATTCAGCACCCGCTCATGCCCCCGACCCATCAGGAGTGCAGCCGCCCACGCGCTTCTCCCGCCACTTCGGCAATACACGACCACCTCGGCATCGGTCGGCACCTCATCGATCCGCTGCAGGAATTCACCCGTCGGGATCCGGAGCTGGCCGTGATCGGGAAGATCGGCGATCTCGATCTCGTGGTACTCTCGAACATCCACGAGAATCGGAATGTCCCCTGCCGCCAGCCGGTCGCTGAGTTCGAGGGGAGAGATCTGCGACACGGGCGGATTGTGGGTCATGGAGTGGTCCAGACGAGTGAATGGAGGCGGCGGGCGCACCGGTGTGCCGCGCCGCGATGCTGGTCAATATACGCCACAGCCGCCGCACCGGCCTCGGCCCGCCGACCGGCGTCGTTGAGCCAGCTGTGAAGGGCCCTCGCCACCTCCGCGGAGTCCGCTGCAGCAACCGCACCACCGAGCGCAACAAGGTCCGACGCAGCACGCGCGTTCCGATGCCCCGGACCAAACACGACAGGACTGCCCGCGGCGGCAGGTTCGAGCACGGAGTGGAGACCGCGACGGTGGAACCCTCCCCCAACGAACGACACGGTCGCCACCTCGTATAAGGCGGCGAGCACACCAACGCGTTCCACCACGATCGCATCCGGGGCGAGCAGCTCACCCGATCCGTCGGGATTCGACGAAGCCTCGAGAGCCGCGAGGGTCGTGGCCCGCCACCCTGCTGACCCGAGACGCTGGAGGAGACCGGACACCGCCGCTTCCGACGGTTCGTGAGGCGCAATCACGAGGCGGAGGCCGTCGACGGTACCTCGCAAATCCTCGAGGGCCGGGATCAGGACGTCCTCGTCCGCAGGCCACGTCGATCCAGCCACGACCGTCGGCCTCGCGTCATTCCGAAGGCACTCACCCCACGACGCACTCGTATCTCGCGCATCGAACCGGGTGGCCGCAGAGTCGATCCCCGGGTCTCCCTCGACCTCGATGACACCCGGACGGACCCCCAGTCCCCGGAGTTGTTCGGCGTCAGGTTCCGAATTCGTCACCGCCAGCGAGAGCCGGCGCCACGACGGCTCGAGCAACCGACGTGCCATCGGCCGGGACCGACCGGCCCCCTCCGGCACGGTGGCTGCCACGATCGCGACCGGGATGCTCCTGCGGCCCGCCTCCGACACGAGCACCGGCCAGATCTCGGTCTTGGTGAAGACGACCATGTCGGGCTTGAGCGCGTCGAGCACCCTGCCGACCGGCCCGGTCAGATCCCATGGAAGATACGCGGAGACATCCACGTCCATGGAGCGTGCGAGCTCCTCCGCGGAAGGAGAGAAAAAGGTGAATACGATTTGAAGATCCGGCTGAAGCGCGCGGAGTTCCGCGATCACGGCCTGGGCCTGAAGGCCCTCGCCGACGCTGGGGGCATGAAACCAGGCGAGCGGTCTGTCCGGATCCCGGATCGTGTCTCCCCACAGACTGAGTAGCTCGTGGGCGCGCCGACGTCCTGCCAAGCCCCGGGCGATCTTGGAATCACCGATCGAAAGTACGGGTGCGACAAGGCGCACCAGACCCCACGCGCATCGATAGAAAAAATTCAACGGTCGTTCCCGAACCTGATCTTGACCTCGAAGATCTTCGGAGCATAGAGCGATACCCTCAGGCTCGGTAGATTCAACGCATGCAATACCAGGTCACAATCCGCCTTGGCGGCCGGGCGCAGCGATATCACACGTTCAGCGTCTCGGCACCGGATGCGGCGACCGCACTGCGTGAAGCGGCGAACGAGATCCCGCCCGAGATGGCGGAGGCCGTGGATCTCGTCGAGCTGCGGATCGCCGTCGATCCTGAACACCGGACCTACCTCGGCGATGAGACAGCCACGTGACCGCTTCTCATACGCCGCTCGCCGGACCTCTCGCCGCCAGACAGACGTAGCCAGATGAAACTTTCGCTAACGCCTGCCGAACCGGGAGAGCGCCATCATGGGACAGATCATTGTCGCCATCCTCATCATACTCGTCGGTGCGGTCAGCGGAGGCCGTGGATCTCGTCGAGCTGCGGATCGCCGTCCATCCTGAACACCGGACCTGCCTCGGCGATGAGACAGCCACATGACCGCGTCTCACAAGCCGGTCGCGGGACGTGTTGCCGCCAGACAGACGTAACCAGACGAAATTTCCTCTAAGGCCTGCCGAACCGGGAGAGCGCCATCATGGGACAGATCATTGTCGCCATCCTCATCATCCTCGTCGGTGCGGTCATTCGCACGGTCGGGCCCTCAACTGGCAAGCCGAATGCTGCCGGGAAGGCCCGTGTCGCCGGATACGGATTCATGGCTGCCGGTGCGGCACTCGCTCTCTCGAACACCGTCGCGGTGATTTCCGTCGGCGAGGTCGGGGTCGAGCACTTCCTGGGGAACGTCGACGAAACTCCACTCGAGCAGGGGGTTCATCTGATCAACCCGCTGGCGAGCATCGAGAAGATGTCGGTGCGCGAGCAGAGCTACCCGGCGGATGGCGGGATCGAAAGAATCGAAGCGCAGACGAGTGAGCAACTCAACGTGTCCCTGGAGGTCGCCATTCTCTTCCAGCTCGATGGGGACGCGGCACCGGAACTCTATCAACGACTGGGAAGCGAGCGGAGCATCAAGAGCAGTATCGTGCTCAACGCGATGCGTAACGGTGTCCGGGACGCAGTCGCGACCAAGTCCATCAACCAGATCTTCTCGCCGGATCGGCGCGAGATTGCCAACGACATGCGCCTCGCAATCCAGGACAAGGCCGGCGATCGCATTCAGGTAGTGGACGTCTTCGTACGTGACATCCAGGCACCGCCCCGAGTGCGGGAAGCAATCGAGGCCCGGATCGAGCGCGAGCAGCAGGTCGAGCAGGAGCGATTCCAGACCGAAATCATCCAGGAGCGTGCGCAGCAGGCGGTCGAGGAGGCACGAGGCATCGCAGAGGCCCAGAAGATCATCTCGGAAGGCCTCACCCCGGAGTACCTGACCTTCAAGTACATCGAGCAACTGGGTACCATGCCGGCTGGCTCGGTCGTCTACGTCCCGACCGAAGGCGGCGTCCCGCTCATGCGTTCACTCGGGGGTGGCAACTGACCCCCGGTACCGGGCGTCTTCCCTTCCAACCGTCCGGGCGCGCGGAGGGGTCCGGATGAGCGGCCGTACCTGGATCCGCTCGCGCCGAGGGCGAGCCGTGCTTGCGGCCTCCTCGTTCCTGCTTGCTGCGGGATGCTCGAGCTGCTCTCCCGGTTATATCGTGAGGGCGGGGATCGCCGAGATGGGGATCCTCAGAGCCCGCCAGCCGATCCACGAGGTACTGAACGACAGCACCGTCGATCCGGATGTTCGAGGCAAGCTGTCCTACGTTGTCGAGGCCCGGCGCTTCGCCGCAGATGAACTCGGGATCGACGTGGGCGACTCGTATACGATGTTCACGCAGCTGGACCGTGATACGCTCGCCATGGTCGTCACGGCAGCCTACCCGGATCGTCTCGTTCCGAAGACCTGGTGGTTTCCAATCGTCGGACACGTCCCGTACAAGGGGCACTTCTCCCTGCAGGCCGCCCTCGACGAGGAGGAGGAACTCGCAGCAGAGGGGTACGACACCTGGGTCCGACCCACCGCAGCGTTCAGCACCCTCGGCTGGTTCAACGACCCGATCCTGTCTACCGCGCTGCGAACCGATGACGTCGAGGTCGTGGCCACCGTGATCCACGAGCTTTCCCACCAGCACCTGTTCCTCCCCGGACAGGTCGCCTTCAACGAGAGCTTTGCAACCTTCGTCGGGCGCGTGGGAGCAGCGCGGTACTTCTGCTCGCGCGCAGGGAGCGGACCCGACTCCGTGAAATGCCGGCGGGCCCTCGCGCGCTGGCGGGACGTGCAGCGCTTCAGTCGGTACCTCGACGACTTCGTGGAGCGGCTCGAGACCGTGTACGAAGACCCACAGCTCACACCCGCTCAGAAGGTGGTGGAGCGCCTGCCCGTCATCGCGGAGGCGCTGCGCGACTTCGACGAACGCGTAGCACCCGAATTCGAAGCTCTGACGTTTGCAGGATTCCGGAACCAGCCGATCAACAATGCGACCCTTCTGTCACGCATCCGTTACTACAACCGACTCACCGACTTCGACGCATTCCTCGCTACGCATGCCGGGGACCTGATCCGGGCACTGGCCGACCTGAAAGAGCGAGCACCCGAGGTCGACGACGCGTTCGATCTTCTGCCCGTCACCGACAACGGCGCTCACGCCGACCCGGAAAGGCGGCGTCCGTGACGCCAACGGATGACCGTATTCAGGAAGTGCGACGTGACGCTCACAGAGAGAAATCCATGACAGGCAAGCGCGGGATGAAAACCATCGTCCTCTTCCTCCTCGCGGCGGGCGCAGGCGGTTGCAGCTGGATCTTCGTCGAGGGTCCACCCCCTGATCATGCGGAGCTCGACTATTTCACATGTACAACCAGCAAGGCGGCGCCCAGGCTGGACGTCATCGGGGCCGGCCTCAGCGCGCTCTGGGGCACTCTGTTTCTTGCCACGCCTGCAGACGACTCCTTCTTCAGCGACTCCGATCACAAGCTGATCGCATGGAGTTATCTGGGGCAGGCCGCCATTCAGGGTGCCGCCGCCCGCTCGGGCTTCGGCGAGGTCAACGCCTGTCACGAAGCGATTCGCATGCGCGGGGAGCGAAACCGGGCCCGGCAGGCGGTCCCGGAGGATGCACGAGTCGACGATGCAGAATGGCCCGAAACGTCAGGCCCGGGTACGGTTGGCGGCCCCCGGACTCCGTCGTGGACCCAACCGCTCCTTTTCCCGGTGAAACGCCCCGGCTCGTGACGCTCCCGGCTATTCTTCCGGGATGGTGATCTCCCGAACGATGCTGCCGTAGCTTTCCCAGTACGTGATCTTCTGAACCATCAAGGGATCTTCCATCGTCGGCTGAATCTCGCCGTCCGTGGACACGGCCCGAGACATCACGGTGTGGTCTCCGGGAGCGGCGTCCCAGTCAAGGTGCCAGAACGTCCACGTATGAGGATCGTCTCTGCCCTCACCAAGCGTCACCAACTGCCACGCCCCGCCGTCGATACTGACCTCGACCCTGTCGATGGGTTTACCCCACGCTGCACCGTGGATCCTGTATCCGCCCTCCGTTCGGACCACCTTCGCCGGAGTGGAATTGATGTTCGTGCGGCCGACCGACGTCTCCGCCCACACACCGTCGGCATCCGTACCTTCCTGGCGAAGGGTCACGTAGTCCCGTGCCATGAATTTCCCCATGAAGCGCGTGTCGCGGACCTCGATCCGGGTCAGCCACTTCACATTGGCCACTCCGTACCAACCGGGAACAATCAGCCTGAGGGGGTACCCATTGCCGGTTGGCAACGGCTCTCCGTTCACTGCCCATGCGAGGATGACGTCGTCGCCCATGGCATCCTCGATCGACAGGCTCCGAGCAAAGTTCTGTTCGACCTCCATGTCGCGGATGGTCTCCGTCCCGGTGTCGGAACCGAAGAAGACGACCTCGATTCCCCCGTCCTGAACACCCGCCTCCCGAAGCAGCGGGGCGAGGGGTGTGCCGGTCCACGTCGCATTGTGGACCGCCCCCTGGAAGGTCGCGAATCCCCGGTTGCCCGCGCACTCGAGCAGCATCGTGACGTCGCGACTCGGACGCGACCGGATCTCGTCGAGCGAAAACGTTGCGGGGCGATCGACCATCCCTCCGACCTCCAGCCGCCACGCATCTCCATCGACCTCGGGAATTCCATAGTGGCCGACGCTGAAGAGATGCTCGGTCGGCGTCACCCATGACTCCAGCGACTGCCAGTCCAGCGTGTTGGCCCGCCCCCCGGGAGCGGGAGCGTTGGTCCAGGGGATGACGGCATCCTGCGACCCGATTCGCGAGAGCCGATCCAGAAGACCGGACGGAAACGCAGCGGCTGCTCCAACGACCACCCCACCTCGACGAATCGCCTCACGGCGCGTCAGTGCCGTGGGAACGTCCGAGTCCAGTCCGTATAGTTCAGAGGGCGTGCGCCCGCTCCGCCGTGATGGATCCGACATGCCGCTCGCCTCCGTTGGGGTTGATTCGGCAATGTGAGGGTCGGACGGCCACGCCGCCAATCGGATACCTTGATCGGCCCGCTCGTCGTCAGGGAGACGTTCCGCTGAGCCACACGCACCAGACCGAAGTCACCCGGAGAGCCGTCCTTCGGCTCGCGGTACCGGTCGTGATCGCAAGTTCGTCGGTACCACTCCTCGGGATCGCCGACACCGCGGTCATGGGCAATACGGGGACCGCGGCGGGCATCGGTGCGATCGCGGTCGGGGCCCTCATCTTCAACTTCGCCTATTGGAGCTTCGGCTTCCTGCGAATGGCGACGACCGGCTTTATCGCCCAGGCCTCGGGAGCGGGGGATACGGCCGAGGTCCGGGCCGCGCTCGGACGTTCACTCATTCTGGCCGTCGCCATCGGCGTCCTCCTGCTCATTCTGCAGCGACCGATCATTGGACTCGCGCTCCGCCTGTTCGACGCCGGGCCGGAGGTCGAGCAGCTTGCCAGGGCGTACTTCGACCTCCGCATCTGGGGTGCCCCGGCGAGCCTCGCCACGTTCGCCCTGCTCGGCGCCTTCGTCGGGCTCGGGCGCATGCGACATCTTCTCGCCACCCAGCTGACACTCAACGGGGTGAACATCACACTGGATGTGGCCCTCGGTGGAGTCATGGGTCTCGGCATTCGGGGGATCGCGATCGGCACGGTGATCGCAGAGTGGGTCACCCTGGGCCTCGCCTTCGGTCTGGTGTTTCGCGTGCTCTCGCAGGAGCGCCGGGATCCCGATGCCTTCTGGCCCTGGCGGCGCATCCTCGATGCCTCACGGGTGCGGCGAACGCTCGGAGCGAGCGCGGACATCATGCTCCGAACGCTCTTCCTTCTACTGGGATTCGCATGGTTCGTGAATCAGGGTGCCGGCTTCGGTGACCATGTACTCGCGGCAAACCACATCCTCCTTCAGCTCGTCAGCCTTTCGGCGTATCTGCTGGACGGGTATGCCCACGCGACCGAGACGTTCGTCGGTCGTGCCTTCGGAGCGAGTGATCGTCGCAGCTTCGATGACGCGTTGCGAGCCTCGACCGAGCTCTCCGCCGCCTCTGCGATCGGGCTCGCCGCACTGATCGCCGTCACGGGGCCCACGGTCATCGCAGGCCTGACCGACCTCGACGTCGTCCGGTCGGTCGCCCGAGTCTATCTCCCGATGACGGCCTGCTACGTCCTCGTATCCTTCGCGGCCTTCCAACTCGACGGGGTATTCATCGGTGCGACCGGTACACGTGAGATGCGGAACGCGAGCATCGGATCCTGTGTCGCATTCATCCTCGTATCACTCCCGCTGATCGAGGTCTGGGGGAACCGCGGCCTGTGGATCGCGTTCATCGCCTACGTGATTCTGCGTGCACTCTTCCTCGGTGCCTATCTCGGTCCCCTGCGACAGCGTCTGTCTGCCCCTGCCCCGGGCGGACATGCAGGGTCGCCCATTCGGGAGTGATCGGATCGGACGCGAACTCCGTGGCTCAGGCTTCGAGTTCACCAATCAGCCGAGACGCCCGCCGCAGTCGCTCACCGAGGATCTCCGCCACCCCGGACAACACGCGCAGCCCGATGGCTGGCTCCTCGCGCAGCAGCCGTTCGAACGAATCAAACGTGAGCTCGTAGACCGACATCGGACTCGTCGCGGTGGCTGAGGCCGAGCGCGGGTTTCCGTCCAACAACGCGATCTCACCCAGGACAGTGCCTCTTGCAGCCGTACTCACCCGATGCTCGAGATCGTCGTCCGGGCTACGAACGGACACGTCTGCGGCCCCGGACCGGATCATATACATCGCTCGTTCCGTGTCGCCCTGGGAGAAGAGCACCTCTCCCCCCTCGAATCGACGTTCCACGACATAGGCGGAAAGCCTATCGCACTGCTCCTCGGATAGCCCCCATTCCCTGACGAAGAGCGTCAGCGACCAGCCTTCTTCGTCGGACTCATCCACTCCGAGCTTCACCAGCAGCGCATCCTCGAAGTATTCCAGCGCACGATCCGTGCTCGGCCACATGCGGGCATCCGGAATACCGTTCGCCTCGAGATCCTCGGCAATCTCACTCCGCAGAACACCCGGTGAGACGTAGCTGAACCCCAGCGTGGCGCCGCGCTTTCTCAGGCGTGCGAAGGTCTGGCCGAGCACCTTGAGTCCGGTTGCATCGACACCCTGCACTCGCTTCATATCGAGGACGAGGAAATCGGCGCCCTCGTCTGCAAGCGCTTCGGCCCGGGTCGCCAGCGCTTCTGCCGTACCGAAGAAAATGGTCCCTTCGACCTCTACCACGACAATCCGACGTCCCTGTTCAGTCAGGATCCGGGCCGTCTGCGGTGCCCTCTGCCGTGCCGAGCGGAGGGTCTCACCGGTCCGAATTCGGCGAATGGGAGAACGAGTCATCTGCGCGACGAAGACGGCAATCGACAGAAGGATCCCGGCTCCGACCGCGGCTACGAGGTTGACGGTGACACCAACCACGACCACGAACCCCATCTGGATCGAAGCGAGGACCTTGTCGCGTCGATTACGCGCGTCGGGCCGAAGCGCTTCGCGAACCTGCTGCATGCTCCAGCGATCGAACAGCGACGAGGCGATCACCATGATCAGTCCTGCGATCGCCGCCTTCGGGAGCATTTCGAGAGGCCGCGACAGGACGACAACCAGGATCAGCACGCCGAGTGCGTTGACGACCCCCGACCACTTCGTCCTTCCTCCGGCTCGATAATTGACCGCCGCCCTCGCAAGGATGCCGGACGTGGTCAGTCCCCCGAACACTGCTCCGACAGCGGAACCGATGCCCTGGGCCAGGAGCTGTCGGTTCGCGTCGAACCTGCGATCGGCGATGCTCTGATAGCTCACGAGCGAGATCATGGCCGAGATCGAATCGAGCACGGCCATCGCAAGTGCCCCGGTCAGGATGGCCACCAGCAGTGTCGAATCGAGCATGGCTGGAATCGAGGCCAGAATCGGAAGCGCAAGGCTGGGCGAGGGAACGGCCGAGGGCAGAGAGCCAAGTACGGCCCCGAGTCGGACACCTTCGGTCAGAGCGGCGAAGCCGTGGTGCAGAACCGCTCCCATCAGCAGCGCAGCGACAGGGACCGCGGGCTTCGGCAGGAAGCGTCCCCCCTTCCACGCGACCACGAGGGTCCCGGTCGAGACCAGCACCGTCGCCGGCTGGATCTGGCCAAGATCGGCGAGGAATTCCACCCATGCCTGCCGCGGCACACCAACGAATGTCCAGAACTGACCCGTGATGAGCAGAATCGCCGTTGTGTTTCGTATCCCGGCGACGACGGGGTACGGCATGAACTCGACGAGCCCACCGACACGAAACGCACCCAGAAGCACCTGCACGCTTCCACTCAGGACGACCGCTCCGAACGCGACTGAGAGTAGCAGCTCCGTTCCGTCGGACGTCGCGAGATCGAACCGTCCCGTGGCCAGTAGCGTCGAAAGCATCGCCGCAAACGCCATCGCCGTCGTGGCTTTTGGCCCCGAGATCATACCGGGAGCCCCGCCGCTCAACGCGCATAGCAGCCCCGCGACGATCGACGAGAACATCCCTGCGAGGATGCCGAACCCGACGAAGTCCGGCCCAAGGGGGGCAAATGCGATGACGCCCGCAGCGACGTTTCCGGTGATCGAGACGATGGCGGACGCAAAACCGCCCGTGAGGTCTCCAACGGACGGCGAGGTCTGCGAGCTGACGGGCATCGACGTGGGGGGCTGCTCATCGAACGTTGCCCCGGGACTGCGGGGAGCAACGGATACACCGGTCACAATACGCCTCGAGCCCGCTCTCGACGAGCCTCTGATCCAGACTGTGGAACTGGCGACGGAGAACTTCAGCGTCGTAGACTTGATGCAGAGGTGCGGGAAGCCCGATGAACGTCGCACAACGGAGAGAACCCATGTCCGGCGAGACATCCGTGTCCGAGACCCCTCGTTGGCCGGGTCTCGACCACGAGTTCCACGCGGCTCTGCTCGAAGAGGGCCGCTCCCCGGAAGGCCGGGCGCTGCGGCAACACGCCGAGAACCGATTCATGTTCAGCGAGGGAAAGCCGTTCCTTCTCGGGCCTGCGCAGATGGTACGGGGAGAGTGGGCGGATCGGCTGCACGCAGTCACCACAGCGTACCACCGCGCAATCGAGGCCATCGTACGCGCCTCCCGGGACGACGAAGCAGTGCGCAATGCCTTGTCGACGCCGCCGGCACTGGCAGACGATCTCGCCGCTGATCAAGACACCCGGAACATGAAGGTCCACATTTGCCGGCTCGACCTCATGCTCGATCCGGCCGGCACCTTCTGGATTCTGGAGACGAACGCGAACTGTCCCGGTGGGTTCGTCTTTTCCGGCATCTGTAATCGGGCCTGGCGAGAGTTCATGGATCGGCGCGGCTATTCCATGCCACCAGCGATGCCGCATGAGGAGAAAGGGTTCATGGCGAAGTGGTTCCTCGCGGCATGTCGAGAGGATACCGGCCGGCATCCCGACCGGGTCGTCCTGCTCAGGGAGGAGGGAGGGAACCGGTTCGAACTCACGGACTTCACCCGTCACCTCGAATGGGAGCGGGTACAGTGTCTCGAGGCAGACCCCCGAGAGGTGGAGTACCATGAGTCAGGGCCGGCATGGGTCAGGGGTATCCCTGTCCAGCATGCATACCAGAAGTACGGCATGCAGCGGTATCTCCACCACCGGGCTTCCATCGAGCCTTTCGTCAGGGCAGTACGCAACCGCTCGCTCTTCGTTCAGAACGGTCAGCGCGGCCGGTGGGTGGGTGACGACAAGCTCTGCCTCGCCATCATGTCGGATCCGACGTTTCGATACCTGTTCGACCCGGATGACTGGGCGATGCTCCAGGAACACGTTCCATGGTCTCGAAACGCCCGGCTGCTCGACGCCACCGAGTACGCCGAGGTGCTGGGGAACCGTGAACGCTTCGTGTTGAAGCGGGGCCTGGACACTCGCGGTCAGGGGGTGATCGTCGGGTGCGGTACCACACCCGACGATTGGGGACCTTCGGTGCAACGGGCCAGAGACGAAGGCTGGCTGGTGCAGGATTTCCACCCGACCTCATGGGTGGAACGTGACTTCGACGACCCCACACTTCAGCGCCACGACCTCGCGCTCGGCGCCATCAACGGCAAGCTCACGACCCTGTTCAGCCGCAGCAGCAACGAGCTCCGGGTGAACATGGCTCGCACAGGCCGGATGCACCCGGTCTTCCTGGGTGCGCCCCAGGGCTAGCCGGTCAGGAGAAACGTCGCCTTCAGGATCAGGCGTCGATCGCGAAACGTGAACGCCGAGAGAGGGTCGGTCGGGTCACGCCTCAATTCGTCGTATGCGATGAACACGTCACTGCCGGGACGATACGTCCACCTGAAACGGGCACTCGAACTGAATTGCTCGACGAACGAGTTGTACTGTGTGATGGACCGAATCGCCATCGTCGGCGAGATCGCGAAGTCGACCCTCAGTGTGGCCAGATCGACCGTGAACTCGCCATTCGGGATTGAAACGTCATTCCGGGTCCACGATGCCTCCGTCGAGAGGCGATCTGACAGCCGCGCTCCCACCTTCCCCTGAGTGTCGAACCGGTCACCTCCGTAGAACTGCTGCGGGGCCAGCATCACGCTGTAGTAGAGCCGACGCGAGGGGTTCGAATCGAACGAGACACGGTATTCGTTGAAGTCGTAGTCCCCGACCGGGATCACCACGTTGTTCAGTGAGAAGTCCCGATCGACGCGGTCGAAATTGTCGTTCAACCACAAATTGAGGAATGCGCCATTGTCGAACCGGACGCCAAGCATGTAGTGCCATCGGTCCGCGATACGAAGTCCGGTCTGGTCGGTCGTGTAGATGTAGTTGACCATTGGAGACAGGACACGGATCCCCCAGAAATCAGGTCGCGGGTTCCGTTCGATATGCCACTTGGACGTCCGAATTCCTCTGCGTGGCAGGAAGCCCACCTCGGGGTTGAAGTCATTCTCGAAATCGGCGTACTCGCCGTAGATCCGCCAATTCGTGTCGAGCCACTCGGCGTTGATGTAGCTACCCATGCCACCCCATCCCTCATCCTCTCGGGCAGGGGTCGCAGGATCGTCCACCGGGGCGGTGAGGCCGGATGTCTGCGTTCCGGAGACGAACCCCTGAATGGTGAAATTCGGGTGGGGTGCGAAGACGGCATCCACGGCATACGTGCGATTGAAGTAGCTCGTATCGGCGGCGAGGTCTCCGAACGCGTCGATATCGGTCTTGTTGATGAACAGGGCCCCGATCCGGGAACGACCGAAGTTCCGACTGAACTTCGCAACGGAAAAATTCTCAGCAGCGGTACCCAGCGCCTCGTCGGTCTGCACACTCATGACCGCAACGTCGTTCTGACCCACTTTTCCCGTGACCCTGGCGCCGCCGATGATGGGGACGTTGTCACCTGAATCCGTAAGCCCGATTCGACGACTGAAGAACAATTCCGCATAGCGGTTGAAGGGGTTCGCGGAACCGATCCGGAACTGTCCGGAGTTCTCCAGGAAGAAGTCGCGCTTCTCCGGAAAGAAGAGGGCGAATCGCGTCAGGTTGACCTGCTCATCATCAACCTCGGCCTGGGCAAAATCCGTGTTCAGCGTCAGGTCGAGGTTCAGTCCGGCCGACAGCCCGTACTTCACGTCGAGTCCATAGTCGCGCTGCCAGTCGTTGTTCTCCGAGTTCGCCTCGAGCCTGCTGCTTCCACCGCCCGTCACGAACGGTGTCACTCGGAGATCCATGCCTCGGTTCAGGCCCTCCATTCCTTCGAGGACGCCGGCCATGCTCACACGCGTGATGGTGAATTCTTTCGAGATCGGAGCCCAGAACGCCTGCTCGTTCTTGCCGCCCATGTTTCGCATGATGTTCAGGCCCCAGCTCTGCTGAGCGGCATCGCTGAAGCGGACGGTCACCATGGGGATGGCGATCTCGGCAACCCACCCGTCATCCAGCGTCCTCGCTGCGACGTGCCACACACCGTCCCAGTCGCGGTTGATGTTCGAGCTGGAGAACCCGAACTGCCTCGCCCCACCCTGGCCTTCATTGAAGATCTGCTGATCGAGCTGAGCGCCCAACGGGTTCGTGACGAACATGTACCCCGATCGGGAATCCCGGAACGTATCGAGGATGATCTGAATGTTGTCCTCGTCGAGGATCCGGTCCGAGTCTCGACGCATCTCCGTTGCCACCACGCCATACTCGGACCGCTCCCACGCACGCACGCCGATGTACAGGGTCTCCGGGTCGTACAGCAGATAGATCTCGGTGTCCTCGGATGCCCGCGCTCCCTCGTTCGGTTCCTGTTGGACGAGCTCATCAATGACGCCCGCGCGCCCCCACACATGCTCCTCGAGGATACCGTCGAGCGTCGGGGCTACATCCGTCCGCGTCGCACGAATGCGCTGCTCCACCTCTCTCTGCTGGGCGTCGAGGGCACCGCGCGGAACCGTGAGTGCTCCGGCCACGAGCATCGTCCAAAGTGGTAAGAATCGAGTCATCGAGCGCATGTCGGAGCCGGAATCGTTCGCGGAATGAGGAAGCGTCACTGCAACGACACGCGACGCCCGTACGGTGATGATCAAACATGAGAACATTGCGCCTTCAGGAGTAGCCAATCGATCTTGGCCCCCGAAGCTCAGTTGATCCGAAAGTATTCAGGGAGCAGACCTATCAAGAGCGACATCGAGATCGCGCAGGAGGCCGAACTCCGTCCAATTCAGGAGATCGCCGCGAAGATCGGGCTCGAGGCCCGGGACATTCAACCCCACGGCCACTACAAGGCCAAGATTCCTCTCGACGTAGCGCGCGAACGAGGCGGAGCTGACGGGAAGCTGGTCCTGGTGACAGGTATCAGTCCGACCGCGGCAGGGGAAGGCAAGTCGACGGTCTCGGTCGGCCTGGCCGACGCCCTGAATCTGAGAGGCCGGAACCCCGTGCTGTGCCTGAGAGAGCCGAGCCTGGGGCCGGTGTTCGGCATCAAGGGAGGAGCGGCCGGGGGTGGGCACAGCCAGGTCGTCCCGATGGAGGAAATCAATCTCCACTTCACGGGAGATTTTCACGCGATCAGCTCCGCTCACGGTCTGCTGTCGGCAGTCCTGGACAACCACCTCTACCGGCCGAACACACTCGGCATCGACCCAACCCGAATCACGTGGCCGCGCGCGATCGACATGAACGACCGAGCGCTACGCGACATCGTCGTCGGGCTGGGCGGCCGGACCGGAGGAGTCCCGAGGCAGGATGGCTTCGTGATCACGGCAGCCTCCGAGATCATGGCGATCTTCTGCCTGGCCGACGGCACGAGCGACCTCAAGGAGCGTCTCGATCGCATCATCATCGGTTACACGCGTTCGGGCGAGCCGATTCGAGCCGAGGGTCTCGGCGTATCGGGCGCCATGGCCGCGTTGCTGAAGGATGCGGTGAACCCGAACCTCGTGCAGACCCTCGGTGGCACGCCCGCCCTCATTCATGGAGGACCGTTCGCCAACATCGCTCACGGCTGCAACTCCCTCACGGCGACCCGGGTCGGGCTCTCCCTGGGAGATGTCGTCGTTACGGAAGCTGGATTCGGTGCGGACCTCGGTGCGGAAAAGTTCTTCGACATCAAATGCCGCTTCGGTGACCTGAACCCCGAGGCGGCCGTGATCGTGGCGACGGTGCGAGCCCTCAAGATGAACGGGGGGGTGGCGAGGGACGCACTCGGGACGGAGGATGTGGATGCCGTCCGGCGAGGCTTCGTGAACCTGAAGGCCCATGCCGAGAACGTCCGCAAGTTCGGAGTTCCTCCCATCGTGGCCATCAACCGCTTCGCCACGGACACGGACGCCGAACTCGCCACCGTCATCGATGGATGCGCGGAAATGGGCGTCCGGGCCGTTGTTGCTGACCCGTGGGGTGGAGGAGGCGCGGGCTGCCTTGACCTCGCCGACGCCGTCTGGGAGAGCCTGGAGAGCGGTGATGCCGAGTACCGGCCGCTGTATCCGAGCGAGATGGGCCTGATCGAGAAGATGGAAACCATCGCCCGTGACATCTACGGTGCGGATGGCCTCGACATTCATCCATCCGCGGTCAAGGAGATCGAGGTACTGGAGGCCGCAGGGCTCCGTGAGGCACCGGTGTGCATCGCCAAGACTCAGTACTCTTTTTCCGACGATCCGGCTCTCCTCGGGAGACCGTCCGGCTTCAACATCCATGTCCGCGAGGTGACCCCGTCTGCGGGGGCCGGGTTCGTCGTCGCCAAGACAGGGGCGATCATGACGATGCCCGGCCTTGGGCCCGTGCCCTCCGCGATGAACGTGGATCTTGTCGACGGCGTGGTGTCCGGGTTGTTCTGATCCAGGCCGGCCGGCACCCACGATCTGTCGGACGCTGCTGCGGGGGAGTTCCGGGATGGGGCTCCCCTTCGGCAGATCAGGGGATGACGTGCTATGGTGGTCGGGCCGTATGACCATGAACCGGAGCACACCGTGAATCGCGTCTGCCTGACCCTTCTTGTCGTGCTCACTCAGCTTGGAACTGGCGGGGAAGCGGTCGCCCAGGATCCGCGCTGGCCCGTGGACCTCGACATGATCGCGAGAATCCGGGAAGAGGGGCTCCAGCGCTCGGAACTCCCGAACACGTTCTCCTACCTGACCGATGTCATCGGTGCGCGCCTCACCAACTCGGAGGATATGCTTCGGGCGCAGGAATGGGTGGTAGGAGAACTCAGGCGGACCGGGCTCGAGAACGTGGATCGCGAGCCGTTCATGGACTACGGCGTGAGTTGGGACAACGAGTACGTATCGCTGCACATGCTCGAACCCGACTACTCGCCCATGGTGGGGTATCCGATCGCACACACCCCGGGCACAGAAGGGAAGCAGAGACTCTCGACCGTGATCGGCGACCTGCAGACCCGGGCAGACCTCGAGCGTTATCGCGGCAGGCTCCGTGGGATGGCCGTACTCTCGACGCCGCCGGCCGTGGTGGACCAGCGACGCTTCGAGACGGGGACACCTCGTCGCTCAGACGAGGAATTGAGGGCTCTCGAACGGGACGTGATCGTTCCGCCGCCGGGACCGGACCCATACTTCTCTCGCCTCTACCCCCCGGCGCCCACCAACCCGGACGTCCTGACGGCCGCCGAGAAGCTGGCGTTCTATGTTCAGGAAGGGGTCGCCGCAGTCCTCGAGTCGAGCAGCGGGTGGCCGGGCGCAGTGCGCGGATTTGCTCGCGCCGGGGCGAAGGTCGACCGGTGGGCCCGAGCTGAGACCCTCGAATCGGTGCCCGTGATCGCCATCACGCCCGAGCACTACAACCGGATGTATCGAATCGCGGCCCGAGGGATCCCCGTCGAAATCGAGGTCGAGGTCAGGAATCGGCACGGCGCCGAAGTGACACAGGCACACAACGTCGTCGGGGAGATCCGTGGAACCGATCGGGCGGATGAGGTCGTGATGCTCGGTGCCCACTTCGACACCTGGCATGCGAGCCCCAACGCCTCGGACAATACATCGGGAGTCGCCGTGATGCTGGAGGCGATGCGGATCCTCAAAGCGGTCGGCGCAGCACCCAGGCGGACCATCCGTATCGCCCTCTGGTCCGGCGAGGAGCAGGGCCTCTGGGGTTCGCGTGCGTACGTTCGCGAGCACTTCGGCGATCCGCTCGACCCCTCGGTCGGGACGACCGACGCGTACGATCGTTTCTCCGTCTACTTCAACCAGGACTATGGCCCCGGCGAGTACAGAGGGATCTGGCTCCAGGGCAATGAGCACGTCCGAGCGCCGTTCTCCGCGTGGATGGCACCGCTGCGCGACATGGGCATGACGACCATCTCACCTCAGGGCGTCGGCAGCACCGATCACGTCCCATTCGACGATGTCGGTCTGCCTGCCTTCCAGTTTCTACAAGCCCGAGTCGGCGGAACCGGTGGTCATACGAATCTCGATTTTTTTGACACGATTCCGCTGGACCACCTGAAGAAGAATGCCGTGATCATGGCCGTGTTCGTCTATCACGCCGCGATCGCCGAAGAAGTACTCCCACGGAAGGGTGGTCGATAGCATCATCGGCGAGCGGCTGCCGCAATCGCTCGTCTCACGATCCTTCCCTCGACGTCGCCGAAGACATCGACCGTGGCCTCGGAGGCACGCTGGATCGCTCGTGCAACGGACGTGTCGGTCCGAGCCGCCGACCGAACAGCCTGCACGAGCGGACGCAGCTTCCTTCCCTGGGCCTCGCCGAAGTCATGCAAGTCCGTTCGCCGTCCGAGCAGCTCGAGGGCAACTGCCCCCAGAAGGTCGAGGCGGGTGACCGATCCTCCCTGAAATACCGACGGAGGTGTGGCGTCAACCACTTCCGCCCACGCTGAATCCCCAGCCTCACTGTCACCTGAGGCGGATCGTGCCAGTCCGAGCAGGAATCGCCCGACCCGCTCTTCCGGCTCGTAAGGTCTCCCCTGACCGAGCCGTTCAGGCCACGTCATCGCCGCTTCGAAGTGCACCACGGCCGCATCCGGTTCGCCGCGGTCGAGGCGCGCCAGGCCCGCCATCAGGTTCGCGTGGGCGAAGAGGGCATGCGCCTCCGATGAGTGCTCCGAGGGAAGAACCCGGATCTGCTCCAGTATCTCCAGGGACTGCTCGAAGTCACCCACTTCGTTCAGGCTCCGGCTGTGGAGAAGAGCGAGATCAAAGTCGTCGGGAAACGCCTCAAGGGCGGCGTAGGACACCTCGAGTGCGGCACGCCACCGGTGCGCACTCTGCAGGTGCTGAATCAGCGGAATCCGAAGCAGACGTGAGGTCGGATCGAGTTCTACGGCACGGCGAAGATCCCGCTCCTGATCAGCGGCCTCGGCGCCGGCGAGAAGGGCCCGAGTCACGTAGAGCGGCGCATAATCGGGTTCGTTTTCCAGATCCCGGAACACCAGACCGGCTTCGGCTCCTCGATCCCGCGCGGCGAGCACGAGCGCGTGGAGGTACGACCAGCCCCAGTGATCCGATTGGGACGACGCCCACTCCAATACAGGCACCATTTCTCGCCGGAACGGAAACACGAAGTCGACGGAGAGGTCTTCGCCAAGGAACCCCGCATCGCCGGTCGCATGGGCCCGCCATGCCCGCGCCAGCGGCTCGGCTACCGTATTCTGCGCCAGAGTCATGACGTTGATCGCCTCTTCGGTGCGTCCGAGGGCTCCATACGCCAGACCGAGTTCGAGGAGTTCCTGACCGGGATACTCTCCGCGCAGCCGGTCTCGAAAGGTAGTCGCGGCCTCCGGATTCGCTCCGGCTGCGAGCCATCGCTCCGCTGACGGGACGTGAGACATCGGGTCGATCTCCGAGATCCGCTGCAGAGCTTCGCTCCAGACGTCCTGCTCGCCCTGGAGTCGGGCTGCGACTGCGGACGCATGCAGGGCAGGAAGTGCATACGCATCATAGTCGAGCGCGAGGCCGGCGGACCGAAGCGCATCCGTGACGCGACCCGAACGCAGTGCGACGGCTGCGAGCTGCTGGTAGGCAACTGATCGGAATGCGATCGAGCGCGCGGCCCACCCGTACGTCTCGCGCGCGTTGAGATCATCTCCCTGCGCGGCATAGAGGTTCCCTGCGATGAAGTTCGCCTCGGCGTCGTACGCGTCGAGTTCGAGCGCT
>Ga0181573_10002054_pt1 | contig 19146 bp, 19 predicted proteins | sample 101ome_25_FD_148643 | JGI IMG/M metagenome (GOLD analysis project Ga0181573, IMG submission 148643) | Coastal salt marsh microbial communities from the Groves Creek Marsh, Skidaway Island, Georgia - 101409BT metaG (spades assembly) | ecosystem: Environmental > Aquatic > Marine > Intertidal zone... | reverse complement strand
GAGGGCCAGCCAGTCCGCCGGCACCTCGTCCGGCAGGTCCGTTCCCGTCATCTCGGCGAACAGCAGCGCCCAGGCGCGCGGCAGCACGTCCACGTTGTAGCCACCCCCACCCAGGGCGATCCACCTGCCGCCTGCGGCATCGTCCGCCAGGCGGTGCAGCGACCGCCACACCGCCGGGAAGGTGGCCATGCGCACCTGCAGGTGGGCCAGCGGGTCCTGGTGGTGCGGGTCCACGCCGTCCTGGGTGACGAGGACATCCGGCCGGAAGGTCGTGACCGCCGGGGCGATGACCTCGTCGATCGCGCGCAGGTACGGGCCGTCGCCGGAGAAGGCCGGCAGCGGCACGTTCACCGAGTACCCCTCCCCCGCACCGATCCCGCGCTCGGAGATGGCCCCCGTGCCCGGGAAGAGGTACCGGCCGCTCTCGTGCACCGAGCACGTGAGCACGCGGGGATCGTCGTAGAAGATGAACTGCGTGCCGTCGCCGTGGTGGACGTCCACGTCCACGTATGCCACCCGCTCGGCCCCGTTCTCGAGAAGCCACCGGATGGCCACGGCCGGGTCGTTGTAGATGCAGAAGCCATTCGCCTTGTTCGCGAAAGCGTGGTGCAGGCCACCCGCGACCGACAGCACGCGGTCTGCACGCCCCTCCCACACCGCGCGGGCCGCGGTGACCGACGACCCGCACACCGCCACGGCGGCCTCGTGCATCCCCGCGAAGGCCGGGGTATCTCCGCCGTGCGCGAGCCCCCACATGCCCGCCTCGAACGCCGCGGCGAGCTGCGGGGTGGCGCTGTAGCGCCGGACGGCCGCCATGTAGGCGGCCGTGTGCACCCGGCCGATGAGGTCCTCGTCACCCGGAGCCGGCTGCAGCACCGTGACATCGGGGCGGTCGAGCATGCCGTATGCACGGATGAGGTCGATGGCCAGCTCGCGGTTGACCGGGGCGAGCGGGTGATCGGTGCCCAGGTCATACCCGGACAGACCCTGCCGATCGACGAAGGCGACGACTCCCATGCCGGGAGGGTTAGCAGACCACGGGCACGACCGAGCACAGGCCGCGTACCTGCTGCTCCAGGTCGTCGAGCGCCTCCTCCACGCGCCGCAGCGCCGCCGCAGGCGTTCCCGCGCCGGACTGGACCTCGCGCGCGAGGGCCGCGACGTCGGACCGCAGCTGTCCGGTGCCGGCCTCGATGACCGCAACGCGGTCGTTCACGTCCGATGCGCTCGCGAGCCCGAAGGTCCCCGGGGACGCGATGATGGCGAATACCAGCACGAGCGCCAGGACCGCCGCACCCACCGACGCGGCGATGGCGGCGAGAAGGCGGCGGTCGGGGGGCGCTGGACGGGCCGGCGGCGGCGCGACGGGCGGGGCCGCGGTGCGGACGACGGGCTCCGTGACGGCGGCGTCCCCGGGTGCGGGCGCCGGCGGGGCGAACGACGCCGCCCCGGGCACCGGGCGTACTGCCGCGAGCGCAACACTCACGGCCGCGGACGCCGTCGCGGGATCCGCGGCGCGACCGGGATCCTCGCCCACAACCCGGCCGAGCTCGCGGAGCGCCAGCACGGCACGCGCGAGCGCGTCGGGCGAGTGCCCCACGGCACCGCGCACGAGCGCCGGCACCATCCACGGCACGCGGGCGGCCCACTCCCCGGCAATGGGGTCCGGGGGGAGGCGTATGGCATCGACGGCCATCAGGGCCTGCGCAGGCGGAAGGCCCTCGGCCAGCACGGCGCGTGCGCACCACCCACGGGCACCCACCTGCTCTTCCCCGCGCAGCACCTGCACCGTCGCGCCGGGCACCCGGCCCGCCGCCAGGTCGGCGGCCGCCGCACCCGCGGTGAGCCCGGCCAGGTCTCGGGCAACCGGGACACGACGCCCGTCGGGCAGCGCGGCCAGCGCGACGCGCGCGAGTTCGGTACCCAGGACCACGGCGAGTTCGCCGTCACGGACCGGCGGGCCCGGGGGGCCCGATCGCAGGGCGCCCAGGCCCACGTCGTCGCCCCGGATGTCCACGTCCAGGCGCAGTCGCACGGCGCGATCGGTCACGGGCGCAGCCTAGAACTCCTGCCCGGTGGGGCGCATGTAGATCTCGCTGACGCTCACATGGGACGGCTGCCCCAGCGCGAACATCACGGCCCGTGCGACATCGTCCACCACGAGCGGTTCCCCTCCCGGCGGATCGTCGTAGAAGGCCGTGTCCACGACGCCCGGCGCGATGAGCGTGACGCGCACCCCGGTGCCCAGGAGGTCCTTCCGCGCGGCCTCGGCCATCGCGGTCACCGCCCACTTGGTCGATGAGTACATCGACCCGGTGCCCACCTGCCGGCCGGAGATCGACCCCATCAGCACCGCGTGCCCGCGGGATTCGCGCAGAGCCGGAACGCAGGCGCGCAGGGTGATGGCGGCCCCGTACACATTGGTGAGGATCATCTCGCGCCAGAACGCGGGGGTCTCCCCGAGCAGGCCGCGCCGCGCGCCGAACCCCGCATTCGCGATGACTGCGTCGATGCGCCCGTACTCCCGCACGGCAGCTGCGGCCATGGCCTCCACCTGATCCCACTCGGTCACGTCGCAGGTGACGGGCAGGGCCACGGCGGGGCCGCCGAGCTCATCGGCCAGCGCCTCCAGCATGTGCGTGCGGCGCGCCGCCAGCACCACCCGCCAGCCATCGGCCACCGCGGCGCGCGCGACGGCCGCGCCGATGCCGTCCGACGCACCCGTGATGACCATCACGGGTGCGTTCACCGCGAGCGCCGCAGGATGAGTCGGTAGGCGCCACGCCCGGCAGCGGCCCGCACCACCACGTAGCCGCGCCCCGACCGGGACGCCGTGACCGCCAGCGATGGCGCACCCGATGCGCGCCGGGTGGTGGCGGCGGGCCGGCCGGAGGTGATGGTCCGGATGCCGGGGGGCCAGTACGAGATGCGCAGGCGCGCCGAGGACGACCGCGCCGACATCCGCAGCACCTGCCCCGCGCGGACGGTCACCGGGTACACGTCGACGGGGTCGTCATCCACGTCAATGAAGGCGCTCAGCGTCGCCGGCGGCACGATGGCGGCGACGCGCCGCACCGCGGCGATGTCGGAGTTGGCCTCATGGGGATCGTCGACAGGAAGGGGCAGGGTGACCGCGGCACGGGGATTCACGAGGCCGTGCCCGGTGGATGCGTCGCGGCCCCGCGGCCCCATGTCGGTGGCGGTGTTCTTGATCTGCCGCAGTACCTGGCTGGGCGTGGCACCGGGATTCGCCGCGAACACCAGCGCGGCGACGCCCGCGACGAAGGGCGCGGCCATCGAGGTGCCCTCCTTCACGGCGTACCCCGGGGACACCATCCCCTGCCGCACCCACGGGGGCACCGACGAGATGATGTCCGCCCCGGGCGCCACGACGTCCACCGAGGGGTTGCGGTTGCTGAAGCGCGCGAGCCCGTAGGGGGTCGGGCAGTCGGGGGCGGTGACAGCGCCGGAGCACTGCGCCGCCACGCCGAGCACCCCGCGGTACCCGGCCGGGTAGTTGACCGCGCCGTAGTCCTGCCCGTCATTTCCCACCGACACCACCGTGAGCGCCCCGGACGAGAACGCCCAGTCGACCACCCGCTGGAACGCGGGCGACGATCCCACTCCCCCGGCCGAGATGTTGACCACCTTCGCGCCGTTGCGGACCGCCCAGCGGATGCCGCGGATCATCGTCTCGTCCGTGGAGTAGCCGTCGCGATCGGAGATCTGCACCGGCATGACCTCGGCGACGCCCCGGGCCCCGGGGGCCACTCCCACGACCCCGATGCCGTTGATGGGCGCGGCGGCGATACCGGCGACGTGCGTGCCGTGGCCGGTCCGTCCCCAATCCTCCGCGGACTGCCGGCGGGTCCATGCGCTGTAGGGGGCCACCAGTGGTGACGCAGGCCCGCTCCACTCGGGGTGGGTCGAGTCGATGCCGCTGTCGAGGATGGCGATGCGTGGCCGCGCCGGGGTGCCGGTGAGGTCCACCCCCCATGTGGTCGCCGGGGGAAACAGCGACCACTGGCGCCCGTTGGCGTAGTACTCGTCTGTCGGCGGCCCGACCGGGGTAAGCGGCAGGGGCGCCGCGGGCGCCGCGGGCGCCTGGGCCTGGCGCGCCCGCTCATCCACGCGGCGCACCAGCGACCATTCGGCCGATCGCACACCGGGCGCACGGAGGACCCGGTCGCGCAGGCCGGCGTCGGCGGGCGCGCGCACCGACCAGATGCCCGCCTCGGGCGCCACGGCGCGCGGTTCGCCGAACCGCCCGATCGCCGCGTGCACTTCACCGGCATCCGGCGCACCGGGGAACGACACCAGCAGCGTGCCCAAGCCGTCGGCCGTGGCGACCCGGGGCGGATCCGCCGCCGTGGCCGCCGCCGGGAGGAGCGCCACCGCAAGAGCGGCGGCCAGCGCGCGCACCGGGCGCGCGCGCCTGCTCCTACCGGGCACCGAAGCGGTTCGTGATGGGCATGCGGCGGTCGCGTCCGAATGCGCGCGGGGTGGTCTTGATGCCGGGCGGCCCCTGTCGCCGCTTGTACTCGGCCCGGTCGACGAGCGCGGCGACCCGGGCAACGGCATCGGCGGGGAACCCGCGCTCGACGAGCGCCTCGGGGGGCAGGTCGCGCTCGATGTAGGCCTCGAGGATGGGATCGAGCACTCCGTAGTCGGGGAGCGAGTCCGAATCGAGTTGATCGGGGCGGAGCTCGGCGGTGGGTGGTCGGACAATGGTGGCCTCCGGGATGACCTCCCTACCGGCATCCTGGTTCCGCCACGACGACAGCCGGTACACCCAGGTCTTCGACACATCGCGGATGGGGGCGAACCCACCGGCCATGTCGCCATAGATGGTGGAGTACCCGACCGACATCTCGCTCTTGTTGCCGGTGGCCAGCACCATGTCGCCGTGCTTGTTGCTGATGGCCATGAGGAGGGTGCCGCGCACGCGGGCCTGCAGGTTCTCCTCGGCGACATCCCGGGGGCGCCCCTCGAACACGTCGGCGAGCTGCGCCTCGAACGCATCCACCACCGGGGCGATCGGGATGATGTCCATGCGGATGCCCAGGGAATCGGCAAGCGCCTGGGCGTCCCCGGTGCTCTGCCCGCTGGTGAAGACCGATGGCATGGCCACCCCCCGCACGCGGTCCGCACCGAGGGCGTCCACCGCGATCGCGGCCGTCAGGGCCGAGTCGATGCCCCCGGACAGGCCGATGACCACGCCGGGGAAGCCGTTCTTGCCGACGTAGTCGCGGACCCCCGTGACGAGCGCGGCCCACAGCTCCCCCTCCGGCGACGGCATCTGCGCGATACCACTGCCCTCGCCCGAGGGCGTCGGCAGCGCCCCGGTGCGGATCCGCACGGGCGCGGCGTCGCCATTCGTGGGCAGGCGCCGCAGGAGCGGCTCGCGCAGGCGCCGTCCCGCCGCGAGGTCGAGGGGGATGTCGGCGATGAGGAGATCCTCCTCGAACACCGGCGAGCGCGCGATCAGCTCCCCGGCGGGATCGATCACCGCCGACCGGCCATCGAACACCAGATCGTCCTGGCCACCCACCTGATTGCAGTAGGCGAGCGCGGCGGAGCTGTCGTACGCACGGGTCTGGAGCATGCGCTCGCGCCCCGCACCCTTGGCCAGGTGAAACGGGGATGACGAGATGCACGCCACCAGGTCCAGCCGGGCCTCGGCCAGGTCGCCGGCCACCGGAGCGGAATACCAGATGTCCTCGCAGATCACGACGCCCACGCGCGCGCCCGCGATGTCGAGGACGATCGGCTCAGTGCCCGCGCGGAAGTATCGCGCCTCGTCGAACACCCCGTAGTTCGGCAGGAATCGCTTGCGGTAGACGGCCTGCACCTCGCCGTCGACGATCACGGCGGCAGCGTTATGGACGTCCTCGTCGTGCTCGACGAACCCGACAACCGCAACCCCCGCGGTGACCTGGCGGGCCAGGTCCTCAAGGGCCGCGCGCGAGGCATCGGCGAATGAGGGCCGGAGCAGCAGGTCCTCGGGCGGGTACCCGGTGATGGCGAGTTCCGGCGTGAGGACGATCGCCGCGCCATGGTCATGCCCGCGCCGGATGGCATCGAGAACACGCTCGGCATTGCCGTCGATGTCACCGACGACGGTGTTGATCTGCGCACATGCAACCCGCACGGGGAGACCTCCGGCCGCGCCATCGACACCGATGGGCTGGTGATCGCGCGGTAGGATCAGGCCCGGTTGCAGGTTATACGTGACGGGGAGACGAAGATGGGCACCAGCGGACCGACTCGAGGGCCCGGGAAGACCGCGGGCGCACAGGGCAAGAACCTCTCGCCCGCACAGGGCGCCCAGCAGGCGGAGCAGCGGCTGGGCAAGCCCTGCTACCACGCGGGGCAGAAGGTCCCCGGAATCTATGCGTGCGTCACATGCCAGTTCCGCATCAACAACCGTGGCACGCTTCCGGCATGCCCCGACTGCGGTGAGATCATCTGGGCGTACATGGGCGATGGTCCGCGTCCTGTCCCCGAGGGCGAGACGGCCCCGGCACAGGCCACCGAGGCACCGCCGGCCGCGGCCACCGAGGAGCAGGTGACACTCGAGCCCACCGTGCAGGAGCCGGTGAAGGTGGAAGAGGGCATCAAGCTCGAGCCGTGACGCAGACGGGCTAACAAAGCCCTTACGCACGCCCCTTCCGTCGACCACGCAAGGCGTGCACCATTAGCGTGGTGCGACGCATCATCGGACCAGCACTCGCCATCGCCGCCATCGCCGCGGCACCCGCCATCGGCGCGCCCGGTGACCAGTCCGCGATGGCCCGCAAGGGGACAGCAGGCGGCTGCGCCATCAAGGCCATGCCCAAGGGCCCGGTGGTGGTGGGCGAGCAGATGCAGGTGGACGGAGCCGGCGACGTGCTCGTGCAGGGCAATGTGTTCGCCTTTGGCGACGTGAGCGGCATGAACGTGCGCATCACCGACTACGCCGGCGATGCGCGGGTGTGCCTGCGCGGGCGCGCAGTCATGAACCCGCGCACCCGGTCACGCACCGCGTCCTCGCGCCGCTCCCGCGCGCGCACCATCCGCCTGCGACCGCGTGCCGAGCAGCGCATCAGCATCATGGGGCGACGGGTGCGGGCGACCTTCCGGGGCGATGGGAACGTGATGCTGTCCATCAGCGGCATCGGCCGTGTGCGCCTGGACGGCGTGGGTACCTTCAAGGTGTCCGCGGGCCCGATGGAGAGCTGGCCGATGAAGCCGATCAGCGTCCGCCTGCGGGCGACGCCCCAGGGGGACCGCGGGTAACCTGCGCAGGGCGCCATGGGCTCCTCCGATGAACAGCCATTCATCCTCATCGCCGAGGATGAACCCAACATCGCCTCGTTCGCGAAGATGTACCTCGAGGCCGCGGGCTTCCGCGTGGAGATCGCCGAGCGCGGCGATGACGCCCTCGACCGGATCGAGGCCGAACGGCCCGACCTGCTGCTGCTCGACCTGAACCTGCCGGGGGTCGACGGCTTCGAGGTGACCCGGCGCATCCGCCAGGGCGGCGGGGGGATGCCGATCCTCATGCTCACGGCACGCGATGACGCCGTGGACAAGGTGGTGGGCCTCGAGCTGGGCGCCGACGACTACGTGACCAAGCCCTTCGATCCACGTGAGCTGGTGGCGCGTGCACGGGCGGTGATGCGACGCACCGACGCCCGGGTGGAGCCGGACGATCCGGACCTCCCGCCAGTGCTTGAAGTGGACCGCCTGCGGATCGAGGTGGGGCCGCGTGAGGCGTTCGTTGATGGCGACGAGGTGGCCCTCACGCCCAAGGAGTTCGACCTGCTCACCGCGCTCGTCCAGGCCCGGGGCCTGGTGCTGAGCCGCGAGCAGTTGCTCGAGAAGGTATGGGGCTACACCTTCCTGGGCGACAGCCGGACCATCGACGTGCACGTGCGCCAGTTGCGCCGCAAGCTCGGTGAGGCCTGCCCCATCGAGACCGTCTGGGGCACGGGCTACAAGGTCCCGGCCAGGCGGTGAACGTGCCGCCGGCCCGCCGGCGGCCGTGGGCCAGCCTGTCGGGCCGGATCGCGCTGGGCGCGATGGCGGGGCTCGTGGTGGCCGCCGTGCTGTTCGCCGCCATCGCGGTGTCACTGATCCGCGGCGAGGCGACCGACCAGGCACGCGGCGAGCTGGACCGCCAGTCCCGTGCCGTTGCGGGGCTGGTCTCCGAGAGAGCGGCGACCGCGCTGTCCACCGGAGCGGCGTTCTCCACACGCGAGCCCATCGGCAACCTCGAGGAGCTCGCCGGGCCCGGCACGCGCCTCTATTACGTAGGGCTCGCCCTCACCCCGGGTGCGGATGATCCCACTGGAGGCCTCCCCGGAACCGTCGGGCGCGACATCGACCCCACGGTCCTCGTACGCGAGGGATCGCAGGAGTTCGCATTCACACCGCCCGGCGCCACCACCCCCACCTTCGCTGCGGCAGCGCCCGTCATCGTGAGCAATCGCTACCTGGGCGCGGTGGTGCTGACGCGCCCGCAGGCGGAGGTCAGTGCCTCGTGGGGCGATGTGCTCGGGTCCGTCCTCCTCGCGGTGGCACTCGGCCTGCTCGTGGCGGTCGCGCTGGTGCTGTGGATCACGCGCCGTGCCACACGACCCCTGCGTGATCTGGAGCAGGCGGCGCGGCGCGTGGCCGAGGGTGACCTCGCCGCAGAGGTGCACGAGGGCGGCGCCGAGGAACTCGACGCCGTCGCCCGGTCGTTCAATGCCATGGTGCGTCAACTGGCCCGGCGCGATCGCGTCGCACGTGAGTTCCTCATGCGCGTCACCCATGACCTCCGCACGCCCCTCACGGCGATCCGGGGACACGCCCTCGCGCTCGCCGACGGGGTTGTGCCCGATGACGCCGTTCCCCGGTCCCTCGGCGCCATCGCCTCCGAGGCGAACCGGCTCGAGGGGCTCGTGACCGACCTGCTCGACCTGGCCCGCCTGGACGCCGACCGCTTCCGCATGAACCTGACCCGCGTGGAGGGCACCGAACCCCTGCGCGCCGCGGCCGATGCGATGTCATCCACCGCCGAGGCCGAGGGCATCGCGCTCGTCACCGATCTCGGCGACCTGCCCGTGGTCGTGACCGACCCCGACCGGGTCCAGCAGATCATCGGCAACCTGCTCGGGAACGCCATCCGCTGGACACCCCCCGGCGGCACCGTGGCGGTGAGCGCCCGGGAGCGCCCCGGCGGGGGCATCATCGCCGAGGTGCGCGACACGGGTCCGGGTATCGAGCCGGCCATGCGCGAGGCGGTGTTCGAGCCCTTCCGGTCATTAGAGGCCCCGGACGGGCACGTGGGGTCCGGACTCGGCCTCGCGATCGCGCGGCAGCTCGCACGCACACTGGGCGGCGACCTGGGCGTGTCCGACGCCGCGGCGGGCGGCGCGTGCTTCACGCTCCTGCTGCCGGCCGAGGCACCCGCCCGGAACGACGGGGAGCCCCCGCCCGATTCGGACGGGGGCTCCCCGGATGCTTCACCTGTGACCGCGGGCTAGCGCCCTACGGCCCGTCATCCGGATGGGAGGCGAGCACGATGTCTCCGCGCTCGCCGGTGCGGACGCGCACGGCGTCCTCCACCGGGATGATGAAGATCTTGCCGTCCCCGGGCTCGCCCGTGTGGGCGAGCTCGAGGATGACATCCACTGCGCGATCCAGGTCGGCGTCGTCCACCACCATCTCCAGCTTCAGCTTGGGACGCATGAAGATGGTGGTCTTGGCACCCCGGTAGCTCTCGGTGTAGCCACCCTGGCGACCGGACCCCTTCACCTCGCTGATCGACATGGAGGGAAGCCCCATGTCCGCCAGCTTGGCGCGGATCGCATCGAACGATTCGTGGCGGATGAACGCCTCGATCTTCTTCACGTTCGGATCCTCCTAGTCGGACATTGTCGAGGGCCTGGCAAGGGATGCCATGCCCGCGCTGTGACGGGTCGACTCCGGGAATGCGCCCGGAACCTCGATGAACTGCTCGGGGTACCCGTACATCCCGTGCTCCGAGATGTCGAGGCCCGCCATCTCCTGGTCCTCGCTGACGCGAAGGCCGACGGTCCACTTGATCACGAGCCACAGGATGAGCGTGAGGACACCGGTGAACGCGATGGTCGCCGCGATGCCGTAGAACTGCACCCACAGCTGCTCGCCGCCGCCGCCGTAGAACAGGCCGGCGCTCACGCCCAGATCGGCGTCCACCGTCCGCGCCGCCGGCGCGAACAAGCCGATGGCGAGAGTGCCCCAGATTCCGGCGATGCCGTGCACGGGAATCGCGCCGATCGGGTCGTCGATCTTCATCTTGTCGAGCAGGACGACGATGGGCGGTGCGATGAGCCCGGCGATGAAGCCGATGACAACCGCTGCCCATGGGTCCACGAACGCGCAACCCGCGGTGATGCCGACGAGTGCAGCGATCGCGCCGTTGCCCATCTGCGACACGTCGAGCGTGCGGAACATGATCAGCGATCCGATCGATGCGCCGATGACGCCCCCGGCTGCAGCCAGGTTGGTGTTGACGATCACGTCGGCGAAGTTCTGGCCGACTGCCGCCAGGGTGGATGCGCCGTTGAAGCCCATCCAGCCGACCCACAGGATGATCACGCCGAGCATGAACAGCGGGATCGAGTGACCCGGGATGGGCTGTGCCTTGCCGTTCCTGAACTTCAGGAGGCGCGGTCCGAGCACCAGCGTGCCGGTGAGGGCAGCGAGTGCACCCTGGAGGTGGACGATCGACGAACCGGCGAAGTCCAGGAACCCGTCCTGCGCAAGCCAGCCGCCGCCCCACGTCCAGTGCGCGACGATCGGGTAGATGACGCCGATGTAGACGATGCCGAACACGATGTACGCCGCGAACTTCGTGCGGTCGAGCATCGTGCCGTAGACGATCGCCAGCGACACCGCGGCGAACACGGCCTGGAAGAAGAAGAACGCCTCCGTTCCCCCGCCCGCGCCGTAGTCAATTCCGCCGAGGTCGAGGAACCACCCGGCCGAGCCGAGGAAGTTGTTGCCCTCGCCGAATCCGAGTGCAAAACCTGTCGCCCAGAACATCAGGAACGCAATGGCGAGGTTCATGATGACTTTGCCTGCAACCGCTCCCGCGTTCTTCATGCGGGAGAGGCCGGTCTCCAGGAGCAGGAAGCCGGCCTGCATGAAGAGGACGAGGACGCCGCCGAGTACGACCCACAGCGTGTTGAGCGCGATGTCGGTCTCGACGAGGCTCCCGTCCTGCGCAGCCGCCAGGCCTGGGACGCCGAGCAGCAGCACGCTGGCCGCCGCGACGGTCCATAGGGACCTGAGACGCATGGATGAGACTCCTTGGTAGAGGACGGGGAGGTGGTTGCCCCCCATTGCGCCTCCGAGGCTATGAAGGCGCCGCGCGCGACTCCTTGTGCGCGGGGATGAAACCCCGCGCCGGGCGTTCGCCCTCAGGCCAGAAGGATCTCCGCAGCGGTCGCGAGGTCCGGCACCACCTGATCCGCCCCGCGCAGGGCGTGGGCATCGTGGGCCCCGGTGGTCACCGCAAGCACGCGTACGCCCGCCGCGCGTGCCGCCGCGATATCACGCGGCGTGTCCCCCACCACCACGACATCCGCATCTGCATGTTCGGCCGCAGCGCGCGTGCGCGCCACGCGCACCAGGTCGGCGCGCTCCTCGGAATCACCGCCGAAGCCGCCACCGGGGCCGAAGTGATGTCCGAGCCCGGCCGCAGCCACCTTCGCGCGCCCGATGGGCTCGAGGTTGCCCGTGACCAATGCGAGCTCGACGCCGCGGTGGGCGAGCGCCACGGCGACGTCATCGGCGTCCGGGGCGGCCACCGGAGCGGGGAAGTCGGCCATCAGGCGCGCATGCCGCGCTGACGCCTGCTCCATCCACGATGGCATTCCCCGATCGACGGCCTCCCCCTCGAGCCCCTTGCCGCGCAGCACCAGGCGCGCAATGGCGCGATCGGTCCGGCCCGCGGGATCGATGGCCCAGATGTCGTCCGCCGTCACCTGCACGCCCCACTCGTGCGCCATCGCCTCGGCCATGGCGCGGCCGTGGGCCTCGGGTCGCCCATGCAGGAGCGTCCCGTCGATGTCGAGGAGGACGAGGACCTCAGCCCTCGAGGACGGCCTTGAGGTCGGCGAGGCCCGCGGACATGACACCCGCCAGGCGGGCCTCGATGTCATACCCCTCCACGTCCGAGGTGGCGACCTGCCGCCAGAGGACGCGACTGCCCCCGGGCGCCTCCACCACCCAGATGGTGGCCCGGTGGCTCGTCAACCCCGGGATTCCCTCGAGTACCTCGTATGAGTACGTCATCGCCGCGTCGTCGCAGTCCACGATGCGCTCCACAAGCACCGCGCCATTGCCCATGGTGGCGATGCGCCGGTCGCCATCCATCTCCACGCGGGCGACGGGCCCGAACCAGTCGGCGATCGCAACCGGATCACCCGCGAGCTGCCAGGCACGGGACGGCGGGACGTCCACGTCGATGCCGACTTCGAAGTCGTTGGCCATGCGGACAGGCTAGCGACGGACCAGATGGAGGATACCGGGATCGAACCGGTGACCTCCTGCTTGCAAAGCAGGCGCTCTCCCAGCTGAGCTAATCCCCCGGGGCGCCCGGGACGGTACCACCGCCCGCGCGCGTATCGTGCACCCATGTCCGACGAGGCGCTCGCCCGCATCGACCAGTTGCTCCAGGTGCAGCAGGACCACCACCGCGATCTGGCGGACCTCATCGCCCAGTACCGCCAGATGGTGTTCGAGGCCGACGAGCAGGGGGCCGATGAGCTGTACCGGGTCGTCTCGGGGCTGCCCGGGGGCCGGTACCAGGTGCTCACCACCCACCTGCGCGAGACGTGGCTGATGCTGCAGGCCGACGTCGCGCGCCTCATGCCCGAGCAGTCGGGCATCGAGCGGGACGACCCCTAGGGGATGCGGGCCGCCAGCGAGGCGTCGATGGCTGGGTGCTCCCAGGCGTAGCCGCGCGCCTCGGCCGCGCGCGGCAGGCAGCGCTGGCCATCGGTCACCAGCACCGCGGCCTCGCCCATGGTCAGCCGGATGGCCATCGCCGGCGTGGGCACGGCGGCGGGCCGGCCCACTGCCTTCCCGAAGGCACGCGCGACATCCGCCTGCCGCCTTGGCTCGGGCGCCACGTTGTTGAACGGGCCGGTCCAGGCGCCGTCGTCCAGCGCCGCCAGGATCATCCCCGTTACATCATCGATGTCCACCCAGGGAACCCATTGCCTGCCCCCGGCGATGGGCCCGGCCAGCCCGGCGCGGGCAAGCTTGGCAAGGCGGGGGATCACCCCGCCGTCGGACGCGAACACCATCCCCGTGCGCGTCACCGCCACGCGCACGCCACCCGTCGCGGCGGCCATGGCGGCGGCCTCCCATTCCACGGCGGTTCGGGCGAGGAAGTCGTCGCCCGGGGCGGAGGCCTCGTCGAGCACCTCATCCCCGCGGTTGCCGTAGTACCCCGTGGCGCTGCCGCTCACCAGGACCCCGGGGCCGGCGCCGCCGACAAGGGCCTCTGCCACGCGGGTCGTGGTGATGACGCGGCTGTCGCGGATGAGCTTCCGGCGCTCGCGGGTCCATCGTCCGTCGGCCACGGATGCACCGGCCAGGTTGACCACCGCATCCACCCCGTCCGTTGCCGCCCGGGGCAGGTCATCGAACACCGGGTCCCATGCGACGGCCTGCACCCCCTCCACCTGGCCATGTGCGCGGGAGAGGGGCACCACCTGATCCCCGCGCTGCAGCAGGCGCCGGGCGAGGTGCCGGCCGATCAGGCCCGTCGCGCCGGTGATCGCAACCTTCATGACCCCATCATGCCGCGTGTGGCACCCTCTCCGCCAACGGGAACGGGAGGCAAACGGTGGCGGTGGCGGACATCATGGTGCGCGGGGTGCGGGCGAGGACGCGGGGGCCGGTGATCACCTGGCTCCTCCTGGTGGTGACGCTCGGCATCTACGGCCTGTTCCACTGGTACTACATCAACCGCGAGATGCGCGATGTGTCCGCGGCGATGGGGACCCCGTTCGGGAACGCACCCGGCATGAGCGTGCTGGCGCTCTTCCCCGGCGGCATCCTGGTCGTCCCCGCCATCTGGACATGGGTCACCACGGCACGGCGCGCCCGGGATCTGCGGGTGATGGCACTCGACGGGCGCCCGGGCGAGGTGACATCCGTGCCGCTCGCCGTGCTGCTGGGATTCATCTACGGGCTCAACCACCCGTACCTGCAGGCGTCGCTGAACGCCACCTACGATCTGGCGGGGGCCGAGCGGGCCTAGGCGGACGCGCGCGGCGGCGGCTCGCCGTGGCCGTACTCGCGCGACGCTGACGGGTACTCGGCCAGCACGGCGTCGATGGCGGCCTCCTCGTCCGCGGACAGAGGCGCCCGGGCCAGCGCCGCCGCGCCGCGGGCCTGCGCCTCGTCACGCGCCCCCACGATGGCCGCGGTCACCTCGGGGCGCCGCAGCACCCAGGCCACGGCCAGTTCGGCCACACCGCCGGGGCGCCCCGACTGCGCCGCGATCTCCTGCAGGCGCCGCACCACCGCGATGCGCTCGCCGAAGTGCTCATCCGCGAACAGCTCGCTCTGCGCACGCCAGTCGTTCTCCGGGAAGACGGTGGACTCATCCATCCGCCCCGTCAGCAGCCCATGGGCCAGTGGTCCGTAGGCCAGCACGCCCACGCCATGGTCGCGGCACCACGGCAACTCGGCCTCCTCCACCTGCCGGCGCATCACGTGGTAGCCCACCTGGAACGACGTGATGGGGGCCGCCGCAGCGGCGGCCTCGAGGTCGGCCAGGTGGTAGTTCGACACCCCGATCCACCGGATCATGCCCTCGTCGCGCATCCGGACGAGCTCGGCGAAGGTGTCGTCGGCAGGGACGCCATCCACGGGCCAGTGCACCTGGTACAGGTCAACGCCGTCCATGCCCAGCGTCGTGAGCGACCGCTCAAGCGCCTGTCGCAGGTATGCGCCCGAGGCCTCGCGCCAGATGCGCAGGCCGCCCGGCCCGGCCTCCCACGCCACGCCCCCCTTGGTCGCGACGATCACGTCCTCGCGCCGCTCGCGCACCACGCGTCCCACCACCCGCTCCGCGCGGCCCTGGCCATAGATGTCGGCGGTGTCGATCCAGTTGACCCCGGCATCCAGCGCCGCGTGGCACGCCGCCGCGCTGTCGGCGTCGTCGGCACCGCCCCAGCGGCCGCCGAATTGCCATGTGCCGAGGCCGATGACGGTGAGGTCGAGGTCCGAATTCCCGAGGCGCCGGGTCTCCATCGCTATCCCTTCGTCGCGGGGGTGAGGGCGATCAGCAGCCCGCCGTCGTCATCGTACGCCGGGAAGATGTCGGCGACCGCCGCGCGGTCCGCGTCGAGCCCGAGGGGGCGGAAGGCGCACGGCTCCTCCAGCACGCGCACGCCCCATTCGAGGGCACGCGCGATGGGGTCGTCAGCGCTCGCGGGAAACGACAGGCCGAGCGCTTCCGCAACCTCGCGGCCGATCAGGTCGCCCTCGGCCCACCCCGTGACGGTCGTGGCGGCGTGACCGGCCACCAGCACCCGGCGGTCGCGGTCGCAGCAGACGAGCGCTGTCAGCGGACCGGCGTAGTAGTCGTCCATCAACTCGAACACGAACCCGAACCCGCAGGAGGGGCAGCCCCGGGGCTGGTGCCCCTCGGCGCGCTCGGCGCCCGCCACGCGATGGGCGCACCGTGGGCAGATGAAGACGGCCATGCCCGCGCCTAGGGGCGGTACGCGCCATCCCACGGCGATATGTCGGCCGTGCCGGGAATCCGCCAACTCCACGCGGGGTGCCCCGTGCTCCCCCCCGCCAGGCGCTGCACCTGGCCGATCAGGGGCACGATGTCCAGCGGCTCCACCAGCGATCCGGGCGTCATCGGATCGGCAGCGAACGAGAGCACCTGCCCTCGTCCGACGGGGCGCAGCACCGCTGCCGGCGCGCCATCGAGGTGGGTGGCCACCACACGCGCCTCGGGCGCCACGGCCGAGAAGGCCCACGTGCGCTTGTCATCGACCGGCAGCGCGTACAGGTCGGGCGGCACGTTCGCCGCGAGCGCGTCTTTCTGCATCAGCAGCACCCCGCCGGCGGTGCGGCCGAGCGGCCCGCCCTTCAGCGCCGCGCCGATGTCCGAGAGATCCTCGTTGGCAGGCGTGCGCGCGAAGGCGAGCGGATCGGTGACCACCAGGAATCCCCCTGCCGCCACCCAGTCGCGCAGGGCCTCGGCAAAGGGCCGCGACAATGTGTCGCCGCGGGGAAGCCACACAATCTTCGCGCGGGCCAGGCGGTCGCGCTCGGCCGTCAGGCGCTCGTCGGTGTCGAACACGAACGGGGCGCCGTTCAGCTCACCGAGCAGCGAATGGGTGGTGTAGAGGGCGTCGCCCGACGTGCGGTACCGGGCGTCGCCCCGCAGGTTGGGCTGCCCCTGGCCCTCGCTCATCAGCGAGTAGACGACGACCGTGGAGGGGTCCACCGGCTTGTCCGGCAGCTGGAGCCCCTTGAGGCGGGATGCCAGCGCGAGCATGCCGTCGTAGAGCTTGCGGTTCGTGAACCGCGGATTGTTCATCGCGAACCAGCTGAGGTGCGTCGCACCCGCGCGGAGCGCCTGGCTGCTCCACGTCTCGATGTCCCCGATGCCGGGCGTGTACCGGGCGTAGGGGAACGCCTGGACGACGATCCGCACGTCGCGGCCGGAAAGGTCGGACATCAGCTTGGCGCCGAAGCCCGGGTTGTAGCGGCCGCGGCCCGGGTTGGCACGCTCAGCGTACGAGACGTACGGATCGGCCTCGACGATGTCGGCGAAGCCACCCAGCTTCGTGTAGTCCCACGGCATGAAGCCGTCGATCATTCCGTAATCGTTGGGGGTTACCCGGGCACCGGGATCGAGGCGCTTGATGAGCGCGGCCTGCTGGGCCTTCATCGCGAAGAAGCGATCGCTGGTCCACCGTGAATACGCCAGCCACCGCAGGCCCGCGACGGGGGAGGTGGTGCGCTTCGCGCCGGACCGCGGCGGCGCCCACCCGTACTGCCGTCGGATGGTCCGGCTCTGGCGGCGCCACAGGGCGCTGCGCGCCGCCGCGCCCCTGGGGAGCACCACGATCGGCTCGTCCGATCCGGTGTACGAGAACACGTATGGCGCGTTCCGGAGGCGCGGGACGATGCGCCGGATCTCCGCGAGCGCCTTGCGGCGGTACGCGGGGTCCAGCAACGACATCCGGCGCGTGGGCGCCTTGGTGTCGGGCTGGAAGACCACGCCGGTGGGGCGGCATGATGCGGGGCGCCGCGGGAAGATGCAGAGCGCTTCTTTGGCGGCCCGTGCCTCCACATTGACGTCCCATGACAGGCCCGTCTGGCGGTAGAGACGCATGAAGTTGGCGGGGTTGCGCCACGACGCCGGCTCGCGCGGGGAGACCGGGATGTCGAATGGCAGGGCCGCGAAGCCGCTGAACCACAGGTTGTTCGCGCCCGCCGTGCGCAGGATGCCGTCGACGGTGCGCAGCCACCTCGACCGCGTCATCGGCAGGCGCCCGGTGGGGCGCCACCGCGGATGCTCCTCGAGGTTCAGCTCATGGCCCCAGTCGAACACGTGCCCCATCGGGCGCGCGTCGGCATGCCCGGCCATGACCGGGATCCCCGCGGCCAGGACCGCGATGGCGGCGACATGGGAGCGCATGCCCACGAGGCTAGAGGGCCGGGCCGTCCGGAGGACCCGCGTCGGGCACGGTGCGCAGGGTGTCGGAGCGCAGCCCGAGGCGCAGGGTCTCGAGGGGGATCACCTCATCCGGGGGGATGTTGCCGAGATTCACGTTCGGCCCGAATGCCCGGATGAACCACACCTGCTGCGCCTTCTGCGGGGCCTCGAACAGCAACCGGTCGACGTCCACGGACTGCGCGATCTCGTCGATGAGCCGCGACCGCACCTCGCCATCGCCGCAGAACACGCCCGCCGTGCCGCTCTCGCGGGCCTCGGTGATCACCTTCCACGCACCGGCGCCCAGCTCGGCCCGGATCATCTCCACCCACCGGTAGGGCGCGATGACGGCATCGCCGTCCTTCGACCCGACCTCCGAGAGCACGGTGAAGTCCGCCGCGTACTCCTCGATGCACGCGAGCTTCTGCTCGTGCGGCACCTCGAGGGTGCCGTCGGATACCTCCACGTGCCGTAGCCCGAGGTCGCCAATGAAGTCCTTCCACTCGGCCAACCGGCCCTGCGCCAGGCAGGCCTCCCAGAACGTTCCGCCGATCACCACGGCCACCCCATACGACTGGTACAGCCGCACCTTCTCGCGCAGGTTCGGCGTCACGTACGCGGTGCCCCACCCCATCTTCACGATGTCGATGTACTCGCCCGAGGTCGCGAACAGGTCCTCCACCTGGCGCGGTGAGAGGCCCTTGTCGATCACGTGGCTGATGCCGGTCTCACGCGGTTTCGCGGGACGGGCCGGGAGATCCAGGAAGTCCGCCGGGCGGGAGCTCATGCCATGGCCTCGCGTGCCGCCGCGGCGCCGGCGATCCGACCGAACACCACCGTGTCCAGCAGCGAGTTGCCCATCAGCCGGTTGGTCCCGTGTATGCCACCGGTGATCTCGCCTGCGGCGTAGAGACGCTCGAGGGTCGTACGGCCGTGCCCGTCGATGACGAGCCCGCCATTGCGGTAGTGCAGTACGGGGTACACGAGGACGCGCTCCTTGGTGATGTCGACTCCCTGCTTCAGGTAGCGATTGTGCACGTACGCGAGGCGGTCGGCGGTGAAGCCGGGGCCGTGCTCGCGATCGATGGCCGGAGTGTCGAGCCACGCGCCCGCGCTGCCATCCGGCGCGACGGCCCCACGCCCCGCGGCGACCACGTCGATGATGGCATCCGCGACCACATCGCGCGGCGCGAGTTCGTCGACGAAGCGCTCGCCGGCGGCGTCGTGCAACGTCGCGCCATATGACCGGGTGGTCTCGGGCAGCGCGTAGCCGGCCAGGCCGGGGGGCCACACCGCCCCGGTGGGGTGGCGCTGCCAGGAGTCGAGGTCACGCCCGTCCGCCCCGAGGGCAAGCGCCATCTCCAGCACCTCCGGCGTGGCATCGGGGTGGTTGGTGGATGACTCGCCGATGCGAGCGGCCTCCCCAGCCA
>Ga0181573_10002053_pt1 | contig 19153 bp, 14 predicted proteins | sample 101ome_25_FD_148643 | JGI IMG/M metagenome (GOLD analysis project Ga0181573, IMG submission 148643) | Coastal salt marsh microbial communities from the Groves Creek Marsh, Skidaway Island, Georgia - 101409BT metaG (spades assembly) | ecosystem: Environmental > Aquatic > Marine > Intertidal zone... | reverse complement strand
GACCCGGGCATCTCCGCAAGACGACGCGCCCTGAGGTCCTCCTCCACCGCCTTTTTCCGCGCCCTGCGCAGACGCGCGCGCTCCCCCGGGGGCGTCACCGGCCTGAGCCCGGCTTTCGAAAACGTCGCCGCCTTAACCGTACGCCTGGCGACGTCGAGCCTCTCCGGCGAAACCAACGCGGGCTCTGACGCACCCGCCTCCCCCCTGACCACCCACTCGAGGTCCGCGATGGCCTCCGCGACGCCTCCGACGCCGGCCGCGGCGCCGGTGACGGCGGATACGGCTCGTGAAGCGGCGCGGCGCGTCGACGACGGCGCGAGCGATTCGGCCAGCGCGGGTCGGCGGGGCGGGGGCTTACCCCATCGAGCGGACGGGACGTTCGGTCGCGAGACGCGGCTGAGGTTGTCGTGAGGCCCGGCGTAGGCGAGGCCCGGGCCGGTGACGTCCGCGTCTGGAACCTTCGGCGCGGTGACGCGCGGCGCGGACGAGCCGAACCCGACGCGCTCGCGTTGAACGGAGGACGACCTCGAGCCGGATGGGTCGGGGGGTTCCGCCGCGTCGAGGTTGACCATGACGCGTACGGGGTCGGTGCCGCCGCCCAGGCTCGCCGATATCTCGCGGCCCTTCGCCATGGCGCTCACCAGCGCGGAGATCATGATGTCGTCGTCGTCCGGGTTCTCGCGGGAGCTCCACGACACGGCGGAGGTGCGGGGCCCCGGGGCGTCGTCCTCTTCCTCGCCCGCATTTGCGCGCGAGTCAACAACAGCAGCTTCTGGTTCCCCCTGGCGTAGGCTGACGCGGACAGTCTCGGCCATCTCGCGCGAGAGCCGCGCCAGGACCTCTTCCGTGACTTCATCGTCGTCGCTCATCGCCGTCGACGTCTCCGGGACCCGCGGCGCCCGGCCTCTTGTGTTCGTCGGGACCCCGCCCGCGCCCCTCGCGTCGCCAAAGTTTCGCCAAAGTGCCGTCCGTCCCGTCCGAGGTCTTCCGTGGAGTCGATGATTTCATCAGTAACGGTCACCTCGTGGTGCGGCGGGTACCGCACACCGAGCCGCGCGATGCCCCCCGCGGCGCGATGGGAGCTCGTCTCCTACCCGGAGGGTCGAGGCGGGGCGACGTGCGCTCGGCTGACACCCCGAGGACTCGAGGTACGCACCCCACACCGCGCCCCTTCGGCACCTCCCACGAAATCTAGCCAATGCCCGTCACCCTCCCCGGGCCCACCTGACGTCCCCGCCGCCTTGCCGTACCCGTCCCCGCAGCTCGCCGAGCTCGACGCCAGGGTTCGCGCCCTCGATCACCTTCACCAGCTCGCCGCTCTCGCGGCGACGGGCGCGGGCGACGGAGAAGCACCCGCGCCGAGAACCCGCAAGCCGGACCGTCCCGGAAACCGTGATGATGATGCGTCGGAGGAGCCCGCGTCGTCGGACGCGGAGCGTCTCGTGGCCACCGCCGCGGACCTTTGCGCGCGCGCGGACGAGCTCGCGGCGCTGGACGCCGCGTCGCTCGCGTGGGACGGCGTCGCCGACGCCGAGAGGAGCGACGCGAGCGACCACGACGCCACCGAGAGGTGCGCGACGAGGCTCCGGGAGGTTTCCGCATCCCTGGGCGCGCTCGCGACGACGACGACGACGACGACGGGCCCGGACCCGGACCCGGATCCGACGAACGCCGCGATGGACCCGCGCCGCGCGTGCGCCGCGCTCGCCGCGTCGCTCGCGTCGAGGCTCGCGGCGTTCGGTCCCGACCGGACGGAGCACGCGTCGCGCGCGAGAGCCGCCGCGGAGGAGGCTCTCGCGCTGGCGGGCGATTGGATCCATCTCGAACGCGCGGTTGGATCGATTCGATCGCCGGAGGCGTCGCGTTCGCCGAGGTACCGCGAGCGCGATATCGCGAGTTGGACTCCAAACTCGCGGCGGGTTCACGGTGCCGGAGGGTTCACGGGTGGTGAAGGGTTCATCGCGGAGTCGACGCGACTCATCGGGTGCGAGGCGTTGACGGCGGGCGCGAGTTGGTTCGCCGGCGCGTACGGCGCGTGGGCGGCGTCGCACGCGAAGATGGGACGCGAGCTTCGCGACGGCAAACAAAATGCCTCGGTTCCCCCCGTCATCCATCCAGACGGGAAGGACGGGACGTCTCACGTCGTGGACGGAACGTCTCACCTCGGGGATGGGACTTCACAGCAAACTATTAGGGGAATTCGCGCGTCTCCGTGGGCCGAGTCGGCGATTGATGCGATCGATTCCGTCGCCGCCGCCGCGGCACCCCTCGGCACCCCCTCGACGGCACCCCTCGGCCCCGACGCGCTCTTCCTCCTCGCCGAGTTGCTGGACAGGACGTCGTCCGTCGTCGCCAACTGGGTGACGCACCAGCGGCGGCTCTGGCCGGGGTCTCGGACGGCGACGGGGCTCTGCGTCGTGGCATCCGACGCCGCCCGCGTCCACGACGCCCTCGCGCGCGCCGCCTCCGTCTTCGAGCGCGTCTCCTTGGGTCTCGAGGAGGAGAAGGACGAGAAGGAGGAGGCGTTCGATCGGGGGTCAATCGGTCAATCGAGGGATGAACGCGTCGCTCCGGGAAGCGAGAGAGCCGTGGCTTCCGTCTTAACCTCCGCGCGGCGAACGCGTCTGGCGCTCGGCGGCGCGATCGACGCCGCTTCAAACGCCGTCGCCAGCACCCTCGACGACGCGTGGGCGTCCGCGCCGAGAGGGACGTGGGGGGGTAAAGGCGCGGCAAAGTCGGGTAGTAAAAAGGAGGGTGACCTCGCATCGGTGTCGCCCGCCGCCGAAGCCGTTGTCCGACAAATACTGGCGCCGCTTCGAAAGGCGCTGGCGTCGTTGGACCCGCGCGTCTCCGCCGTCATCGGTCCACGCGCGGGATCGGCGGCGACGCAGGGGTACCTCGCGAGGCTCCTTCACGAGGGCCCGCGCGGGGTTCGGGCCAAGCGGGGCGGATTGACACGTGTCGAGTTGGACGTGGAGGCGACGATTGAAGCCGCCGGTCTTCCGCCGACGACTGAAGCCGCCTCCACCGACCTGGGGTCCGGCGCGATGAGCGCGATGAGCGCGTGGAGGTCCGCGGTGCGACGCGCGAGGGCGGTGGTGATGCTCGCGAAGGGAGGGGACGGGGCGGGGCTCCCCGGGGAGGAGGCGGAGGCGTGGAGAAAGGTGTTCGCCTGACCCGCTCATTCAATTGGAGGTAACGAGTTTCACTCGTAGCTACTAGCTAGTAGCTCGCGTCGGGGCTCTGGACGCGCGAGAGAGCCGGGAGGCGGGTTTCGGGTCGCGCGGGGTTGGGGCTCTTATCGCCCGCAACTTTACCCCGGCGCCTTCACGTGGCCTCCCCATCATCGCACGGTCCGAGCCCCTGCTAACCGACGCTCCTCTCGACCCGAATTGTTTTAAAGCGCGGCGAGGACGTCTTCGCAGACCTTGTCCATGTCCAGCGCCTTGAGCTTGGGGAAGGGCCTGGCGAGCCCGATGAGAGAAATCACGGTCTTCTTCTCCGTCTTGACGACGAAGTTGCCCTTGCCGGGCTTCACGGGGTTGATGGACACCTTAGCGCCCTTGGCCTTCACAGCGGACTCGATCTTCGCGGCTCGAGTCTTGAACGCGTTTCAGGACTTGCACGCCTCGATGAGGACGCCGCCCTTGGGGATCTCGGCGGTTGACTCGGGCTCGGCCTTGGCGGCGGGCTTCTTGGCGACGCCGCCCTTGACGGCGGTCGCCTTCTTCTTGGCTGGGGCCTTCTTAGGCGCCATGGTAAGTGGCGTCGTTGTTCTCAGATGATGACGTGGGTTTTAGCACTATCCAAAAGCGAGATCGATCAGTCTCTCCCGGTGTGGGCTCACAGCGCAGCGCGCGCCGATTCGGTGAGTCACGACGATGTCCCCCGCGACGCTCGCATCGAATCTCGCGACGCGTGCCGTGCCGTCGGCGATCGAACGCCGGGATCGTCGCGCCGCGAGATGCCGAGCCTCCGTCGCCGACGCAGACGTTCGGAGGGGTCGTCGTCATCGTCCGGTCGTCCCGATAACCGGATCGAGCGATGACGATGACGACGACGACGACTCGCGCGTCGCCCGATCCCCCGTCACGCCGTCCCGCAGGAACGCGATCCTCTCCGCCGTCGTCGCGCTCGCCGGTGCGTCCAGTTCCGAGACAGACGTTTCGTCCCCGCCTTTCCCCGCGCCCACCGTCGCGAGCTCTAGGGTAAATCCAGATCATCCGAGGTGCTCACTCGCGCCCGTCGTTCCTCTCCGCAGGCGCCGCGTCCGCCGGCGCGCCCGCGTCCGCCGGCGAGATCCTCAAGCAGCTCGAGGACCTCCTCGCCGACACCGAGGCCGCCATCGAGGCGGACCCGACGAACGAATCCCTGCTCGGCCAGAGGACCTTCTTCGAGAACCAACTGGAGCGCGTGCAGGCCAACTCCACGTACCTCGACAGGCTGCGGCCCAAGGTTTCTTCGGGCGACGGCGGGTACCTGCAGCGGATCGTGCTTACCGTCGATGCGGACCTGTTCGACGACGAGGTTTACTTCTGGAAGAACGCCATGGGCATGAGGGTCACGCGCGAGAGGAAAGGCGTGGAGGGTTTGGGAGGAGGCCGATGCGTGGTGTTCGCCTACGGCCAGGAGACGCTCACGGCTGACGACGGCGGCAAAGCCGGAGTCGAGCTTCGCGAGGCTTCGTCAAATAAGCGAAACCTAGGCAACGGCCTCGACTACGTCTCCGTGGCGGTTCCCTACGGCATCCGGGTGAGCCGCATATACGAGTCCGGCGGCGAGCTCGTCTACGGCTTCGGCTACTTCGACGTTCGATCGCCCAGCGGCTACGCGGTGCGCGCGAGAGTCGCGGCTCGACGCGATTCCGCCGAGCTCGTCGCCGTCAACGTGCCCGACGTTAAATCGGCGGAGCGGTACTACGTCGAGACGTTCGGGATGGTGGGTCGAGCGCCGCTGGACGAGAACGGGTACGCGCCGAAATCCCCGCCGGGATCCCGCCTCCTCACCTTTGGCGACCCGAAGGAGACGATGGGGCTGTTATTGCAGCCGCTGGTGGCGAAAGTGGACGCGGGTACGACGCTGGACGTGGGGGACGTGTACGGCGGCGTCGTGGTGGTGACGAACGGGCGAAATGGGGCGGACGTTACACCGGGCGTTACGTCGGACGGCGCGGGGTATCGCGTGACGGTGGAGGGGTACGACGCGTGGGAAGGTGAGGTGGGCGCCGGGGCAAAGACGCTGGACGCGAAGTGGAACGCGCCGCTGCAAGTGTAAAAAGCGTTTCGGCGTTTGCGCGAACTGATGAACCGTCGTTTTTTTCCCAACGCCAAGACTTGTGTAACCCCCGCCAATTTGTGACTGCGGCATCCTCGCGTGCGGCCCGGCACCGAGTCAGGGCGCCGGCGACCGTCGCCACGCCCGCGCGAGCGCCTCGCTCCGCTTTTTTCTGAACGAATGGAGGAGCGTCGCTCGTGGCGTGATCAGGTCGCTCGAGGTTGAGCGCACGGGTGCGATGAGTGAAACGAGATCTCGCCGCTAGCTAGGCGCTAGCACCACGCCCAAGCAAGCGAGGAGGAGAGCGCGCGCCGGGTTCGACCATGGCCGACGCCGGCGAGCACGCGCCGCTGATACTTCGCCGCACGGCGAGGATCTCGTCTAACCACGGGTCCCCGTCGCGCGCGCGGATCGTCCTCGGCGTCGTCCTCGCCGCGCTCCTCGTCGCCCTCGTGGCGTCGACCACCCCCGCGTCGCTCCTCATGGACGCGCTGTCCAAATTACGCGTCGACCTCTTCGGGGCGGGGGTCCCGCCCACCGTCCGCGTCCTGGTCAACCCGCGCGACTGGCCGGAGCGCGACACCTTGGACGTCGTGAGCGACACGTGGCGACGGTACCACGAGGAGAGCGGCGCCGTCGTCGTCCCCTTGGAACTCCCCGATCCCGATCGTTGGCCGATGGGTGGGGGATACGCCGAGCTCACCGCGAAGACATCCGACTTGCTGCCCGGCACGCGCCTGGACTTCCTGGCGTTCGACGGCCCCGACCGACCGGACCTACCCCTGGTCGTCGCGAGGGGTAGGCAGCGCGTCGCGGCGTCCTCGCTCGGCCACCTCGGCGCGTGGCTCGACGCGCGGCGCGAAGACGGGGTCCCCGCGCTTGCGGTGGTGGACGCCGACGATCCGGGCGATCCAAAGCTACCGCCGATCGCGATGGCCCCGGCGGTGGCGCGCGAGCTCACGCGGGGGGGGTCCCCGGGGATGGAGAGTCGGCACCCGGGGACGGAGAGTCGGCATCCGGGGACGGAGAGTCGGCATCCGGGGTGGGACGGGGACGATCGGGGTTGGGAAAAGGGGTGGGACGTGCTGTACCTGGACAGGGGCACGGCGAGGTTCCGGTGGAAGTTTTACGTCGTCTCGGCGCGGTTCCTCGCGCGACTGCCTTTGCTGTTGCGCGATAACCCGTACGTGGCCACGACGGAGTGGACCAAGGGTTTGTGCCGCGCGGGTACCCTGCGGTGCTTCGATTACTTCGGGGAGATCGGCGGGGCGTACGAGATTGGCGATTCGCCGGGCGGGACGCCGCCGCCGCCGCCGCCGCCGACTGGAGAGAATCGCGAAAACGGTCGAACGGTTCCACGGAGGTCCGGAAGGAAGGAGAAAACGGCCGACGCGAACACCGGCTCGCACGTCCTGGGCTCGGGCGGGGACTGGCGCGACGTGGACAAGGCCGTCGCGTCGGTCGGCGCCCTGGACGGGGGGGGCTCGAAAGGGGCTCGAAAGGGATCGTCGAAAGGGGCTCGAAAGGGATCGAAAGTCTCAAACGCGTCGTCGGACGTCGTGCGTTTTTCCTCCAACGACAAGTCGTACAGGAAGGCTGAAAAGGTGGAGAAGGCGGTCGCGTACCACGTGCAGGATTTACCGCGCAACTCGTCGAATCCAGAGGATATGGCCATGACGCTGGCGCGGGGTTTGTCGCCCGCGCTGGACGAGCTCTCCGAGGACGCGTCCAAGACGGCGGACGACGTCGTGGATTTCATACTGAACGGCAGGCTTCCGGAGGAGGACGACTGGCCGACCAAGAACAGGGCGCGCGTGGAGGAGGAGCTGCGGGAGCAGGAGGACGCGAGAGAGAGAGAGATCCGGGAGCAGGAGGCGGCCATGGAACGGCGGGCGATGGAGGACCTCTGGTCCGACGGGCCCGCGATGGAGGAGGCGATGGAGCGGGAGCGGGAGCGCGAGGAGGACGAGAAAGAGGCGGAGGCGCGCGAGGAGAAGGCGGAGGCGTCGAGTTGGCTCGCAGACGTCCTCGGGTGACGGTCCACCCGGAACTATCTATCGTTAGACGCGTGATTGTCATTAGTTAGACTCGTCAGTAGTTAGACTCGTCAGCGACCGTCGTCCCACTCGTCGTCCCACCTCGTCTCAATCTCTCCTCCAGCCTTGCCCAGTATGGTCTGCCAGAGGATCGGCACGTTGGCCTTGACCTCGGTGACGCCCCAGAAGCTTCCCTCCCGCCCGGGCTCCCACGAGGCGCTCAGCACGCCGTAGGTGATGCCCACGAGCGCGGCTCCGAACGTCGCGGTGGACGCGAAGAAGAACTGCCACGGCGCCAGGTCGAAGTGCGCCACAGTCTTACCCAGGTAGAACAGCGGGCCGGTGCTGAAACCCAGGAGGAGGGGCACGCCGCTGAAGATGGTGATTCGCTTGAGCATCCTGTCGGTGACCACCTGGGGGATGCCCTTGGCGGACGCGGCTTGGTACTGCGCCCGCTTCTCCTCCATCCGCTCGGCCGACACCGCGTCGTTGGCTTTCTTCTCCTCGAGATCGAGCTTGATGCGCTTCAACGCCGCCTTGGACACCTGGCCCGGCTGGGACGACACCTTGCCCCGCTTGCTGTACTTGAGACCCGACTGCTTGGGCTCCGACTTCTTTTTGTCGGCGCGCTCGGCCGCCGCCGCCTCCATTCCCTCGCGCCACTTGTTGTCCTCGATCGACTGAGCCTTCTTGTTGCGACCCGCCAGTTTGGCATTTCTTCCCTTGGCCGCCTCGATCACGACAGCGCTCCGGCGCACCGGCGCGGGGTTGGGGGCGCGGCCGTTCAGCGGCCGGGCGCGGATCGAGACCCGCGCGCTCATGGATAAACCCGCGGTGTGCGACGCCATCGTCGTCGTGACGTGTCCGGCGCGGGGGTCGGCAGGTCGCTGGGATGTGGATATGATAAAGCCCGGCGCTCAGGATTTTGCCAAGATCTGTGTGACGACTGCTAATAAAGTTTCCCAAGCAAGCAACCTAGAGCCTATCGCTAATCTCCCTCTCCCTCACGCCCCCGCGGTCAGCTCCACCCTGGTCGCCTGCAGCAGCCGCATGTTCGGGTGCCCCGGGAAGTCCGCGTCCACCGTCTCCAGGCCAACCCCCCGCGCCTCCTCCGCGAAAGTCTCCCGGTTGGTCCGCTGCGCCGGGTCGCAGACAATCGCCATCGATCCCAAACCGCCCGCGCCGAGGCATCTCCCGGCCACCGCCGCCACCGCCGCCGCCGCGTCCCCGTCGTACAGCACGTCCGCCGCGATGACGACGTCGAACTCCCCTTGGGGCCACGACTCCTTCCGTCCCCAGTCCAGCGTCATGGTCTCGACGACGTCGCCGCAGCCGTTTGCCCCCGCGGACTTCGACGCGAGCCGAAGCATGTCGCCGTCCACGTCGGTCATCACCACCCGGCTCGCGCCCGCCGCCGCCGCGACGCACCCGCAGAGCCCGAGCCCGCTGCCGATCTCGATCACGCTCTTGTCTTTGACGAGGGACGGGCAGTGCGCGATGAGTCGGCCGAGGGCGATCGACGCGGGCCACACCACGTCGCCGGCGCCGTAGAGGGAATCCTCGTACCTTGCCAGAAGCTGTTTCACACCCTCCGCGCTCACGGCGCCCTCCACCTCCGCCACGTCGGTCGGCACGTACAGCGCCGCGGACTTACCCTGGCCGAGATCGATGGTGTTGAGCTCGGCGCCGTCCACCTCGCCCTTACCGCCGCCCTCGACCCTGGGCGTCGCGGCGCCCTTGCGCTTGTCGCGCTTCGATTTCTTCTTGGAGGCTCCATCTGGGGGCGCGAGCGGGGAGTCCTCGCGCCAACCCGCTACCCTTCTCCTCGTCGCGCCGGGCCGGGGTCCGAGGGACGGGGTTTGGATCGATCGGTCGACGCGGACGCCGCATCGGAGCGCGCTGAAGGTGGACATGCCGGCGTACCCGTGCGCGCGAAGAGGTCTGACGAAACCCTCGGAAGTCATCAGGTTTTTGGCAAATTTTGGCTGCTAATGAACTCTAACCCGTCGATCCGACAACCTCTGCCGGGATCTACCCACGCCTACGCCTCCTGAACGAACCAACCGTCACGCGGGCACCCTCAGCTCGTGACCGTCCTCGCGCATCGCGCGAAGCGTCACGCTCGTCCTGCACCCGCGTCTCACCCAAGACGCGCCTTCGGGCCCCGTCTCGCCCTCCGCCGGGTCAGCGACGCGAGCCGCGATGCCGTGCGACCATTCCCACCGAGCGGCTCGACTGAGGAACATCACGTCCCCGGGCCTCAGCCACACCGGCGTGGACGAGCAGCACGACGATCCTCTCGGCGGGTACATGTCCATCACGACCGTCGATCGCAGCGATACCACAGCGACGCCGTCGGCGAACGCGTGAAGGTCCACGTGCGGCGCCAAGCCTTCGCCCGGTTCGTACTGGTTGACGATCATCTGATTGAAGACGCCGGATGGCATGAGCGCGCGTGCGAGCACCTCGCGGGGGAAGATGGCGTCGTCGTCGTCGTCCGCCGCCGACGCCGACGCCGACGCCGTGGGAGAAAGAGAAACGCCTTTAGAAACGCCCGGTCTCGTCGTCGCGAGCTTCGCGACGGCGTCGGCGAGCGCGAGCGCCCATCGCGGGAGGTGATCCCTGCCGAACCGCATCGCCTGGTTGCGCCCGCCGCCGGTGGGTGCGCACCGATCGGACCCCGCGGTCGATGGTTCATCGTCCGGGAAATCCACGAGATCGTCGGCGCGTATGCTGTCCAGGAGCCACCGCCGCGCGTCTTCACCCAGCGCCTCCCTCGCGACGAACATTCCGGGATTGCGCGCGCCATCGCCGAGGGGGGTCTCCACGACGCATCCGGGTCGCATCAGCGGCGCGGGCGGGGACGGGCCGGGGTGGTTGAGCTCATCGGCATCGTCACTGTCGCTGTCGCTGCCGAAGACCTCGCGGATGAGCTCCACCCCGCCCCGCATGCCCGCCCCGTGGCGCAGCCCTCCAGTGCCTGAAAAGGGGCCCTCGGAGAACCTCGCCTCGTGATCGTCTCAATCGGCGGATGACCGTTATGACTCGAAGCGGATTTTACACTTCTCGCAGACTTGGATTTCGTACGATTTGGCCTCGGGCGCTGTGGACCATGGAAAACGTGCGATTCGGCACCTTGCCCAAATCGCAGCGGCACGGACGGTCACGACCGCTGCCAAGTCATCTTTTTGCCAAGTCGTCGCTTCGGACGCGGCGTTCACAACGCACGCGCCCGGCCCAGTCCGAGCAGCAAAGCCGACTCGCCTCGAGCCCACGCTCGACGGTCGCAGCCCGAACCGCGAAAAAGCCTCGCGAAGCCCTCGCAGTCGCCCTCCGCGGCGCCCCAGCACCAAACCCAAAACTCTCGCCCGTTCGTTCAGAAAAGCGCGGACGAGATGGCGAACGCCTTCGCCTCCGCTCTCCTCACCCGGGCGACCGCGCCGTCGCTCCTCGCCCGCTCGCGGCGCGCGCATCACCGACGCGTGGCCCCGCTTCGATCGAGGGGCATCGTCGCGGTGTCCACGAGCACCAACGCCGACACCAACGCGGTGACCCGCACCGAGACGGCGGCGCGCGTCATGATATCCGAGACCAAGTCCGGGATCGTCCAGTACTCGTTCGGCGCGGTCCCCGAGTCGCGCTCGCGGGACCCGGCGCTGGCGAAGGAACGCGCCGCGCGCTCGGGCATGGACAAGTACGACGATGAGGACGCTTCAACCAAGAAGGAGCTCGTCTTCGACGTCACCCTCGACGCCGAGGGAGGAGCCAACGCGACGGGACTCGTGTTTGAGAAGGGACCCGACGGTCTCCTCGTCGTCGCCAAGATCCGACCCGGCGGCACCGCGGACGGGGTGGTCAAGCCCGGGGACGTCCTCCTCGGATGTTCGCTACTCGTCAACGTGGAAGACGAGGACGGCGAGTTCACCGAGGAGCTCAGGTGGCACGACGCCACCGCGCACGGACCCGAGCACACCCTCACGATGCTCCTCACGCACGGCGAGGAGATGAACGTGAGAACCTGCCGCGGGTACGTGGTCAAGCGCGACAAGGCCATCCGCAGCGCGTGGGCGCAGCTCGTGCCCACGTCCCCCGCCAAGGACATCCGCTCGTGCTGGAACAGGCTGCTGTACCACGGCCCGGAGGAGGAGGAGAAGCCGAAGGCGGCGAAGAAGAAGGAGATCGCGAAGGACAACACGCCGCGGGGCATCTGGGGCGGCCTGGTCGGCAAGAAGGTCGTGCCGGTGGAGGACAGCGTCAGGGACGCGTGGGGCGCCATCTACCCGGACATCATCGTCCCCGCGGAGGAGTGGGTGGGCGAGGATGCCGTCGAGGAGGAGCCCGCGGCTGAGGAGGAGCCCGCGGCTGAGGAGGAGCCCGCCCCGGTCGCCGCCGCCGTCGAGGAGTCGACGGCGGCGAAGCCGGAGGTTGAGGACGACGATGAGGACGACGACGATTACCGCCTTCCCGAGGAGTCCATCGACCTCGCCGCCGCCGCCGCCGCCGCCGTCGAGGAAGTCGCCGTCGAGGAGGCCGTCAAGGAGGAACCTCCGGAGGTTGTCGACGAGGAGGCGGAGGAGAACGACGAGGACGAGGGGTTCTTCGGCAAGTTCAAGGGCGTCGAAGGCCAGTTCGACGTCTTCGAGGTCTCCGTCGACTGCTCCCGCGGCGTGAACATGACTGGGCTCATGCTCGGCCAGGACCGACCCGACGGCCTCCTCCACGTCCGCGTGTGCAAACCCGGAGGCACCGCGCACAAGAAGATCAAAATCGGCGACGTCGTCCTCGCCACCACCTACGTCGTCCTCACCCCGGACCCCGCCACCGGAAAGCCCGTCACCACCCTCGAGTGGCTCGACGCCACGGACGGCGCGTCCAACGAGGACATCCAGGGCGCCATGATGACCCACTCGCAGGAGATGAAGCTGGTGTTGGCCCGCGGCGACGTCCCCGTCGGGCACTTCGACCAGCCCTCTCCCGCGGCGCGAGAGCGATGCTCCGACGCCGACATCGGCGGCGGCGTCGCGCAGCCGATTGAGTGCATCCCCGAGGACGTCAAGGCGTGGGCGGAGCGGGTCGCCGCGGAGGCAAAGGCTGCGCAGGCGGAGGCGGAGAGGGAGAGGGAGGCTGCCGCGGTCAAGGCGGCGGCTGGGGGCGCCCGGGAGGAGACAAAGCTGGGAGCCATGTCGCCCGAGGAGATCAAGGCTTGGGCCGCGCGCGTCGCGGCGGAGGCGCGCGGCGAGAAGTGACCGCCGCGCGTGGGAGTTGGTACGAGTTTCATGTCCTTTACGTTTCAATCAGCACGCAAGCAAGCACACGACGTGTATTCATCGAAGGTATTATACCTCATATAGCCAAAGAAGGAAGTTTTGAACTGACAGGAACGTCGCATCCACGTCAGCCCTGAAATTAATTGGTCGTGGGGGGCACTCGAGCAGGCGCCGGGTTGCACGGGGTTCGGAGTTAAAAATGCAGGCTTGCGCCGCTTACTGCATCGGCAGCGCGTGCATGACCGCCACGTGCTCGTGCTGCGGCTCGTTGGGCAAGGCGGTCAGCTCCATCTCCGCGCGTGCCATGTACACGGTGATCTTCGGCCTGGGAATGGGAATAGCGGTCGTCATGAGGGACTACGCCAAGCCCATGATGATGGAGATCCCGTGGATAGGGGTGGTGCCCGGCATGCAACCCAGCGACGAGTGGTTCGGGCAGAGCGCCGTGTACCGCGTCTCCCTCGGCAACTTCATGTTCTTCGGCGGCCTCAGCGCGATGCTTCTCGACTGCAAGACCAGATCCGACCCGCGGGACCGGCACATACACCACGGCTCCTGGACCCTCAAGCTCGCCGCGTGGGCGCTCTGCGTCATCGTTCCCTTCCTCCTCCCCGACGGGTTCATCGACGCGTACGCGTGGCTCGCCAGGCTCGGCAGCGGCGTCTTCCTCGTCGTCCAGATGGTCATCCTCCTCGATTTCGCCTTTCTCTGGAACGAAACTTGGGTGGCGCGCGAGCACGTCGGGTGGGTCGTCGGTCTCCTCGGCTCCACCATCGCGCTGTACGCCGGAAGCGTCACCCTCGTCGCGTTCATGTACGAGTGGTACGCGCCCAAGGGCGTGGACTGCGGACGCAACGTGTGGCTCATAACCACGTCGCTGGTCCCGTGCGTGTTGTTCTCCGCGCTGTCGACGCATCCAATCGCCAAAGAGGGATCGCTGCTGCCGTCCGCGGTTGTGACCTCGTACTGCGTCTACCTGTGCTACTCCGCGCTGGCGTCGGAGCCCACGGAGTACAGGTGTAACCCGCGGGGCGCGTACGCCGGGGACGGTAAGGCGTCGGAGGTTGCGAGCACGGTGTTGACGCTGGCATCCGTGGCTTACAGCGCGGTGAGAGCCGGGAGCAGCGACTTTTTCGGCGGGACGCTCGGCGACGGCGACGGAGACGGATCGTCGTACGCGGCGCTGTCCGGCGCCGAGATGGGCGGCGGGACGGATGCCGATGCCGCCGACGCGGACAGCGAAGACGACGTCGGCGGCGCGGCGTCCTACCCGAACGGTCCGGTGAGCTACAGCTACTCGTTTTTTCACTTCATCTTCGCGCTGGCGTCGATGTTTTTGGCGATGCTGATGACGGGGTGGGGGCGGGACGACTACAAGGGGGCGGAGAGGGTGGACGTCGGGTGGGCGAGCGTGTGGGTGAAGATGTGCAGCGTGTGGGTGACCGCGGGGTTGTACACGTGGAGCCTCATCGCCCCGGCGCTCTTCCCGGACAGGGAGTTCATGTAGGCGATACTCATACCGGCGCCTCGCTTTGTAAAATAGACTACTTTACGGAAATCAACGCGCGTTTGGACTTCATTTACACCATCGCCACGTGCAGCCCGAGCCGAAACAGAAGAAGCCCGGGTTTCGAGGGTCGTACGGGATGGTATCCTTGCTGTTCCTCTTCCGGAACGTGTTGGTGAAGCCCACCCTGTCCCAAGCCTCCCTGTACGGAATGAGGCACGGGAAGCAGATCCCTTCGTGCCATAACACGTCTTGGCCCTCGGCCCGTCTGTATTCGCACGCCCCAAAAAACGGCCACGCGACGCAACCCCAGCAGCCCGCCAAATCCTTGGCTAAAAGCGAGCGCGCGGACAGTTCGTACGCGTCACGTTCGTCGCGAGACATCGTCTGCGTCCTGAACCGTCGTTCGTAATCCTCGAGAAACGTCGCGACGTGAACGTGCCGCTCTCGCCGCGCGTCGCAGAGCGGGGTGTTCCCCGCCTTGTTCGCCGGTCGGCACGGGTCCGCGCCGAGTTCGACGAGTTTCCTGACGACGTCGAGGTGCCCGAAGCTCGCGGCCCACCCGAGGGGCTCCGAGTCGAACCACTCCGGCATTCGCTCGTTCGGGTCGCGACGTTCTCGCGCGATGAGCCGAACAATCTCGTCGACGTCGCCCCGCATGGCGGCGCGGTGAAGCGGCCGGGACGCGCGCCAGCCGTCGTTACCGTCGAACCAGCCGTACGCGTCGAGCTGGTCGCGCCGAGGTCCGCCGCTGACGCCCGGATACCCACGGACCCAGTCCAAAAGCGACGGGGATCCGTCAGAGTCGTCGCCCTTCTTAGAGTCGTCGCCCTTCTTAGAGTCGTCGCCCTTCTTAGAGTCGTCGCCCTTCCCGCCACCCTTCCCGCCACCCGGCTTCATCTTCGACGACGCCGCGGGCCCGGGCGGCGCGGAGGGCTCCGTCGGCTCCGCCGGCGTGATCTCGTGGGGGCGGACATCCGCCGGCGACGCGTGGGTCGCGCCGGGCGGGGGCTCCGACGGCGCCGTTTCGTTGGACCGCGTCATCCCGACCGGCGCCCCGCCCCGCATCTGATCCGCTCGCTGTCGCACGTTGAAGTTCGGGACGAGATGGCGGGTGCGAAGCGTCGCTCCGGTCATCGGGGAGGTGTCGTGACCGTCCGCGAACCATTTCTCCACCCCCTCGCGCTCGTACGTGTACCCGTCCCCCGCGCAGATCACAGGGTCCCGGAAGAGCTCGGCGGTGATCGGGCACGTCAGGCCCGCGGCGTGGGCCTCGTCCTCGGCGCGGCGGATTCCCGACGGGCTCACGGACTTCCACCATCCCTCGGGGGCGGTCATGCCGGGGTTTAGGGTTCAGCGACCGGGTCCGATACCGGGGGCGTCGCTGACGAATAGTGCGCCAATCAACCCAATGTTAACTCATAAAGGGCCTCTTTGGCCCCAGGTCGTAAACTTCCTGCGCGTCCTTCGTCAGATCTTGGTCCTTCCCCACCTCCTTGATGGGGCACTTGCGAGTATGCCTCTCCGCCTCTTTGGCCCCAGGTCGTAAACTTCCTGCGCGTGCTTCGTCAGGTCGTGGTCCTTCCCCACCTCCTTGATCCTGATGTCGAGGCACTTGCGAATATGCCTCTCCGCCTCTTCTTCTTTAATACCCAGTTCGCGGTAGCAACACCCAAGGTTAAGGTGCGCCTGCGAGGTGTGAAGATGACCATCACCCAAGTCTTTCTCTACGATGCGCACACATCGTTGCTGGAGCGGCAGCTCCTTTTCGAACCACCCAACTGCATCGTACAGTGACGCGAGGTTGAACACCGGGTTGTAAAGAGCGGGGTCGAGGCTGCTCGCGCCGCCTGGGATTCCAGCCTCCACCGCCTTGAGCTCCCTCTCCGCCTGTTCGATCTCCGCCAACAGCTTCCGCCCTTCCGGACCCAGGCTTTTTACTCTCTCCGCTCTGGTCACATTGCCACCGAAGCAGCAGATATCGATCATGATGGAGGGCAGGAGGCTCTTCTCACACGGATGTGCTGGTGGTTTCTGTCGGGATTCGCCATATTTGAGAAACTTATCAACTCCACCATCGCCGCACATGACGCCGGACGAGCGCCTCCTCGTCGAGGCGGTTCTCGCCTCGGACGAGTCTCGGGTCGCCGATCTCGTCTCCCGGGGCGCGGACCCCAACGCGCAGGACCTATCGGGACGGACCCCAGTCTCCTTCGCCGCCGAGATCGGCGCGGTGGGATGCCTTCGAGCGCTGCTGGGCGCGTCGGGTTCACCGAACGTAGGGGACGTCAAGGGCGACAGCGCGGTGAACTACGCGGCGTCGACGGGGAACGACCGGTGCCTCGAGGCGTTACTCGACGCGGGTGGGGATCGGGATAAGGTCGGGCACGGGGGTCGCAGCGCTCTGATGCGCGCGGTGCTGGGCGGGCATTCGCGATGCGTCCGGGCGCTGGTCGGGGCGAGATGCGATGTGAATTCGGCGGACGACGACGGCGTCACGCCCCTCGCCGCCGCCGTCGCCGTCGACCACGACGACGCGGCGAAGATCGTCGCGGTGCTCCTGGACGCGGGTGCCGACCCGACGCGCGCGGACGTGCGGGGCGTGGTCCCGACGCAGCTCGCGGCGGCGGGCGGCAAGGTTGAAGCGTTAAAACTATTGTTGGCCAGGGGCGCGGGGGTGAACACCGGGAGCGTGTTCTCCACCCCGCTGCACGACGCCGCGTTCATGGGTAAGGTTAAGTGCCTGCGCGTGTTACTGGAAAACGGCGCGGACGTGGGCGCGAGGGATTGGGACGGGCGGACCGCGGCGGACCGCGCCCGGGGCGGGGACTACGAGGCTTGCGTCGAGCTGTTGGTCGAGCACGGCGCGGCGAACTTCACCGTGCTGGAGTGACGGGCGACGAGAGCGTATTCGTCGAGTGTCACGCGATGACTCGATATGATATGCTACACGTTTTAGATGTCATCGGTTAAACAAAGGTAAAGTCCGGGTCCCCGAGGTCGCCGCAGTACCCGTACGCGGCGTTGTCCACGTTGACGTACATGTTCCGTCGCGACTCCCTCAGCGACTTACGCGTCGCCTTGGCCGACTCCGCCTCCTCCGCGCTGTCCTTCCGTCGCCTTCCGAACGTCAACGCCCCCTCCACGAAGCCCCGGACGTCCGCCTTGACCCACTCGAGGATGACCCCCGCGATGGACGTCCGCTTCTCCCGGCGCAGGTCCTTGACCGACCCGATGTCGTGCACGGTGATTCCATCGTCGTCGAAGCTCACCGCGCGGGAGGATGCGGTCGGAGACGGCGATTCGTCGAAGAGGCCGTCGGGGCGGAGGACGGTGTCTGGGCTCCACGTCGCTTCGTCGCACCCGCCGCCGGCGGTTTCATCCTCGTCGTAACGCCTCGTCGTGACGCCTCGTCGTGACTCCTCCTCCTCCTCCTCCTCCTCCTCCTCCTCGTCGCCCGCGGGTTCATCCTCCGCGCTCCTGAAGGATGCGTCGGACTCGTCCACCTCGTCGGCCTCGTCGTAACGCCTCGTCGTAACGCCTCCTCGGGATTCGCACATTTCCCGGAGGGCGTCGACGAGGGCGTCCACCTCGCGCACCTCCGCCTCGAGGTTTAGGGCGTCCCGCCCGACGCGGAAGCCGTCCTCCCCCCGCGCGCGAGGGTGGTCGTCGTCCGAGATTTTCAAATGGGACCCCCACCCCGCGGCGTTCTCGTCCCCGGGCTCTGCGCGCTCCCGCGCCTCGCGTCGATCCCTCGCCCGTCCCGACGACGCCGCGCGCGCCTCGACCGCCTCGCGCGCCGCGGCGTCGTCGTCGACGTTCGGGCGCCGCCACGGGCACGGTCTCTCGTCGTCGTCGCCGTCGAACAGGCGCTGACCCACCCGGGGCCGGGGTTGGACCAATGCCGCCTCCGCTTCCTCCGCTTCGTCGAGCCTGAGCCTCTCCAGCTGCCGCTTCTTGAAGCTGCCGCTCGGTCGCAGGATCCCCCGCGGGGACGGAGTGATCGCGGGCGGCTCCATCGTGCCGCGGCGCTGTGCGCGAGCCCCCGTCGGCGGAGACGACATTTCAAACGAACCCCAGCTGTCGCCGAAGGTTTTTGGTTTTTTTGGATTTGGCGATGCGAACTTTTAACGCCGAATGCAGCCAAAACGAACCCGTCCATTACTGTTTGGTCGTACGACTGTTCGATACGGGCGAAGATCTCCCGACGCATTTGCATCCAAATGCACCCGTCTCTGCCTGTTCAGCCATACAAAAAAGGGAACGAGGTCTCCGCTCAATAACGGTCGAGAAGAGCCTCCGTCGGAAACCGCACGCCGCACACTTTATCTGTTGGACGCGCTTTGCGGGCGGCGGCCACTGTTCAGGCCTCGCGAGGTACCCGATCCTCCCCGCGACCGACCGATATGGCGTCGTCGCTTCCCATCGGAGCTCCAAACCCTCCCCCGCGCCAACCCGCCGCGTCGGTCGGCAAGCGAGCGGGATTCCGCGCGGGGCTCTCGGATTTGGCGAAGGGGATCCCGAAAGCTTCCGCGCAGTCCACCGCGCTCTGGTCCATCGGCGATCTCGCGTGCCAGAAGCTCGAGAAGAGGACGAGCATCGACACGCGAAGGCTCGCCAGCAACGCCGCGTACGGAGCCCTCGTCTTGGGCCCCGTCGGCCACCTGTGGTACGAGGGCGCCCTGGTCGTGTTCTGCGAGAGGTTCATCCCCGGCGGCGGCGCCGCGACGGTCGCCGCCAAGCTCGCCTTCGACCTGTGCGTGTTCGGCCCCGCGCACCTCGCGTGTTTCCTCGGGTGGAACGGATTCTGGTCCTTCCCCCAGGGCGCCTCCGAGCAGGACGACGCCGCGAGAGGAGGAGGAGGGACGAAACCCGAGCCGTCGAAACGGGGGGTCGACCGTCATCGCGAGAAGAGGCGAGGGGAAGTCTCTTCGAAGGGTAAGGCGAGTGGACGCGAAAGGACCGGCGGTGAGTTTGGGGCGGCGAGCCCGGCGCCCTTACGCGCCGCGCTCGACCGCGCGCGAGCCTCCGTCGGAACCGATTTCCTCTCCGGGCTCGTCGTCGACACG
>Ga0181573_10002042_pt1 | contig 19213 bp, 7 predicted proteins | sample 101ome_25_FD_148643 | JGI IMG/M metagenome (GOLD analysis project Ga0181573, IMG submission 148643) | Coastal salt marsh microbial communities from the Groves Creek Marsh, Skidaway Island, Georgia - 101409BT metaG (spades assembly) | ecosystem: Environmental > Aquatic > Marine > Intertidal zone... | reverse complement strand
CCCCCACCCCCCTCCAGCCCCCGTGCGATCCCGCCGCGCCGCCGCCCCCGCCTCCGAGCCCCTCTCCGTCCCCCCTCCCGCCCAACCCCGAGGGCGCCGGAGGGGACAGGCACCGGACGAGCTCCGAGGCGAACCCGTCGGCCACCGGGCGCAGCCGCGAGGGGGTCGCCCCCGCTCCCCCTTTGAGGTAGGCGCCGGCCCAGTCGAGGATCTCGAGCGTCGCCCGCTCGCCCGGGGAAAGCGCGAGGGCGGCCGCGAGGAGGGCCTCAAGACGGTCGTCGGCGGCGTCGGCGGCGGCGGCGGCGGCGGCAGAGGCGGCGGTGTCCGTCGACGGAGGCCGTGCTCGACTGCCTCCGTCTCCCTCCCGCGCGGTCGACGACGCGGCCGACGACGGCGCCGAAGTCATCAACCCCGGCTCTGCCGACGTCATCGTCGCTGTCGGCTCCTGCCCCCACCCCGCCGCCCACGCGCCCCGCAACAGCCGCAACGCGCGAAATCCGACCAGCGGTGCTGCTGCGGCGTTGGTGGCCAGCGCGGCCAGCAGGGCCACGGCTCGCGCGGCGAGGCCGCCGGCGGGGGGAAGGCCGCCATCGTTGGTCTTGCCGACGGCCGACTCACGTCCCGCGACACCGCCGCCGCAGCCTCGTCTCGCCGCTGCATCCGCCGCCGCAGACCCCGGCCCCGCTCCTGCAAGGGGCGCGGGCGGAACCAGGGCAGTCATCACCCCCAGCACAAACGTGAGGCCGCCGAGAGCCGACCGCACGAGCGCGGCCCCCTCTGGAGCCATGGACCCCGCCGCTGCCACTGCCGTCCTCACGTCTGTGCCGCTCGGAGGCTCAGACTGCATATCGCTGCCCCCACCCGCGGCGCCGCCACCGCCCGTCGGCCCCGGAGGACCGCCGGGGCCTTCGGGTCTGCACTGGGCGTGGGCGAAGGCGCGGACGCACCGCCCCCCCTCTTCCAGGACTGCCGTCCAGGCCGCACGCCGGAGGGGGCACAGTGGAGGCTTGGCCTGAGGGCCTGAGCCCGACGGCCATGAATGCGTAGGAGCATCATCGACGTCTGAGGGTCGTGAGAAGGGTTGAGCCCCCCGGTCGTGAGGGACGTGGTGAGGAGCGTGGTGGCCTCCGCAGAGCCCGATGGCCATGGACGCTGCGGCGCGAACCAGAGACGCGACACCGTGCGCATCAGCGGCACCAGCGGCTGCGATGGCCGTGGGGCCGTGGTGGTGGGTATTGTGATGGGCATGTCCGTGTCCGCCCATGGGCAGTGCGTCCCCGGACGCGATCCCCATGAGGGCTCGCAGGAGGCGATTGGCGTCGGAGGCGAGGGCAAGCTCTGCGAAATCGTCTTCTGAGGCGTCGGCGGCACCCGGCTTGGGGGGATGGGGCGCTGACGGCGACGACATCGGCTGTGGCGGAGGAGGAGGCAGCAGCGCCACTACGTCGGCGACCAGAGCAACACAGGATGCTCCGAGACGCGGCGGAAGCGGCGCCATCGCCGGGAGTTCCATCGTTTTTGTTGCGCCAGGTTCGAGTCCGCTGCTGGCTCCGCCAAGGCCCGACTCGAACGCGCCGCCCCTGGGCCCACCGACGGCGAGACGCATCGCGAGGCCGACAGCGGCCCGCAGTGCCGCCACGCCCACTCGCCGCGCTGCAGCTGAATTTTTCGGATTATTAGGGTCCTTAACCGCAGCATCCACACCTGCAGCCGCCGCGGCTGATGCCGTCGCGTCCCGAAGCGCCCGCAGGGGCCCCACCACGGCCCGCTCGGCCCACCCCGGTCGTCCACCACCCGTCGTGAATGCGGCTCGGGCGTCGGAAGCCCCAACGGTCGCTGCTGTCAAGGCAAACGCCTCGCGGAGGCACCGAGCGGCCCAGCGGCCATCGCCTCTGCTCCCATCGCTGGCGGCAGTCCAGCCGTCCTCGTCTCCCCTGAACCCCCACCCAGCCGCCTCGGCCCCATCCCGGGCGACGGCGAGCGCCGACGGAAGGAGAGCGAGGCGAGCCAGGGTCGCCTCGCGATCCCAGTGAGAAACAGCGACGGCGGGAGTGTGAGCGGGTGCAAGACGAGACGAGTGGGCGGCAGACGCGAGGGCAGCCGCCTCGGACCCCGGGCCGGGGCCGGCGGCCTCTCCGGCCGGCGGCGGTGGCTCTTCCCGCAGCGACGCCCGGCGGGACGGGCGGCTGCTCGACGCGCGCGTCGTGGGGCAGGAGTCCCCCCCTCCCCAGGCGTCAGGCCCGCCGTCCCCCGCGGCCCCGCCGAGCGCGCGGCGGGCGGCGCCGACGGACGCCGCGCCCCCCGGGGCCAGCGCCACAGCCGCCGCCGACCACAGGTGGTCCGTCGCCGCCAGCACGGCGGGGACTGCCGACACCCCCTCCGCTGAGGCGCGATCGAGGCCAATCGACAGGTCTCGGGCGCGGGCGCGGGCGGCGCGAGCCCGATCCGCAGAAACGGCGCGCCACAGCGGAGCCAGGACGGCCGGACCGGGGGGGGCGGCGGGGCCGGATCCCCCCCCGCCCCCGCCCTCCCTCCCGCCGTTCGGCCCGCCGCCTCCGTGGGACGCGGGGCCCGAGAACAGACCGGGCGACGCCGGTCGGCCCCGCCGACGGCCCTTGCCGCCGCCACCAGGATAGCCACCAGCCCCGCTGCCGCCCGAGGCGACCGAGGCCGAGGAGTCCGGCGCCCCCGGTGGCGCCCCGGGGTGCCCCGGCGTGCCCCCTGCGGTGTCGCTGGGTAGCGACCAGGCGGGCAGCAGTCCCGCCACCCGCAGCAGCAGCGCTCCCACAAGATCGCATGCCGCCTCAGCCGCATCGGCCGCGGTGTCGAAGCCGCCGCCGGTCGTCGTCCTCGTTGTCGCAGCTGCCGACCAGGATGGACGGTCGAGCCCGCCGCTGCCAGATTCGAATCCGCCGCCGCCTGCGCGCTCGAATCCGCCATCGTCGTCAGCAGCCGAGGCCCACTGCCAGAAGCGTAACAGTGGCACGACAGAGGCGGCGAGGGCGATGTAGCCGTGGATGGACTCGGCGCTCAAGTGTCCAGCGCCGCGGACGGCGGCAGCGGCGGCGACGAGGGCTGCGACAAGTGCGGGCGGCAGCGGCGGCGGCGGCGGCGACCCGGGGGCGATGTCCGACCCCAGGGCGACCTGCACGGAAGCGACTAGGGCGGAGAGGGCTGCCGGTCGAACAGGCCGGCGACCGTCCGCGCCCGCGGCGAGGCCCGCGGCTGCCGAGGCCCAGGCGAGGGCGGGTGCATCGCGCCACGGCGACGAAGTGCCGCCATCGTCGTCGGCGTCTTCGCCTCTCGCTGTCGTCGTCGCTGTGAGGCGTCGCGTCTCGATCGCCGCCAGCGCCGAAAGGATCGTTGCTGCGGCATGGCCGCCCGCGCGGCGACCGCGGTCGCGGAGGAGACGCGCGAGCTGGTCGACCCCGGCAGGCGTGACGACGACGGCAGCGATGTGGCGGGCCTCCTCTGCGGCATCAACGGCGTCGTCGGTCCCTCGCCCCACGACGGGTTTCGCGTTCGATGGGAGCAAGCCGAGACGCTTCAGCTCAGGTGCTATAATCTGCGGTTGGGGTTACCGAAGAGAAAGTGATAATGATTGAAGCGAGGGCCGACGGCCGGCGTCGGGGCAGCAGGGCGGGAAAAACCCTCGCTCCCGGTGCTCACATGGAGAGCCTCAGCCACATCATCTCTAACAAGAAGAAGTGAATCATTGTTGTTAATCGGTTGCGTGCCTCTTGGAGGGGTGTCGAGCTCCATCGAGCCCAGACTACGCCGTGGCGCGGGGGAGGGCTGCGACGAGGCGTCCGGTCTTGAGGAGGCCCGTCGAGCACTATTCGGACGATCCCGTCATTTGTACTCCCTCTCGACTGTAGTAGTAGAGTTGCTGTAGCCGTTGCCTGCTCACGAACCGTCTTCGCGCCGCGGGGAGTCCGGCGTAACTTCGGCAAGGCATGGCTATCGTCGTCGCCGCCGTCCGCGGCGACCCCATCTCCCTCTTTCCGTGCCCAGTTTGGGCGACTGGTCGAGCTGGCACCGCACTCACACATCTTCCCTCGCCAATACACTTCCATCCCCGTCGTATCTCTCCCCCAGGCTTCGCGAGCGGGGGGCGCCGCCCGCCTGCTGCTGCCTCTCAAGGCTGCTGCCACCCGAGGCCGCCGCCCCAGCGCGTACCGCGAAAGAACGGGACCATGAAGCTCCTCCTGCACAATATGCTCCAGTCGCACGTCAAAGGGGTCACAGCCGAGGACGGTTTCCCGCTCGTCGTCGAGCCTTCAGCCGGTGGTGTCGAGGAGACGCCCTGCGACGTCGACCTGGCCTTCCTCATTCGACAGGTCCCGCGCCTCGACTGGCCCGCCCTACGGGCTGGGGCTGCCGCTCTGGAAGCGGCACCGGGATGCGTGGGACTGGCGGGGCTGGGGAGTGACCTGCCGGAGACGGCTCCGGAGCCTTGGGAGTTGGTCGAGGGAGGGTCGCCGCCGGGTCCGGGCGACGACGGTAGCGGCGGGAACGGTGACGGCGACGCCGCCATGGGCGGGCCCCCGTCCCACAATGACGGCGACGACGACGCCAGCGACAGCTCCGACGACGATCGTGAGCCCACGGCCGTAGCCCGTGCCGTGCACCGCGCTCTCCTGGAGGTGCAACTCCTAGAGGGCGACCTGGTGTGTCCGTCCACGGGGCGGCGCTTTCCCGTTCGACGTGGCGTGCCCAACATGAAACTACGGGAAGACGAGGTGGCGTGAGGGGGCGTGGCGTGGATGGGACGCAATCTCAGCGTCAGCCCCGAGATGACCTCGAAGGCACCGACCATTCAGCATCTCCACCTCACACCTCTCCCCACCTCCGGGCCTCACTCTCGCCGTTGAGGACGGCGAGGCACCCCTTCAGAAGGGACGACTTGAGCACAGGCTTTGGGATGAATCCGTCCATGCCAACCGTTCGGCACGCGTCGCGGTCGGCCTCGCTTGCGTTGGCTGTCATGGCGACAATGGGTGCGGAGAAGCCACGTCCGCGCAGCGCACGGGTGGCGCCGAGGCCGTCAAGCACGGGCATAAGCATATCCATTAGAACAACATCAAAGGGAGGAGGGAAATGGTCAATGGGGTCGGAGGAGGCGTTTCGGTCAGAGGCGTCAGGTGCGGGAGCCGCGCGTGCGGACTCGGCGGCGGCGGCCTCGGCGGCGGCAACAGCGGCGAGGGCGCGCTCTCCGTCGGACGCAACTTGCGCTTCGACGCCCATGGAGGACAGGACCCGCACAGCGACTTTCTGGTTGATTACATTGTCCTCGACGAGGAGGATGCGGCATCCGCGCAGAGAGCGCCAGGGGCGACCGGGCCGGGGCCGGCCGGTGATGGGGTCGACATCGTCAGCGGCTTCAGCGTCAGAGGCAGGGTTGGCCCCCTGGGCCAACTCCTGGGCGGCTCCGCCACTTCCTCCGCCAAAGCAGCCTCCACCGAGGCCGGTCGCGGTCCCGTTTTCGCTGGGACGCAGGAAATGCGGAGTCGACGCGCTCCCGACCATGGTGCCGCCAAGCCGTGGCATCGTGGCCCCGTGCGGCGAGGGGGGCGGCGGGATCACGCCACGGGCGGGCGAGGCCGTCGCCGTCGTATGTGCCGAAGTTGCGACCGGGGTGGTCCCGAGGGGATCGCGCCCCAGCGGCGGCGTCACGGGGGGCGTCGCGGGGCTCTCGGGGCCGCCTCCTCCCGTCCAGGTCGTGCTCGCGGCCGAAGGCAAGTCTCGCACCGGGCCAGTCGCCGCAGGCGCGGGCGTCGGCGGCGGCGCCGACGTCGCCGCCGGCAAGGCCCTCGGACCCAGGTCCGACCTCGATGGGTGACTGCCATTCGCGGTCAAAAGGGGTGAGTTCGCCGACGGTGATTGCTCTTGGGGGGATTGCTCTTCGGGGGATTGCCCGGCGGCGGTATTGGTGGCGGCGACGGCAGTTGCCGCATGCCGCGGCGATGCCGTCGGGCTTGGCATCGTCGTCGTTGCCGTTGTCGACTCCGACGGCAGGCGCCACCTGGGATCGACAGCAACGATTCCCCCCCCTCCTGCGGCGGCCGCGGTCGAAGCTGCCGCTACTATCCGCTCGCCCCCGGCGGCCCCGCCGCCTGCTCTTTCACGTCCGCCGTCTGCCCCCTCTGCCCCGCCCGGCGATGGCCCGCCGCCGGGGCCGCCGCTCCTCGTGCCACTGCCAGACCCTGACCCGATACCCCCTGGTGATGGCGAGGGAGTCAGTTTTCCGCCCGATGGCACCGAGGAGGAGTATAAGGCGCTCAGCGTTTCGATCGACAGAATTCCGAGTCTCCGCTCTGGGTGGGGGCCACGCTGCAAGTCCCCAGGCCCGGCTGTCAACCGCTGGGCGCGGTCGCAGCCGCCGCCGCCGCCGTCTCCGGCACCTGCGACCCCCTGGGAAGCCGGCATCGACAGCAACCCCTCCTGAAGAGATATCGACTGGAACTGCTGCGACACGCGGACGCCTCCACCGACGATGGCATCGGCGGTGGCATCGGCCCTGGCGCCGGCACCGGTGGCCGGTCCCGCCGCCTGGTCGACACGGCGGGCGGCGGAGTCCTCCGTCGTCGGGACTGGCAGAGGGCTGACCTCCACCCGGAGGGTTCCGGCGTTGATCCGAGCCTCGATCGATGGCCGGACGGAGTCCGCGTGATACGTCAACGCTAATCCGGCGGGGGTGGTAGCTGCGTCAGGACGCCCCCCCACGCCGAGGGAGGCGGCGACAGCCTCGGCTTCGCCCGGTCGCGCCTCTCGCGCCGATGCGGGGAGGAGCCCGAACCCTGACGCCCCTGGGCGCTTGCCGGGACCCCCGACGCCATTGTTCAGGTTGCGCTCGTGCGCCGCCGCTGCCCGCTGGGGCGCCGCGCCGTGCGGCCCGACTGGCGCAGCAGGGGGCGCCGGCCGGGCCCCGCCCGCCGCCACGTCCGAGGCCCGTTGCGCTGCTCCGCCCGCCCCCGTCCCTGCCCCTCCGATCCTTTTTGGTCCGTCGACCCCGCCGCCCCGCGCGCTCCGAAAGGCCTCAGCCGCCGACACGTGCAGCAGGGCTCCACTGTCCCCTTCAGCCGAGTGACGCTGACCTCCCCCACGGGGGGCAGGGACGCCCCCCGCAGGGGCCGCGGGGGCGACCCGGGTTCGCTGCAAGGCCCGGTCGGGGTCGAGGCGGATGAGACCACTGTCCCATCGATAGTGACCAACTAGACCGCGGTCTCCGACGCGGACGGATCCTCCTCGGCTGTGGGCGGTGCCGGGGACGGAGGTGGCGGCGGCGGCAGCAGCGGCGGGAGGGGAGGCGCCCCCAGCTGTTTGTCCCCTGGCGGGCCCGCTGATGGCGATTGAGCCCAACATGCCCGACGACAGGGCAGGAGCGGCGCCAGCGCCGGCGAAGGGCCCCGTCGGCCCGTCCCTCGAGCCACTGCCCCGGCGCGAAGACGCGTCCGCAGTCGTCGCTGCCGTTGCCGCCGCCGCTGTTGCCGTGTGGGTCCGGATGGAGCGGTGCACAACGATACCCAGGCCCTGGAGAGGGGACGCGCCCGAGGCCCGTCCCCACTCCCCCAGGCTCCCGTCGGCTGCAACGGCGCTGTCGCCGCCGCGTAGCCCTCCACGAACGCCGCCATCCCCCGACGAGATCGCCGGTCCCAGTGCTCCCTCGCCCCCCACTCCCTGCCCGCCCGACCAACCTCCATGGGAGATGGGCCGGGGCGCCGCGGGCGGCCCGGCAGTGGCGGAGTCAAAGATGGCGCCGACAGACGCCCGCGTCCCCGGTCGGCCGGCCCCGCCAACGGGCGCGGCCATCGCCGACCAAGGGTCGTCGCTGCCCCTCCCCACCCCTCCTTCCCCGCAAGCCGCGGAGGCGGCGGCGGCAGCGCCCCCCCCCCGGTCGGTCATGGGGGCGGCGGCGGAGCTCCCCTCCCGCGCCGCTGTGTGGGCCCCACTGCCGACGAATCCGGGCGATCCCGCGCCCCCCATCCCTCCCACCCCCCCCTCTCCCCACGACGACCCCCCGTCGACCGTGCGCGGATGCGGAACCTCCTCCCCGTCGTGGGTCTCGCCGAGCAGGCCTCTGCCCTCGGGGTTGCCGCGGCTGTTGGACAGGGCGACCAGGGAGCTCCTGTCGGGGGCATCGCCGTCGGGCCCGGCGTAGAGAGCAGCGACAGGGACGGGGCCGAGTCCGTAGGGACCGGTCTCCCTCTGCCCCCCACCGCCCCTCCGGTGGTGGGGAACGAACCAGCAATCCTTGAGACCACCACCGTGGGCGGACGCCGCGGCCGAGAGGGGCTCACCCGTCGCCGCCCCCCCCTCGCCCCCTCCCCCCTTGGCCCCAAACCCCCCCCCCCCCGCCACGGGAGGGGCACTGCCGGCCACTTCCTCTGGGGGGCATCCGCAGGCCCCCCCATTCTTAAGGGCAGCGGCCCGCACCCTTCTATAGGTTCCGTAGTTCCACTGCTGGTCCAGCGGCTCTGGCAGCACCAGCGGAACACTGAACCAGAACGTCGATCCCTCGCCCAACTGCGAGTGCGCTCCGATGCATCCTCCCATGAAACTCGTCTGCTTGCTGCAGATGGACAGACCTAGGCCCGTTCCGCCCGTTGATCTGGGCCGGGCCAGGTCCGGGTCGGGCGCGCCTTGCACGAAGCGCTCAAAGAGAGATTTTAGGCCGCCGGGGGCAATACCCGAGCCCGTGTCCGTCACCTCGATCACGAGGCTATAGTCGTGCTCCTCGATCGAGGGACGGCTCGCGGCAACAACAGACGCAACGGGGGCGCGGGGATTGGGGGCGGCGGGGTCCGGGCGGGAGTAAGGGGGGGGATCAAGGGCACCGGCCAAGGGGGAGGAGGCTGAGTTGGCCGCAGCCGAGGCGGTAGCTGAGGCGGCAGCGGCGGCGGCGCGGCGGCGTCCAGCCGAGCCGCCCGACAAGCCTGAGGGGCCCTCCTCCGTGCCGCTCCCAGAGGTAATTCCGCCGGCGCCCGACGAATGGCCTTCGCGCGCACCCTCCAAGATGTGAGGTGGGCTGGAGGTGAACTTGCCGCCCTCGCCGTCTTTGCCGCTGCCACCGGCGCGACGGCGGATGAGGCCGACGGATCCGCCGGCAACGCCACCGTTGGCACCAGCCCCCGCGGTGGTACTGCTGCCCCCGGCAGCCTCCTCCCGGATCGGCATCAGACCATGACGGCTGCGGTGGAACTGTCCGATGCTGATGGACTGACCGCGCGGCCGAGGCGCCGAGGGAACAATGTAGGAATGCCGCCGATTGCGCGACAACGATCTGTCGAAACCACGCGGGTCAGCGCTCCGGCGCCGGGTGGCAGCGTCAGCTCCCTCTCCAATGGTATAGGTCCCTCCGTCGGGAACCGGGGTGGGCTGGCGCAGGAGCGCAGCGCCGGACGTGCCGGCCGAGGCGTCATCGGACCCGCGGGTGTCACCAGGCGATTGGCCCCTGCCGCTGTTCCGGCGGTGGCGCCTGCCGGTCCAGTCGTCGGCCCCACAGTCGCCGACGGACGCGCCGCCCGGCCAAACCTTGTCACCCACCCCGCGATCTTCGTCACCGTCATTGTCGTCTTCTGCCGCGCCGGATCCCGGCGGCCCTCCCAGCGAGATCGACGCGTCAGTCCCTGTGGCGTCCCCGTCGCCCCCCCTCCCACCTCCGTCGGATGGTGCAGGCGGCGGGACAGGGTGGTCGGATGTCGGCCGCACTGTCACCCGCACCGACACGGAGCCCTCCTTGGTGTACTTGATCGCGTTGCTCATAAGGTTCAATAGCACTCCGCGCAGTCGGTCCTCGTCGGCCAGCACTGTCTCGGGAAGTCCCGCCGTGTCTGGAGCTCGCAGTCGCGTCTTGCTGTCAGCGGGCATCATCGCGTCGGCGATGAGGTGGATATCGTGCACGACCTGCCGCACATCGACTTCTCTTCTGACAACGTCGAGCTGCTTCCCGGCCTCGAACTTGAAGTAGTCGAGGAAGTTGCTGACGGTGGATAGAAGGATGCTGCCGGAGACCCGAATGGTTGAGGCGAGCTCAAACTGGTCGGGGGTGAGGGGCGTCTCGAGGATCATCTCAGCCGACGCGAGGCAGCCATTGAGGGGCGTCCTGACCTCGTGGCACATCAGGCTCATGAACTCGGACTTGGCCTCGTTAGCTGCCAGCTCGCGCTCCATCGCCACCAGTCGCGCGGCTGCCTCGCGCTGAACCCGGCCGAGATCGCCCTGGGCCTTGTAGCGCTGCGTGGCATGCTCGAGCTCGCGCGCCGCAGCTTCGCTCGCAAGCGAGTGGCTCGCAAACATCTGCCGACGGTACGTTTCGGCCAGGTACGACATGAGGCATCCTATTGACCACGCCATGACGACATGCTCGCGCATGTGTGCGGGCAGGGGCGTGCGGATCCACGCATCAGCGTCAACGACACCGTCCGCCCGCACCATCCCCGTCCCCGCGCCTCCGGAAGGGGAGGCCGAGGCGCCAAAGACACGCGACCGCAGGCCAACCAACGCCCGTGGCCCCGCCGCCGTCAACGCGAATGCAACGCAAGTTGGCACGGCCAGGACCACTGTGCCCAGCCACCACCGCACCTGCATAAATGTCGAAATGGAGATGAGGAAGAAGGCAAAGAGAACGTAGTCCTGCGACTTGTCCGGCCTCAGTGACAGGATCATCACCGTGATGGCTGCCGCCATGAGCAAAGTCAGGCCAGTCTCCTCGATCCGCGCCCCCAGGGCCCGTCCCGACCGCCGCGTGCGCGCTGATTGCAGGCCCGTCCGGTCGGCGCGCGACCACCACCACAGGAACCCCAGCAAAAGGTAGAGCCCCGCCATGTTGCCCGCCTGCCGCGCGTACTGGGACACAACTGCCTCGCGCGTCAGTCGATGCCTCCCGTCCGGGCCCAGCGGTGGCCGAATCAGCTTTCCCGCCAGGCGGCTGACGAACGCCACAAGGTCGAAGGCGACAATGAAGGCCAAGACGGGCCACCGCCGCCCCGCCACCTCGACCAAATACCGGTCCTCCACGTCGGGGTCGAAGAACGTCAAGGTGACGGGGGCCATGACGAAGGCACGGTCCCCGGGATGGCCTCGTCCAAGGGAGAAGTCATTAGAGCCTCTCTCTCCCCGGTAAACGTGGGCATCGGTACCGCGCTCTGCGTAAGCTTGAAGGCCGCCGCGGGAGAGGGAGTCGGCATCGGTGGAACCGGTCGAGGGGGCCGAGGCAGTAGCGCCAGCGGCGCTGAGGGCGAGAGCGTCGGCGCGGCGCTGCCGTTCGCGACGGATGCCGGCCATTGGGCCCCCGGAATGCCGGTCAGTTCCGGCGAGAGCATCGGTGCCGTAGGGGCGGAGGGGGCGGAGAGCGCTTGCGGGGGGTCGGCCGAGGGGGGCAAACGCCAGACGAGGTTGGCTGACGGGGGCGTCGAGGTAAGCGTCGGCATCGCTGGGTCGGCTGACGTCGACGTCGATTGCCTTGCCATCGCCACTGCCGCCGTCGTCGTCTCCGCGTGCGGTAACGCGAGCGTGAGCGTGTGCGCGACGGCCATGACCATGCCCGTGCCGGTCGAGGCTCTCCCTCCTTCGAGACGAGGACTTGCGACGCTCGGACTCTGCCCCCCCCGATGTGCGGCGGGGCTCCCACTGCGGCAGACCAGATTCAGGCGGAGGTGCCATCGCCGGCTCGATAGAGGGAGCCGCTGGCTTAGGGGGGCGAGGCATCGAGGAGCAGAGCCCCACGAGCCAGTCTCGTGCGCTCGTCAGCAGTGCCGCGGGGTGGTCAGGAACAGGGTCGAGGGAATAGTCTCGGTCGCGCGAGGCGATGGCGGGGTTGCCGCTGTCAGGGCCGTCGGGGATCGACCGCCTGCGGCGTTCTCTCTTGGCTTCGTCCGACGCGCGGCGCCGTCGAGGGGGGGCGTGCGCCGACGCCCGGACGTGTGCCTTTTCAAGGCTCGCTCGGCGCAAGGCGCTGCGGTTCCCAGCGGTAGGTAGACCCATCTCGTACGTCGTGGGCGGCGGGTCGGCTGGCGGGGGCCTGCGGTCGGGGTTAGGGGCGTGTTGGGGTAGGAACCCACATCGAGACGCGCTCATCCACGTTTCACATAAGAATTAAGCGATCGGGTTTACGAAAAGGGGGTAGAAGTGACGCGACACGACGGGGCGGGCCCCGCGTCGTCCGCCTCCGCGTCGTCCGCCCGGAGTCCTCGTACGGAGCTCTGAGAAGAAAGATGTCGAGCGCGTGGCATCCCATCGCTGATATGGCTCCTCAAAAACTCGCCTTGCATCTCGGCGTCTCAATCCGTCCACAAAGCCGCCTGGAGGCTCCGTCGACGAGCTAGGCTGCTTTGTCGAAGCTCCATCGGGCATCATTGCCCGCTGGGGCCTAGTGCAGGAAGGAATTCGAGAGATCTTTCTCCCTGGTACTGAGTTTCGGCGGCAGATTGAGCACAAAACAGGCGAACAAGGGGGCGCGTTTTCCTCGACCGACCCCATTGAAGCGCACAAAACGCAGGTTTCGCTCCGTCGACCCCTCCCCGCCCCCCTCTTTGATTGCACGCTAATAACATTCTCAATCTCGTTCCTCTCGATACCATGACCGACATCGCCACCGCCGGAGCGCACCCTACAACGCCGACAAAGCCCAAGGTGTCTAAACTCAAGACCAAAGCAGTCGAAGTCTCGGCCTCTGCCGGGCGCGGGATCCGGGACGGACTAAAGGAGAGTGGGCGAATGTCGTTGCGCTCCGAGCGTCCCTCTCGCGTCCCTCTCGCCCCGCCCCCTGGCCCCCTCGCCCCGCCCCTCGGACCGCTCGCCCCCCTCCCCCGCCCCCCCCCCTATCCACGCAGAAGGCCTCCGAGGTCGTCGACAAGTCAACCGACAAGAGAGGTCGCCCCGTTCCAGCGAGCGACCGCGTCGGCCGCACCTTTGCCGAGCTGGTGGCCTTCGAGGAGCACCTCGGCCGCGCCGAGGCCCAGTTCCGCGCGCTGGCGTCTGCCGCCGCGGGGTTCGTGGCCGGCGCCGCGGACGTGCTCGGCGAGGACGCCCCCCGCTGCTGGATGCAGGACATGGGCGACGGAGACAAGAGCGACGCCGGAGTCCGGGGTCCGGTCGGCGGCGCGTCGTTCGACGCCGCGGGCCTCCGCGCCGCCGCCGCCGACCTCGACCGCCGCGTCCGCGACGCCGTCCTCGTCCCCGTCGGTCAGTTCCGCGTCAGCTTCCGCGCCGCCCGCTCCACGGTGCGCGCGCTGGAGTCCCGCAGCCACGACGTCACGCGCCGAGACGACCTCCTCAAGAGGGCCGAGCGGCAGACGGGGCCCAAGCGCGAGCGCCTGGCCGCCAAGCTCGCCGACGTCGCCGACCCGGGGGGCCGCGACGGCCGCAGGGCCGCGGGGCTGCGCGAGGACATGGCCAAGATCGACGACTATCTGGACGAGAAGCGCGGAAAGCTCGACGCGGCGCGGCGCGCTTGGGGGTCGACCGAGCGCGAGGCCCACGCCCAGCTCCGGGAGTTGGTGGAGGACGCCACCGGGTTGCGGCGCAAGGCGGGGTGGGAGGGACGGCGTTTCCGGTTCGGTCTCTCGCGCCATCCCCCTCCATCCCACCACCCATCCGCTCATCCATCGATCCTTCCATCCCCGCCCTCCAGTGTTTCCTCCTGGCGCACGAGGCGCGGCTATCCTTCGCCGAGGCCGAGGAGGCGCTTGGCCCCGAGGACGCCGCCGCGCCCGAGCCCCTCTTCGTCGGGCGGGAACTTCAGACGCCGACGCACGGGGGCGGGATGGGCGCCAGGGCCGGAGGCTGGTCGGGCACGGCGGGGGGCTTCGGGCCGACGTCGCCCGCGGAGGACGAGGGCCGGCGCCGCACCGACCTCGGCGACACCACCGTGGAGGTCGAGACCGCCGAGCTCGCCGCCGAGGGGAGCGCGGGCGCGTCGTCGCCGCCGCCGGGCAAGGGCGCCGCCCACACCCCTCCCGCCACGGTCGCTGCCGCGGCCCCCGTCGAGTCCAGCGCCACCGCCCGCAAGGCCAAGTCGGTCAAGCCCACCGCCAAGGCCTGAGGAGGGAGACGGGGTCGGGGGCCTCGGATGGCCCGCGCACGCGCCGCCGCCTTTCGCGGTTCTCGCTCCGTCGCCCGCTCCGGGGTCTTCTCGGGTTCCGCGCGGGATCCGTTTGGGCTCCCTCTCGAAACCCCCCTTTGTCGAATCCGATCTCTCGTCTTCCCCTTCGGGATCGCCGGGGCGGTGTCGCGGTGTTGATTGGACCGGTCCGAAGCCCCCGCCGACCTCACCGCGCGGCGGCGGCGTTCCCGCCCCCGCCCCCCCGTCCCGCTCGCCGCGCGGTGTCCTCCGCCCGCTCCCGCGCCTCCTTCTCCAGCGCCTCGACCCGCCGCCTCCCCTCTTCGGCCTTGGCCCGGAGGCGCCTGGCCTCCTCCGGCGGCGTCGTCGGCGCGGGCCGCGCCACCGTCGGGTCGCCCCCGCCCCTCAGCGCTCCCCCCAGAAGGGACCCCGACGCCTCGTCGAACCTTCCCCCCGCCCCGCCGTCGGGCGGCGGCGGCGCCGCGCTCACCTTCCTCAGCGCCCCTAGCCCGCCGCAACGCGCGCATGTGCCCAGCCTTCCGCCCCCACCGCGGGACCCGCGACCCCGACCCGCCCGGCGCGATCCCGACGTGGAGGAGAGGCGCGCCTGGCCCGTCCCGCCGCAGGCAGCGCAACGCGTCTCCCACACGTACTGCGACGAGCGGCAAACGGACTCGAAGGGGTCGCAGAACTCCTGGTCCGGGCTGCGGATCGGAGCGGTCGAAAGGGGGTCGGAGAGGAGGCCGGAGGGGAGGGACGGAGGGGGCGGCGGAGGGGGGCGAGGGCGGGGGCGGACGTGCTCGCCTGACCAGGCTGCCGTCTGGAGGGAGGTTGTTGACGGGAATGGTGAGGGGGAGGGCGAGGACGCCAGCGTCGCCGCGGTCGACGGCGCGACGGCGCTCGGCAAGGGTGGGGGGGGAGTCGAAGGGGCGGCGGTGGCCGTGCGCCGAGGGGGCCACGGGCCCACGGCGGCGGCGCCGGTTGGCGGGATTGACGTGGGACGCGGACACCGGATCGCACGACGGATGGTGACGCGTGGAATCGACCGCGAGGGACGCGAGGATTAAAGTCTGCCGTCTGCAGTGTATCGCGGGCGGAAACACGGCGCCAGCCAAGGTGTGACAAGGGCTCGACGAGGACGCGACGAAGGCAGCTGGCTGCCCTCGACACGCGTCGCCGAGTCTCGGCGCGAGGCCGTGCATTACGGAGAGGCAACGGTGGCGTCTACTTCTGCGCATGGTGGGAGGGGGAGCCGTGAGGTGCCTACAACGTCGTCGAATGCCCGCTCGGCGGCGGTCCCGCCGCCCTTCGTCGGCTGCGCTTTCCTTCCCCCCCGAGGTCCCCAGCACAGCCCGCCAGCCTCCCCTTGCACCCCACCGATGAGAAACTCCCTGATCTCCGTACCCGACATCCTCTCCGGGCGAGCCCCGCCCTCTCCTCCGTCCCCCCCGCGCTCCACCGCCGCCGCGCCGCCCGTCGCGCCGCCCACCACCCACGCCCACCGCCCGCCACGCACGACCACCCCCCCCGCCACCACCCCCAGCCTCGTCCCGACCAGCGCCTGGGCCAAGCGCGCTTTCGCTTCCCTCCTCGCCGCCGCTTTGGCCTCCCTCTTCTCCAAGTGGTTCTTCGCGCAGGCGTGGAGCGGTCGGTTCGTCCCTGCCGAACGCGAGGAACTGGCGACCATCCTCCTTGTTTTCCTGTCCATCTTCGTGGTGAGGAGCACATTGGATCTGCACCTCGCCGCCCAGGCCGAAGCCGAGCTCGACCGCCTGGCAGCCTCGGAGAAGGCCGATTGAGAGCGAGAGAAAGAAAGAGGGAGAGCGAGAGAAGGAGGAAGAGAGAGGGAAGACGCCAGAGGGACAGAGACGATGACCGCTGCCCGCGCCGCCCTCGCCCGCGTCCTCGCGAGCGTTGGGCGCCACGAGGCGGCCGATGTGCCCCTGCTGGGCCTGCTGGGCGGGGCGGGAATCCTGGGAGGAGGGGGGACGCCGGGGGGAGCCCGCTCGGCCCCCCTCCTTTTCCACTCGTTCGACGCGCGGGGCGCCCTCGTGGACCGGGCGCGGGCGGCGACCGCCGCGGCGTCGAGGGCCGAGGCGGGCGCCGTTGACGACGCCGCCCTGGCCTCGCTCCTCGCCCCCGCCGCGCGGGCGCTCGACGCGCACCTGGCCGCCCTGACGGCCGCGGCCCGGGGGGACCCGGCGTCGGCCCCTCCCCTGGCGGCCCTGGCGGGGGCGCAGCGGCGGCTCAGTCGGTGGCACCGCCGGCTGGGCCTGTCGCGGTCCGGGCCGGGCGGGGCGGGGGTCGGGTGGCGCGGGGGCGGAGGAGAGGGGGGCGGAGGAGAGACGCGGGGAGGCTTCATGGCCTCGACCGCGGCCGTGGCAAGCGCGGCCGAAGTGGGGCACGGGGCCGTCGGCGCCCTCGTGGGCCCCCGCGGACCGCGTGGAGAAAAGGCTTGGGCCGAAGACGTCTCGGGACTGTCCGACCGTCTCGACGACCTCGCCAGTCGCGCCTTCAGTCCGCCGCGGGGAGACGATCCCGAGGCCGAGGCCGCGCGGGCGCGCCACCTCATCGCGGCGCTCTTCGCCCCGCCTCGGCCCGCCGACGCTGCCGACTCGGCCACCAGGACCGACAGGAAGCCTCTCCCGCGTCCTCTGCGGTCGGAACCCACGGAATTCCTATACGACGGAATGGACAAGGTCCTGATCCCATCCGTTCTGGCACGCGCCGGAGGAACGCCCGCGGGCCTCGCCGCCGTCGCGGCGGCCGTCGCGGCGCGTGTTGCCGTTCCCTGCGCCGTGTTAACTCCGGCGTCGGCCCGGGCCGCGGCGGCGGGGATGGGTGGAGTGGGTATCCTGGGCGTCGGGGGAGCCGACCAGGGTGGCGCCGCCTTCGCCGACCCGGCCGCAGCCCGCCTCAGGGCCCGGGCCGCGGCCTACGAGGCGCAGGGTGGCGATCGATGGGCTCTCCGCCTTGGTCCTCGGGGGGATCATGCCGTATTCGTTGATCTTCAGCGGCCATACGAGGGACCGACGGACGCCGAGGGGGCCGCTAGAGCCCTCTTGGGTCGGGGCGGGCCGGACGAGCTGCGGACTCTGTCGCGCGCCGCGCGCGACGTCGGCTTGGTTGCTTCCAGTGACAACTCCGATGAAGACGACGGTCTCAACTGCTTGAGGATCCAATCCGAAGGCGCGTCCGGTCCCGACCTCTGGCGGTCCCTAGTCTCCGACATCGTCAGTCAGTACCAGCGACGGGGGCTCAGCGACGACGTGGCTGCATGGCTGCCCTCGCGGTGTGCGATGGACGTCGGGGCGTCGGAATGGAATTTGTTGCTCCGAGGTTGAGGGTTTGGAGGCAAGGGCGTGGGCAAGACATCGTTGCGGAGTGCAGTATAACGCCGCCTCGCATCACACGACGGCCCGCCGGCCCCCCGCGCCCCCCCCACCCACCGGGCTTCCCCCCGGGCTTCCTCCCGACCGCCCCCGCATCACTGCGCTCAGCGGCAATCCCGATCCCAACATCCCCCCCTCGTCCAGCCCCAGCGCGCTCAGCCGCGCCGCCACCACCCGCTCCGTCGTGTCAACGACGGCCACGGTCGTTGCCTCCAGCTCGATGTTGACTCTGTCGCCCTCCTGCAGCATCCCAAAGGTCGTCGCCCGGAGCGTCTCCGGGATGAGATAAACAGAGAAGCCCGCTGCGTCGACCTCTCCCACGGTGAGGGAACACCCGTTGACCGCGACAAATCCCTTGGGCAAAATATACTTCATGTAGGCGTCGGGACCTCCGCTGCCGGCGGTGGCGCGCGCGGATGCCCATCCGCCGCCCACCACATGGCTGTCGCCTGCGCCGCCTGCGCTGCCCGCGATCGGGCTCTCTTCCCCACCCCCACCATCGCTCCCTCCCTCCCTGACCACCCGCGCCTCTTCGTCCTTCAACAGCGTGAATCTCCACCGCTGGTTGTCCGGAGTCTTCAGAATGTCTCGGACCTCGGCTGTGCACCGGATGTGACCGCTCACGGCATGCCCGCCGATCTCATCCCCTGCCCTGGCGCTCCGTTCAAAGTTGACTCTTCCGCCCTTCTTCAGACGACCGAGAGTGGTTTTAGCGAGAGTCTCGGCGACGACGTCGAAGCCGAGGGTCCGGGGGCCCGCCGTCGCGGCACGGGCGGCGGACGACGTAGACGTGTTTGAATCAGCATCCGCGGCGGTGGCCGCATCCCGTTCTGCTCCGTCCGGCAGCTCGACCACCGTCAAACAAGTCCCGTCCACGGCGACGCTGGCCCCGATTTGAACGTTGGCCACGGCCTCGTCCGTGGGAAACCGCACCCGCAGCCGGCGGAGATCCACAAGTCCAGGGTCGCCCGTCCAAGGGGCCGATGCGCGGCGGTCTTCGATCGAGGCGACCTCGGCGACGCCTTGGACGATGCCGGTAAAGAGGCGGGCGGCGATGAGGCGGCGGCAGCCTCGGGGATGGGAGGAGCGAGGAGCGAGGGGGGGGGCTGCGCGGGGGAGGGGGGAGGGGGTTTGGGTTTGGCGCGGGCGCCGGCACGGCGGCGAAGGGGCGGCGACGGCGGGCCGTCGTGACGTGCTGTGTCGTCGGTGCCGGTTTGCGGTCGCGGGAGCGACGCAGAGAGGTTCAACCGAGGCTACCAGTTGAAACGATATGCTGCATCCCCGGAGCATGGTCGACGCGCCGCCAAGCCCACTATGCTCGCTTGCAGAGAGACGGCCGTGCACCGTCGGCCGCCGGGCCACCCCCGGGGGAGGCTTGACGGTCTCCCGATAGACTCTCGCGGACATCGACATGACGGACGAGCACGTCCGCCCGCGCAGGAGAAGGGCTGGCGAAGAAAATGGTCTCAGAGGCTCACTGCGGAGCCCCGATGAGGTGGACGTTCGAGAGTTCAGGTGGCGCTTGTCGACCTCCCAAGCCCTCCCACCCTCACCCCAGCGAGTTCATAGGGATCGCGATGGCCAGCGCCGCTGCCGCCGTGGCCACGACCGCCGCGTCGCCCTCTCCCCCCGTCCGCCGCAGCGGCCCTCCGCCGACGGCAAACGTCCGTCCCCCCCCCCCCCCCCCCCCCCCCCCCCCCCCCCCCCCCCCCCCCCCCCCCCCCCCCCTCCCCCCCCCCCCCCCCCCCCCCCCCCCCCC
>Ga0181573_10002040_pt1 | contig 19222 bp, 7 predicted proteins | sample 101ome_25_FD_148643 | JGI IMG/M metagenome (GOLD analysis project Ga0181573, IMG submission 148643) | Coastal salt marsh microbial communities from the Groves Creek Marsh, Skidaway Island, Georgia - 101409BT metaG (spades assembly) | ecosystem: Environmental > Aquatic > Marine > Intertidal zone... | reverse complement strand
CGCGGCGGACGCCACCGTCTTCGGACCCTCCGCGATGGCCTGGGTGAACGCGCGCACGTGGACCACGGAGTCGAGGTCGAGGTCCGGCGCGCCCTCCCCGAGCGGGTTGGCGGCGTCCCTCGGTTTCATGCACTTCAGGCACAGCGGGGTACCGACGGCTACGGTTGTTTTTTTCGTACCACCCGGGTTGGCCGCGTCTTCCCATCCCAGCGAGACGGGTTCCTTAGCCTCTCGGGGCTCCCCCCGGCCGCGAACGTTCGCGATGAGGACCGGGCGCCACTCCGCGTGCTCGGGGAGGGGCTCGCGGCGACCGCTTCCGTGTCTGGTCGTCGACGCCGCCCCAGCCCCAGCCCCAGCCCCCGCTTTGGACGAATTCCCGGAAGAATCAATCGCGCCGGCCGTCGCGCCGTGTATGTAGTCCTTGATGGAACCCCGGATGCACGCGTGGACCCTCGCGATGGTGTTCTTATCTTCAGCCTTGAGCGCCTCCAGCTCGTGCACGTACGCGGCGGCGGCGAAGACGGCGTCGACGCGGCCCCACAGTCTCGGCGCGTGACTCCGGGAAAACCCCGCGCTCTTGTCGCCCCCGAGTAACCCGTCATCCGCCGCGGCGTCGGATAAGCGCACGTCCAGCGGCCTGGTCCACCGCTTCCTCTTGACGTCCGCGTGGACGGTCTGGTCGAGCTCGGCGCGGAGCCTGCGCTCCGTCCTGCACACGTCGTTCGGGTCGAACGATTGACCCAAGGGCGCCGAGCCGTCGGCGGCGGCGTGCAGGTGCACGCGTTGGGTGGCGCCGCTGTATTCGAACCAGAGGTTGTCGGGAGGCGGCGGGGTCACGTACGACCGTTCCTCTTCCTCGCCGCACCGGCGTTCGCGCGCGGAAGCCGCGTTGAACCAGTCCAGCCGCGTCTCTGCCGAGAGGTCGTCGCGAGCGGTACGGGTTTTTGAATCGTCGTCGTCGTCGTCGTCGTCGTCGGCTGGGGACTCACCGCGAGGTCCCGCGCCTCTCGCGCTCTTCCTGTTCCGAACGTCCAGCCCGCGAGCGTCCGCGGCGTCGTGGTCGCCGAGGGCGCGACGCGTTGTGTCTAGAGACACGTCGATGCTCTCCAGACGTTTCCTGTCATGCCACTCGCCAGCGCCCCTGGCCACCAGGTAATACACGGTGACCGGATCGGCGACGCCCTGTCTGTGCACCCGGTCCTCAGCCTGCTCCACGAGGTGCGCCAGGGGCAACTCGACGAATATCACCACGGAACCCCTCGAAAAGTCGATGCCCACGCCGCCGGCGGTGACGGACACCAGCGCCACCCTGCAGTTGTCGTCGTTTCTGAACCGGTCGCAGCCGGCGTCGCGCTCCTGACCCAGAGTGCTCCCGTCGAAACGAATGTACGGAGGGTTCGGGTCGTCCCAATCTCTCGGCATCTTTCGCAGCACCTTGTCCTCGACGTAGTCCATCACCAACCTGTGGTGGGCGAATATCACAGTCTTGGGCGTCTCCTTGAGCGAGTCGGTGTACGCCCTTCGCTGATCCTCGTCGAGGCCGAGTTCCCGCCAATCCCTCTCGCTGATGTCGCCGCCGGTCTCGATGCCGAGGAAATCCTTGATCCATTCGCTCGCGCCGCGGGCCTTCGCAAGCCCGATCGCCTGCATCTTCGCGATGGAACCCGCGCTGTTCGGTTCCCCCTCGCAGTCCACGCCGTCGTCTTCGAGATTTACCCTGCCCTGCTCGCCGATGTGCCTCCACGCCGCGCTCATGTCGTCCTTTGTCACGTCCACGTACACCTTGTCCCTCCGCTTGGCCGGGAGATCGCTCGCCACGTCGCTCTTGAGCCGACGGATCATCACGTTCCGCAGCAGCACCTGGTACTCCGCGAACCGCTTACCGCCGCGGACGTTCCAGTGCCCGAATCTGTTCTGATGAAAGTCGCAGTACGCGTGCATGAACGTCTTCTTGTCGCCCAAGAGCCCGAGCTGCAGCGCGTCGATCTGGTTGTACATGTCGAACGGTTTGGTCAGCGACGGCGTCCCGCTGCACAGCACGACTCGATCCGAGATGGGTCGCCAGTCCCGCGTCTCCGGCGGGTCCACCTTGGCGTACTCGGGCTTGGAGCCGCGGATCATTCGAAGTATCGTCGCCGTCTGTTCGGATTCGCAGCCGTCGCCGCCGGAGAGGCTCGGCGTGGTTCGCAGCGTGTGCGATTCGTCGACAATCACCGCGCCCCACCGGATGCTCCGAATGCGCGCGGCGAGGAGCTGGCACATCTTATACGCGACGACGACGACGCGGGGCTGATCCAAGATCTCGCGCGCGGCCGAGGCAGCCTCCATCCGCGCGATCGCGTCCGTCGAGCCGCCGACCTCGTCCTCGTCCTCGTCGTCCCCGTCGAGCCCGGCGCCGCGTGCCCGAGTTTGACATCGCCCGAGCTCGTCTCGAATGCGCATCGCGCGCGCCATCAGCCTCAGCGGAGCCGTCGCCTGGTTCTGCGAGTCGCACACCAGCAGGTTCTTGGGCCGCAGGTCCGGCAGCCACCGCTCGAGCTCCCGAGCCCACGTCAGCCGCATCGACTTTGGCGCGATGACCAGCAGAGGGCCCTCGTCCAGGTAGCACGACCCCAGCGCGAGCGCCTGAAGCGTCTTTCCCACCCCCATCTGGTCCCCGATCAGGCACCGGCCGCGTCGCTTCAACCCGAACCTCACCCCCGCCTCCTGGAAAGGGAAGAGCGCGCGTCTGAGTCTGCCAGGGATCTTCCGCATCACGTCGTCCACCTCCTCGTCGGACGCCAAGACTCTCGGCTCCGTCAGCGCCCTTCGCGTGGGAAACGGGATCCACTCCTTCAGGTGGCAGTTGCGCGCGAACGGCGGCACGCTCTGGTCCACGACCCCGGCGTCGTAGAGGCACTTCGCGATCTTCTCGTACCCCGCGATGGCGTGCGCGGTGTCGTCGAACTGAAGCTCCCACGCGACGACGACGCCGTATTTGACGACACCGGTATGGCCGTCCAACCCGCGGGTGCCCATCGAGCACTTCATCGCCGCGACGCTGTCGATGGCCGCCTTGACCGGCGGCCCGGGTACCGACGACCGGTCGTCCCGCCGCGCGGGGTCGCGGCGGCGCCTGCGCTCCTCCCGCAGGTCCTCGTAGCTGCACTGGCGCACGTGCCATCTGCCGTCTCTCTCCAGGGGCTCGAGGAAGGTATCCCAGAGCCCCTCGCCGAGCGCGCTCTCGATGCAATCGGCGCGATCCTCGTGGAACCAGAGCAGCAAGGACTTGGACGACGCGAGCTCCGCTCCCACGCGGGCTCCGTCGAACGGGGGCGGCGCGAACCCCACGCTGTTGCGACCGCGCCCCACCCCGCCGCCGTCGCCGCCGCTGTTGCGTTTGTTGCCGCCCCCCCTCGCCGAGTCGGGTGCCGTCGTCGGCGGTCCCGCGCGATCGCCCGATGCGCGGCGGTCCCCCTCCGCGCTCGCCCGCCTCCCGTCCCCTTCTCCCTCCGCGCTCGCCCGCCGTTTCGGGACGCCGAACCCGAACTCGGCGAGGGAGGCCATGCCGGCCCCGTCGAGCGAGCGCCCCGCCGAGGAAGGGCGCCTCCCCATCTCTGACGAGAGAGCGAGCCTCGACTTTTGTTGGCACCCCCCCCTGACCCGGCTGATTTTCAAATGGAGGTTTCGCCCTGCGAAGCAGTCAGCGAATTTTGTCGTCTGACAGGTTTTTACGCGGAAAGGTCGCCCCCACGTGTTGTGACACAAAGTTCGGTCGCGGGGCGGTGCGGGAGCGGCGCGCGATACCCATGTCGGGTATCGGGCTGCCCCATCTCGATGCGGACCACCTGGTGCTCCTGAGCACCGAGGCGAACGTCGTCGAGTGGCCGCGACCGATACCGCGCGGCGCCACGCTCACCGCGAGGCTCGGCGAGAGATGGATCCGGGGCCAGCTGCAGTGGTCGCGCCTGACCGGACGAACGTCGATACGCGTCCCGGCGACGGGCATGAGCGGCGTCCTGGTGATCCAGCCGTTCTGGATGAACGACAGCGACGGGCGGGCCGCGCCGGTGGACCCGGTCGCCCCGCCCCGACGCGTGCTCTACCTCCCGGACCCCATCCTGTGCGAGGAGTGCGTCATTTACCTGGCGTGCACCGCGCGCGCGCCGGGAGGCGGAGACGACATCGCGGGGGGACGGCCGGCGCGGATGCGGGACTTGGTATCGAAGCTCTCCCTCCGCGGCATCCTCCGCTCGTTTCGGGGCGGGCGACGGACGGGCGCGGACGAGCGCGGGAAGACGCGACCGACGCGCTCGAGCTCCGATGCCGGCTCGGACGACGACGAGGATAATAACCCGGCTTCCATCGATGACGACGACGACGGAAACGACCCCATCGCCGCGCGAACCAGGGCGGGCCGTCGCAAGCAGCAGCAGCAGCAGCGCGCGACGGAGCCGTTTCCGGAAACGCCCGGAAACGACGCCCGTCACCGGCTCCGAAGGGAGACGCTTCAAAGGGAGACGCTTCAAAGGGAGACGCTTCAAAGGGAGGGACGGACGAGTCGGTGGTCCAAGTCGTCGGTGGACGATTCCGAGGAGCAGGCGCTGTCGGGACTCGCGCGGCTCCTCTTCGACGATTCGTGCGACGCGCTCTCCCTGATGGACGGGTGCGAACTGTCGGGGGGACAGGGCCTGCTGCACCTGCTCAACGCCTTCGGGCGCAGGCTGCTGCGGCTCGGGCGCGATGATAGAGCGGGGAACAATACTCATAGCGCCGGCCGGGACCCGCAAACCCAAACCCAAACGTCAGAGTCGCTCGAGACGGCGCTGACGGCGTCGAAGCGGTTCGGTCGGAGCCGGGTGATGCGCGAGGTTGCCGAGTACGGATGCCCCGACACCCTCCGGCAGCTCTTCGAGCTCATCGGCATCGCAGACGACAAAGAGAACGGCTTGGGCGAGTCGCTGTTCGGCGGCGCGGACGTCCCCGTCGACCGGACGCTGTGGACCCCGCTGCACGTCGCGGCCGCGGCGTCGGCGGCGGGTGGGGAGGACTCCACGGGAGCCGCGACGGAGCTCGTGCGCGCGATGATCGGCGGGTGCAAGGACCCGCACGCGTGGACGAGAGGCGTAGCCGTCGGCGGGGTTCGAGCGGATCAGTACGGGGTTTACCGGGGCTTCACGGGGGTCGATTTGGATCCGGGGGTCGATTTGAATCCGGGGGACGATTTGGACGACGCGGAGGACGGGGACGGAGGTTCCGTGGCGGAGTGGGACTCGGACACGACGGGCGAGACGCTGACGATACCTTCGAGAGATTACTCGAGAAATAACTCGTCGGCCCGCGGGGTGGCGCCGCCGCCGCGCGACCTCGCCGGCGAGGACGCGCAGTGCGCCGTCCACGACCTCTACACGAGCGCGGCGGAGCTCGCGGTGTCTGCGCTCGGCGCGGTGGCCACGGCGACGGCGGAGCCCTTCCTCGGGGAGCTGCCTCAGTCGGTGCTCGAGGATGCGTTGCGGAGAGTCATCGAGTCGGAGAGGGATCCGACGTTGACCTACCTGAGCTCGCTCATCCTGCAGGACGACCAGTGCTGGGCGACGTTCAGCTACATATACTCGCTGACGAGGGGTTCCGCCCAGGTTTGGCTCGCGTTTCCCTTGGCGCCGTCGGTGGACGCGACGATGCGATGCCTCGGATGGAACGGGGAGGTCGGAGGTTCGATCCCCGGCGGGGGCGGCGACGACGGGGAGAGCATCGGCGGGGAGGTGTCCAACGCCGCGCAGGGATCGGGGGGCCACGACCCCTCGGATTACTGCCAGGAGGTTGCGTCCTTTCGCAACAGGGCGTCGCGCCTCCAGGAAACCTGGGGCCTCAGGCCGTTGGTATCGCAGACGCCGTGGAACACCCGGGGCTTGATGCAGTTCGAGGATCCCGCGGTGGAGGCGGCGTTCCTGAGGTTCGCGGACGGGAAGATGGCCGTCGCCGTGAACGCGGGGATACTCGTGTTGTGCCTCCTCACCTCGGCGTGCATGGTGCTGAACGGCAACTTCGCGTTGCTGCGGGGGTACTTACTCGGGTCTAAACCCGAGGCTGTCGACGCGACGACTCTCGCCGTTCGTTTTTTCCCGATGCTCGCGGCGCTGACGCTGGGGCTCGTCAGCGCGTGGCGCGAGCACTTCTCGTCGAACCCGCCGCGGCCGTGCGCGGGCTGCATCTTGGTCTTCAGGCTCATGCTGGCGGCGGTGACGCTGAGGTCCGGAGGAGCCGTGTTTCACGGGGAGGACGTCGTCCTCGACTCGGCCGGCTTGGTGATTGTGCCAAACGGGGAGCGGAGCATGTTCGACCCGGGGGCGTTCGCGGATCAGTTCGGGGTCAAGACGTGCGCGTTCTTCGTGTTGACCACCATCGTTCTGCCGTACCTGTTGCCCCTGCGATTCGGCGATCACGTCGTGACGAGCTTCCTGTGCGGGCTCGTCTCGTGGGCGAGGTTCGGGTCGTTTTTCGGGGTGGGCGGCGTGGCGATGTTTCGGTCAGAAAAAGACCTGGCCGTGCGGTGCGCGCTCTTCGCCGCGGCGCAGGTTCCCATGTACGTCAGGGAGTATCACATGCGGTTCAAGTTCTTGATGAACAAGTTCGGGCCGGGCAACAGGCTGGAGAAGGAGAAGGTCATCTGAGGGGAACCGTCGCGTTTGAAATTGTAAACAAACGATTCTTTCATCAACCTCAACCTCACTCGGTGTCCCCGAACCACTTGTCCTCGTCGTCCCGAAAATTGGGCTGCAGCACGCAGTCTATGGTGTGTACCACCCCGTCGACGCACACGAAGTCCACCTGCCGCAGCCTGCATCCGTTAACGTAAAGCTTCTGACCCAGCACGTGGTTAACGTAATTCGCGTGGCGCCGCCCGCTCCATCCAAAACTTTCCACAAACAATTCCTTGCCTTCGAACGTCCGCAACGTCCGCGCGTTGTGCGTCGAGAGCTGACCGCTTGTGAGCCTCGCGGGCACGAAGTGGTACAGCAGCGTCTCCTGCAGCCCCGGGTACCCGGGGTTCACCACCCGCTCCGCCTCGGTGTCTATGAAAAACGACGGGCTCGACGCCATGAACTTCACAAACGCGGTGTTGGTGGGCGCAAACACGGTTAGGGGATTCTCCGCGCTGGCCTGGTTGACGGCCCTCAGCAAGCCCCCACCGGTGAGCGCCTGCTCGAAGATGGACAGCTCGAACCTCTCGACGATGACCTGCGCCACGGTTCGTCCGCTCGGCAGCGGCTGCGGCGAGGGCGGGAAGAGCACGCAATCCACGGCGTGGATCACCCCGTTGCTCGCCACCAGGTCAATCGAGTGGCGACGCAAGTCGCACCCGTCCACGTAGTACATCTTCCGGAACATGGTCTGGAACGTCTCGATCTCCAAACCCTCCGTCATCATGGCCCTGACCGCGACCGGATCCGCGCCGGATTCCAGCGCCGCTCGAACAGATCTGGCGACGTTCGGGGCGGACAGGTGCAAGGTGGGGATCTTCCGCCCGAAAAACATCGACTCGGAGAACACCTCGCCCCTGTGCACGTGGTGCATGATCACCTCGGTCAGCGAGGGATCCTCGAACACGTCCTCCTTTGTCACCCCCAGGGACACCAGCGCGCCGTACCACGCTCGATTCGTCGGCGCAAACACCGTGAACGGCCCAGCCGATTGGAACAAACCCTTCAGCCCGACGGCGACGATGGCGTCGGCGAAGAATCCAAACTGAAAGTCGGCTACGTCGTCGTTGAGCTTGTCCCACACCGTCGGCAGCCCGGGCGGCTTCCGCCGGACCGGGTCGCTCGGCGACGGCGGCGCGCCGACGTACGCCGCCAGAGTCTGCGGCGCGGGCGGCGGAATAGAGAGCTGCGGCGCCGCGCCGGGCGTGCCGACGGGAGGGGGCGGCTTGGGCGCCGGCGGCGGGGGCGTCTGCGGCGCGAGCGGCGTCGCGGGAGCGTTTGGAATTTCCGGAAACGACGGGAGCGGGGGTAGGTCCACGATGAACGCATCATCGTCGGACGCCGGCGCGGGTGGAAACTGCGGCGCGCCCGGGCCGACGCGCGGGGGCGAGTTTGGAGCTCTCGGGAACCCCGGGGCGGGCGGGAAAGGGGGAAAGGCTCCCGGCTGCTGCTGCTGGGGAAAGGCCCCCGGCTGCTGGTTTTCTTCGTAGTCGTTCTGCTGCTGGAGGGCGTTCACCTCCCTCTCCCCGAGCGACGGCGACGCGTCGTTCCCGCACGCGACCCCTTCGCTCAGCGCCCGCCCGCACCGGGCACGCGCGAACTCCCGGAAGAACTCCAACCCCCGCTCGCCTATGACGTCCCGAACCGCGCGCACCACGCCCTCGTCGCAGAAGCACCTCGCGTCCTCCGCCGTCCCCAGCGCGGCGCAGCACCGCTCGCGCGTGCCCTGCGCGTCCGTGTTGCACGCGCCCGCGATGCCGGCGAAGACGAACACGCGGCAGTCGACGGCCCCGGCGCCTGAGTGGTCCTGGCGCGGGTCGAAGTGCGCAGCCTGACCGCTGCCGCGGGGGTCGACTCCCGCGGGGGTCCGAGCCGCGCCGTGCGACGGGGCGGCGAGGGCGATCGCGGCGGCGAGGAGCGGGACGATCATCGCGCGAGACGGGCGCATGGACGTCGGTGCGACGGGGACGTCGCGCGCGGGGCGGTGACCTCGGCCGCGCGCGTGTCCTCGGAGGTGCAAAAAACCAAAAGGCACCGCCACAGGAAACCAAAGGAAACCAAAAGAAGCGTTTGGTAACGACGAGCGTCGTTCGAAACCGCGTCGGTGTGTGTGTGTGTGGCGCTAAAACTCTTGAACGAGGACGTCTACTTCGAGAGCCAGTATATGAGCGTGAACGCGGTGCATATCGCGACGACCGTCGCCAGCACCATGGTGTCCTTGCTCCGTTTCCTCCGGATGGCCTGCAGAAGATTGTTCACCATTGGAAACCTCGACCCGATGGCATCCAGGTTCCGGTTGACGTTCTGGAAGATTTCCCGTTGATTCACCAGCGCCGCCGCCGTCGCCTGCGCCTGCCCGATGACGTCGTCCACCTTGGACGTGCTGCTCATTATCGATCCCCGCTCGCGCATCAGCTGCGACCCCGCGCTGGAGTCCCCGAAGTGATCGGACGAGCTCAGCCCGCCCGAGGCCCGCCCGCCGCCCAGGAGTTCGGCGCTCTCCCTGCTCTGCTGCACCGCGTTCTTGGCGCGCCTGAGCTCGTGCTGGTACTCGGCGAGGATGTCCTTGTGCCTGGCGAGCGTGTGCGCGCGCGTATCCCCGACGCCGCCTTTCACCGCGCCCGCCATCGCCGTGCTCACGTCCGCCAGTCTCTGCAGCAGCGAATCGAGGTCCGCAGTCTGCGCGTCGAGGGAGTCGCCCGCGAGGAGCGCGTCGCTGACGTCGACGCCGGCCGTGTTCGCCGCCCTCTGAAGTGTCGCGAGCTTGCCGTCAATCTCCGTCTCCAGCTTCCGAGCCTGCGTCGTTCGGGAAGGGGAGAGGAGGCGAGGTGAGGAGCGGGTGAGATCCGCGGCGAATTGTGTGGGTGCCTGCGTCGTCAGCGCGGTCTCGCGGGATGGAGGCTACGAAGGCGCGTCGGCGGGCGAACGGGCGCGTACCTCGCGGCGCAGTTCCTCCCAGGCACCCGAGGGCACCGACATCTGGCTGCTGACTCCCGCCCCTTGCGAGTATTGCATAGCGCGGGCGGTACTGACCGCGCCCTCGCGGGCTTCCTTTCCAATCAACGGCAAAGTTCGTCTCTCAGTCGGCAGCCGAGGTCGACGACAGCTCGACTGCTCGACTGTGAGCTCCCTCGGTTTTATCCACTTCGTCGCGCGCACATGCCCGTCGTCGCGGCATCGTCCGCGGTCTCGATCGTCGCGCGCGCCGGACTCGCATCCGCGACCGGCCGCGGCGTCTCCCGCGCGCGCGCCCCGCGCCCCAAACCCTCCGCCGCGGCCAACACCCGCGGCGTCGTCGTCGTCGCGCGATCGAGCGCCTCGTCGAGCGCATCGTCGACCCGTCGTCCCGACGCGTCTACCCCCCGTCTACCCGCGTTCGCCTCGCGCTCCATTCGCGAGATGACCGCCGTCAACGCGGCCGCCGCCTCGTCGTCCTCCTCCTCCGCCGCCGCCGACGACGCGCTCTTCCTCGGCCTCGACTTTGGCACCTCCGGCGCGCGCGCCACCGTCGTGGACAACGCCGGCGCCGTCGTGACGGAGACGACCGCCAGGTACCCTCCCATCGTCGACGGCGGCAAGGGGGGCGACGGGGTGCCGGAGGGGGGATGGGCGGAGGCGTGGCGCGGCGCGCTCTGGTCCCTCCTCGATCGACTCGACGCCGACGTCCGCGCGCGCGTCGCCGCGGTGGCGGTGGACGGCACCTCCGGCACCGTCCTCATCGTCGATCGCGAATCGGGCGAACCCGCGTATCCCCCCATGCTCTACAACGAGAAGCGCGGGGACGCCATGGATTTCGTGTGCTCCGTCGCGCCCGATGGACACACCGTGCGGAGCGCCACGAGCGCGCTGTGCAAGCTGCACAGCTGGTGGGTTTCCAACGGCGAGCGCGGCGAGGGCGATTTCGCGCTCTTACACCACGCCGATTGGATCGCTCATCTACTTCACGGCGTCGCTGGCGAGACGGACCACAACAACGCCCTCAAGCTCGGGTTCGACCCGGGCTTGGGCCCGTGCGGGGATTACCCGGCGTGGATGAAGTCTCTGCCGTACGCGTCCATGCTCCCGGGAAACGTGCGAGCGCCGGGCACGAAAGTTTCCCCGATCGCGACGGATCGGGCTCGGAAAGTTTTGACCAATCCGAGCGGATGCGTCGTCGTGGCTGGCACCACGGATTCCATCGCCGCGTTCGTCGCCGCGAGGTGCACCACCCCGGGGGACGCGGTGACCAGCCTCGGGAGCTCGCTCGCGCTGAAGCTCGTGAGCACGCGTAGGGTGGACGACAGCGCCAAGGGGGTGTACTCGCACAGGTTGTGCGGGTCGTGGCTGGTGGGCGGGAGCAGCAACCTCGGCGGGTGGCTGCTCCGGTCGAACTTTTCCGACGACGAGCTCGTGGCGTTGACGGACAAGATCGACCTCGAGGACGCGGAAAAGGAGTCCGCGGTGCCGGACTACTACCCCGGGGTGCTCATGGGCTTCGGCATGACGGTGAAAGAGGCGACAGACGCGCTGTCGCCGAGGCCCGACGCGGATGAGGATTTTTTGCGCGCCATCCTCGGCTCCGTCGCGGGCGTGGAGGCGCGATCGTACGGCGAGATGGCGTCGATGGGCGCGTCGAAGGTGGCACGGGTGTTCACCGCGGGCGGGGGCGCGAAGAACCCCAAGTGGAGCACGATTCGGTCGAGGGCCATGGGCGGGATACCGGTGACGGCGTCAGAGTTTGCAGAGGCGAGTTACGGATCCGCGCTGCTCGCAAGGATGGGTCACTACGACCTCCCAACCTACGTCCCCGAGGAGTGACTCTTATCACGATAAACTCACGGGTCAAACCTCACGTCACATCGAAGTGCCACTCTTATTACTCGCTCACTCAACACTTAAAAACTCTTATTACTTGCTCTCCTCCTTGCCGGTGCCGTATGGGTTCATCCATTTGTTGAGCCGATCCATGATCCCCGCGCTCGGCGGCCCCGCGCTCCCGTCCGCGGGTCTCTCGAGCAACACGACGTCCTCGAAAGGGTTGAGCTTACCCTTGGCCTCGCGGATCTGCTCCTCCGTCACTTTCTTCTCGTCGTCCCGCGCCCTGTACCCGTACTCGACGTTGCCGAAGCACGGCGCTCGCATCAGCGCGGGGTACATCTTGAAGCCCGCCTTTTTCATGGCATCCTCCGCTTTCCACATCTCCGGGACGATCATCCAGTCCTGCTTCACCGCCATGGGGCCGACGGGGAACCACTGGTTGGGTCCCTTGGCGCGGATGAAGCACTCGTAGACGATGGCGCCCTCCTCGAGCATGGCGTCGTACTTGGCGGACGCCGCGAGCTCAGCCTCGGTTGGCGGCATCTCCACCTTCTTCTCGCCGGACGGAGCCTTGCGGCGCTTGGGCTTCTGCATCTGCGCCTGCTTGGGCTTCTTGGCCGCCTTCTTGGCCTGCTTTGCGGCGAGCTTGGCGGCCTGGGTCTTGGACATGCCGCCGGGAGTCGGAGCGGCGTCGAGAGAGGGCGCGGGAGCCGAGGAGAACTCCTCGGGACCGGCCGCGGTGACCACCGTCGGTGTTCGCCCGGGATTTGGCCCGGAGAGCGATCGGGGCGCGAGTGGCGCGGCGACGCGGGAGGAGAGGGCGGCGGCGCGTGGAGCGCGGACCGGCGCGCGGGCCGGCACGATCGTGGTCGTCATCGCGAGCATCGTGTCGGGAGTATCGGCGACGGCGTTATGGGGCCGGCGACAAGTGGCATGGAAAAAGGAGGGTGCCGGCCATTATCGGCCCGAGGATGCGACACGTCACGCGGTGCCTGATCCGTCCAGTCTGTCAACCGACCCTCGAAATGCCGAAAAAGCGTCGAAACCAACAACTCGGAGGAATTTTTTTGGCGGAGACGGTCTCCGTCCTGGCTTCGTCCGCGGCGAGGCCGTGGCGCGCTCGGTTGGCGGCGACGGTGGCGAGACGGGTGGCGAGATTCGGAGAGCCGGGCGCGTCGTTACATCCACGCTTCGTCCGTTGCGATTACAATGTACTATACTTTCTATCGCGACTGTCCGACTGCCGCGTCATGAGCCGATGAGGTCGGGGGCTCGACGCGGGGACGGACACATTCATTGTCAAAGATCGAAGGTGGTGGTCAAGGGGAGAAAGGTTCGGTTAGGCGAACGTCTTCTGGGAGCCGGAGGCGGCGCGGCCCTCGCGCTTGGCGTCGTTCTTTGCCTTCTTGTCCGCGGCCTTGCCGGGGTTAGCCTTTGCCCTGCGCGGACGCACGGAGCGGGGAAGGTCAGGACGCGTTTTGGGGGAGGGAACGGCCAAAGCGCGTGGGTTCGTCGGGGCGGGAGAATAACGATGGCGGAAGTTGGGGGGAAGCGGCGCGCGACTCACTTGTTATCCTGCTTGATCTTCTTCTTCTCGGCGTCGGTGAGCTTGTCCTTCTTGACGGGGGCGGTCTTGATGGGCATGGTGGTGGGCTAAGGGGGTTTGGTTGGTTGCTAGCGCGTGCGATTGTGAGGAGGATCGAACGCGGGAGGCCGAACTTGCGGAAATCAAAACGCAGAAAATAACGCAAAATTGAGAAATCGAAATACGAGTCTTTTACACCAAACACATCGACAGTTCCTGACTGGATCACGTGCGATTCGCGTGGGAAACACCCACCCGACAAAAAAATTCGGAACGGTTCACCTCCAGATTCTTTTCCCGAACACCGACGAACGAAAAGTCGTGGAGACGCCGCGGAACAACGCCGCGCGTGGACCAGTGTTGTCGGCATACGACGCGTTTAATCCGCTAAGAGAGACCATCTCAGTGCGTGAGCCGCTGCAGATCCTCCACCCTGCGCGTCAGCTCATCGACGCTCAGCTTCACCGCCGCCGCCACCTCCCGGGCCTTCTCCGGCTTCAGGTCCAAGAACGACTCGATGAGGTCGCCGTCGACAAAGCCCTTGGCGCCGTCCTTGGCCCTGTGCCTGTGCTCGTTCTGAAAACTCCTCCACGCGTCGTGGCTCAAACCCCCGACGCCGCTCACCGTCTTGTTCAGCGCCGCCTGAAGCGCGCTCAGGAACTCGAACTGCTCCCGGGGCAGCGTGGCCAGTACGCCGATGACGCCGCTGACGGTGCCGAATAAGAGCGTGGGGACGTCGGCGTTTTCCTGGTCGGGCAGCCGCATGACCAGGGACCCGCGTCGGAACCGGTTGACAAACTCGCCGACGTGGTACTCCCCCACAACCTCCAGCCGGCTCCGTTCCTCGTCCGTCGCGGCGTCCGACTGCCTGCGCAGGGTGAAGAGGTTAAAGTTGTTCTCCGCGCCGAGGTACGCGTCGTCGTCGAGGATGTCAACCGCCGTCATCCAGTTGGCGTTGTAGTCCCTCGCTCGCTCCTCGATGACCGACTCCTCCGGCTTGTACGCCAGCAGCGACACCGACTTCATGAGGTCACCGACGACGATGAACTCGCCGCGGACCGCCACGTACAGCGCCACGATGTGACCGTGGTGGGAGCACTCCTTCGCGAGTTCGTACGTCGATCCGCCCGCCCCGTCCATCTTATCGACGGCCATCTTATCGTCCCCGCCCAAGGTCCCCGAAAGAGCCCCGACCCCGCCGCCCCTCGATACCCACCGAAAGAGCTCAACCTTGCTGTTGATGCCCGCCAGCAGCTTACCGTTGAACGCGTTGAGGTTGTACACCGCGCCCTTCACCTCCTTCTCGGCGACGAGCTGAAGCTTTCCGTCCTCGGCGCGAAACACCAAGATTCGACCTCGCGTCGGCTCGGGCTCCTCGGGCAAACTGTACCCGGTGCCCACGACGTAATAGGCCCTCGGGTCGTCGGCGAAGGCGCAGGATATGATGCTCGAGTCCTGCTCGTCGCGTTCCAGCCGAAACTTGCACAGCGTCTCGAACGTGACGTCGTCGAACAGTCGCACGAAGTAGCCCTCGGCGCGGGCGTCGACGTCGAAATTTTCCGTCAGCGCCGCGTACGTTCGAGTCTCTGGCTGATGCGCGATGCGTCGGGGCTGCTCGCCGAGTGGTACGGTGCGTATGTGGAGCTTCTGTATGTCGTCGATGCCGCCGATGGTGAGATCCGACTCGGACGCGAGCGCGAGGGAGTCCGGGAAGGCGTCGCAGTTGAAGGGACACGCGTGGAGCACCTCGCGGAGGTTGACGTTGGAGTAGATGAGCTTCCCGTTGTTGCCGTAAATCACCGTCGGGCGGTCGCTTCCGGCGAAGACGTGCGTCGCGCCCTTGCTCCTGAACGTGCGCAGGGTGATGGGCTGCGTGCCCAGGCTCAGGGACTTGCCGTCCCTCAGCGCGCCAGCCTCGGGGTCGACGCCGAAGGTGTGAAGCGCTCCGTCGCCGAGGCCGGCGAGCAGGTGGGGCGTCCCCTCGAAGGAGCAGAGCAACACCGCGCGGGGAATGACGCCGCCCCCGCCGCCGCCCAGCGGCGACGTCGTCACGAGCCGCAGATCCGGCATGGTCAGGAGGGCAACCTCCGCGGTCCACGTGCCCACCGCGCACAGATCTGCGGCGGCGTCGCCGGGGTCCGAGAGGGGGGTACAGTCCAGGCACGCAATCTCCTTACCGTCGAGGGACGCCGACGCGATCTCGCGGATGAGCGCTTGGGCACCCCCCTGGGCACCCCCCTGGGCACCCCCCGCGGCGTCCACGTCCATGGCGTCGCCACCGGCACCGACGGCGGACCCCAGCGCGAGTGAATACAGCGAACCCCCCGTCGTCGCCACCAGCGCCTGCGTCCTGTTAGCCGAAGCCACCGACACCGTCGCGCCCCCGGGCGGCGACCACGTCGCCCTCGGCTCGCCGTCCGCCGCGTTCACCAGCCTCACGCCCGACGCCACGCACTGCACGACGTACCCTCCGTCCACGTTACACACGCACAGCGTCTGTTCGTGTTCGGAGAAGCCGCGAAAATCCGTCTCGGCGAGCTCGTCGTCGTCGTCTATGGCCAGCACGCGAGTCTCCCGAGCGAAGGACACGACGAGTCGGGTATCCGACGGATGCGTCGACGCGTCGCCCTTGCGGAGGCTCCAGCATCCCTTGACGCCCGGGAGCTCGACGGCGGCGCGTTCGTGGATGCCGACGCCGTTTCGGACGACCCGGAGGGACCCGTCCTTGTTCACCCCGGAGCACGTCACCACCTGCCCCTGCCCGTGTCGATCCAAGTCTACGACGGCGAAATCGACGATGGGGCCCAGGTTCGTGAACGACTCCAGGCACTCGACGTAGGTCAGGCCGTCGGGGGTGGCCGGGACTTGGTCCGCGGCGCACCTCACGGGCTGCGCGTGTAAACGCACGAGCTGCGAGTCGCCGTACGCGCTCCCCACGTACACCACGCCGTTGTCCAGGTACGACAGCGTCGAGGCGATGGACGTTTGCCCGAGCGACTCCAGCTTCAACGCGTGCACCCTCCGCCTGTCGTGGACCAGCACGAGGAGGTGGAGCATGCCGGTGCTGTCGCCGAGCAGGTACCGGGACCCGTCCGCGTCGACCACCCCGTGCGCCATCACGTTGACGCTCTTGGTCGCGATGGCCTTGACGATCATCCCGCTCGCTTGTTGGTGGTTCCCGCCAGGGCCGGGCGCTTGTTCGTGGCTCCCGCCGTCTCCATCGCCCACCCCGGCCCCGTTCCCGGCGTCCCTGTTCAGGTAGACGATCACGCTCTCGCCCACGACGATCGCCCCGCCCAGGGGCGCCGGGACCGGGATGATCAGCGACGATCCGCCCTCCACGTCGCCCTGCGACCACGGCCCGTCCCGAAGCGTCTTCTCCTTGACGTCGATCTCGTACGTCTTGACGTGCCTCGCCTCCTTCGTGTCCTCGTACAGGACGCATATCGTCGGCACCGCGCACCCGTGCATGAACTTCACGTCCACGACGTTGAGCTCCTCCAGCCTCACGTCGAACGCTTCGCGCAGCTGACCGGCGCGATCCATGGGCACGACTTTGAAGAGCCCGTCGTACGCCTGCGAACCGATGAGTCGGCACTCGGGGTCCACCTCGCCGATCAGCCCGTGCTCGCAAGGGCGCCCGATGGCGTTGCTCAGGTCCCCCATCGCGCGCGTGGTGATGGCGCCGCTCGTCTGATCGTACGCGAGCACGCAGAACATGAGGCGCTCCGTGGCGACGTAGAGGAGCTGGCGCTTCTCACCCGCGGGCCTGTAGAGTTTCATGATTGCGATCCTGCCGTACACCGGGACGTCGTGCATGGGCTGCAGGCCGTCGGGGGTGAGCATGTGGATCTCGATCCTCGTGCACTTACTGCGGGTCGGTGGGGTCGCGGAGGGCGGGGAAGCGGCGGGTGAGAAGGGGTCGGAAGCGCGCTTTTTGTTTTCGCGCGGGTCGGGTTGTTAAAGATTGCGCGGGGCCCGGGGGACGGGGACGGGGGTTCGGGGGCGAGGGGTTGGTGCTCACGCGACGATGAGGTTGAGCTCGTTGTCGTGGGTGAAGTTACCCACGAGACTGTGCGTCACGCTCGTGGGCTTTTGCGCCTGTGAAGGGCGGGCGGGGATCCGGGGAGGGTCAGATCGAGAGGTCGGCACAGCGGCGGTAGGGTTCATCGACGACGAAGATTTGTTTTCGCGGGTGTCGGGTCCGGGCTGCCGCGCGCGCGGGGCGACGCTCGAGGGAATTTTCGACGGCGATGAGACGTACCGTCACGACGTAGTTGTACGCCATCGCTGCTCCGATCCCCCTTCCGGGTCTCGCCTGGATCTGGCGCGCGCTGCTCTCCTCTGGTCACGACGCCCCGGCGGGCGGGGGTGCCTCGAGCGGGCGGAGCTGCGGAGAGTTGGATTCAACTCTTACCAAGCCAGTCTCGGCCCAAAAATGGAACGGTGGACGATTTCCCCGGCCACCGCGCGGTCACAGATAGCGCGCGCGAGGAGCCCGCGACGCAGTAGACGCGAAGGTACCGACGGCGGCGGAGTCCCGGAGTGAACCCTAGCGCGGTGCGAGTCACGAGATGCCTCCCCGCAAGGTCCGTGACGCCCCGAACCCCCCCTTCCGGCCCCACCGTCGCACGCTAAATGCGGGTTTCCGTTTGGGCGACCGAGAAACCACCATCCCATCCGAGATTGACCCGCGAACTGACGACGCCCGCTTCTTCCGATCCATCCGCGCAGGCTCCCGAGAAGGATGGCGCCAAGCCCAAGGCCAAGAAGGACAAGGGCGTGAAGAAACCCAGCGCGCCCGCCGCGGATTTCGACGCCTTCGAGGAGGCCAAGACCGTGATCATCGTGCCCGCCAATCAGCTCGAGCTCACGCAGAAGGAGATGGACGAGGAGATCACCAAGCAGCTCACCGCGAACAACCCGAACGCCCCGGCCAACATCGCGCGGTACAACACCAAGGAGCGCGAGTACAAGTTCGAGCCCATGATCGATCAGCTCGTGATGCACTTCGCCTCGGACGGCTACCTCCTCCATCGAGAATCGGACGCCGCGAAGCAGCAGCTGCAGCTCGAGGCGATGGAAGCCGAGGCCATCGAGGAGTACGAGCGCGCGGTGGCCGGTCTGCCCAAGAAGGCGAAGGCGGGGGAGGAGGGCGAAGGCGGGGAAGGCGGGGACGACGCGGACGCCGATAATAACGACGACGACGACGCGCCGAGGGAGCCCGTGGACGACTCCAAGGCGCTTCGCAATCAGTTTAACTTTTCCGAACGCGCCGCGCAGACGGTGAACAACCCGACGCGGGAGCGGCAGTCCGCGACGGAGCCCCCGCCCTCGCAGCAGTTCACCGCGAGCGCCACGCAGTGGGAGATGTACGACGCGTACATGGAGGATCAGCTGCGCGTGGCGATCCAGAGGGACATGATCAAGAAGCAGAAGCAGAGGGAGAAGGAGGCGGAGGAGGCAGAGGAGGCGGGCGAGCCGCCGCCGAAGAAGAAGGAGGAGCCCAAGCCCCCGCCCAAGGAGAAAAAGCCGGAGATGATGGCGGGCGTGCCGATGACGCGCGCGGTCAAGGTCATGGAGCGCATGGTCAACCAGAACTCGTACGACGACATCGCTCAGGATTTCAAGTACTGGGAGGACCAGAGCGACCGCTTTCGGGAGGGCGAGGGCACGCTGCTGCCGCTGTGGAAGTTCTACAACGAACGCGCGAAGCGACGGCACGTCACCGCGATCGCGTGGAATCCGACGTACCACGACCTGTTCGCGGTGGGGTACGGATCCTTCGATTTCGTGAAGCAGATGAGCGGGCTGATCTGCTGCTATTCGCTGAAGAACCCCAGCCACCCCGAGTATACGTTCACCACGGATTCGGGCGTCATGTGCCTCGACTTCCACCCGCATCATCCCAGCCTGCTGGCGGTGGGACTGTACGACGGCAGCGTCATGGTGTACGACGTGCGGAACAAGGTGAACCGCCCCATTCGGCAGTGTACCGTCAAGACGGGCAAGCACACGGATCCGGTGTGGCAGGTGAAGTGGCAGGACCAGGACCTCAGCGAGCGCTCGCTCAACTTTTGCTCCGTGTCGTCCGACGGGCGGGTCACCACCTGGACCATGTCCAAGTCCGAGCTGGTGCACGAGGATCTGATGGAGCTCA
>Ga0181573_10002038_pt1 | contig 19242 bp, 13 predicted proteins | sample 101ome_25_FD_148643 | JGI IMG/M metagenome (GOLD analysis project Ga0181573, IMG submission 148643) | Coastal salt marsh microbial communities from the Groves Creek Marsh, Skidaway Island, Georgia - 101409BT metaG (spades assembly) | ecosystem: Environmental > Aquatic > Marine > Intertidal zone... | reverse complement strand
CCACGAAATCCATCTGCTTGCGCGACGCCAGCAGGATCCCGTAGATCGCCGATACAACGACCGCGCCAAATTCAATGAACTGAAGAGCTATCAAGTTATGGTTCCTTCCGGTCCGCAGGTCTGCGCATAGCGCCCCTGACCGTCACGAAAATGACACGGGAACAAAGACAAGGGAATCGTTTCCTGGAGCGCCCTGGGACCGGCATTGAAACCGGGATGGAAAGACGCGAGCGGACCACGGCTGTGTCCCGCATCGGCGGGACGGGTGTGATTGCATCTGGGATGCGCGGAATTCATTCCGCTTCAGCCCTGAAAACCCCGCCGCGTGGGCGTGACCGTTAACCTTCGGTTTCCGAAGGTCGAAGCGGAATGAATTCCGCGCCCCGCCGACGGCATCGGAGCCCCTCAGCCTTTGCGCCTCATCCCAGTTGCAACCGCGCTCCGCCCGGTTTCAACAACGCCAGAATTCCAGTTTCTTTGCAACAAGGGGCGCTGGCGCGCACATTCGTCACCGGACTGCTTTGCACGCAAAAGAAATTGCAGCCAAAGCTCGCGGCGCGCGCCCGCAGCGATTACAACCCGCCGGTGCATTTGCTTTTCCCATTGCTGAGCAGCCTGCTCTACGTCTCGGCCGCCCTGTACATCAAACAGGCGGCCGGCGGCGGCGTGGGGCCGTGGCGGACCAGCTTCGTGTGCAATTGGATCACCGCCCTGCTCTTCCTGGCTTTGCTGCCCTTCGGCGGAACCATCCCGCCCGTCGTTCAATTCTATCAACCCGCCGTCGTGGCGCTGCTCTTCGTCGCCGGGCAACTCTTCACCTTCCTCGCGCTCGACAAAGGGGACGTTTCGGTCGCCACGCCGGTGATGGGCGTGAAGGTGGTACTCGTGGCGGCCTTCAGCCTGCTGTTCAAAGGCGAAGCCGTGCGTTGGGAACTTTGGGCCGCCGCCACGCTCAGTTGCGTCGGCATCGGCTTCCTGAACCGCAGTGGCGACGACAAGAAAGTCCATCACGACGTCATCCGCACCATCCTTCTCGCGCTGCTCGCGGCCGCCTGCTACGCGTCGTTCGATGTGCTGGTCACCAAGTGGTCGCCGGAATGGGGCATGGGGCGTTTCCTGCCCGTCATGCTGTTCATGGCGGCCGGACTCTCCCTCGCCTTTGTGCCGTTGTTTCACGCCCCCTTGAAGGACATCCCAAAGAAGGCCGTCCGTCCCCTGCTGCTCGGCTCCTTCCTGATGGGCCTGCAGGCCATCGTGCTGATCTCGGCGCTGGCGAAATTCAACGACGCCACCGCCATCAATGTCATCTACTCCACCCGCGGGCTCTGGAGCGTCATCATGGTCTGGGCCATCGGCCACTGGTTCGCCAACCAGGAACAACACCTCGGAAAGAAAGTCCTCCAAGGCCGCCTCATCGGAGCCGGCTTCCTCTGCGCCGCGGTTGTGCTGGTGTTTGTTTAGACCGGTTCAGAAGGGTTTACGGCCACAAAAAGGCACAAGAATCACAAAGGCTTTCAGTTCTCGCGCCTTTTGAGCCTCTTTGTGGCCAAAGAACCGACGCAACTCCAACCCTACTCCTCCACCCTGATCCGGATCCGGCGGTATTCCATCTGACCGCGGTCCCCTTCCAGACCGATCGGCCCTGAAGGCGGAACCTTCATCGCCGCGTTCAACACTTCGCCGTTGCACGTGCAATGCGCCACCCCGCCCTTCACCTTCACGACCATCTCGTTCCATTCCTGAGCCTTGTATTTCTTCAAGTCCTTGTAGGGACCGGCGAGCGAATAGTCGCGGCACTGCAGTTGCGGCCGGCGGATGAAGACGCCGCTGTCGGCATTGGGCGTCGCGCGGAATTCCAGCTTCAGCACAAAGTCCTCACCGAACTCCCTGGTCGTCCACATCTGTTGAATGCGGCGTCCTTCCGGCGGCGTGGTCACGATCAGGCGGCCGTTCTTGGCAACGTAACGACCGTCATTGCTCTGCGTCTTGCCATCGAAGGTCGACTGCTTCTTAAGCGTCTTCTTCGCGCGAAAACCCCAGCCCGTCAGGTCGCGGCCGTTGAACAGGCTGACGAAACCGGGCTCCGGTTTGAAGTTGTCCGGCTCGGTCTCAAGGAAATCCAGCGTCGCCAAAATGGGTTTCAAAGCCGCGGCCCACTTGGCGTAGCCGAGCTTGTTGGGATGCAGCAGGTCCGGGAACTCCGGCTTCTTGGCGTCGCCCTGCGCATTGGCAAACAAGGTCCACGTGTCCACCACGGTGATCTGCGCGTCGCCCTTGACCGACGCCTTGTAGAGCTTGTTGATCTCCTTGATCTTGTCGGCCGGCCGCTTCTTCGTCGCCGAACTGGGCATCACCTCACACAGCACGATCGGCATCTTCGCGTTGTGCTTCTTCAGGGCCGCAATGATCAGTTCCAGGTTGTCGGCGATGGTCGCCGGCTCGGCCCGCTCTTCCAGATCATTCGTCCCGATCAGGATCACCACGCCGCTTGGATTCAACGAAAGCACGTCCTCTTCCAGCCGGATCAAGACACCGCGCGTGGTGTCGCCGCTGATGCCGCGGTTGGCGACCTTCACCTCGCCGAAGGCCCCGCCGATGTTGGCGCCCCATCCCTGCGTGATGGAATCGCCGAGAAAGACCAACGCGCCCTGGTCCTGCTTCACCTGCTTTGCCCAGGCGCTGCGACGCTTCTTCCAAAGATTCTTGAACCAGTCGTAGCGCCGGATCGGGCCCGCGCCCGGAAGTCCGTCGTCGGAAGCAGGGATTTCAAATTGCGCGGCATCCTGCGCAACGACCGAACTCGGAATCGCGGGGACGAGGAATGAAACAACGAGGAGGAGCAGGATGGCTTTCTTCATGGTCAAGGCGCGCAAGATGCCCGATCCGAAGCGTACAATGCAAGCGCTTCCCAAACTCAGACAAAATGGAATGCAGGCGACAGAACACGTCAAAGACTTGCGTTCGGAGCGCGGAATTCATCCCGCTTCAACCTCCGGCAATCCGTGTCACCCAATCACGCCAAGCGCCCGAAACACACAGCGTTGAAGCGGAATAAATTCCGCGCTCCCATGAGTTCCGTCAGCCGCTCTCGTCACACGTTGAACTTGAACAGAATCACGTCGCCATCCTTGACGATGTATTCCTTGCCTTCCTGCCGATAGAGTCCCTTTTCACGCGCGACCGCGATCGAACCACATTCGATCAGATCGTCGTAGGAAACGGTCTCCGCCTTGATGAAGCCGCGTTCGAAATCGGTGTGAATCACGCCGGCGGCCTTGGGGGCGGTGTCGCCCTTGTGAATGGTCCAGGCGCGGGCCTCCTTCGGCCCAACGGTGAAATAGGTCTGCAGGCCCAGCAGGTCGAAGGTTGCCCTAATCAATCCGTCCACCCCGGATTCCACGACCCCGAGTTCACCAAAAAACTCGGCCGCTTCTTCCGGGGAGAGATCGATCAGATCCGATTCGATCTGGGCGCTGATGACGGCCGTGCCGCAGGCCATGTGGGTGTTCGCGTACTCCCGGACCTTCTGCACATGCGGGTTGTTGTCAGCATCGGCGAGATCGGATTCCTTGACGTTCGCGGCAAAAATGGTCGGCTTGCTTGTCATCAGGAAGAACGGCTTCGCCAACTCCTTCTCCTCCTTGGTCAAATCCAACGTGATGGCCGGTTTCCCCGCATCCAGATGCGGGGCGATCTTCTTCAACAGTTCTTCCTGCGCAGCGGCTTCCTTGTCCCCGCGCCGGGCTTCCTTGCCGATTCGGTGCAACTGCTTGTTGACCGATTCCAAATCCGCCAACACCAACTCCGTAAAAATGGTCTCGATGTCGCTAATGGGATCGATGCCTCCGGAGACATGATGAATATCGCTGTCCTCAAAGCACCTCACCACCTGAATGATGGCGTCGACCTCACGAACGTGACTCAGGAACTTGTTGCCCATCCCCTCGCCATCGGCCGCGCCCTTTACCAGACCCGCAATATCCACGAACTCAAAAGCAGCCGGAATGATCTGCTCGGAAGGCTCAATCTTGGCCAACTCGTCCAGCCTCGCGTCGGGCACGGTGACCACGCCGACATTGGGATCGATCGTGCAAAAGGGATAGTTCGCCGACTCCGCCTTGCGGGTGCGGGTGACGGCGTTAAACAGGGTGGACTTGCCCACATTGGGCAGACCGACGATGCCAGCTCTCAACATAAGGCCGGAGAACAAGCCGGAATAAGGCGCATTGCGCAAGCGGAAAGAGCGAAATCAGTAATCAGTCGGTCAGTAATCAGTGATCAGAAGAACCGCATCCAGTATTCGGTGAGTCAGTTTTCAGAAGACGACATCCTGTGATTCAAGAGCCAGTTTGCCATCTACCATTGCGCGCCAGCACAGCCACTGACCTGCCGCGTCGTAACCGCGAAGCGAAGGCACGCCGACTGACCACTGACCACTGACCACTGACCACTGACCACTGACTACAGCTTCACCTCAACCGCCCCGGCAGCCTTCTTCGCCTTTTCACGCGCTTCTTCAATCGTCGCGCCGCGCGCGACCGCCACGCCCATGCGGCGCTTGCCGGCGACTTCCGGTTTCCCGAAGAAACGAACCTGCGTGTCCGGTTGCGCAAAGGCCTCCGTCAGGTTGCCAAAGGAAACCTGCTTGCTTTCGCCCTCCACCAGGATCACCGCCGAGGCGCTGGGGCCGTGCTGGTGGATGTTCGGGATCGGCAGCCCGAGAATCGCCCGCGCATGCAATGCAAACTGCGGCAGATCCTGGGAGATCATCGTCACCATGCCAGTGTCGTGCGGTCGCGGCGAGACCTCGGAGAAGTAAACCATGTCTCCCTTGATGAACAACTCCACGCCGAAGATCCCGCGCCCGCCCAGCGCGTCGGTGATCTTCTTCGCGCAATCCTGCGCCGCCTCGCGCGCGGCGTCGGACATCGGTTGCGGTTGCCAGGACTCACGGTAATCGCCGTCGATCTGCACATGGCCGATCGGCTCGCAGAAACTTGTCCCGCCCTCGTGGCGCACGGTGAGTTGCGTGATCTCGTAATCGAATTCCACAAAGCCCTCGACGATGACCTTGCCCGCCCCGGCGCGTCCGCCCTCCTGCGCGTATTTCCACGCGGGCGCAATATCATCCTCCGACTTGATCGTGCTCTGACCCTTGCCGGAGGAGGACATGATCGGTTTCACCACGCAGGGGATGCCGATCTCGGCGACCGCGGCATTGTACTCCTCCTCCGTCTGCGCAAACTTGTAGGGCGAGGTTTTCAAGCCCAGTTCCTCTGCGGCCAGGCGGCGAATGCCTTCGCGGTTCATCGTAAGTTGGGTCGCGCGCGCGGTCGGAATGATCGTCGCCAAACCTTCCTTCTCAATTTCAGCCAGGGTGTCCGTCGCGATCGCCTCCACTTCCGGCACCACGAGGTGCGGCTTCTCCTGCTCGATCACGGCGCGCAGCTTCTCGCCATCCAACATCGAAACGACGTGCGAACGATCCGCCACCTGCATCGCCGGCGCGTTCTCGTAGCGGTCGACCGCAATGACCTCCGCTCCGAGTCGCTGCAGTTCAATGACGACCTCTTTGCCCAGTTCGCCCGAGCCGCAGAGCATCACGCGGGTTGCCGTTTCCGAGAAGGGAGTGCCGATGGATGGAGTCATGCGGATGGAGTAACGACCGGCCGCGGCGAAGTCAATCGAGAGTCATTCACAAACAACTCACAGGGAGGGCAATCCGGATGTAGCGTCGTCTCTGTGAGACGAATGCAGATGCCTTTCGCGAAAGCAATGGTCTGCTCTCACAGAGAGCACGCTACAACACAGGCTGTTTCACTGGTCTTTGGCTCTTCCTCCGCCGCGCAATTGAGCCTGCATTTGTCGCCCCCATTCCCCACAATGTCCCCATGAAAGTCATCACCGACGAACGTTGCGTGAATTATTCCTCGCCCGGCCATCCGGAACGCCCCGGCCGCATCAGCGCCACCCTGGCCAAGCTTCGCGAGCAGACCGAACTGACGATCGAATGGGCCAAACCTGTCGAAGCCGACGACGAGACGATCCTCCGGGCGCACTCGAAGGACCACCTCAAGAACGTCCAGACCGCAGACTTCTTCGATGGCGACACGCCCGCCTATCCCGAGATCGACGCCCACGCCCGACGCTGCGTCGGCGGCGCCCTGGAGGCCTTGAAGGCTGCCCGCAACGGCGAGACCGCCTTCAGCCTGCTGCGGCCGCCCGGACACCATTCCACCCGCGACCGGGCCATGGGCTTCTGCTACCTGAACTCCGTCGCCATCGCCACCCTGGAGGCCCTGAACACCGGCGCGAAGAAGGCCGCGGTATTCGACTTTGATGTCCACCATGGCAACGGCACGGAGGCCATCCTCAAGGACGAGCCGCACACCGCCTTCTTCTCCATCCACCAACACCCCTGGTATCCCGGAACGGGATCCAAGAATGTCGGCGACAATTGCTTCAACTACCCGGTCCCCGCCCGCTTGCCCAAGGACGAATACCGCGCCGTCATGACCAAAGCCTTGGACAAGTTGAAAGACTTCAAGCCCGACATCGTCGCCGTCTCCGCAGGCTTCGACTGCTACGCCCGGGACCCGCTCGGACAGATGACATTCGAATCGGAGGACTTCCAATGGCTGGGCAAACAGATCAAGGAACTCGGCATCCCCGCCTACAGCATCCTCGAAGGCGGCTACAGCGACGATCTGCCCGAGTTGATCCTCGCCTATTTGAAAGGTGTGAGCGGGAAGTGACCCCGTATGCGAAGCTGTTTCCCGAACGCGATCCGCCCAAGCTCCAAGTTCCAAATCCCAAGCTCCAAAGAAGCTCCAAATCTCAAATCCCGAACAGACTTCCACGCTCCAATGAAACAATCACACTCATCCTACCCGTCGCTGTATTCACAACCCACGCGCCCATTTGGAACTTGGAACTTGGAGCTTATTTGGAACTTGGAGCTTATTTGGGATTTGGAGCTTGGGATTTGGAGCTTTCCGCGCTTCCCCGGATTCGCGGTCATCCTCGCATTGATCGCCTTCGCAGCTCCCTCCACATCCCATTCTCGGCTTGCCTCGGACCGGCCCAACATCATCGTCGTCTACACCGACGACCATGGCTGGCCGGACATGGGCGCTGCCGGCGTCTATCCAGACTTGAAGACCCCGCACATTGACGCCTTGGCCGCATCGGGCGTCCGCGCCACCAGCGGTTATTCGACCGCGCCGCAATGCGTGCCCTCCCGCGCCGGACTGTTGACCGGCAGATCACAGAATCGCTTCGGGGTCGAGTCCAACGGCATGTCCCTTGCCGGTTTCAACGCCGAACTCACCATCGCCGAACGCCTGAAGCGCGCGGGCTACGCCACCGGCCAGATCGGCAAGTGGCACCTCGGCCCCGGCCCGGAGATCACAACCCACGGCTTCGACGACGTCTTCTACAAGAACTCCAACCGCCCCGGCTGGGCCAACTATAACCTGGAAGGAAAAACCGTCGAAGGCGGCCCCGAGAAGACCGGGCTCTACCACCTCGATGCCTGCAGCCAAGCCACCGTGGCGTTCATCCGACGCCATGCGGACTCCCCCTTCTTCCTCTACCTCGCCTATCGGGCGCCGCACGTGCCGCTCGACGCCCCGCCCAAATACCTTTCGCGTTTCCCCGGCAAGATGCCCGAACGGCGCCGCCAGGCCCTCGCCATGATCTCGGCCATGGACGACGGCGTCGGCTCCATCGTCCGTGAACTCAGGCGGCGCGGCCTCGACAAGAACACGCTCATCTTCTTCATCGCCGACAACGGCGCGCCCCTGAAGATCCACAAACTCGACGCCCCAGGCGGCAGCCCGGGTTGGGACGGTTCCCTGAACGAGCCCATGAACGGCGAGAAGGGCATGCTCTCCGAAGGCGGCATGCGTGTGCCCTTCGTCGTGTCCTGGCCCGGAACGATTCCCGGCAAGCAGGTCTATCATCATCCGCTTATCACCCTCGACGTCGCCGCCACGGCGGTCGAGATCGCCGGCCTGCCCAGGGACGACAAACTCGATGGCATCAACCTCATCCCCTTCCTCTCCGACGCGAATAAACCCGCCCCCCAGCGCGCGCTCAAGTGGCGTTGGATCGCGCAATCCGCGATCCGCGAAGGCAAATGGAAACTCCTCCGCGGCGGCCAGCGCGAATACCTCTTCGATCTTGAAGCCGACAAGGAGGAGAAACACAACCTCGCCTCCAAACATCCCGAGATCGCCGACCGCCTCCGCGCGCAGCTCGAGAATTGGGCCAAGGATCTCAATCCCCCGGGCCTCGCGTCCAAGGGCATGTCCGAAACCTGGGAGCAGTATTTCGACTACTACCTCGATGGAAAACCCAAGCCGCCGCTGCGGACCAAGTTCCGCCCCGGCGATTCCAAGAAGAACAACGTCTCACCTGACGACGACGACCGCGTCGGCGACTGGATCGCGCGCAACTCCTCGATGGGCATCAAGGGCAGCGCCTTGCGCGTCACCCAACGCGGCAAGGGAAAAAGAACGCCGTTCATCGCCTGCTCGCGCCTGAAGGTCCAAGGGCCGGCGACCGCGACCGTCCGTCTGCGCAACGCCAAGGGCGGCAAGGTCGGTGTTTCCTGGCGGTTGGAAGGACAACGGGACTTCGGTTCAGACCAGACTGCGCAAGCCGCGGCCAAAGCCTCCGCCGAATGGCAGGACGTTGAAATCCCAATCGGCGCCAAGAACCGCATCATCCACCTCCGCCTGCACCTCCCCGCAGGCGAAACGGACATCAAGTCCATCAAGATCACAGACGCCAAAGGCCAGATCGCCAAGGAGTGGAAGTTCGGCGGGCATTGACGCAGTCGCGCCGCGCGCCAGCGCCTTGGACTGCGGCGGCTTGACGCCGCCTTTCCTCCAGCATGGCATCACAACCGGAAAATTGCGGAGGCGAACAACCTGGCCGTTTCCGGGCATCCCGCCAAGTCCTGACGCAACCTATCCGGAAGCGCAACAAGGCGCGTCAAGCCGCCGCACTCCAAGGCGCTTCGCGCGGCGCCCTCATCCGGATACAGGAGCAATGGATAGGCTCACACCCCTTTCCCTGAACACCGAACACACAAAGGAATCGAGAACCACAGAGAAAGCCCATTCCTCTCCGTGGACCTCTGTGTTCTCCGTGTGCTCTGTGTTCAAGAGACCTTCATCCCCCAATCCAAGTCCCGTATGGGACTAGAAACGCCAGAGCCGCCCACACCCTCAAAGAATCTCATCCAACTCCGTCTGCCAATCGGCCAGGGCGTTCATCAGCGCCACCACATCCCCGCCACGCGCGAGCAGTTGCCCGCCCTGGCTTCTCCGCTGCTTCATCGCGTCCGCCGAACCGGCCGGGCAACCCCAGGCCTTGCCGTGCTTCTTCGCCGCTTCAGCCACACGTTCGATGCATTCCTCCAAATCCGGCAGACCTTCCGTCTGTTGCAGCCGAAAGCCCAGATCCCCCGTCCCGACAAACATTCCATCCACGCCTTCGATCGACGCGATTTCGTCCACGTTGGCCACGGCCTCGGGTGTTTCAATCTGCACAACGAGAAAGGTCTCGGCATTCGTCCGGGCGGCGTAATCGTCGTCGTAGAGCATGAAGTCGTTGTCCATGCCGGCGCCATCGAGGCCGCGGTCGCCGATGGGCGGGAACTTGGTGGCGTCGACCAAGGCCTTTGCCTTCTCCGGCGTGGAGACATGCGGGATCATCAAACCGCTGGCGCCGTCCTCCAGGTAGCGATACAGGCGCGCCTTTTCCAGCGTCGGCGGGCGCAACATGCAATCGATGTCGAACTTGTGGAAAAAGGCCAGCAGGGCCTGAACTTCGCGGTCGTCCATCGCCCGATGTTCCAGGTCCAGCCAGATGCAGTCGAAGCCATGCTGCGCGGCATGCTTGATGTAGGACGGAATGAAATGCCCCATCGAACAGATGCGCACGGCTTCACCATTGCGGATTCGGGCGAGTGTCTTGCTTTTTCTCATTTTGTTTGGTTGAGAGATTCAGTGAGTTGAGCCGTCGTCGCCTTGAGGCTATGACGCGCCAAGGAGTTGAGTGATTCGTCGCGCTGCTGCGCGAGACGGACCTTAACCCCAAAGGGGTGAGACAACAAAGCCCAGGGTGAAACCCTGGGTAAAGGCCCGTTGACAGTGTCAGCCCTGAAAGGGCGGGACAATCACTCAATCACGTCATGGTTTGTCCCGCCCTTTCAGGGCTGACTTGTGTTCGTGTTCTTAACCCAGGGCTTCACCCTGGGCTTTGTTGTCCCGGCCCTTCAGGCCTGAACGACGACGATTATTCGAACAGGAACGGCGTCCACCTACTCATAATACCACTCCACCGGCAGCGACCTGACTTTCGCCGACCAGTTTCGTTTGCTGCGGTCGCCGACCCAATAGGTCATCACGGCGCGGTCCTGCGCGAAGGTGACACTCGTGTAGGAGTAGGTGAGCTTGGGATCCGTCTCGAGGTTGCGGACATTCTTCCAAGTCTTGCCTTCGTCCGAGGAAACCGCCGCGGTCAGGGGCGTGCGTTTGCCGCCGTGGCCGGCGCCCGGTTCGTGGTTGTTGTTCCAGATCAACAGCAGATCGCCGGTCGAGGGAATGCGACGCAGCGTCGCGGGGGCTTCCGGGGCCGTGACGCCGAGATCGCCCGGCTCGCCCCAGGTCTCGCCGCCATCCTTGGAATAACTCGTCGAAATCGTGCCCAACTGATTGCGCATGATCATCAGCACGCGGCCGTCGTTGAGTTCCACGACCTCGGGCTCCATGGCTCCGCGCTTGGGCAGATCCACCGCGCCCTTGCCCGCCCGCCAGGTCAGGCCGTCGTCATCCGAGATGAAACAGCGACTTGTGAAATGATTCACCTTGCCCACATCGGAGGTCGAGGCCGCCGGCGCCAACAACCGGCCGCTGGACAGTCGCGTCACCCGGTCGTTGTTCACGACGTGATAGCCGGGCGTCGGGGTGACCAATATCCGCTCTCCGAAGGTCTTCGCCTCATCGGTCGAGAAGCGCACAAACATGTCGAGGTCGCTGTGACTGTTCTTCTGCAGGTAGAACATCGCGATGCGATGGGGCTGCTTCCTGGTCGGCAACCGCCGCAGGGTCACGCTCATCACATTCAACCCGCCGGTGTTCTTCTGCAGTTCGCGCTTCTTTCCCCAGGTCCGACCGCCGTCCTTCGATTCGCGCGCCACAATGTGCGCCTTGGAGAAGTCACTGCCCGTCCCAAAGAACTCCGTAACCGCGAACAGCAACGTCCCGTCGTTCAACTCAATCACCGAGCCCTCGGTGTAGCGCGGATTGTCCTTTGTCGCCGGATAAACCATCGCCGACACATCCTCGTTCCGCTCCGCCGGCGGTTCGGCAGCCAGGACCAACAACGACTGCGCCGCGCGCAAACGCGCATCGAGATAGGGATCGTCCAGCAGCCGGATCAACTGCTTCTTCGTCTGCACTGCCCGGGCGTCACCGGCGAAGGTCGCCCCGTAGGTGCGCACGGCGGCGTCAAAGGAAACCAGGTGATTCTCCAGCGCGCGCATCCCTGTCTCGTCTCCAAGCGCCGCCAGGGAATTCAAGATGAACACGCGCTGAATGACGGTGGCGGCATCCGCGTGTCTGGAATTCAGCCCATCCAAGTCCCGCTTGTCGCCGATCCGCCCCAACACCCAGGCCGCAATCCGCGCCAACTCCGGTTCGGCTGTCTTCAACTGCTCGCGCAGGAAGGCCATCGCCTCGGGATTGCCCGCGCGGCCGAGGGCCGCCGCGGCCATCATTTGCAGGCGGATATTCTCCTTGTACGCAAAGGCCCGCCGCAGCGCGACGCCATCGCCGACCTCCCCCACCTTGTAAAGACTCTCCGCCGCGTGGACATGCCCATGCGGATCGTCGCCGGCCAGGATGTCCAGCATCACCCGCTTGTATCGCCGTTTCCCCGCTCGCACCAATTCCCGCGCGATGCCGCAGCGCCGCTGATCGTCCTTCTCCGAAGACAGCTTCGGCTCGAGGAAGGCAATCACCTCGGCTCCCCGTCCTCCCACCGTCAATCCCTCCGCCGCATGAATTGACGGCCAGAATTCCTCCGACTTCAGCCCCTCGCGCAGGACTTTCAGACACGTGGCGCGAACCTCGTCCGACAATTTGATTTGATCGGCGCGATCCGCCGCCGGCGCAGCAAGAGCCAAGGCCGAGAACGCAAACGACGCCAACGCCCAAACGGCGGTTGCGCGGCCTAAAGAAGAAAACAAGTTTATCCGTGTCATCCGTGTCATCCGCGTCATCCGCGGTTGAAACAATCACTGATTGCGCGGCGCCAACAACTTGCAGGCCAAGGTCCCGACGCCAATCCCCACCAACAACGCTGCCGGCGAAATCCATTGAAAACTGACGGGATCCAGCCCCGCTTCATTCGTCCCGAAGATCGGCCCGGAAAACGCAATCAACGACGCCACCGTCACGCTGCAAAGCACGCCGATCCAAACGCCTTGCGGATTTGCGAAAGGCACAAACAACGCAAAGAAGAACAGCAGGAAGATCGGCACGGTCAGCAGGTTCACCGTCTTGTTCGTCACGGCCGTGATGTTCCCCGGCACGTGCTCCATCAGCGCGCTGCACAGCACCACCACCACACCAATGACCACCGCCAGGATTCGCGCAAAGAGCACGTGTTTCCTCTCCGTTTCGGGTTTCCTGCCGAACCGGTCCAGCACATCCGTCATGACGACGGCAGTGATCGAGTTCACCCCCGAGTCAATGCTCGACATGGCCGCCGCGAACAAACCCGCAACCACCAACCCGGACACCACCGGCGGCAGATGAAAGGCGATGAAGTGCGGGAAGATCTTGTCGGCGTTCTCCTTCAGGGTCATCCCCTCGGGCAGCAACTGCGGATTCGCCTGGAAATACCCAAGTAACGCAAACCCGACAAAACCCAGCGTGATTCCCACGACCGCCCCGACAATCAACTGCATCCCGATGGCCTTGCGCGCCGTCGCCGCATCCTTGGTCGCCATGAAACGCTGGATCGAAACCTGGTCGCCGCCCGACGTGCAGGTGTACCAAATCAACACGGAAAGAATGGAACCCACAACCGTGACGCGCGTGGACGGATCCAGACTGAAGATGGGTTGTTTGTCCCAGATATCCGTCTGCCATTCGGTCGGAAACCAGCCAAAGCCGCTCATCTTGTAGGTGACCGTTCCAATCACCAGACAAGCCCCTCCGTAGAGCAGGATCGTCTGCATCAGATCGGTGATGACAACAGCCTTCAAACCGCCAAGCGAGGTGTAGGTGATGGCAAAGGCCCCGGTGATCATCACGATCAGCGGAATGAACTTCTCATCCACGCCGATCATGATCGCAATCGCCTTGGCGGTGAGGTAGACGAGCAGCGACATCCAGAACAGGCGCAGGATCAGGAACATCCCCGCGCCCAGCAACCGCGCGCTGACGCCGAGCTTGTCCTCCAGCAGTTCGTAGGCGCTGGTCACCTTCTGCTTCATGTAGACCGGCAACAACACGTAGCCCACCAGGAGGAAGATGATCGGGTAGGCCAGCATGTTGGTCATGTAAACCGGCCCCTTGCCCAGCGTCTCCCCGGGGAAGGACATGTAGGAAATCGTGCTCAGCAGTGTGGCGAACAGCGACACGCCTATCAGCAGCGGATTCATCGCGCCGGAACCGATGAAATACTCGCTCGTGTCCTTCTGCTTCCGACCAAACCACCACCCCAGGAAGATCGTGGAACCCGCGTAGACCGCGACAATGATCCAATCGATCGCGGTCAATCCCTTGGCGATCGGCGCGGAATCGGTCGGCGCTTCCGCGGCCAGAGCGGCGACAGGAACAAGGAAGACAATCGGCAGAAATCGCCGAAGGAAATCGAACAACCGGTTGGATCGGACAAGGGCAGCCATCGGGAGTGTCGGGATCGTGGCGACGCAAGGGCCGTGTGTCGAGCTTGAGTTTGGATAGGCAAACCGCCAAAGCCCCTGAGGGGCGATCCGAAGGTAGCCGGTCGGTGAAAGGCGCGCCGCGCCTGGAACCACCGGAAAACACAACCCAACAAAACACGCGCCCCGGCAGGGGCGCTCCGAATATACGCCCCCCATATGGACAGCGTGTCCTCTGGCGCCCTGGCTACCCTCTTTTCGTCCCTCTGGGACGTTGAAGTGGGCTCGACGGAGTCTCTCCCCACCGTGCACTGACGAACCGTCCGTTTCTCGGAGACCCCGTTGAAAACAGCGGCAGCGAATCCAGAACCGGTGGGGAGAGACTCTGTCGAGCCCTGATCACAACCCCGAAGGGGTAAAAGCGACGCGCGATTTCCCGCCTCGCCCCATTTGACAGAAATCTGTCAAATGCTACCGTTCCCTCATGCAGACCACGTTGCGGCTTGATGACGAACTCTACCGCGAGGCCAAGATGGCCGCCGCACGGGAAGGCGTGACCTTGACGCGCTTCCTGGAGGACGCCCTCCGCAACCGGGTCAGGCTGATCTCCGACGTTCCCTCACGGAAGACCAAGACCAGGCTGCCGGTCAGCCGCCGCCGGGGCGGATTGGTTCCCGGCATCAAGGATCTCAAAGAGGCGGCCGACGCCATGGATCGCGATGTACTTGGTTGACGCCAACATCCTGATCTACGCCTTCCGGCCCGACTTTCCGCAACACGCCGCCTGCCGGAAGTGGTTGGAAGACACGCTGTCCAACGAGAGCCCGATCGCCATCCACGAGATCACCGAAGTCGCCTTCCTTCGCATGGTCACCAACAAGAAGGTCCTGTCGTCGCCTGACAGGTTCAAGGACGCCGCGGCGTTCCTCGACAAACTGCGACAATCCCCTTCCGTTCAATCGCTTCCTTTCCAACCCGCCGCGCGGAAACGCTTTATCGAACTGGCAGCCTCCATTGATGCGACCGGCAACGATGTTCCCGACTGCCACCTTGCCGCCATCGCGCTCGACGCGGGGTGCATCCTCGTTTCGGCCGACTCAGGATTCGCCCGTTTCAAGGATCTGCGACTGCTCAATCCGGCAACCGTCTGATCGTCCCTCCGGGACCTTTCTGAAGTGTGGGCTCTGTGAGCCCATCGTGACTCCATTGCCTGACACAGGCGACGCTACAACCTGTCCCTCCGGAGCATTGAAAGCAACGGGCTTCAACCACGGAGTGGCGACATTCTTGTCGCCGTGGCCCTGAAGGGGCCAGGGAGGCGTGTGGGGCATTTCGACGGCGGTTTGGCATGCCGAGCGTTTCTGTGCCGGCTGCGCCGACAGGGCAAAAGAATGTCACCCCTCATTGGCTGCCCCTCCTCAAAACCCAAACACCGGGTACGCGCCTTCAAACCCCTTCATCTCATATTGGCCGACTTCCCACGCCTCGCGTTTCATGGCAAGCAGGCGCATGGCGGCCTCGCTCATGAGTCTCGGTTGCTGCAACTCACCGGCGAGCTTCTCCAAACGAAAGGCAAAGTGGACCTCGATGCCGGACAGGCAGCCCTCATAGGCCGCGCCGCCGGAATGGATGACCGGGCCGTGATGCAGGACACACCGGAACTCGGGAGCAGTCCGGTCCTGCAATCCACGGAACTCCGTCAGAAAGTCGTTCACCTGCGATGCGGAGTCCGGCGGTTCCTGCCAATAGGCGAAGAAGCCGTCGCCCAGCAGGGTGTTCATGGCGCCGCCATGGCGCTGGATCACTTCCGAGCACTCCTCAATCCAGGCTTTGGTCATCCCGCGCATTTCAGCCTCGGACATGGATTGCAGCAGCCCGGTGGAATTGGTGATGTCCGCCAACAGCATCCAGCAGTTGACCGCCCGGATCTGGTCGCGGGTCTTCTTGAAAATATGGGCCGTCGACTCATCGGAGAGCTGTTCCTCGTCGATGAATGTCAGCACGCAGGAGCCCACCGAGATCAGGTCGCCATGGGAAAGCGTGGCGGGCTGGGTGATTCGCCGGGCGTTCACGAAGGTGCCATTGCGGCTGCCGTAGTCCGCGATCCAGCACTTGTCGTCCTCCTCGCGGTGAATGACGGCATGCCGGCGGCTGACCATATCCTCCTCGACGACAAGGTCATTGTTCGGCGTCCGGCCGATGCTCAGCGTCGAGCCCAGTTCGATCGTGGCCCCGTCCGCGGTCTTGAGGCAGACTGTTCTTTCCAATTCGTTCCCCATTCGATTTCGAGATAACGGCTGCGAGGGCGATTGAAAACACCATTCTTGCCCCGCCATCGAACATTCTCGTCCTCGGGACCGAAACTGTAACCTTTTTGTCCCAATTCGACCTAAGGCCTTGCCCGACCGCTGAAAACTCCTGAATATGCATCGATCTTGGTTGCGTTTTCAGCGATCGGAGAATCATTCAGGCGCACTTCAATTGTCGGGCTTATGAAATCAAATCTCTTCCGGCCATCCGTCCCCCCGCCCTACAAACCCATCGTCTGGTTCAGCCTGGCTCTGACCTTTCTCGGCCTGACCGCCTTGGCGGCCGAGAACAAGCCGGGCGAAGCAGTGAACGCCTTTGAAGAGCACAAGAAGCTCTTCGCGGAAAACCGCTTCCCCTCGGCGGCCACCTGCCGGACCTGCCATCCGGATCATTACCGCGAATGGTCGGTCTCGCCGCACGCCTACGCGCAGATGAGCCCCGTGTTCAACTCCATGCACGCGACGATCGTCAAGCAGACCGCCGGCTCCAACGGCGACTTCTGCATCCGCTGCCACAACCAGGTGGGCATGAACATGGGCGAATCGATCTTCATGAAGAACGAGGACCGCCACCCCACCTCGCGCGAGGGCATCACCTGCATCGTCTGCCATCGACTCAAAAACGCCTACGGCAAGGTCAGCGGCCGCTACAACCTCGTCGAGGGCGACCTCCTCGATCCGGTCTATGGCCCCAAGGGAAACGAGGAACTGGCGCGAGTCCTTTCCGAGCCGGAGAAATACCGCGTCGTCACCGAGCGCGACAAGGCGGGCCGCAAGATCCACACCGAAGCGAAGAAGTTCTTCCAGCTCAGCCAATCCTCCTTCTGCGGCACCTGCCACGATGTGACCCTCATGAACGGCTTCCGCCTCGAGGAGGCCTTCAGCGAATTCAAGAACACACCCTCCGCCAAACGCGGCGAGACCTGCCACGATTGCCACATGGGCAAACAACCCGGAGTGAACGCCGGCTACGACACCGCTCCCGCGGCCTTCGTCGGCGGCGTGCCCACCAAGCCCCGCAAACGCACGAACCACATGTTCATCGGGCCGGACTACTCCATCATCCACCCCGGCATCTTCCCCCACAACAGCGACGCCGCGGAGATGGCGTCCATCTCCGAATGGCTGCAGTTCGACGTGAAGGCCGGCTGGGGCACGGACGACTTCGAGGACAACATCGACGACGACCACCCGTTCCCGGAACGCTGGGAATCCTATGACGACCGCCTCGACGCACGGGAAATTCTCGACCAACAACTCAAGCTCCTTGGAGAGGCCCAGGCCGCGCGGGAAGAAATCCTGCGCGTCGCCTTCCGCCTCGGCAAACTGAAAGTCACCCGAAACAATTCCCGCGGACTCAAGTTCAAGGTCGAAGTGCGCAACGGCACCGACGGCCATGGCGCCCCCACCGGCTTCGACGCCGAACGCCTCATCTGGCTCCACGTCACCGTCACCGACAAGAACGGCAAGGTCCTGTTCCAATCCGGCGATCTCGATCCCAATGGCGACGTCCGCGACCTGCATTCCTCCTACGTCCACAACGGCGAACTCCCGTTGGACAAATACCTGTTCAACCTCCAGTCCAAGTTCATCACCCGCAACAACCGCGGCGGCGAACGCGAGCAGGTCCTGGCGGTAAACTACTCCCCCGACCCCCTGCCCTTCATCCGGCCGGAAACCTTCTCCACCATCTTCACCGGCCAACCCGGCGCCGCCCGCAAACACAAGCAAGGCCTGCCGCCCCTGGGCAATCGCTGGGCCGATTACCGCTTGAGGCCGAAGGAACTCTCCGGCGAGGGGCCCTACCAGATACGCGTGCGGTTCAAGGCCGCCATGGTCCCCGTCAACCTGATCACCGAGATCAAGGTCGTGGGCTTCGACTACAACATGTCGCCGCGCCAGGTCGCCGACGCCATCCGCAACGGCCACATCGTCATGTGGGACAAGACCGTGACGATCGATCCCGGCGGCGGGGAGACTGAGTTCAACCTGGCCGAGGGTTTCAATTCCCCGGCTGCAGCGGAGTCCGGAAAGGAGGCGAAGTGATGAAGCCGCAACCGCCTGATCGCAGGACCGGCCTCCGCGCGGGTTTCCTCACAACTACAATCGCCTGCGCGCTGGCGCTCGTCCCCCCTCTGCCATCCTCCCAAGCCGCGCAAGACAGCCGTTTCTCCGACCAGCCCGCGCCGCTGAAAATCGAGGACTTCCCCGAACGTCCGCGCCCCCTCATCGAACTGGGCGACCGCTTCCTCGGCTCGGGCAACATCCAGAGGGGCTTCAAGCTGCCCACCGGCGCGGTCTGGCATCCGTCGTTCTGGGTCTACGGCAACTTCCGCACCGCCGTGCAGACCTTCGACAACGGAGCCACCCGCTCCACCGAATGGGCCAATGACCTGAACCTCTTCGGCAACCTGCAACTCGCGGCGACCGAACGCGTGGTTCTCGGCATCCGCCCCCTGCGCAACGACAACGGACGCTTCTCCGGCTACGACTTCGAACCCGCCGCCTCACGCGGTTGGCGCGAGGATTTCAGCGAGAACAGCTTTCAACTGCGCACGCTCTTCTTCGAAGGCGAGTTCGGCGAGGTCTTCCCCGGTCTCGACAAGGGCGACAAGCGCAGCCTCGACTACGGCATCTCGGTCGGCCGCCAACCGCTCACCTTGCAGGACGGCATGCTGGTCAGCGACGACAGCATCGACATGGTCTCAATCACCCGCAATGCGCTTCTCCCCGGCATCGGCTCGCATATGCGCGTGTCCGGCCTCTTCGCCTGGAATGAGATCGAGCGGAACAACAACCTCGAAACCGGGACCTCGCGCCTCGTCGGCCTGAACTCCTTCATCGACCTGCCCAAGAGCACCGTCACTGCCGACGCGCTCTACGCAATCACCGGCAATGGCTCCGACGGGCTCTATCTCGGCATCGGGTCAGTGCAACGCATCGGCAAGATCAACACCACCTTTCGCGTCAACCATTCCATCGCCGTGGAGAACGAATCCGCCGCGGTCTCCGATGGGACGCTGCTCT
>Ga0181573_10002036_pt1 | contig 19250 bp, 14 predicted proteins | sample 101ome_25_FD_148643 | JGI IMG/M metagenome (GOLD analysis project Ga0181573, IMG submission 148643) | Coastal salt marsh microbial communities from the Groves Creek Marsh, Skidaway Island, Georgia - 101409BT metaG (spades assembly) | ecosystem: Environmental > Aquatic > Marine > Intertidal zone... | reverse complement strand
GGACGTCCTGCCACTCATCCGGGTACTCAGCCCATGAACCGATCGTGAAGACCAGCCTGGAACCGTCGCCCGTAGGTGAAGATCACCAGAGGGCCTTTCGCCGGGCGAAGTCGCGCCGCTGTCGGGATTTCCGACTGCGCACTCCTTCTTGAAGATGGCGCAAACTATTGCCAGCGTTTTTATGACGATACTGGCGATTTGTGATTCGGTGAAAATATGTTAGGTGTTTGTTTGAGATTTCGATGCGCGTTGTTTTTAGATGAGCGCCCTTGTGTTTGTGTTTTTCGCCGTCGGGGGACAATATGTATGCGCAAGCAGTACGGTAACGGAAACGCACATCGGCGGGTGTTGGAGAAGACGAGAGACGAGTATGCATCGGCGTCTGTTGTATGTACAAACAGTTACTTTTACGCACCCCGAAAAAAGCCCCGTCGCATCGCGGCAGAGACCCGTTCGCTCGCGCGCCCGTGCCTCACTCGACGTCGCGCGTTTTGGCACATCCAACCATCTGTGCGAACGGACGACGACGGACGAGTTATAAACGAACGCGCGGACGTCACATCGCACCATGTCCGCGGCGGTCGTCGAGTCCGCGCGCGAAGGACCGCGCCCGAGCGCGCCGTCGCGCGCCGCGGCGTTGCTCTCCCTCCTGGATGAACCGAGAGCAGAGCTTCGAGCGCACGCGCTGAGCGCGCTGAGTGCGATCGTCGACGTCGAATGGAGCGCCGTGGCGTCGAGCGTGGCGACGATCGAGGCGTTGTATGAAGACGAAGAGTTCGGGGCGCGATTGGATGCGGCGATGTTGGCGAGCAAGGTGCGTACACGGGGCGCGAGGCGACGGTCAAAGCGTCGTTCGACGGTTTCGGTGGTTTGGGGGATCTGGTTGGATGGATTACGATTTCTACGACGAGACTCGTCGAACGCGACGAACGAAATCGGGTTTGTCGGCGGTGGCGGCGAGAACGAAACAGGAGATGAAACGGTGACTGACTGTGCGTGTTCTTTTGTTTATTTACCGCGACGCGGCGTAGGTTTTTTACCACCTGGGAGAGCTCGATGACGCGCTTCACTACGCGTTGTGCGCTGGAGATCTCTTCGACGTCAACGATGGGAGCGATTTCACGCAGACGTTGATCGCGAAATCGATCGATCTGTATGTGGAACAGAGACAGGCTTTGGACATGGCGACGGCGCTCGGTCCGGTGGAAAAAGATGGCGTCGATCAAAAGTTGGTGGACATCGTCGAGCGCATGTTTGAGTGGTGCCTCGGCGAGGGTCAATACTTTCAAGCCATCGGCATCGCGCTGGAAAGCAAAAGATTGGACAAACTCGAGGAGGCGATCAACAGAAGCTCATCCGTTGCGGAGTGCTTGTCGTATTCGATGAAGGTGTGCTCGAGTTTGGTTTCGGTGCGGGAGTTTAGACAGCACGTGTTGCGTCTGTTGGCAAAGATGTACTCTTCTTTGAGCGAGCCCAACTTTCTGAACATGTGCCAGTGCCTCTTCTTGCTCGAAGATGCCGAAGGAATCGCGAGTGAACTGTGTAAACTCATCGAACATGACGATGAGGAAAAGCAGTTGCTCGCCTTCCAGATTGCGTTCACGTTGTTTGAGAACGACGTGCAACCCTTTTTGAACAAGGTGCACAACATAATCGCCGAGAAGCACAATGTCGCTAGCGTATCTGAAACGAAAGCCGAGGCGACGACGGCTGTAGAGAAATTACTTAGTATTTTGAGTGGTGAGCTTCCGTTTGCGCTCTACCTAGAGTTCTTGTACTCCCACAACCATGCCGACTTGCTCTTGCTCAAGCAAGTCAAGACGGCGGTGGAGACACGCAACTCGGTATGTCACTCAGCGACAGTGTTGACGAACGCTTTGATGCATGCTGGAACAACGTGTGATCAGTTTTTGAGAGAGAATTTAGATTGGTTGAGTAGAGCGACAAACTGGGCGAGATTTAGCGCCACGGCGGGCGTTGGTGTGATTCATCGCGGAAGAACGAAAGACTCGCGTCAGTTGCTGTCGCAGCTTCTTCCCGCGCCAAGCCCGTATACGCTCGGCGGAGCTTTGTACGCTATGGGTCTCATTCACACCGGACAGCCAGGCGATGCGTTGCCTTTCCTTCTCGAACGAGCGAGAGGAAACAACAACGAGGTGATTCAACACGGTGCGTGCCTCGGTTTGGGCCTCGCTGCAGTTGGTACAAGCAACGCGCAGGTTGACGGAGAGCTGTTTCGCATCTTGCGCACCGATAGCGCGGTGGCTGGCGAGGCTGCTGGTATCGGTTTAGGTCTCTTACACGCCGGCACGTGCACGTCAAGAGCAAAGGAAATTCATCAGTACTGCGGCAAGACGAGTCACGGCAAGATTGTCCGAGGATGCTCCCTCGGTATGGCTCTCACCCTGTACGGCCGCGAGGAGGGTGGCGATGACTTGATTCAAGCCATGATTCACGACGGCGACAAGATTATGAGATACGGAGGCTGCCTCGCCATCGCTTCCGCGTACGCGGGTACGGGCAATAACAACGCACTCCGCAAGCTGTTGCACATGGCTGTCTCTGACGTTTCGGACGACGTTCGTAGATCCGCCGTCATGTCTCTCGGTTTCGTGCTGTGCTCCACCCCGGAGCAGTGTCCGCGCGTCGTCGCCTTGTTAGCTGAATCTTACAACCCGCACGTCCGTTACGGAGCCGCCATGGCTGTTGGCATCGCCTGCGCGGGCACCGGACTCGCCGATGCCATCGCACTCCTCGAACCGATGCTGAACGATCAAGTAGACTTTGTTCAGCAAGGCGCGCTCATCGGCATGGCTATGGTGTGCATTCAGCAGAACGAGAAGCAACTCGCTCCCTTCCGCAAAAAGGTGATGGGTTACATCCAAGAGACGCACGAAACGACGATGTGCAAGATGGGTGCCATCATGGCTCAAGGTATTCTCGACGCCGGTGGTCGCAACGTCACCATTGGCTTGCGCTCGAGATCTGGTCGCCCGAGGATGACCTCAGTGCTCGGCATGCTCGTCTTTACGCAGTACTGGTACTGGTACCCGCTCTCGTACTTCCTTTCCCTCGTCTTCATCCCGACAGCCTTCATTGCCGTCGATAAGACGCTCTCCATGCCACACTGCTCCGTCACGTCTCACTGCAAGCCATCCGTGTTCGCGTACGCGACGCCGGTGACGGAGGATGACAAGAAGAGCGACAGCAAGGTGGTCAAGGCGGTGCTCAGTACCACGGCCAAGGCCAAGGCAGCCAAGGCCAAGGCAGAGAAGGCCAAGGCGGAGGCGCAGGGCGCGCAAGAGATGGACGTCGACACCAAGGATGGAGAAGCGAAAGCGGACAAGATGGACGTCGAAACCACCGCCGTCAAGGAGGAGGACGAAGACGCAACCGCGGAGGACGAAAACGCCGCCGTCAAGGAAGAAACCAAGCCCGAACCAACGTCCGAAGAGCTCACGAACCCGAGCCGCGTGACGCTCGCGCAGGAAAAGCTCGTTCGTTTCGATCCTACCAGCCGTTTCCTTCCAATCGCCGTTCCTACCGGTTCAAGCAAGTTTCCCGCCCGAGGTTTGATTGTCCTACGCGACGCGGCTCCGGATGAAGAAACCGTCTACGTCGAGCCCAAGTTTAAACCAGCCGCCCCACCGGCGGCTCCCGACGCCGCCGACGGCGACGAACCCGCGCCCCCGGAGGATTTCGAGTTCGATCCCGCCGATGAAGACAGAGGATTTTGAAACAATCGTGTAAAAGCCAAAACCATTATTCGTCACTTTCATCAAAAGCTTCCAAACGCGCACCGCAACCAAAATTCAACGACTTTACTTTTGGTTCGACTCCACGTGGTAAAGAGAGACTGACTGTCGGCAGTCGTCGACGCGTTCGAACCCGGTCGAGGATTGAGCAGAGGGCGAGTGAAAGGTTTCGCGATCGTCGTCGCGCCGTCGTCGTCGTCGCGCGAACGAACGAACGGACGAGAGGAAGCACAGGATAGATTTGTTTAAGATTTTGAGCTAGTAGTGAGTGTCATGTTACCGACGACGACGACGACACCGACGACGACGGGAGGCGCGGACGGCGCGCAAACGTCCACGGCACGTAATTACGCCGAGAGATACAAGATGTACGTGTCCGCGGCGCAGAGATCGGCGGCGACGGGACATTATTTTCGAAGAGCGTTTCGCTGGAGACAGATGGACTTGGAGTACTCTCTCTGGCAAGCGGCGTCGATGTGCGTCAATCCGAAGGCGGTGTATCGACACACGACGTACAGGAAGCAGACGAAGAATCAGTGGGCGCGAGATGACCCGACGTTTGTGGTGATGTCGTGCGTGGCGGTGGCGGTGGCGGCGATGGGGTACTGCGCGTTGTACGAAACGGGAGGGGCGTCACGAGCGGCGCGAGTCGTGGTTCGGTGCGTCTTGGGAGATTACTTAGGATTAGGGTGTGGGATCGCCACGGTTTCGTGGTATTTAGCGAATGCGTACCTGCGGTCGAGACAGCTCGGAGGACATTCGCACGCGGTGGAGCAAAAAGTGGAATGGTTGTACGCGTTTGACGTGCACTGCAACGCCTTTGTGCCGACTTACGTCGTCTTATACCTCCTTCAGCTTGTCCTCAGCCCTCTGCTTTCCCAGAGCGGCTATCTCGCCAGTGTCTTCTCTTGCGCTCTCTACGCAATCGCTCTCGGGTACCACAACTACTGCGTCTTTGTCGGGTACAACGCCTTGCCGTTTTTGGAGAGTACGGAATTTTTCCTCTACCCCGCCGCAGCTTGCGCCATCGCCGCCCCCATCGCCGTGTTATTCGCCTTCAACCCGACTCGATTCGTTCTCTGGGTTTATTTCGGCGATCGCGCCATCGGTGGTTGACCCCAAGCCGACTAACGGACGGATGGATTGTAATACAAACAAACGCGCGATGAGCACACACAGCTCCCAGTAGATGCATCTAACTGTTTGCCCATGTAGTCACGTTTTCTCGCGCCAAAACGAATGCGAAAGAAGTTCAAATCTAGATTGGATTCGTCACACCGCTGCGCCTCGTTCGGTCGGCATGCCACCGAAACGCCCGTCGACGACGCCAGGTAAACCCAAGGCGAAACGCGCGTCCGGGAAGAGAAAGACTCCGGGAGATAAGGCGGCGAACGGTGCGGGCAAAAGGGGCGCGAATGAGATTTCGAAAGCTCCTCCCGCAGTGGACCCGAGCGTGGTCGCGCCGGCGCTGTTACACCTCGCCGAAGCGAGAGAAAACGCCGGGGACCCTCTGGGGGCGATCAAGTCGTTGGAAACTTTGATTGAAAACAGCAAGACGCGGGCCAAGTGTCTCCCGGCGACGGAGGCGAGGGCGAGGATCAAGTGCGCGAGTCTGTTGCTCAAGTGGACAGATAACGCGCACCGGGCAAAGGCGCACTTGGAGGCGGCGCAGGTGTTGTTGAAGCCGTTGAAACGATGCGATGAGTTGCGAGTGCAAGGATTGAGTCTATTGGGTAGGACGTACAAGATGATGGGACCGGAGTATCGGAGACAGCGGTTTAATGCGACGCAGAGAGGGTTGACGACGTCCATCGGCATGCGAGAACGGAGTCCAGAGGACGCGACGTGGACGATGTGGACGTTTCATTATTACTTGGAACACGCCGATGCGTGCGCGGGTGAAGAGGATTGGAGTGGGTGTGAGAATTATTTGAACGCTGGGCTCAAAGTGGTGCGTTCGATTCACGCAACCAAGGGATCTAAGATGGAAGTTTTGTTTGCCGTTGCGCAGTTGCAGCGCGCATTGATGCAGAGAGCGAGCGGGAGCGGCGAGGCTCGCGTGTTGGAGGCTGCCAAAACTGCAGACGAGGCGATGAGTAAGATGTTAGAAGAAAATGACCCACCAGAGGAGACGGCGCGCGTGCGATTCCACTTTGCAGTGATGCGTACCATGGCAAAGCTCATGGAGGGCGACACGCTCGCCGCGAGAAACGATCCAGCCAAGCTCAACATTCTCATGACAGAGGTGAAACAGGCAAGCGCACCGCCGTACAGTTGGCTTCCAGACCGAGCTGCTTTTGCTCTAGCCAAGTTCCTCATCGCTGAGGTCAACAGACCGATGGGAAAGCTACAAGAGGCGATGAAGGAACTGGCTGAAGTGAAGGACATGGTGGACGCCGAGCTTCACATCCTCGGCGTCTTGCCGCAAGGCGGGGACCCACCGGTGACCAAGGTTGAGGACGAAGAGAACGCCGAGATCAATCAGCGATTGTGGGTGACGTGCGAGGACGAGTTGCAGTACCGCGTGGCACAAGACGCTCGACCATACCTGTTCATTCGTGCCCTCTGTCTCGAGTCCATTGTAGCCACCACTCTGACGATGTGCAAGTACGACGTCGCGCTCGACGTCTGCATGCAGCTCAAGGAAATGGTGGACACGTACCCGCAAGCGATGAGTGTTATCGCGTCTCACGCCGATATGGTGGCTGGTCACGTCTTTTACGCCCTCGAAAAGTACGACGAGGCGAGCACTCGCTTTGCCCGCGCCGCTTCCAAAGCGAGCACCCCGGGGTGGAGAGACATTGGCACCTTGTGCTCTGCGCTCGCAGTTCTCGCCAGTGATCCCGAAGACGGCGCTAGCCGCGCGTTAGATTTAGCCAAACCCATCGTTCGCAATCACGAGACCGCTCTCAAGAGCAAGGATCCGAACGTTGCCGTTCCGAGAGTGCTCAACCAAACGTTGGCACTCTTCACCTCTGGTTTCGCCATGTTGGAACAAGGACGCCAAGACGAGGCGAAGAATCTTCTCGCCCGCGCGCTCAAAAAGGAGCACGCCCACGGCGGCAACAACCAACTCATCGCTTCTTGTCTCTGCATCATCTCTGGCTTTGAGGGCACTCCACCGCAAGAAGCCATCAACATGGCTGAGTCGGCGTTTACGCTCTCCAAGGATCAAGAAGACTTGCCCGTCATGGTTTCCTCTCTGGTTGAGATCAACAAGGTTCGAAGCGCCCTCGGCACGTTTGATCCCAAGGAGAGCGAACAATACGTCAAGTACGAAGAGAGAAAACGTAATCAATACGCCGATTACGTCGCGAAAATCAAAGAGGACGTCGTGTGCGCGGACCGCTTGGAACAACTCACCGTCGAGTGCGATTAGGAGGAGAACGAGGAACGAGGCAAAGACGACGATACCCATGAAACGAAACATTCATTTTCTAGAAAGCCGACGCACCCAAAACAACAATTGTCATCCAAACATTACCATGATTATAGCCTACACGTTTTTCACACTCTAAGCATCTCTAACTATTTGCGTTTACATCCTACATTGCTCGCTTCCTCGCTCGCTACTAAAACTCACAGGTACACCCGAAGACACTGCTTCTTTGTCGTCCTCTTTCTACACGTCGGACACGTTCCGTTGTGTTTGATTGCTGCCGCTATACACCTCGCGCAAAACACGTGTCCGCACCTCGTCGACGTCGGGTTCACGTACGCCTCGAGACACACCGCGCACCTCCCTAGATTACGACCACCACCACCACCACCGGCGGTCGCGTTCCCATCTCCTACTTTCCCTTTCCCAGCGGTCGCGTTGCCACCCTCAACAACTTCCACACCGCCGACTTTTTGTTTTCGCTGGAACACGCCCTCTCGCAGCGCCCGCTCGCGTCGCTCGCCTCGCGCGCTCAACGCCCGCCGCGCGCGTTTGGGGCTCTTCTCCCCCGTGAAAACGACGTCCACCGGAGCCGAAACCGGAGCCGAAACCGGAACCGTCGGTCTCTCGACCACGCACACGTCGTCACCGTCGCCGTCGTTTCCTCTCCCTCGCCCTCGCCGTCGTTCTGCGTTCCCGGCACTCACCGCGCCAACGTCCAGTCCTCCTTCTCTTCGCACCCCTCCCGCGTCTTCGCCGCGCGCGATCCCGCTCCGTCGTCGTCGTCCTCCTCCTCCGGTCGTTTCAGGCGACGGCGACGTGAGATCAACCACCGCGGACGCCGCCGCCGACGCGCGCATGGCGGAACCGATCCGAGAGTCGGCCGTCCGTCGGCAAACGAACGAACGAGCGATTTGACGACGGACGCGCCCCGTACTCCGTCGCCGTCGCCGTTCCGAGCGGCCGAAGGTTTTCAACCGCTTTGAAACATGGGCTTATTTTTTGCTTGAATGCGTAAACACCACCGTCGTCATCAGGAGGCCCCGAGTTTGAAATCCCGGTCAACCTCCCGTGTGTCACGCGCGGGTCAAAAATCGTGCGATTTTCAACCGCTTTGAAACATCGGCTTATTTTTTGCTTGAACACGCGAGTTTAAACCCGAAGAAGGGTTCGGGCTCGACCGCGCCGGTGCTTGCCGCAGTGGTGGACGCGCGCGCGCCCGTCGTGCGTCGCGATGCAGACGCCCCGAGCGATGCCGCGCGCGTCGACGAATCCCGTCGGCGCGCGTGGGATGCGCGCGACGAACATCCGTCGGCGGCGCGCTCCGTCCTCTGTGTCGTTCGTGCGACGCGTCGTCGTCGTCTCGCGCCCGTCGTCGCTCGCGACGAAGAAGAAGAGGCGACTCGGTGCACCGACCCGCGGGCTGTTTGAAGTGTTCCCGTCTGGCGCGCCCGACGGCGCGGGTTTGGACCCGTCGGAGTGGACGCTGTTTGCGTCCGCGGCGGTGGAGACGCTGAAAGACGTCGGGGCGTTCGCGGCGTCCGTCGTGGGCGGGACGGCGGCGGTGGAGGCGCAGAGGGAGAACAGACTGCGGGCGGAGGAGCAGACGAGACGCGAGTTTGGCTTCGTGGACGTCGTGACGGGGGACGGCGGGGACGAGGACGGCGTCGGGGGTGGGAAAGACGGCGGTGGGGGAGGATCTCGAGGGTGGGGGGACGAACCCGCGGGGTCGAGCGGGGATGGCGGCGACGACGACGGCGGATGGATGTGGGTTCGCGGAGGGTCCAACGGGTTCAAGTGGTTGGGGCTGTTTCTCGTCTGCGCGTGGTGGTGTTACTTCATCACGAATGATCCGTACATGGGGACGCTGTGGTTGGCGTGCGCCCTCGCGTGTGGATGGGGGGTGTTTCTCGTCGCCGGCGTGGTGTTTGCGGTAGGTTTCGTGGCGAATTTCATGTTGCAGCAGTACCTCGCGAATACGCTCGAGACGGATATGGAGGGCGGCAACGGTTCGGGCATCATCGACAAGATGTTGGTGAACCAACAGGAGGCGCAGATGATTAAGAGCGGACGATACGCCAAGTTGATTCCAGAGATTATCGATGAGGGTGAAAATAGAAACCCACACCTCAATCCGAGGCTTCCCGTCGACGTAGACGTCGTCGGCACGGATACCCAAATCGCACAAATCAAATTGAAACCGGGAGAAGAGGTGGCGGCGAGCCCAGGGGCGATGTGTTACATGAGCTCCAACGTCATGTCTCTCACCTCTCTCGGCGCCGGAGGCTTGCGCGGGGCCATCATGCGAGCTCTCGCCGGGGAGCCGTTTTTCATCAACACGTTTAGAAACTTAGGACAATCCGACGGTTACATCGCAGTCGGTGGTTTAGAAGCTGGCGATAAGATTGCCGTGGTCGAGCTCAAGGATGACACCAAGCACGACATTCTTTGTGCTCGTGATTCGTACATGTGCTCCAAGGGTAACATTCGCATCACCGCCGCGGCGGCGCTTCGCACTTCAGAGAATGACTTCAAGTCGTTTAGCGACATGCTCAAGTACAGAATCGGTTTCGCCGCTCGTTTGGTCTTGTCCAAGGGGAACAGCATTTTCAACGGTGAATGGCTCATTGGCCACGGAACCGTGTGCATTACCGGCAAGGGTACCGTCGTTCGACGCACTTTGAAGGCGCACGAAGAGATGGTTGTCGACGCTCGCGCCGTCATGGCCCTCGAACGCTCTGTCGGATACGATCTCGAAATCCAAAGCTCACCCCTCGCCGCCATCTTCGGTGGCGCCGGTCTCTTCTTTGTCCGACTTCACGGTCCGGGCACTTTCTGGCTTCAATCGCTTCCTGCTCAAAAGCAGCTAGATTCCGGCATGAGACTCGGGGGTAGAAAACTCAAGGTGAAGACGCAATAAATGAATAGCTCAAGTCGACGTCTCTTTGAAATGAATTGAAGTCGTAAAATTACACAATTATCACGCGGCCCGAATCGACGAGAAGACGACGACAAATACGAACGCAAACGCAAACGCTACTCAATCTTCCCTGTCTCAGCACCCGGCTATTTCTTCTTCTTCTTTTTCTTCTCCTTGGCGCTGCTCGTCTTTGGCGTTCCCGCCGCCGCGCCTCTGTCATCCTCCTCGCACACGATGAACCCATCCGCGACGTCCCCGTCCTCGTCCACTTTTTCCATTTGCTCCACCCACGACAATCCTTGCACTCCCCCGAAGGCGAGTCCGCTCAGATCGCTCACCGCGCTCTCCACCACGGGCGGGTTCCTCGCTCTCGCCCGTCCTCGTCTTCGTCCGCTCGAGTTGAATCCAGAACCGGAATCCGAACGACCCTCAAAGTCGTCGCCGTCGCCGTCGTCGTCGCCGAGAACGACGCGCTTGAGGCTTCGGGACATTTTCCGAATGAAATTCATCGTCCGTCGGTGACGCGAGAGAACCGCGCCGCGCTCTGAGGACGGGACGGGATCGTGAATCAAACAACTGGTCAACTTTTGTTGTTACAACCGAAAGGAAGCGTGGGAGACTATCACATCAGACTAAACGAGCGGAGTGGATTCATCTTTTTCACCGCACGAATTCACCTCGCGCTTCTTGGCCGAACGACGCTTCAAGAGAGCGAAGAGAGTGACGATGAAAGTTAACAATATGCCGCATCCGACAACTCGAGCGACGCGGTCGCCGTCGACGGATACGACGCCCGAAGCGCTCTGGAGAGAGAATCTGGCGTTGGCGTTGGCGTTGGCAGCATGTGGGCAGTGATGGGCGAGTTCGCTCGGAACGTTGCTGAAGTTGGCGCTCGTAAAGTCCCCGACGAGGTAGGAGTCGACGTAGCGATCCTTGAAACATCCCAGAAAGTGACAGACGCTCGCGCCGCGACTCGTCGCCTCCGCTTTTGATGCGCAAGGACTTCCGATGTGGCACGCGTTGTGCTCGCGAAGATTGGTCGCGTAATTTGGCATGACGTATCGGATGAACGCCCCTTGCTCATACTTGGCCCCGCTGTACGCGCACGTCCCGTTGCGATTTTCGTCGTCGCACGTCCAACCCGTTTTGTCCGTCGGGTCCATTCGCCAGTTCGATCTCGGGTACAATTTAGCCCACTCCTCGATGATTTCTCGCCCTTTGGGGGAATTATTCACCCCCCAAATCCCGGCGTTAAAGTGTGCGTGCAACTCCAGCTCTGGACACGTCACCGCGGAATGCGCGGCGTAAAAAAATTCCTCGCCGTCGAAGAGCTCGTCCGCCACAGCCGACACGCTCACCCGCGTCGCGCCGTCGCACCTTTGGCTCCCATCATCATCGACGCTCTCGCACACGCTCCGCCCGAGATGCAACGCCGCGTCCGAATCCAACCAAATCACTCGATCGCACGACCCAGAGCGGAGAAGATCCCGAACGAGAAACACTTTCGCCCAATACGGCGAAGCCGATACCGACGGGCGCTCCAACCGGTACGAACACGACGGCGCGTCGTTCTCGCACGTCGCTCGATTGTGCGCCATCAACCGTCCTTCCACCGCGTCGAACCCCGGTTGACCGATTCGTGTATCCGATTGCGTCACGCACGTCGTCCTCGTCGTCGTCGACGACGTCCCGAACGTCGTTGCCGTCTCGTCCCTGTCAACAGCATCGACTCTGCGTCCACGAAGCTGCATCGTGTGCGCGCGCGTCGAACGCCCTTCTCGTCACGCGTCGTCGTCGTCGTCGCGATATCGAAGGCAATGGATCCAACCCTCGTGTTTCACTCAAACCCGAGTCGTCTTCGCTCGTCCGTCCGTCGATCGGCCCCGTTCTGTCGACAGCGAGAGAACGCACAGTTTTCGTGTTGGCAACGCGGCGTGTTGCGAATCGAATCGATCGGTATTTTCATCGATCAATCTTGAAGACCGCATCGATGATTTCCCAGTTTCAAAACATTTTTAAACCTGAAGCCTTGGTTGAACCTATACACACAATCGATCGATGGAAAACAAGGTTCATCAGAGACTAGTCCATGGGTGAAATCACCGATCGAGGGTTGCGCGAAACTGGAATGAAATATTGTAACGTTCACTCGAGGTTCTCGCGCGCGGATTCCTCGGCCGACGACAGAAAGAAGCATCGCCGAGGACGATGACGGCGCTGAAACGCGCGCAGAGATGCGCGACGGTGGCGTTCAGGTGCGTCGACGCGAACGCGGGGGACGACGGGGGCGAGAAACGGAGTGACGGGAGGGTCGAAACGCGCGTGAGATCTCTGGGAAATGACTCATTCGATTCGTTTCAACCGGAACGGATGGATGGACGGATGGCGACGCGGTGTGATGCGGTGGACGTGTTGACTGACGCGACGGATGATTTTGTTTTGTTTCGCGATTTGATAGCCCGGATGCGCCGTTCATCGCGACGGGGACGATGGCAGGTGCGATCGATTTGTCGTTTAGCACGACGGCGTGTTTGGAAATCTTTTCTACGGATTTTACGTCGGACGAGTTGGAGATGCCAACGGTTGGAAAAGCAGTCCCGGCGACGGAACGGTTCCATAGATTGGTGTGGGGGACGGCTGGGAGCGCGGACTCGGAGGAGATGCGGCTCGGGGTGATTGCAGGTGGGTTGGTGGACGGTACAGTGAACGTGTACAATCCAGCCAAGATCGTGGACGGGGCGCCGAGCGGGGCAATCATCACCAAGCTGGCCAAGCATCAGGGGGCGGTCAGGGGTTTGGACTTCAACTCGTTCTCCCCGAATTTGCTCGCGAGCGGTGCGGAGGATGGAGAGCTGTGCATTTGGGATTTAGCCAACCCGACGAAACCATCGTTGTATCCGGCGCTCAAGTCAAACGCCGGCGGACCAACGGCAGGTGAGGTGTCCTACTTGGCTTGGAACCACAAGGTGCAGCACATTTTAGCCTCTTCTTCATTGAACGGTTCTACGGTGGTTTGGGATTTGAAGCGCCAGCGACCGGTGATTTCTTTCACCGATCCAAACTCGCGACGCCGTTGTTCCGCGCTCCAATGGAACCCAGAAGTTGCAACTCAGCTCATCGTGGCGAGCGATGACGATCGTTCCTGCTCCCTTCAGGTGTGGGATCTTCGTAATTCCATCTCTCCCGCGCGTGAGTTTGTCGCTCACTCCAAGGGTGTCTTAGCCATGGCGTGGAACTTGCAAGACCCGTCCTTGCTCCTCACGTGCGGCAAGGACAACCGCACATTGTGCTGGGACACCGAGGCTGGCGAAGTCATCTCCGAGCTTCCGGCGAGCGCGAACTGGAATTTTGACGTTCAGTGGAGCAAGACGGCGCCGGGTATCTTGTCCACATCGTCCTTTGACGGTAAGGTGACGTTACACAACTTGCAGCAAGCAGGTGCCACTACGCAAGGAGGCGCATCTGCCCACGGAGTCAATTCGGATTTTTCGGGACTTTCTCACCAGGAAACTAGCGGTCCGAAGGTTCCTATGAAACGCGCTCCCAAGTGGATGAAGCGTCCTTGCGGTGCGACGTTTGGATTCGGTGGTAAGCTCGTCGCCCACGGCGCAACTTTGAAGGGTGCCCACGCGTCGCCAGGTGGCGTTTCAATCATTTCCGTCAAGAGCGAGAGCAAGGAGGGCGTGGTTGTTAAGGAAGATAGTTCAGAATTTGAAAACGCTGTCAAGAGTGGTGACTCCCATGAGTTGATTAACTTCTGCAACGTCAAAAAGGCGCACGCTTCGGAGGAAGATAGGGAGGCATGGACGTTTATGAGCATTTTGTTTGCGGATGATGCTCGACGCGAAATGTTGAGACACCTAGAATTCGGTGACGCCTTGGAAGCGCGCGAGAAGTCTCTCGCGGCTCTAAGCTTGAAGAGTGATCGAAGCGGTGAGGATTTGCACGACACCGCCAGCAGTGTTCCAACTTCTCCAGAGCTGCCGCCTGTCGAGGATAACGACGCATTCTTTGACAACTTGGGCAACGAGCCCGTCCAAAAGGCTCCGTCTCCCAAGCCCTCACCGAAGAAGATCCCGCCGCCAAAGAAAGTCCCGGCGCCAAATGCTCCGGCTCCAACTGCCGCGGATTTCGAGATTCAACGCGCGTTGATTGTCGGAGATTACAAGGCGGCGGTGGCGGCGTGCGAGAAGGCTGAGCGATACGCCGACGCCCTCATCCTCGCCGCTGCAGGTGGCCCAGAATTGTGGGCCGAAACTCAAGCGGCGCACATCGCACGAGTTCCGAGACCGTATATGCAAGTTGCTGCTGCGGTAGTGGGTAAGAACTTGACGAACCTCGTCAAGGCGCGCCCAGTCTCCGCGTGGAAGGAAACGTTGGCGTTGCTCTGCACGTACGCTCCGGGAGAGGAATGGGGTCCGCTCGCCGAAGTTCTCGCTGAGAGCTTAGCGAACAGCGGCGATCACAAGGCTGCGATGTTGTGTTACATCTGCGCCGGCAACGTTGACGCTGCCATCAAGTACTGGTTGGCTTTGTTGCCTTCGAGAAACTTTTCTCCAAAGGATTTGTACTCCGTCGTTGAAAAGGCGGTGATGATGACGAGAGCCGCCGGTCAATCCGAATCGACCCAAGGTTTCACCTCGCTGATCACCAACTACGCCGAGATGTTGTCGTCGCAGGGTGAGCTCGAAAGCGCCCTCGATTACTTAGGCATGGTTCCCGGTACCCCGGGAGAGGAGGTGAACGTGTTGCGCAATAGAATTATTCGAAGCGGAATTTCGACAAAAGCTACGACGAGCGCTCCGACGCCGTCTCCAGTCCGAGCTCCGGCTCCGACGACGCCTGCGTACGGTTCTTCGTCTCCGTATCAATCCGCTTCGCCGCAGCAGCAGACTCAAGCGTCGTCGTACGGAGCGTACTCGGCACCACCGCCGCCACAATCGGCTCCAGTGCCGCAACGTCCGCCACAGCAGACGCCGATGATTCCTTCGGCGTATGCGCCGCATACTGACACGCACTCGGCGTACGGAGCGTCATCCTCCGCGCCTGCGTACGGAGGCATGCCGTCAGCGTACGGTGTGGCGCCGACCCCGGCTCCCGCGCCGGTACCGCAGCAACCCAAGGCGCCGCCGGGTCCTCCCCCGAGGCAAACGCCGTACGACAGCGCGCCGGTGGAGAGCGCATACTCAAACCAAGGCGCTTACGGCGCTGTCCCCGCGCAACCGAGCCAGACGGCGGTTCCCCCGTCCATGACGGCTGCGTATAACGTCGCCGCGCAGGTTGCTGCGGGTAACATGGGAGCTCCGCCGCCGACGCAGCCTGCATACGGAGCGTCGGCGTCTGCCATGGCGCCGCCGCCGACGCAAATGGCTCCGGTGATGCCCGCCATGATGGTGCCGTCTCCCATGCAAATGCAACCAGGCGCGGCACCGGGAATCCAGACGAGCCAACCGCAACAGCGAGCTCCGCCCCCGCCGCCGGCGAGCGTGGTCCCGACGGCGTCGTTTGACCCGACGCCGACGGCACCTCCTCCATCCATTCCAAAGCAGCCGGTGGCGCAACCGGCGTACGCAGCCGCACCACCCGCTAGCCAATCGGCGTACGCCGCCGTGCCTCCGCCAGGGACGCAATCCGCATACGGTGCCCCGCCGCCGGCTTCGGCTGGTCCGCCACCGCCGATGCAGGCTCAGCCAATGCAGCCGCAAGCGCAACAGCAAGCGCAGCAACAGCAAGCACCGCCGCCGCCGCCCGCCGCACCGGTTAAGCCTCAACCTCCCGCCAATTGCTCCATGGAGACCGTGGACACGTCAAAGGTCTCTCCGGATTGCGCCAGGATCGTCCATTCCCTCCGAGCGCTCTACGACGCTTGCGTCGCCGCCGCCGCGTCTCAACCCGCCAAGCGCAAAGAAATGGAGGACAGCTCCAAGCGTCTGGGCGTCCTCCTGTGGAAGCTCGCCAACGGCGACGTCTCTCCTTCCGTCATCGCCAAGCTCGAAACTCTCGCCCAGGCTCTCGATGTCGCCGACTTTGCTGCCGCACAGAGCGCGCAAATGGCGCTCACGACGGCGGATTGGGACGAGTGCAGCGGTTGGCTCAACGCGTGCAAGCGTCTCACGAAATTCCGAGCGACTCTGCCGTGACCCACGACATTGTAAAACGAATACACCCACTAAACATGGCGTTAGTGCCATTCATCACCCGTTCCCGCGCGAGACGAATTTCGTGCGTTCTCAGCGCGTGTCCCGCGCTTCCGCGAACAAAAGCGTCCACGGTAAATTTCAATACCCTCTTCCTCTGGAGAAGATCTCAAAATCGACCAAACGCTCCAGTTCCCGACGCGACGCGCTCGAACCCGTGGACGAAACCATGCCGCCGGCGGACGAAGACGTGGACGAAGAAGCGCTCCTTTACGGTGATGTCGGTGCGTGTGACGGAACGCGAACGAACGAACGACCGAACGAACGCGAATGAATCGAGTGCGAATCAATGGGAACGAGTGACTGACGATTACGAGCGCAGACGACGACGTTCCCGCGACGAAACCCGTCGCGACGACGACGACGCGAACGGTGACGCGACCGACGGTGAACGTCGCTACGGCTCCACCGCGCTCGGCATCTCCGGCGACGACGACGACGGCGGGTGAGGACCCCAGCGACGGGAGACCGACGGCGGTGTACGTGGCTTCGTTGACGTGGTGGACCACAGACGCGGAGTTGGAAACCATCCTGAGCGAGTTTGGACGGGTGAAATCCCTGACTTTTTTCGCGGATAAAGCGACGGGGAAGAGTAAAGGGTGTTGTGCGGTGGAATTCGCGACGGCGGACGCGGCGATGGGGTGTAAAGAGAAGCTTCACGGGAGGACGATTAACGGCAAGGCGTGCGTCGTGACGTACGCGGAAATCCCGAAACAACAAGCCGCCGCCGTCGTCACGAACCCGAACGCGCCGTTACCCCCGCCTCCGGACACGGCGTGGAAGGGACCGATTCCTCCGGATAAGCCCGGGTACGGGGGTGTGCCGTTCCCGCCGGGACATCCGCATTATCAACAGCAACAAGTGCGAATGATGCAACAAATGTCGAGACAAATGGGCGGTCGCGGATCCCCGAGCGGTGGTCCGCCGCCCCCGCCGGTTCCGCCCCCAGGTCTCGCCCCGGGTGCGAAACGCGCGAGGAACGATTAAACGACGACGAACGAAAAACAAGGAGAGAGCGAGAGTGGCGAGTAGAAACAGTGTAATAGAGATTTGACTTTGAAGAACTTAAGCTCTGACGAGCGCGTTCGATCCACTCGAATCCTTCACACCTCGACGCGTATCGCATCCACACCCATCGGATCGATCGCACCGAATCGTCTTCCGTCTCTGTCGTTTCCTTCGGCATCGTCATGCCCACCGATGACGCCACCGACCCGTCGTCGCGAAGACGCACAGAGGAAAGCACCGATGCGGGTGCGAACGACGGCGGTGGTACTGGACTCGTTGGATTCGCCGCGAGTTCCACCGTTGAGCGCGTCGACGCGGCGTTTAAAGCCTCCACGGTGGGTCTGATGACGAGAGAAGATTTCGTGCGTCGTCAAGAGGAGATCGAGGACGGGTTGGCGCGGGAAAAGGCGGAGAAGGAGGAGAGAGAACGAAAGGCTTTGGAGGACAAGGAGAAGCGGCGCAAACGTAAACGCGCGGCCAAGGCGTCGCACAAGTTGTCTTTCGATGACGACGAGGCGGAGGAGGGAGGCGACGGAGAAGAAAATGATGATAGAAATATAAAATCATCCACGAAGAGCGGGTTCGGGCTAGGTAAAGACCCGACGGTGGACACCGGGTTTCTACCGGATAAAGCGAGAGAAGAAGCGGAACTCGCCGAGCGGGCGCAAATCGAAGCCGAGTACCTCGAGCGTTCACGAAAAGAAAAGTCTGACCCTCTCGTCGTGACGTATTCGTTTTACGACGGCGGTCGTCGAGCCGGTGGAAAGATTTCTCTCGTCAAAGGCGACACCGTGGAGACGTTTCTGAGCAAGTGCCGAACGGAACTCCTCGCCGAGGGCGGAACGGTCAACAGAGACCTGCGTCACTGCGACGTCCCCGGCATGATGTACATCAAAGAGGATCTCATTCTCCCTCACGACATTACGTTTTACGATCTCATAGCCTCCAAGGCGCGCGGGAAATCCGGTCCTTTGTTTCGATTCGACGTCAAGGACGACGTCAGGCTCGCCGGCGACGCCCGCGTCGAGCGCGAGGACTCCCATCCGGGCAAGGTGATCCTTCGTTCGTGGTACGATAAAAACAGAGCCATGTTCCCGGCCAATCGTTGGGAACCGTACGTTCCGGGTCGAAACTACGCCGAGGACGGGTACAGGATCAAGTAGTCCTCTCCCGAGTCCAACCCAGTTCCTCCCACTCGGGTCCCGGTCGGTTTGATGCCCGCGTTCGCTCTCGAGTACGGCGCGTATCTTTCAGTTGCTACTATTAGGAATAAATACTAGCCATATACGTAAATGTAAATCATACTGTATAAATAATTGATACATGCAAGATGTAGTCTTGAAGACTTGAAGGATTTATGTTGGACTTTCACTAGACGGCCTTTCCTGGTGTTCAGTATTGAATAGGATGAGTTTTTTGAGTCATGACCGCTCGAATTGGTGTGGAAGACGAACCGACCAAATTCTGCTCTCGTTGTTTCTACCGAAGGACGATCACGCTCGGGGTGGCGACGCCAGTCGTCGTCGCCGCCGCCGTCGCCGCCGTCGTCGTCCCTGGCGCCATCATCGTCGTCGGGGCTTGGACGTAAATGACGCGCGGAGCGCCCGCGGCGCCGAGCGTGAAGGGCGCGGTGGCGCGCTCGCGGTGAACGCGACGCGCGTACGAAATCCCCGAGTAGAGGAGAATGCCGAAAAAGAGGCACCCGCCGCCAGCGGTGAGAACGCCCCACACGATTTTCGCGCGCTCTTCCGACTTTTTTGAAGCTTCGCGTTCGATGAGTTCGGAAGCCGACGTGCCGGTTTGTTCGAGCTCTTCGTACGCGTTGGGTGAAGACGAAGTGTCGGTGATAGGACTCGTCGAAGAGACTGGCGGCGGCGGGCTCGGTGGCGGCGGTGGGCTCGGTGGACTCGGCGGCGGGCTCGGTGGCGGTGGACTTGGCGGCAGTGGGCTCGGTGGCGGTGGACTTGGCGGCGGTGGGCTCGGTGGCGGTG
>Ga0181573_10002034_pt1 | contig 19260 bp, 19 predicted proteins | sample 101ome_25_FD_148643 | JGI IMG/M metagenome (GOLD analysis project Ga0181573, IMG submission 148643) | Coastal salt marsh microbial communities from the Groves Creek Marsh, Skidaway Island, Georgia - 101409BT metaG (spades assembly) | ecosystem: Environmental > Aquatic > Marine > Intertidal zone... | reverse complement strand
AGCTTGGTAATGTTTTTGATGATTTGCCAGATTCCGTGCCGATCACGTACTCGGATGGCAGCATTGGCTTCTGGCATTATACTGTCTTTCCCGATGGGTGGGAAGACTACACTGAAGCTGAAATGACGCAAGCTGCGAATACTATTCCTGAAGACGGACCGTACGCTATCTTCGAGGCTGCGCTAGACCAAGCTACAGCATCAGTCTCAGAGAAGAGAAAGAGAGAGAGCGCGGTCCTGAGCGCAGTCCCTGACTTCCCCAAGGCGAAAACGGCAGATCGCGGGCAAAAACGAGCTTCGGTGGTATATTCACGTCCTGAACAGGATGGAGAGATGGTGTACACGAATATTACGATCTCAGGTGTTGGCGACAGAGACCAGGTGTTCTACATAACACACATCGGCAACGCCACCGTGCTGCGATTCACATCGTTCGAAATGAGCCGAGACTTCGAGAAACTCGTGGAAGTATACAATTATATCTTCGACTACGGGAAGAAGCACAGCACTCTTCAGCTGGTCATTGACCTTACGGACAATGGGGGGAAGTGTCGCGCAAGCCTACTTGATGACCCAGTTGCTGTACCCTCAAGTGACGTACCCTCAGCTGTTGCTTCCTTATCAGGCTCGATTGTCTCCGGTGGTTCAGCAATCTCAGAAGTTGCAGAAGGATGTCCAGGAAGCCTTCAACTTCATTACGGGATCGGAAACGGTTGCCAGAAACGTATCGCAGATTCTCAAGTCGGATATTTCCGGTACGGTGGTGACGCTGAAAAGGATGAGGAATGTGCTCAAAGCAAAAATCTTGCTGTCTACTGATGGTCAACTAAAGGATGATCCGTGCTCCCAATACATAGACGGAATTTGGACGTTGTGCTCGAATCTCAGGACGTTGTCATCGATCATCGAGCGGGTGAGGAAGACGAAACACATCCGCTCTTCAGATGTGTTGACTATCCTCAATATGTCTCTCCAAGTGGACACGGAAATCAACCCTGTTGCGATGGTGGGGGGAACGACTCCTGGCTCGTTGTCGAACTCCGTATCCGTAGCCACAGTAATCCAGGGAGGCCTGGAAACGACCGTTGCTACCAACTGGACAACTCTTGGGGCCCCCTTATTTGTTCATGGCCAGTCGTTGGCATCAAAACTTTCCACAAACCCATTCACACAGTACACGGTTGTTGGGAATGGCCTTGGAGGTAGCTCCAGCTCTCTGTTTGCCGACAACATTCTTCAGACGTCCATGGCCAACCCCACCTGGACGAAAGCGGTTTCCGTTTGCTATGGAGGAAATGGAGATCCTAAAGACTGCCAATTGAATCAATTTCAGGGCGGTACGGTGTCCAAACAAGCAGCTGGAGCCAAGAATATCCAACTGGACGCCGCCGATCACGTGTTTACCGCGCTCTTTGCTAATACCCTGGTATCGGCGAGCGGTTCCTCACTTGATGCAGGATATGTTGGTGCTCTGAAACAGTACGTGGATAAAGTGAGCGCGTACCTCGATGCCGTTCCACAGCCGCCGATGACAGCGACAGGGACGGAGTACGCCTGGGCCCAGTTGACGATTGTCGCAGTTTTACCCAAGGCGATTGGCTGGGACACCATTCCATCGGAGTACTTCGGCAATCCAGCTGATAGGTATGTTCCGTATTGGAATCCGCCCGGGAAATATGACAGCAGGGACATGAGCGGTCTGTATTCGCTGCTGCTCGCCAACTGATCACGCCGAGTGCTTTGGCTCGGCGGAGGCTTGTGGTTTTCAATTGAAATCCGACACTTTTTTGTTGGTCGATGGATGATGAGATGCTTAGGACTTTGCAATCGTTACGGGTGATCTTTGTTACAGCCAAAACATGGGTCTCCAGGCAGGAGCAGTAATAGGGTATACTCAGACTCCCGGGTTGAGACCAAGCTGCCCCTATCGAAGGATCTCGGGACATTCAGATTTCAGGTAAATAGGTCTTCGCCTATTGTCGACTTCTACGTGTAACGGCTTCTGTCCTAGATACCCTCTAGACAACCCACCCGTCCAGGTACGACCGTAGGCCGAGACCTCTCTCTTCTCGTGAATTCGTTCGTAACTCGTTACACGTTAAGCCTCAATCGTCGTCTCCCAACCGCTGCCTCTTCTCCGGAACGGCGGCGTCTTCTTCGTCGTCTTCCGCCTGGTCGGGCACGAGGGCGTAGCGATCGGCCGGGGCGATGTTCACGGGCACGGACACGTGCGCCTCGCTCTCCAGCCGCTCGACGTCGATCCGCACCTCGGTCGGCAGGCTGACCTGGCCGCCGTCCACCTCGCCGACGCCGAGCTGCCCACCGACCCCGCGGCCGAACGTGTAGAGACGACCGTCCGTCGTCACGGTCATCGTGTGCCGCCAGCCGGAGGTGACCAGCGCGCACGCAGGAAGCGACACCGCGGTCGGCTCGTTCACGTCGCGGGTGTGCCCCAGGCCGAGCTGCCCGAAGCGGTTCCAGCCCCACGTGTACAGCGCGCCGTCCTCGTCGATCGCGCCCGAGTGCCGCCAGCCGCCCGTGAAGGTCTTCACCCGCCGCAGGAGCTTCTCGACCTTCCTCGGCGTCGTCTGGTCGCAGTCGTCGCCGTGCCCGAGCTGCCCGTACCGCCCCCACCCCCACGTGTAGAGCGCGCCGCCCTTGTCGATCGCGCCCGAGTGCCGCCAGCCGCAGGCGACTTCGACAATCTTGACCCCGTTGACCCCGTTGACCCCGTCGAGTCCCTTGACGAGGACCGGCTCGTGCCGGTCGACGGTATCGCCGTCTCCGATGTTGCCGTATCGACCCCACCCCCACGAATAGACCTTGCCGTCGCTTGTACAACACGCCGAGTGCTCTGCGCCGCACGCGACCCTCGTCACGACCTCGTCTTTCAGAGCCGCGACCTCGCGCGGCTCGTAGCAGTCGAGCAGGGCGCTGCCGTTGCCCAGTTGGCCCGTGACGCCCCGGCCGAAGGACATCAAGCTCCCGCCGTCCACCACGCACAGCGTGTGCGTGTCTCCGCACGCGACCGCCGAGACCTTGCGTCCCGACAGACTGGCGACCGGCTGCGGGACGAACACCTGGAGGTCGACGAGCAGAGCGTGGGGGCGAGTGCGCGAGTGCGCGAGTGCGCGAGTGCGCGAGTGCGCGTCGGTCGAGGTCATATAGCCTACGTCGGCCGAGCTGGCGTGCCCGAGGCGCCCAAAGTCGCCCCATCCCCAGCTGTAGGTCTCCTTGTCCGAGATCGCGATCGAATACTCCGCGCCGCAGTGGATTTCGTTGATGACCTTTCCGAAAAGAGCGTGCACCGCCTTCGGCCGATCCTGGAGCGCGCGCGAGTGGGGGCGAGTGAGCGAGCGCGCGAGGGCGGCGTTCCGACCGGGCATCACAACGGTCGCAGGCAGACGGCTCACGCAGCACCCACCGTTTGATCGGCGTCGCCGTGGCCGAGCTGGCCGTCCTCGCCGACGCCCCACGACAGCACGATCGTCTTGCCGTCGTCGGTCTGGACCAAGGCCAGAGAGTGCGAGGAGCCAGCGTTGATGGACGTGATTTTCATTTCGCTGCGTCCTATCGCGCTATTCGGGAATCGGCCAGGCAAGTGGACGCAAAGATGTACGTTCAACGTGTCTACGATGGAAGCCGCGGGTGAAATCAACCAACGTGTGCGAATTTTGAGGTGTTGTCTCTTGAGCTCCGAGATAGGAGATGGATCTGAACTGCACGTTTAACTGTAACCCGAAGATGTCGACCTCCCATCACGCGGCACGTCAGACGCAGAAGCGGTAAGTCACATAGCGGCCCGCGGTCTCGCTCGACCTCACGATACGCACGACCTGCCCGCGCGCCATCCCGTAGTACCTCGCAATCGGGTCGTTGAACTGAATGCGCGGCAGCTGCGTCTCCTTGACCTGGCGAACGGACGAAGCGCGAAGCGCAAAGCGCGAGTGAGAGCAGCGAGTGAGAGCAGAGAGTCGCTCGGGCGCACGGGCGCGGGGGCACACGTCGGTCGAGGTCGAGGTCGACACCCACCTTATACCTCTCCAGCAGCGTCTTCTTCTCCATGGGACTCAGCACGCGGTGCTTCGGAACGAGCACGTGCTGCGTGATGTTCACCAGCAGCTCCGCCTCCTTGAACACCTCGATCATGATCTTCGGCTGCATCTCCGTCAGCGACTGTCTCGCGAACGGCGTGATCTTCTCCTCGATGATGATGATGCTGCGGCTCACCTTCGAGGTCGAATCCTGCTCCTCCTTCATGTGCATCGCCACGTCCTTGATGGCCTTCACCCCGACCTTTGCTTCGGGGATGAAGAACACCTGGCAACGAGCAAAGTGCAAAGTGCAAAGCGCGAGTGAGCGTCAGAGCGCACGTCGGTCGAGCTCGAGGTCGATGACGAGTTCGAATTCCAGTTCCAGTTCCAGTTCGAGTTCAACACCCACCATGATTGTCGCGTCTCCTTCGGGATCCTCCAAGTTGGGCCTCTTCACCGTCATACCCAGGGTCTTCTTATCAATGTGCTCCCCCACCCCATATTTCCTCATGAATCCGTCCAAATCCATTGTTTCCTGGTGAACGACCCAGCGCGCAGCGCGAGTGAGAGAGTCAGGGCGAGAGTGGGGCGCGCAAGCGCACGTCGGTCCGAGGGCACGCATACCTTCTCCGCATCGGATATCACGTAGCCCCTGTCCTCGAGCATCTGCAGCACGGTCCGACGGACCCTGAAGAGCCTCGTCGACCTATCCATGCTATCGCGTGTGGGTCTGTGCGCGTCTGTGTTGGAATTCTCGGCCCTTCACTGGAATCCACTGTACTGCAAAACCAGCCGCTCCGCCTCTCCCCGCAGTCTCTCGCCAATACCGCCGAGGCAATCACTCCAATCGATCTCCAACCGCGAGCTCACACGACCCGACCCGGTGAATATCAATACGTGAACGAGGAAACTCGGCAAAACTTTTTCATAGTGCATGCCCGGCTTTTCTTTTCGCACGGACGAATTCGGGACGAATCCGGCGACAGAGATCCCACCGATCGCTGCCAAGGCGAAGGATACGTCCATATTGACCGGTCAAAATGGGTGCGACCGTCGGAAACGGAACACAGAGGGATATCGAGGCCCTCATGCCCACCGAGGAATCCCTGGTGTATGAGGCAGAGCTGCTCAAGGACCCGTACAACCTCAAGATCTGGCTCGAGTACCTCGACTCGATCGGGTCGGTCGAGTCGGTCGGGTCGAGCGACTCGAGCGACCAGGCCAATACGACGAGGCGGCGCCAGGTCGTGTACGAGCGGGCGCTCAAGGCCTTGCCGGGCTCGTACAAGCTCTGGCACAGGTATCTGCTCGAGCGCAAGCACCACCTCGAGCAGGGACGGTATGTGTTGACGATTCCCTCACTCGCTCTACCCGGCCGCACACCCGCTCACCCACTCGCCCGCTCACCCGACCCCCGTTTGCCCGCCCCATCAGGTATCCCATCGACTCGCCGCTGTACAAGGCCCTGAACAATACGTTTGAGCGGGCGCTCATCTCGATGTACAAGATGCCGCGCATCTGGCTCGAGTACCTGGAGTTTCTCGTCTCGCAGGGGTTCATCACGAGGACGAGGCGTGCGTTCGACCGGGCGCTGATGGCCCTGCCGGTGACACAGCACGACAGAGTCTGGGTGCTGTACCTGAAGTTTGTCTCGCAGGAGGGCATTCCCGTGGAAACGACGACCAGGTGCGTATCGATGATCGATGATCGGTGATCGACTCGGGCCCTTCTGGCGACCGACTCCCTCTCTCGGTCTCCCTCTAATCCCTCTCACTCCCTCTTACTCTCGTCACCGCGTTTGTTCGTTCGACTTCTCTCAGGGTCTACTCGCGGTATCTAAAGATCGAGCCGGCGCACGCGGAGGAGTACATTGCGTACCTGGGGTCGCAAGGACGGTGGCGGGCGATGGCCGAGCAGCTGATCAAGGTCGTCAACGACGTGTCGTTCCGGAGCCTGCAGGGTAAGAGCAAGCACGACCTGTGGATGGAGCTGTGCGACGTCATCACAGGCCACCCGGAGGAGATGGGTACGTACTCGAGCAGCTGCTCACCCACCCACTCGCCCACCCGCCCACCCACCCACTCTCCCACTCACTCACCCACCCATCGCTCGCTCGTTCGCCAGACGGCCTGCGCGTCGAGGACATCGTGCGTGGGGCCATCTCGAAGTACAAGGACGAGGTCGGAAGGCTGTGGACCACGCTCGCGGATTACCACATCCGTCGCGGGCTGTTCGAAAAGGCGAGGGACGTCTACATGGAGGGGCTGACCTCGATCGTCACGGTGCGGGACTTCAGTCTGATCTACGACGCCCTAACGCAGTTCGAGGAGGCCCTGATCGCGTCTGCCATCGGCGACGGCGGTGATATGGATCAGGAGGAGGACAGCAACGCCGCGGCCGACGGGGCGGCCGACTTCCTGCTGCACGACACGGGCGACGACCTGGAGCTGCGCCTGGCGCGGCTGGAGCACCTGATCGAGGGCCGGCCGGAGCTTCTGAACAGCGTCATCTTGCGTCAGAACCCGCACAACGTCAACGAGTGGCACAAGCGGGCGAAGCTCTTCCCGGACGACCCGGCCAAGCGGATCGGCGTCTACACCGAGGCGGTCAGGACCGTCGACCCGACGATGGCCGTCGGAAACCCGCACACTCTGTGGGTCTCGTTCGCCAAGGTGTACGAGAAGGTCGGGGACTTGGAGAACGCGCGGGCCGTCTTCGACAAGGCCGCGCGGTACCCGTTTGTGTACGTGGACAACGTGGCGACCATCTGGACCGAGCGGATCGAGATGGAGCTGCGGCACGAGAACTTCGTCGAGGCGCTCCAGCTGGCCCGGCGCGGCACCGTCGTGCCCCCCGTGCGGAGGTCGAGGGAGGAGGAGGCGGGGATGCCCGTCCGAGACAGGCTGTACAGGTCCAACAGGCTGTGGTCGCTCCGCCTCGACCTGGAGGAGAGCCTTGGCACGCCCGAGACCATCAGAGAGGCCTACGCCACCGCCATCAACACCAAGGTGGTCACCGCGCAGATGATCCTCAACTACGCCTCGTACCTGAAGGAGAACAGCTACTTCGAGGACTCGTTCAAGGCGTACGAGCGTGGCCTCGCGCTGTTCAAGTACCCCCACCTCAAGGACATCTGGACCGCGTACCTGAACGACTTCACGGAGCGCTACAAGGGCACCAAGGTCGAGCGCACCAGGGAGCTCTTCAGGGAGGCGTGCGAGGGCGCGCCGCCAGAGCACGCGTTGCCGTTCTACGTCCAGCACGCAGCCTACGAGGAGGAGTTCGGCCTGGCGCGCAACGCGATGAAGATCTACGAGGCCGGCGTCAAGAACGTGAAGAAGGCCGACAGGCTGCAGCTTTACGAGCTCTACATCACAAAGGCGTCCGAGTTCTTCGGCATCGCCAAGGTGCGGGAGATCTACGAGGGGGCGATCGAGTCGACCGACCTGTCGGACGCCGACACGCTCAAGCTCGTGCTCCAGTTCTCCAGTCTGGAAGTCAAGCTGTCCGAGGTCGACCGCGCGAGGGCAATCCTCGTCCACGCCTCCAGCATCGCCAACCCCGCCAAGCACGCCGCCTTCTGGCGGGAGTGGCAGCAGTTCGAAGTGCGATGTGGAAACGAGGAGACCTTCAGGGAGATGCTCCGTATCAAGAGGAGCGTGGCGGCCTCGTTCTCCGACATCCACTTCAACACGGCCATCATCGACGCGGCCTCGGTGGCGGTGAACGTCGAGGGAGACGACGCGGGATCGGACGGTATGGACGAGGACCTGCCGGCCGAGCCTGCGACCAAGGTGCCCGGGTTTGTCAGTGCTGGCGTCATCCAGCAGGGGGGCGACAACGGCAAGGGAGCGGAGGCGATCAACCCGGAGGCGATCAATCTCGACGATGACGACGACGATGTGTAAATGTCAAACCACTGTGCATTTGTTTTCGTTTTGCTCGTTTGAGCGAGCCACACATGCCTTCTCCGCACTTTCTGCAAGCTGCAGGGGTCGCGTGGAGGGCAGGAACCAGCAGGGCGAGGCCGCATTCCCGGAACCAGCATGCCCCCAACCGAACCTCGGTCGGCCGACACCGCGGCCGGCACCGCGGTGCCGCCAGTGTCACTGACATCGGCGTCCTGGACCAGGTTAACAGCGCCGACGAGGCGCTCGAGGTTCTGGAATCCTACAGCGTCTCTCAGCTGGTCGCCATGGCCGGCGCGCTGCGCGACGCGCGGAAGGAAGGGGAACTCATCTCGTTCTCGCCGAAAGTCTTCATCCCGGTGACGCGTGTATGTAGGGATTCGTGTTCTTACTGTACGTTCGTCGTGCAGCCCCAGCCTGGGCGGAACGTCTACATGACGATCGACGAGGTCCTCGACACGGCGCGTCTCGGAGCGGCCCAGGGCTGTACGGAAGCCCTGATCACACTGGGCGACAAACCCGAGGCGAAGTACGCCCAGGCGGCCGAGGAACTCCGATCCTTGGGCTACGAGTCGACGATCGACTACGTCAAAGCGTGCGCGGGGGCTATTTTGGAGGAGACGTCGCTCATCCCGCACGTCAATCCCGGCGTAATGACGGAGCAAGATCTCATCTCTCTCCGGGAGGTTTCTGCGTCGATGGGACTGATGCTGGAGTCGATCAGCCGGGCCTTGCTCGAGCCCGGCATGCCGCACTACGAGTGCCCGGACAAGGATCCGGTCCGGCGACTCGAGGTGCTCGAGCTGGCCGGACGCCACAAGATCCCGTTCACCACGGGCCTCCTCCTGGGCATCGGCGACACCCGCCGCGATCGTATCGACGGCCTCCTCAAGATCAGGGAGCTGCACGAGCGATACGGTCACATCCAAGAGATCATCATCCAGAATTTCGTTCCAAAGGCGAACACCGCCATGCGGGAAGCGGACAACGTGTCGCTGGACGAGATGCTGTTCACGGTCGCCGCGTGCCGGCTGCTGATGCCCGAGCAGAACATTCAGGTCCCTCCCAACCTGTCGGAGAGGAGCGACTGGTCGGCGCTCATCGCCGCGGGCGTGAACGACTTTGGCGGGATCTCGCCCGGGGTGACGCCGGATTTCGTGTCGCCGGAAAAACCCTGGCCGAGCCTCGTGGCCCTCTCCGAAACGGTCGCCGAGGCGAACAAGTTGCTACTCCCGCGAACGTGCGTGTATCCGTCGTATATTCGCGACTACGATACGAGCGTCGAGTGGCTGTCGTTCGAACGCCGGGCGTCGCCGCTGCGATCGGTTCTCCGGTCCGTCGACGGGGACGGGTACGTCCGGGCGTCGGCGTGGTTCGCGGGCAAGCGATCCGAGGGGCCCGAGGAGCATCCAGAGCAGTATCCAGAGCAGCGTCCGGCCGAATCCCAGCGCGTCTCGGCCGTGCCTCGCATGCGCATCGCGAGGAACGCGAGCTCTGTGCGCGTTGGGCCCTCGGGGTCGCTCGAGGGATGCAGCGGACCGGATCCGAAGATCGACAGGGACGCCCTCGTCGAGCGAGCCCTGTCGGACGGTACCTTCTCCGTCCAAGAGATCGTGAGGATGTTCCGCGCCCGGGGGCGGGATTTCGAGACGATCGTCGAGGCCGCGGACGCCGTCCGCGAGCACACGAACGGCGACGAGGTATCGTACGTCGTCAACCGCAACATCAACTACACCAACGTATGCGAGTACGGCTGCAGATTCTGCGCGTTCTCGAAGGGCTCGAAGACGGAGGACTTGCGCGGCCCGTCGTACCTGCTCGACGACGAAGAGATCGGGGCACGGGTCCGCGAGGCCGTGGAGCACGGAGCGACCGAGGTCTGCATGCAAGGCGGCATTCACCCGGCGTTCACCGGTCACGACTATCTCCGGATCTTGGCCGCTGCCAAGGCGGCCTGCCCGGAGATCCACGTCCATGCCTTCAGCCCGCTGGAAGTTTCCCACGGCGCGGCGACCCTCGGACTGTCGCAGAAGGAATTTCTGGTAATTTTGAAAGACGCCGGGTTGGGAAGCCTGCCCGGCACGGCCGCCGAGGTGCTGACCGACTCTGTCCGGCGGCGACTGTGCCCCGACAAGCTGAGTGCATCGGAGTGGGTTGACGTGATCAGGACAGCCCACGAGGTCGGGCTCCCGACGACTTCGACGATCATGTTCGGCCACGTCGACGGCTACGTCGACTGGGCGACGCATCTGCTGCTCTTGCGCGACATCCAGGCGGCGACGGGGGGCATCACGGAGTTCGTGCCGTTGCCCTTCGTTCATATGGAGGCGCCGATGTACAGGGCGGGCACGTCTCGAGCCGGCCCGACTCTGCACGAGTCGGTCCTCATGCACTCGGTCGGCAGGCTGGTGCTCTCGCCGCTCGTCAAGAACGTCCAAGCGTCCTGGGTCAAGATGGGGCCTGAGAGGGCGGCCGACCTCTTGAGGGCCGGATGCAACGACATGGGAGGGACGCTCATGAACGAATCGATCACGCGCGCCGCGGGCGCCGAGTTCGGGCAGCTCGTCACGGCCGAGGACATGCAGCGGCTCGTGCGAGCGAACGGCCGCGTCCCGTACCAGCGCAGCACGACGTACGCGAGGCGGTAACATAGTAGTATGCTAAATTGTTACGTCACATGAATGAAATATGGCGCTCGACGCACGCCAGGATCTCCGTGGGCTCGGCCATCGCGCCGACCCCGACGTCGCCACACGCGAGGGTCTTGTGGATCGGCCCGATGACTTCCCTGCAGCCCAGTTCCTCGCACGTATCCAGGTGTTTCTTCGTCACGGGGTTCTCCCACATCATGGTGTTCATCGCGGGCGCGATGAGCAAGGGGTTCCGGTAATCCCAGGCCCGAACGATGCACGTGAGCAGATTGTCGCACAGCCCGTTGGCGATCTTCGCGAGCGAGTTCGCCGACAAGGGGGCAATGACGAGCACGTCCGCCCATCGTCGCAGATCAATATGCAGCACGGCATCGCCGACCCGCTTCCACTCGTCCCACTCGTCGTCGTCCCGGAAGACGATGGCCGGGTCAAACCCGTCGATGGTACGGAGGAACTTCAGCGCCGACCCGGTCGCCACGATCCGCACATTGTATCGAGTGCGAAGGCCTTCATATATTTCCTTGGCCTTGATGGCCGCCACACTCCCCGTGACACCCAGAAGCACGTTGCGCCTGGTCGGGTCGTCTGGCGGCGTGCATGGCATGGCCACCGCGGCGACTTCTTCGGCGACTTCTTCGACGGCTACCGCGGCGGCACCTTCTACTGCTGCTGCTGCTCCCTTCGAGCCGCTCGCTCGAGGTTGATGACCTTGTTCTTCTGGCGACGCAGCTCCTTCTGCTCACGCAGGCAGCGGTCCAGCGCGTACTTGTGCTCGTTGCAAAACCCCAAGAACTTCTTCCACGGGTGCTCTCGATGGCACCGCTCCAGCTGATCGATTTGACTGACGCAGTGGGGATGCTTGGAGTGATGGAGCGGCGGGTGCATGGATATATCCACAAAGAATGGGTGACTATTCCGAACTGACCACCCAGTGGTCGGACCACCACTCTTCACTCTTCACTCTTCACTGCCATCATTCAACAGCAATTACATCGACCGGTCCGCACCGACATTCAGGATCCTTCGCACCTCGTGGGGCTTGAGCTCGACGTACCGCCCAAACGCCAGGTCCCTCGGGATCCGGTACCCGCCGACGCGGATTCTCCGCAGCACCTTGACGTCCATCCCCGCAGCCTCCACGATGTTCCTCACCTCCCTGTTCCTGCCCTCCGCCACGATGATCCGCACCCGATTCCGTTTCGAAGGGTCGCTGTCGTCCAACGCCACAGCAACCGGCACGACCTGAGAGTTCGAGTCCGGGTCGTAGTACCCGTTGCTCATCTTCTCCAACTCGGTCTTGCCCGGTCGCTTGTTCACCGTCACGCTGTACTCCTTCGTCAGCCCCGACGACGGGTGCTGCACCGCGTGCGCCCAGTCCCCGTCGTTGGTCACGAAGATCAGCCCCACGCTCTGCACGTCCAGCCTGCCCACCGTGTACAACCTGGGCGTCAGCGACGACTTTGGGTGCTTTCGCTTCCAGTCCGCGATCCACTTGTCAAACAGGTCCACGACCAGCCGGTCCCCGGACCCCCCCTTGCCGTCCTTGGCGTTGGTACAGATGTATCCCTTGGGCTTATTCATGGCGAAGTAGTATTTGTTCGTCACCGCCGTCTTGGTCATCACCTTGCCGTCGTACTGAATTTCGTCCCGAGCGATGTTCACCTGGGTGCCGGGCTCGGAGACGACGACGCCGTTGACCGCAATCCTCCCCTGCTCGATCAGCGCGTCCGACCCTCTCCGCGACGCGATACCCATCGAGGCCAGGGCTTTGTTCAGGCGCACCACGTTGGGCGAATCCGCGTTGAGCGGCTTCTTCTGTCCCGAGTGGCGCACGCGCTTGGAACTCGACGCGGACTTTCTCGCTCGCTCCGAATAGACCTTCTGTGCCCGCTTTTTCTCTTCCTCTGCCGGCGCTGACGCAAATCCCTTACTCGCCGAAGCATATACGAGCGGGCGAAGCGTGGGAGCATGCCGCTGCTCGCGAGCACGGGCAATTTCAGCAGCGCCATGCAACTTTGGTTGCATCGAGAGATTGAGGGACGAAGACGAAGGAGGGCGCGGCGCACGCACTGCCCCGGACGCCGGACGCGTCGTCGTCGAGGACGACAGCCGGACGAAAACCATGGGACCACCAGTGAAAGAATTACAAATTACAGTCGTCGTGTTGTTCGAAAGGCACACGTAGTCGGCACATCATCGAAATTCATTCAATAATCATCTCATCATCATCATCATCATCATAATTCAGCACGCACGACGACTTACAGGTTGACGCCGACCTTGGAGAGGAAGCCCTTCACGTCAGACGTGAGCTTCTCCTTCTCTCCCTCGACCAGGAAGTACCTGTAGGCGGTCCAGCCGGAGAAGATGATTCCGACCAGCTCGAACACGTTGCTGATGAGCGGCAGCCTGTCGACGGCGTTGACCAGGTTGCTCACAAAGTAGAGAGCAAGGAGCCCTCCGAATCCGACGGCGACCAGGGTCGGCTTCTCGTCAGAGTCCTCCCAGTACTTGGTCAGCTTGTCGGCAAGGTCCTCGGCGCCGGAGGTCAGGTCGGCCATGACCTCCTCGGCGGCCTCCTTGGCATCAGCCTTGACGACGACGTTCCTCGCCGCGACGACGGAGCGGGCTCCAGTCGTGGACCTGACGAACGAACGAACGACAACTTCGTGAGACGAGCGCAAGACGCCTCCTCGTGCCTCGGCGGGATCATCGAATCTTCATCACGGCGCGATCGCCCTTCCGGCGCCCCCGCCAGCCGGCATATCACACGTATGCATCACATAATACCCAAACCGGCAGACCGGACACGCCGGGTGGGCGCGCGCGGGCGTGTAGGTGAATTCTGGCAGTTTGGCTTCGTCCGAGTTTCCGAGCACGTGTAGGGGACAAAACACCCGCACGGTCGACACACGTACCTGAAGGACACAGCGGTAGCCGGGCGGACGGCGTTCAGACGGACAGCGGCGCAGATCATGGTGGAGTTCTCGAGTTTTTCGTTTGACTGCCACCTTTTCAAATTCTGGAGGGATACCTGGAGCTGCACCCTCCGCCTCCTCGCCGACTTTTCGACCCACCAAACCACCAGCACCACCACCACGGTACGACGATGACTGTAGAGACATCCTTACATCCTTACATCCTCCTTCCTACACCCTGACCCCGCCCACGACGTTCCTCACCGTCTCCTCCACCGCCTGCGGCTGCACAATCGTCGCGCTCTCGAGCTCAAACGCGTAACTCGTCGGCACATCCTGCGAACTCAGCCTCACCACCTGGTGATCAAGGTCATCAAACAGACTCTCGTTGATCACCGCGCTCAAACTCGCTCCAATACCCCCCGTCTTCATGCACTCCTCCACAATAATACACTTCCTGGTCTTCTTGACGCTCTTCGAAATCGTCTCCATATCAAACGGCTTGAGCGAGATCAAATCGATCACCTCCGGGTTATACCCCTCCTTCTCCAGCTGCGCCACCGCCTGCATCACCACGTATCGCATTCGGGAGTAGCAGAAGATGCTCACGTCCGTCCCCTCCCTGACCACCTCGGCCCTCTCCAAACACTGCACCTCGTCCTTATCCCCCACCTCGCCCTTGATATTGTAGAGAAGCACGTGCTCGAAGAAGATGATCGGGTTATCACTTCGAATCGCCGCCTTGAGCAGCGCCTTGGCGTTTCTCGGCGTCGACACCGCCACCAGCTGCACCCCCGGAATGGACTGAAAGTAACTCTCCAGGCGCTGCGAATGCTCCGCCCCAAGCTGCCTCCCGACCCCCCCGGGCCCTCGAATCACCATCGGCACAGAATACTGCCCCCCCGACGTATAATGCAGCATACCACAGTTGTTCGAAATCTGATTGAACGCCAGCAGCAAGAACCCCATGTTCATCCCCTCCACAATCGGACGAAGCCCAGTCATCGCCGCACCCACCCCCATCCCCATAAACCCATTCTCACAAATCGGCGTATCCAACAGACGCATCTCCCCGTACTTCTTATACAGGTCATAGGAAACCTTGTACGAACCCCCATAATGCCCCACATCCTAGTGTTGTCAACGAGCAAAGTTCGAAGCGAGTGAGCGAGTGAGCGAGTGAGCGAGTGAGCGGAGAACCTGCGAGCGCCCATCCAGCGACACATCATACCTCGCCCATCATCATCACTTTAGGATCACGCTCCATCTCCTCATCCAGACCCTCACGCAACGACTCCCACATCGCCATCTCAGCCCGCACAGGCGTCGGCAGGGGCGCCGTCGCCCTCCCACGAGACACGACGCGAAGGTGGCCACCGACAAGCTGATTCGTTGATGGCACACGAACTGTGGCCATCGGCGACGCCGACGACACGCGCGCTTTGCAGATTCCTACGCCACGTCGACACACAGATACAATAACACAGTACGTAGTGAGTAGTCAGTCACGCGTGCGCAGAAAGGGCAAAATCATCCGCCCGAGAGAATTTCCGACTGGGAACTGGAATTTGACGCCCCGTCACTCGCTCGCCACCATTGGCCACCGCCAACGCCCACATTGGCCCCGAGAACTCCACCGGTATGTTGCACGGGGTACGGCACCGATGCCGAGCGATCCCGAGCGAGCCACATGTGCATCGGGCGATGATTCGCAATCAGCGAGCGAGGGAATTCGAGACGACGACGACGACGACAACGTACCAAACATGGTCGATGCGTATGTTCGATCTGAGACGCTCAGTGATGTCAATGTGACTTGACTACGAGTACGAGTACGAGATAAGCGATCACGCTGATTGATCAGGTAGGTCTAGCCATGGAGGCCTGGTCTCAGCCATCGGCCATCGGCCATCAGCCATCAGCCATCAGCCATCAGGCGCTTCAGCCATCAGCCATCAGGCGCTTCAGTTCCCACACACTGCCCTACACACGCACTTTCATCTTGTTCTTGTATCATTGTATTGTATCATCAATACAATCAATATGTACACAATGCAGGTGAACTGTGGATCGATTCGGTCGAGTGGGGGGGCACGCGCGGGTGGTCTCTATTCGAGGAGGCGGAATTCGGTGGGTGGCGGGTCCCTCCGCTGTTTGGTGACGACGACGACACCATGGTCAACAACAACGTGGGCGTCGTCAACGTGGTCCTCGTCGTCCTCGTCGTCCTCGTCGTCAACGTCGTCATCGTCGTCGTCGTCGTCGTCGACGCGTTCGCTCGTGGCCTTGGCTGGGCGGGACAGAGGGAACATCGTCGGAAACAAATCCAGGCCGCCAATGTCGTCGTCGTCGTCCTCGTCTGACGATTCGGGCTTGTGGACACACGCGATCGAGCTGCTCCAGTCCGGTTCCTCCATCACCACCTCGATCACCTCGGTCAACAAGTCGGGGGTCCTCGTCAAAGTGGGCACGTTGTCTGGGTTCATCCCGTACAAGCTCATGAACCAGCAAGTCCTGTCCTCCGTCCCGAAGGATCGTTGGACGGAGGAGTTGGTGGGTCGCGAAATTACGGTCAAAGTCACGCAGGTTGTCGTGCCGGAGCGGCGTCTGATTTGCAGCGAAAAGGCGGTGATGCTGGAGCGGGCGGCGGGGGCGTTGAAGAAGGGGGATATTGTGGAGGGGGAGATTTCCTCGTTGCATAACTTTGGGGCGTTTGTGGAGATATCGTCGCCGTCGGCGCATGCCGGGACGGAGGTGATCTTGCCGTTGCGGGAGCTGAGTTGGGACTGGGTGGCAAATGTGGGGGCGGTGGTGACCAAGGGGCAGCAGGTCAAGTGCAAGGTGGTGGACCTTAGTGCGGGGCCGCAGTGCAAGGTGGTGGTGAGTCTGAAGCGGATGGAAGGGGATCCGCTGCGGGAGACGCTGGATAATGTGTTGCCGCTGGACGAGTCGAGCAGTGGTGGGTTGAGTGGGGATGAGCAGGTGCCCGTGGCGGTGCCGCAGGGGGTGGAGGATATTTTGAACGAGCTGAGCGGGGAGCAGGGGATTGAGGAGGTGACGCTGGGGAGGAGGGTTGAGGAGCGGAGGACGGTGAGCCAGGATTTGGAGCTGTGGATGAGCAAGGAGAGCCTGACGGATGGGTACAATCTGATTGCCAGGGCCGGGAGGGTGGTGCAGGAGATCCACGTGAGGACGGGGATTGACGCCGAGTCGATGAAACAGACGGTGCAACGGGTGTTGGCCAAGGTCGCTTGATTTTACATCCCATTCTCATTCGTTTAACATTTGATTGCGCTGATCATGGACGTTGGATGGCGTTGAGGTGACGACGAGGTTGGCCTCGGCGAGCTCGGCCAGGGAGAGGCTCCGGCGGAAGCCGCCCTGGCTGCTCTCGGGGCGACTGCTCAAACGCCGCGAGCTCTCGGTGTCTCCCTCGTCGATACCGATACCGATACCGGTGCCGGTGCCGATACCGGTACCGACATCTCCCGTCTCGTCGTCGGACGAGCTGGCAGACTGGGAAGAGCCAACCTTGCCGCCCTGGTTCTCGAGCTCTGGGGCGCCGACCCATTCCATCTCCTTCAGCGCCTTGTCGACGTCGACCAGGAACCGGGTCTCGGCCATCGTGCCGTCCGCCTTGGGCGCCAGCTCTATCAGGGTATGCAGGGGGATGTCGATGTACGGGACCGTTTCCAAGGGCTTGTTCATGAAGTAGGCATAGAGCGCGCGGAGCACTGCCTGGTGTGCGACGATACAGATGCACTCGCGGTCGCGCTCCACTTCAATCACGACGGGCTCGAGCCGCTGGATGACGTCCATGTAACTCTCTCCCGACGGGTAGCGGTAGCGAAGCTTGTCGTGCTTGCGCATCTCGTACTCCTCGGGCATCTGCTCCTTGACCTCGGCGTACGTCATCCCGTCGCACACGCCGGACTGGATCTCGTCCAGGGCCTTCCAGCGGACCTTGGGGTACGGGAGGTTTGAGGCCGTGGCGATGGTCCGATTCAGGGTGGACGTCCAGACAGCGACTGGGACGGGCTTGCCGCCCGTCGACGGCACCCTGCTCGCCAGAACCTCGGGCAGGATGTGCGTGTACGCCGCGCCGCGAGTCGATAAATTGCTGTTACCGCCCACCTTTCCCAGGACATTGAACTGCGACTGTCCGTGGCGCGTCAGCCATATCTTGCGGGACCGGCGCCCGAGGGCCTTGCAGATCTGCATCAGGTAGAAGACCATCTTGCCGGGAATGTACCCTGAGATGCGGTTCACGTCCATATGGCCCCGTCCGGTCACCATATCGATCAGCTTGACGTAGTGCAGCGAGCGGTCGGTGATGGTCTCGTAGACGTCCTCGTACATCTTGATTCGGGTCTTGAAGTCGGCCAGCGCGTTCTCCATATCGACGCCCATGTAGTCGGGGCTGTACTTCATCTTGAGCCGGTAGTTCTCTTCAAGCACCTTCTCGTCCTCGCAGACCGATTCGAGGAACATGTACTCGTACCTCCCGTGCAGGCGATCCTTGAGGTAGTTCCGCCTCAGGGACGTCGAGTTGGTCGCGTCCAGGATGGCCACCTGCGACTCATCGCCGAGGAGCCACGCCTCCATGTCGTCCAGGGCCGCACAGAGGGCCTCGTGCCGCGCGTACGATCCTGCTGGATTTCGCGAATCGAAGAACCCGGCGTCCTGCGCCCCATTGGCCAGACGCCGGTACTGCCCTACGTTGATGTGCTTGGTCGGGTGCCCCAACCAGTTGAAGTATCGCATCAACTTGTTGCACAGGAACGTCTTTCCCCTCGCCGGCAGCCCGACCAAGATGATGACCAGCTTTTGTCGGCGGACGGTCGAGCGCTCCGACTTCAACAGCGTCGGCGTCGCGGCCCTGCTCGATTGCGCCGCCGCCCCTGCCGGAGACGCCCCTGACGAGTCCAAGTGGTCAATCGACAGCTCCGAGTCGAGCGGCGACGCCGCGTTGAGGCTCTCATCAAACACCCCCGAACCGCACGGCACGGCGAGCCCATACCCCTCACGGTCGTCGTCCTGATCCAGACCCGTGGAGATCTGAAGGTCCTTGAAATAGACATGCGCACTGTGCGATACACCCGCGCCGCCGCCGTCGTCGGCGCCGGCGTGCCCGAGTCCGGCCGCTTCGGCTTGCTCATTGTGCTCGTTGTCGTCGTTGTCATCGTTCGCCTCGAGCGTCACACAATCGACGGCTGCCAAGCCTTTCTCCGGGGCCAGCTTCTGCAAGTCCTCCGGAACGGACTTTGAGTTCTTCTCCGAGCCCCTGCACGTGATGGGGTGGACGCGATTTTCGGTGGGTGAGCTCGAGTGCGGGACGGATCTCAACTCAAAGTCGTGGCGCGACGACCGAACGCCGACGACCCGCAAGCGTGCCGACGACAGAAGCAGCGAGGAAAGACGAACCAGTACTCCCACATAGTAATTACGGTGGGAGAACGGGAAAAGCCCTCCTTCGTTTCGAAAAAAAGTCGCGGAGCTGGACACACACGCAACTCGCGTGTGGTCGCGATGAGCTTCCAACGACGTCCGACGACACCAATTCGATACTCGAACGCGGCACCCGCATCGGGTGCCGCGTTCGGGTGTCGCGGTCGCGGGAAGAGCCCGCGACCGCGACGGGAAGAGCCCTTCGTGTCGTCCGCGGGCGTGCGTCGCAGCGGGGAACAGTGCCCGGACGCACGAGGCCCACCTCCTTCCGACTATGTCCAAGACGCCATCAAAGCAGGGCA
>Ga0181573_10002030_pt1 | contig 19268 bp, 9 predicted proteins | sample 101ome_25_FD_148643 | JGI IMG/M metagenome (GOLD analysis project Ga0181573, IMG submission 148643) | Coastal salt marsh microbial communities from the Groves Creek Marsh, Skidaway Island, Georgia - 101409BT metaG (spades assembly) | ecosystem: Environmental > Aquatic > Marine > Intertidal zone... | reverse complement strand
CCCGCGGGACAGCAAGATCCTCCCGCACCTGATGACGCCGCAGGAGATCGAGGACATGTTTCGGACCAAGCACGACGAGCCCGAGACGGGGGACGACGACAAGAAAGAACCTCGCGACAAAAAAGACGGAGAGCCCGAGACGGGGGACGACGAAACGCCCCGGGAGAAGCCGCCGCTCAAACCCGTCCGCATCCTCGAGGGCATGGCCGCCTCGGGCCTCCGCGCCATCAGGTACGCGAGGGAGCTCGACGACGTGGGGTGCGTGGTGGCGAACGACCTGGACCCGACCGCCATCGCGTCCATCGCGAGAAACGTGGAATTTAACGCGGCGCACTCGGCGGAGGCGGCTGATCGCGTGAACAAAGTGGTGCCGAGCGCCGGGGACGTGCGGATGCTGATGATGCAGCACGAGAAGATGTTCGATGCCGTGGACCTGGATCCTTACGGAACCCCATCCACGTTACTCGACGGCGCGGTGCAGACGGTGGCGGATGGCGGATTGCTCCTCGTCACCGCCACCGACATGGCGGTGCTCTGCGGGAACAACGGCGAGGTGTGCTGGACCAAGTACGGCGCTTACCCGCACCGCGCCAAGTACTGCCACGAGCAGGCGGTTCGTATCCTGCTCGGGTCCATCGACGCCGCGGCGGGCAAGTACAAGCGACACATCGTGCCGGTGATGTCCGTCTCTGTCGATTTTTACATTCGCTGCTTCGTGCGAGTGTACACCTCGGCGCAGCAGGCCAAGCTGGCTCCCACGAAGGTGTCGTACGTGTACCAGTGCGTCGGATGCGACACGTTCGAGTGTCAACCCGTGGGTAAGGCGGTCACCAAGGGCAACAGCACCAAGTTCCAGGCGGGTTCCGGCCCGGTGGTCCCGAGGGAGTGCCCCAACTGCGGGTGGCACTACAACATGGGCGGTCCGTTTTGGACCGAGCCCATCCACGACATGGAATGGGTCGACGCGATCAAGAAGCAGGTGGAGGAGAACAAGGCGATGTACCCCGGGTACGACAAGATCCACGCGCTGCTCACCACGGTCAGCGAGGAGCTCGTCGACGTTCCCCTGCACTACGACATTCACAGCATGTCGCACTGCCTTCGGGTCACGCCGCCGCCGATGGCGCTCTTTCGCTCAGCCGTCATCAACGCCGGCTATCGCGTGTCCCCGGCGCACTGCAACCCGCTCGCGGTGAAGACGGACGCGCCCGCGAAAGTGCTTTGGGACATCCTCCGGTGCTGGGTGAAGGAGCATCCGGTGAAGCCCATCCCGGAGAAGACCCCGGGCGTGGTCATCTTGTCGAAGGAGCCCGAGCTCGTCGCCAACTGGACCAGGGTGCACGGGGCTTTCACCAAGGCTCAGCGCGAGGGCGTGACGAGGTTCCCGTCGAACCCCGAGGAGAACTGGGGTCCAAAGATGCGCGCGGGTCGGCCCGTGCCGGGCGGGGGTTTGGAGAAGCAGGGGATGACGAAGAAGCAGCGAACGGAGGCGAGCAAGTGAAGACGGTGTTCGTCGTATCATAGCATCCAAGAAAATAGAGACTGGACGAGTCTCGTTATGTATATCACGGTCTAGACACGTGCGTGTGACGTCACTGTCGTTCGCGCCGGGCCTCGCTGCGTCAGTCGGGAGGGAGCGCGATGGCGTGCCCGATGCGGGTGTGGCTGCTGGTGATATCGGGCTTCGTCGCAGCGTACCTCGCGTGGACGTCGTCGCTCTTCGGCGGCGGCGCGCTGGGGTTGAGCGACGGTGAGGATGAGGCGCTGAACGACCGGGCCGCGAAGGTTAAGAGTCGGGTTGGTAAAAAGGGCGCGATGACGTGGAGGGACTGGGGCTGGTTCGTCGTCGACGGACTGACGGGAAAGTACCTGTACGGGGTGGCGGTGAACGGCGGCGGCCGGGCTGGAAGCCAGCGGGGGACTCGACGTTCGGCGCGGAGGAAGCAAGATTGAGTGAGACTGAGTCATAAGACACCCGAGCGCCCGCGCGCGCGATGCGACGGATAGAAACGTTTAGATGAATTCACTCGCGTAACATTCACAACGAACGGCAGGTAAAAGCGCGTACGATCGGTAATAAGCACGCCGCCGCGCGCGGGACGCTCCGCCCGTCCCCAATCTCCCTCCTCCGAGAAAAAACAAAAACCACTCGGCTCGGCGGATTCCCTTCACCGCTCACGAGGGCGCTCCGAGGTACTGCGCCACGCGGAGCACGTCTCCGAACACGCCACCCGCGGTCACCTCCGCACCGGCGCCCGGGCCCCGCACCACCAGCGTGGACGGTCCCACGTAGCGCTTCGTCTCGAACGAGATGATGTTGTCGCTGCCGCTGAGCTGGCCAAACGGGTGGTCCCCCGAGTACCGGCGAAGCTCGACGGAGCCCGTCTTGTTCTCGACGTCGACGACGCCGACGTAACGGAGCTTCTCGCCGGCGGCGGCAGCCTCGGCGCACTTGGCGGCCATCTCGTCGTCGTACTCCGGCAGCTTCTCCATGAACTCCTCCGCGGACGCCACGTCGCGAAGAGCCTCGGGGACGAGCGACTCCACGGGGACATCCTCGAGCTCGATGTCGATGCCGCACTCGCGGGCGAGGATGACAACCTTCCTCGCGACGTCGGTGCCGCTGAGGTCGTCCCTCGGGTCCGGCTCGGTGTACCCGAGCTCCTTGGCGGTCTTCACGATGGCGCTGAACTTGTCGTCGGCGCCGTAGGTGTTGAAGATGTAGGAGAGGGTTCCGCTGAAGATGCCCTCGATCTTGTTGATGCGGTCGCCCGAGTCGCGGAGGTTGTTCAGGGTGGAGATGATGGGAAGACCCGCGCCGACGGTGCCCTCGTAGAAGTAGTGCGTGTAAGAGTTCCTCTGGATGTTGCGCAGCTCCTTGTAGTAAGGGAGAGGGCCGGAGTTGGCCTTCTTGTTGGGGGTGACGACGTTGATACCGCGCTGCAGCCAATCCTTGTAGTGCAGCGCGACGTTCTCAGAGGCGCTGCAGTCGATGATGACGGCGTTGGGCGCCCCCGAGTCGGTGACGCAATGGACGAACGCCTCCATGTCCATCGCCTGGCCCTCGGCGTAGGAATCCTCCCAGTTGTCGAGGTCGAGCGCAATCTCGGACTCGCCGGTGAGGAGCATCTTGGACTGCCCCGCCACGCCGACGACGCGGAGGTCGACGTTGTAATCCGTCTTGAGCGCCGCCAGCTGTTCCTTCATCTGCCTGAGCAGGGTCTTGCCCACGAGGCCGGGACCGACGATGCCGACGGACATGACCGTCTTGGAGAGGTAGAACCTGCCGTGCACGGCGCGGAGAGCCTTGGCGATGTCCTTCTTGGACACGACGCAGGTGATGTTGTACTCGGAAGCTCCCTGGGCGATGGCCACGACGTTGACGTTGGCGTTGGCGAGCGCCTCGAAGAGCATGGCGGAGACGCCCGGGGTCTGGCACATGTTCTGACCGACCGCCGCGAGGATGGCACACTCGTCGACGGCCTCGACCGCCTTGATTCGGCCCGCCGCGATGGCCTTCTCGAAGCGCTTGTTGAGCGCCTTGACGGCGGCGGCGGCTTCGTGGGAGCGCACGGCGAAGCAGATGGAGTGCTCGGAGGACGCCTGCGAGATCATGACGACGTTGCATCCAGCCTCCTTCACGGTCTGAAACACCGCGTTGGCGGTGCCCGGCACGCCGACCATGCCGGTGCCCTCGACGTTGATGATGGTGACGTCCTCGATGGTCGCGAGCCCCTTGATGAAGTTGACCCGGTCGCTGTTGACGTCGATGGGGTTCATCACGCCGCCCGTCTCAACCTCGCACTGGTCGCAGATGGAGGTGCCGGGCGCCGCCTGGTTGAAGTAGTTTCTCAGCACCACGGGGATGTGGTACCGCATCGCCGGTAACGTGGTCCGCGGGTGCAGGACGTTGGCGCCAAAGTAGGACAGCTCCCACGCCTCGTTGTACGACAGCGACTCGAGGCACACCGCCTCCTTCACCTTGCGGGGATCCGCGGAGAAGACGCCGTCGACGTCGGTCCAGATCGTGATCGTCTTGGCGATGAGCATGGCGCCGAAGATCGTGGCGGAGTAGTCGGAGCCGTTGCGCTTCAGCGTCGTGGGAACCCCCTCCGGGGTTCTCGCGATGAACCCAGTGGCGATCAAGACCCGGTTAGCGCCCGCTTTCCCGTGGCCCCTCGCGTCGAACAGCTTGTCGAGGTTGGCGTTCGATCGCTCGTAGTCCACGTCCACGCCGCCGTCTTCGGCGTCGGTGACGACGAGGACGTCGCGCGCGTCGATCCACTCGGCGTCGAAGCCCTTGCAGCGGATCACCGCGGCGCACAGACGCGCGGTCCACAGCTCGCCGTGGCCCACGACGAAATCGGCAAAGGCCTGGGTGGAGGTTCCCGCGATGGACATGGCGCGGAGCATGGCCCGTAGGTCCTCGAGCTCCGCCATGAAGTTGTCCATGTACTTGGTTAGCTCGGCGTCGATGGTGAGGAGCGCCTCGGCGGTGGATCGGTGCTTGTGCTCGAGCTTGACGAGTTCCTCCTCGTACGCGGGGTTGCGCGCAGCGGCCATGTCGGTGGCGTTGATGAGGCAGTCGGTCACCTTGGGCTCGCCTTTGGTGGCGACGCCCATGGCGGAGACGACGCCGAAGGTCTTCACGCCGGACTTGGCGGACTCGATGAGGAGATCGCACACGCCGGAGATGCGCTCGAAGGAGCCGACGCAGGTTCCGCCAAACTTGTGCACCTCGTGGCCGGATCCGCGCTCGACGCCGCTCACGCCGCCGGGCGCGGAGGCGGGCTCGGCGACGGCGGCTCGCGCGGGCGCGGCGCGGAGGCGCGCGGGCTTGACAACCTTCGCGACCCTGGGGGCATCGCGGCGCGCGAAGTCGGATCGGCGCTGGGCGACGACCGCCCGAAGCTGAGCGACGGAGGAGGCCATGGTTCCGGCGATCGGAGGATCGGACGGCGTGTGGTGTGTGGGGGGCGCTCGCTTTTCACGCGGCGCGACTCCGCGGAGTTCGGGAGAGCGGCGGGACGACGCCGGCGGGTTATGCGACGTGCACGAGCCGAACTACGCGCGGGGGCGTGATCGACGTTCGCTCGCTCTTCCGCAGGGGGAAGGCGCGGGCGTCGTGGGTGTGCCCCTTACGCACGTCGCTTGACGAGGTTGCCCCTCGCACCTATCGAGAGAGGCCTATCCGCGAGAGGTCGCTTTTCCGGAGGGTGACTTTTTGACGGGTCGCGTATGGATACCAGTTAGGAAAAAAGGCGAAAAAGAGGTTTTGTCCCGTGACTCGAGAGACCGCAAACCCTGTGGCTTCAGGGTTTTGGACGGTCTCATCGTTCAGTTCCATGTTTTTCGGCCGGACTCCGAATCTCACTCCGAGAAGCACCGGCCACGCGGCGGCACACAGGACTTGCCGACGCCAGCATGTCCGCCGACCCCAACGCGCTGCTCGCGTTCAAGCAGAGCAACCTCAAGGAGCGGGTGAGCGCCCGCTCGAGCGCGAGAGTGCACCGCCTCGGCCCGATACGACGCGCGAGCGGCGCCAATTCCGCGTTTCTTTTCCCGCCGACATTCGTCTGATCGATTCTCCGATCTTCTGACGCCCCGACCCGCCGCCCCCTGAACCCACAGCTCGAGGTGTACCGACAGGAGATCGCCAACGGCGAGCGGCAGATCGCGGACCTGCGGCGCAAGCAGGCGTCCTACGAGGAGCGCCTCAACGCCGTCGCGTCCGAATGGAACACCCTGCAGGACGACATCTTGGCCATGGTCGAGCGAACCGGCGGAGCGCGCGCATCCACGACGCGCGCGTCCTCCTCGGCGTCCACCGCCGACATCAAGGACCCGTTCCTCCGCAGGCTGTTCGACCTCGCCGGCGCCGACGCGATCGCGGGGCGCAAGCGCGCCCGCGACGACGACGACGAGGATCGCACGGCTGGCGACAAAGACGGAGGAGGATCGGCGGATGAGGATTCGGAGGATGAGGACGGCGCCGCGGCGAAAGAGGGAGGCCCGGACGAAGACGCCGTCAAGGCCGTCGACGCCATCAAGGCCAAGGCTGCCGCGACCAAGGCGGCGCTCGTCGCCGTCCTCGACGCCGTCGACGAGCGATCAAACCCGCAACCTGGGGACACAGCTGGCGCGGATCTGATCCGCTCGCTGGAGGCGCGCGCCGCGGACGGGACCCGCGCGCTCGAGCGACTCCGCGAGCGAACCGCGAAGCAGCGCAAGCGCAACGAGGAGCTCGCAAAGTCCCTCGAGGATGCCCAGGCGGAGTGCGAGCTGCTGAGGCGATCGCTCGCCGCATCCCGCGCGGGCGCCGGGCACCACGAGGGCCTGCCCCCGATGGCCACCGCCGCGGGCGCGAGAGCCGCGGGCGCCGCCGCGCAGGCGGCGGCCGCCGCGGCCAACACTCCGGGCGGCGGCGGCGGCGGTGGCGGCGGCGCGCAGCCGCAGACGCCCGGCACCGCGGTGAAGACGCCGGGCGACACAGCTGGCGACGCGCGACCGGGTACGCCGGCGGCGGTTGCGGCGCCGGCGACGGACGCTCCCGACGCGCAAGCCGTCGCCCGCCTGGAGGCTGACCTCGCCGAGCTCCGCGGCAGGCTCGCGCACCAGACCAAACAGCTCGACGAGGCGTCGCGGCGGGAGGCGTCGCTGACGGGCGAGCTTCGCGCCGTTCGCGACGGACGAGGAGCGGGCGGGCGAGGATCCGGCGAGGGTCCGAACGGGACGTCGACGAACGTAGCGTCTTCGGCGTACCAGTCGCTGGAACGTCGCGCCCGGGAGGCTGAGGAGGACGCGTCGGGGTTCCGCGCCGAGTGCCAAAAGCTGCGACGCGAGGCGGACGAGGCGAGGCGAGACCTGAGGGCGTCACGCGCGGAGGCTGCGCGCGCCGGGGAACTGGCGAGACGCGCGGCGCTGGCTGAGGAGCGGATCGAGGGGGCGGAGGCTCGACGGCGCGCGATCAGCGACGAGCGCGATGAACTCGCGACGAGGCTGGCGTCCTCCGACGAGAGCGCGTCGCGGAGGAGGCTTCACGAGGAGCGCGCGGCGTTGGTGGACCGCCTGGGGGAGGAGAACAAGAGGCTCCGAGCGGAGGCGGAGTCGGCGCGGTCGCTCAAAGGGGAACTCGCGGCGGCGCGAGCGAAATTGGCCAACGCGGAGGCTGAGGCGACACACGCGAAGGAGGAGGCGTCACACGTCAAAGCGGCGCTGGAGCGCGTCGAGAAGAAGACGCCGGGCGTGAGCGAGGGATCCGCGGAGGAGCTCAAGCGGCAGTTGGCCGAGGCGGAGGCAAAGTTGAAGTTGGTTGAGGCGAAGGCCAAGGCGGCCGAGGACGAGTTGGCGGCCAAATCGGAGGAGACTGAGGCGTTCGTCGCCGAGGTGGAGGCGATCGGCGCCGCGTACGAGGAGTCGCAGACGGAGACGGCGCGGCTGATGCAGCGGCTGACGGAGAGGGACGGCACCGAGGCGAAGGCGATCCAGGACGCGGCAAACGCGAACAATCGCGCCCGTCGCTTGCAGGATGAGCTCGCGGGCGCGGAAGCCGCGGCGCGACACGAGCAAGGCGCGGCGAGAGCGGCGGCGCAGCGGTGCGTGGACGCCGAGGCGGCGCTTGGAGAGCAGAGCGCGGAGCTCCGACGGGTCAAGGAGGAGTCGGCGCGGCTCGCGGAGCGCTTGGAGGAGCACACGCGGACGATGAAGGCGCTACAGGCGGCGAGCGCCGGGCACCGCGAGGCGGCGGAGGATGCCGGCAAGCGGGCGGATGAGCTGTCGAGGCGCGGCGCGGCCGACGCCGAGAAGGTGGCCGCCGCGGAGAGGAAGGCGGCGGCGCTCGAGGAGCAGGTGGCGGGGCTGAAGCGACGCGGGGAGAAGCTCCTGAAGCGCGGCGGCGGCGCGGATGAGTACAGGGAGGAGATTGACGCGTACAAGAGCATGCTGCGGTGCTCGGTTTGCAACGACAGGCCCAAGGCGTGCATCATCACGCGGTGCTACCACATGTTCTGCCAGGAGTGCGTGCAGGTGAGGCTGGATAACCGGGACAGGAAGTGCCCGGGCTGCGCGGCGGCGTTCAGCGCGAGCGACGTCAAGTCGATCTACTTTTGATTTTTGATGAGAATGACGTCGCTCCGTCACTCGCCGTAAAACCTGAGGGCGTTTTCCCTCGTTATCCCGGCCGTCTCTTCCGCCGTCCATCCCTTGCACTCCGCCACGAACGCGAGCACGCGCCGCAGGTCCGACTCCGCGCCGTTCACGCTCACCAGGTCGCTCTCCAGCAGTATCCTATCGTCCGGGCACGCCGTCACCACCTCCCTGGTCTTGGGCGATCGCAGGTTGACCACGGCGGAGAACCCAAAGTAGAACCTGCCCCCCCACCGCTTCATCCTCGTCAGCGATTCCATGTACGCCCTCGTCCCGCCGAACGAGTGCATCAAAACCCGCGGTGGCATCGCGTCCGCCGCCCTGAACCTGTCCGCGACGTCCCCGTAGGCTTTCACGCAGTGCACCACGACGGGCCTCTCGAGCTCCGTCGCGAGTAAAAGCTGCGACTCGAAGCACGCCACCTGGTTCGGGTAATCGGGCTCGCCGCAAACCTCACCGCGTTCGTTCATGGGAACCGCGACGCGATCGAGGCCGATCTCGCCGACGACCGCGAGGGGCGAGCGCTCGAGCCGACGCCTCAGGTCGGGTAACCAGGTCGGATCCGAAGCCGGCGGGTGATGGTGCGCCCACCAAGGGTGCAGGCCGAGGCACAGCCCGAAACCCTCCCCTCGGCTCCCCCCGTTTACGTTCGCCCCTCGAGCGCACGCGGTGGCGATATCCCAGTCGTCCGGCCGCGTCGACGTGAACGCGGCGCCGCGGAGGGACGACGCGAGCGCGACGCACGCGGAGAGGTCACCGCCCAGGTGCCAGTGGCAGTGACCGTCGAACATCGCCGACGCGGGCAGGTTCAAGGCGGCGGCGGCGGCGATCGACGCGGACGTGTTCGCGGACGTGTTAGCGCGCGGCGCGGAGATTGCGGCGTCCTCGCGCCCACCCGTCTCCTCGACCCCGACGTTCTCGCCCGCGTCGTCGTCCACCCCGTCCTCCTCGAGGTTGACCGCGACCGCGGCGACGCCCGCCGCCGCCGTCGCCGCCGGATGCGTCGACTCGCGCGGTACCGACGACTCCGCGGGTGACCCGCCGCGGTCGTCGCCCCCTTCACCGCCTCCGTCTCCTCTTCCTCTGTCTCCTCCTCCTCCTCCTCCTCCTCCTCCCCCTCCGCCTCCCCCACCGCCTCCTCCTCGTCCGCCTCCGCCTCCGCCCTCGCCGCCGCCGTCGCCGCCCCCGCGACCCTTGGGCCACACCCGCGACCGCCATCCCGACGTCGCCGGTCCGCGACCCGCCTTAATGTCGCCCTCGTCGTCGTCCATGAGCGCCAGGCACACGTGCGACGCCGCCTTGAAACCCAAGGCGCCCGTCACGAACACGGCGCTGCCGCCCACGCCGTCGCATCCCATCCCGCCCCTGCCTTTGGTCCCCGGGTCGGGCTTGAAGAAGTTGGCGTTTTCTCGATGGTACACCGCCTTGACGCCAAACTTCCCCTGTTTCCCCTTTTTCTTCCCTTTCCCCCGCGCCTTCGTCTCTTTCGCGTCGACCCCCTCGCCTTTTTTTGGATCCCTACCCCCGGGGGCGCCGTAGATCTCCCGCGGCGTGCGCTCTTCGCCCCGCGGAAACGCGTAATCGCGTCGAAGCAGTCTGCGAACCCGCTGGCACAGGCGATTGAACGTCGCCTTGGACAGGTCCTCCACGACGACATCGCCGAGCGCGTCGACGCCGCCGGCGCCGCCGACGGTGATCACGGGCACGCGATGGTGGACGCAGCACGCGATGACGGCGGCCTTGTCCTTCTCGGCGTCGATGGCGTCGACGACGAAGTCAATCGCGCCGGCGTCGTCGATTAAGCGATTAAGATTACTCTCGAGCCCGAGGATGGCCTCGACGTTGGCCTCGGAGACGAAGTCCCGGACGATCCTGACGTCGCAGAGCGGGTTGATGTCCCTGACGCGCGCCGCCATCGTATCCGCCTTGGACGCGCCCACCGACGCGTCCGTCGCGAGCACCTGCCTGTTGACGTTGGTGACGCAGACGACGTCGAGGTCGACGAGCGTGAGGGCGCCGACGCCGCTCCTGGCCAACGCCTCCGCCGCCCACGAGCCCACGCCGCCCATCCCGAGGACCGCGACGTGCGAGGCGGCGAGCTTTTCGAAGCGGCGGTCGCCGTAGAGGCGACGCGTGCCCTCGAACCGGAACTCCGCGGCCGTCTCGTCGCGCGTGCGGAGCGCGCAGGACGCGTCGTCGTCGTCGTCGCCGATGGCGGAGGCTGGGGTCGCCGCCGACGCCGACGCGCGAACGTGTCGACGGGCGGCGACGGGACGACGCGCGCCCCGTCGCCCGCGGGGAGCGGCGAGGAGCCCCGCGCTTTGCCCCGCGGATGCGCGCATCGCCGCGGACATGAACTGCGCGGGTCGCGGCGCGTCTCGCTCTGGCTGTCACTTCATTTCGCTAACCAAGGACTAAGATTACCCTTTCCTCGCCGGTCGTCAACAGACGAGCGCGCGCCACCAGAGACCGGGCCTCGAGGGCGCTCCCGCGTCGATCGCCATGGCGTCCGACTTCGCCGCCATGCTGGACGAGATGATGGGACCCGAGCGCAACATCGACCTGGACAAGGTGACCGGGAAGCGACGCAGGTTCGACGATGAGGATGTCGATCGACACTTTTTGGTGGGTTGCTCGCCATACCAGCTCTTCCAGGGCAGCAAGAAGAACATCGGGTACCTGGACGAGTTCGCGAGGCACGCGGGGATGGATCCCGCGAGGAACTCGCGAATGGTGTGCGACGAGGCGTGCAAAGCGGAGTACGAGGCCCTGCCGCAGGCGGAGAAGGACCGGCTGGGGTGGGAGAGGGACACCTTCGTTCTTCTGGGCTTCCTCATCAAGCGATGCGACGACCGCGTCCGCAACGCGCGGGAGCAGCTCGAAGCGCACGCGCAACGCGTCGATGAAAAGGTCGCCGAGCGCAAGGTGGGCTGGCAGACGCGGATCGACGCGAAGATGCGCGCCAGCGAAGAGGCGGGCGAGGCCGGACTCGTGGACGAGTGCCAAAAGTTGATTGCCGAGGCAGACGCCATCTGCGCAGCCTCGGAGAAGGACCTGGAGCAGTATCGAAAGGAGCAGAGCCGCGGCACGGACCACCAGAAGGTGTGTCCCGTGAGTGGCGCCATCGTGACCAAGGACGCGAACCCGGAGTCGGACACGAGCGGGCACTACGCGGGGCGTAACTACGTCGGCTGGAAGAAGATTCGCGAATGGCACGCGGCGGCGGCGGCGAGGCGGCCGGGGGGGCCGCCGAGGAGGCCGAGCTCGCCGAGGGGACCGGCGGACGGACGGCCGAATAGGAGGAGCTCGCCGCCGCGGAACGGGGAGCGGGATCGGGATCGGGATCGGGAGGGGACGCGAAGGGGGGACGATTCGAGGAGACGCGACGATTCGAGGGATCGCGACGATTCGAGGGATCGCGGCTGGCACGGCGGAGATCGACGACGAGAGAGAGACGGAGACATCGGACGTTACTATGGCCGTTACAACCGACCACACCCGTACCGCGACCGCAGCCGGGACCGACGGGTGGACACGCGCGGGTGGGGAGACGGACGCCGCGGTCGCGGTCACGACGGTTACGACGGGCGGTGAAGCTCGTCGGCGGTCGGACACGGCCGAGGAGGCGGCGACTGCGACGCGATACGTTCCAATTCCAAGTTCCCAACGCCGCCCCCCAAGCCAGGCCGCTCCTCACTGATACTCCGTATCGCGGCGCATGTGCCTCGCCCCGCCGCCGCCGTCCCCTCGCGCCGACCCCGGGCCTCGCAACGGCCGCACGTTCCTCGGCGCGGTGTCCCTCCTCGCCTGCCTCGGCCTGTATTTGGTCCCCGAGGCTCCGACCATCCCGCCGCCCCGGTCGTCCCCCGGCACTCCGCCGCCCGCCGTCGACATGGCGTTATCCAGCCTCGCCCGATCGCTCGGCGAGCCCTGCCCGCGGTGCGCGACGACGATGACGTCAGGCCGCTTGCCGCTGTAACTCCTCGCCTCGAAGCGCACGGCTGAAGCGCACGTACGCTCCACGGCGCTGAGCCTGGCGCCCGACTCGAGCGCCTCGACGGACCTCTCCGCCGCGTCACGAATCTTGGCGAGCATTCGACCCTCGTCCGTCCACATGGACCGCGAGGTGACTCGCGCCCTCGCGGTCATGTTACCGCCGCCGCGTCCGCGTGGACCGGGCGGTCGTTCGGCGTCGGCGTCGGCGTCGTTTTCGGTCATTTGGGGCGGGTTGTCGAAAACCTCGAGGTCGACGACGACGATGCCCTCGGTGGCGATCCGCATGCGCTCCTCGATGGCGAGGTCCTCGCTCGTGCCGCTCCCCTTGCCTCCGTCGTTGAACATGGTCTGCAAACGGGCCTCGCCGAGGAGGTGGAGGTTGCCGAGGGTGCCGTGCGATCTGCCGTTGCGAAGCGGGGTCACGCCCAGCATCTGCCCGTTGCCGATGACGGTGGAGTGCGACACGCCGCACTCCCTCGCCAGCAGCTCGTGCTCTTTCAAGAAGGCGTACTCGCCGTGCACCGGGAGGAAGTGCTCGGGGTTGAGCATCTTGAGGATCTCCTCCAGCTCGTCGCGGTACGCGTGGCCGGAGGAGTGAAGTCCGTCTTCTCGCTTCATCGCGATTTGCGGGCCTCGCGCCGCGATGGCGTTCATCATTCGCATCACGCGCTTCTCGTTGCCCGGGATCATCTTGGCGCTGTACAGGAGGAGGTCGTCGGGTTGTAGGGTGAGCAGGCGGGAGCCGCCGAACGCCGCCTGCGCCAGCTGCGCGCGGTCCTCGCCCTGTGACCCGGTGGTGACGATGATGAGCTCGTTGGGGTTGACGTTTTCAATCTCCTCCGCGGGGACGAGCTCGTCGGGATCGATCGGGTGGATCCCAGCCTTCTTCGCAGCCTCGAGGTAGGTGTTCAGCGACATGCCGACGAAGGCAATCTTGCGCCCGGACGCGTCCGCGGCGGCTTTGACGCCGTACAGGCGGTGGATGTTGGACGCGAACTGCGTGGTGATGATCCTGCCGTTGTGACCCAAAACTTTTTGAACCATTGAGTCGCGGATCAGCGACTCGCTTATCGTCCGTCCCGGGGACAGGACGTTGGTGCTGTCGGACATCATGAGCGTCACGCCCTCTTTGCCGACGCGCTCGAACTGTTCCCGGTCGAAGTTCAGCCCGTCGACCGGGTTCTCGTCGATCTTCCAGTCGCCGGTGTGAACCACGGTGCCCGCCGCGCACCGAAAGATCAAACCGCAGCAATCCGGGATGGAGTGCGTGACGCGGACCGCCTCCATCTCGAAGGGCCCCGCCGCGAACCTCTCCCCCATGTCGATCACCTTGAACCTGCTCCCGTCCCCCCACAGGTTGAACTCCTTCATCCGTCGCTGTATGAGCTGCATCGTGAAGAGACCCGCGTACACCGGAGTGTTCGGGTCGAGCGCGGGGATGACCCACGGCAACGCGCCGATGTGGTCCTCGTGCCCGTGCGTGATGAGCACCGCCTCCACCTTGTCCCTCCATCGCGCGAGGAACGAGACGTCGGGGAGCACCTTCTGGATGCCGAGCTCCTCGTGGTCGGGGAACATCAAGCCGGCGTCGAGCAAGACGTATCGGTTCTCCGTTCCCACGAGCGCGCAGTTCATGCCGATCTCGCCGAGGCCGCCGAGGGGCAGGAACTTTATCGGGGCGTCGTCGACGAGGCCGCCGGGGGCGTCGTCGTCGAGTGGGGAGGTGAGCGTGTCGGGGTACGCCGGCGACGTGGAGGGCGGGCTGTCCGGAAAAGGCTTGTTGTCCTGGTAGCGGAGCGTGGTGCCCAGGTGAGATTTGCCGTCTGAGGACTGGCGGAGCCGGAAGCGTCCGCCGCGTCCGCCTCGGCCGCCTCGGCCCCTGCCGCCGCGCCCGCCCCTGCCGCCGCCGCGGCCGCCTCCTGTGGTGATCGAATCGGGGGTCTCTTGGGTCAGACGGGGCCGCCGCGTGGGGCGCGGTGGGGCGAACGGCGCGGAAACCTAGACGGTGGGGGAAAAAGTGTGTTTTGCGGGGGCATCCAGCTGGCGGTTCGGGCGGGAGCCTCGGGCCGAGGATGCGCACCTCTGCCGCGACCGCGCTGGCCCTCCTGCGCGGTTATCTCCCCGACGCCGCGCGCGAACGCGTCGACGCCCGCGTCGGATCGAACCGCCGCGCGCCCGAGGGACGAGCCCGCCATGGACCCGCGGCGGAACGACAACAGCCTGGACCGTCCGCCGACGTGGCAGGCCATCGCCTGAACAGCCTGCGTCGATGCCATGGCTGACGTTTAGCGTACGGATGCGAGACGCACGGATGGAACGATGACTGTGCGGTGTATCGCCGAGAGATTTCGACTCGAGTGCGGATGTACCGAGGGGTACCGCCGCGCGTCGAGAGATTGAGCCGGTTCGCGGGGATTGTTAGGTTTGTCGGGAGGAAAACGGCGCGGTTCATTTATTTCCCGTTTTTTTTAGGAAGCTCCCGTCAGCCACAGTGCACGAGACATAAAATGGCCTCAAAAATTCGAGTTTGCGTTTAAGAATGTTTCTCATGTGACTGGAACGCGTACGAGATCTTTTCGCGTACGAGATTTTCGCGGGAAACGAATTCCGAACCATGACACACCACACAAAGATAAGCTTGGAAAATCTTCTGCAGCGCCGACTCAAGAAACTCCATACAAAATTAGACCGTGGAATCCACATGAGGTCCAGGCTGGACCAGGGTGCCCGCGGAAGTTGCCTTCATCCGACTCACGGCGTCGGAAGCACTGCGACAGCGCGCATCGACCCAGACGCATCGCACGTGGGTCATATCGCAGCGCGCGCGTCGACAATGACGATGACGGGCGTCACCGCCGGGGTTCGCGTATCCCTCGCGCGCCCCGTCCGTCGGGGCGTCGACCGTCGACTCGGGCGGACGTCCGATCACCGCGGGAGGAGCGCCCGTGACAAACCGCTGCATCCTCCTCCCCACTCGCGCGTCGACTTCCGGCGCCGCGTCGCCACCCGTGGCGCCGTGGAGACCGCCGTGTCCGAGCCCGAGACGTCCACGTCTTCATCCGCGGCGGCCGACGACGCTCCCGTCGAGCCAAAGCCCGCGGCGCCCGCGAACGGCTTGGAGGATGGCTTCGTGGTGGTGAGCGCCGGTGACGGGACGGTGCTCAAGCGCCCGAAGGATCCTCGCGCCAAGCGCGAGAAGGTGCGCGACGAGCGCAGCGAGGCCCAGGCCTGGGAGCAGCTCGACATGGAACAGAATTTCTGCGTGCTCAAGCGCCGCTACGATCCGGAGGCCATCCGAAAGGAGGCGCTCGAGACCCCCGTCGCCCTCGCCCGGCGCGGCGCCGTCGTCGTGTCGAAATTCGCCGCGCTCTTCTCCCGCAAGGAGTCGCTCATGAAACTCGACGCGGAGGACGGAGGCACGCGTTACGCCACCGAGCTCAAGAACACGCTCACGTCGCTCGGACCCCTGTTCGTCAAGCTCGGCCAAAACCTGGCGAACCGCCCGGACCTCGTGGAGGAGGAGGTGATGGAGGAGCTGACGAAGCTGCAAGATCGCGTGCCGCCGTTTCCATCCGCCGAGGCGTTCAAGATTATGGAGGAAGACCTCGGGCGGCCCGTCGCCGAGGTGTTCGAGGTGATCACGCCGGAGCCCGTCGCGGCGGCCTCCATCGGGCAGGTGTACAAGGCGACGCTGATGGACGGCACGGAGGTGGCGGTGAAGATCCTCAGGCCGGGAACGCGGCCGCAGGTCATCTTGGACCTGTGGATCCTGCGAACCGCCGCGGAGCGCATCTTCGACGACTGGTGCCGCGAGAACATCGGATGCACCGCGACCCTGCTCGTGGACGAGTTCGCCGAGAAGCTCCTGGAGGAGCTCGATTTCGTCCAGGAGGCGAACAACCTGCGGGACTTCAAGCGCAACTTTGCGGATGATCCCTCGGTGCACATCCCGGGCGTCTACGGCTCGCTGTCATCCCCCCGGGTCCTCGTGATGGACTGGCAGGAAGGAACGAGGTGCACCGCGGAGGGCGCGTTCGAGGACGACGCCGCGCTGCGCATCTTCCTCCAGAACGGCGTCGAGAGCGGGCTGCGTCAGCTCCTCGACTTTGGCCTCTTCCACGGAGACCCGCACCCGGGGAACGTCCTCGCGTTACCCAGCGGCGACATCGCGTACGTGGACTTTGGCAACGTCGCGGAGATATCTCGAAACAACCAGGAGAACATTATCGACGCCGTGGTGCACGTGATGAACGGGGACTACGAGGGTTTGGCGGAGTGCCTCGAGAACCTCGGCTTCCTGCAGGAGGGCACGGACGTGAAGCCCATCGCGGAGGGTCTCGCGCAGGCGTGGAGCGGGGAGATGCTGGGCGAGATGGCGGCGACCGGAAACTTCTCGTTCCGCGGGCTCACGCGGGAGTTCAACAAGCTGCTGTACCTGTACCCGATCCGCGTCCCCGAGCGGTTCTCGCTCGTCATCCGCGCGCTTCTCACGCAGGAGAACATCTGCCTGACGCTGGATCCCAACTTTAACTTTTTGGAGGCTGCGTTTCCCTACGTCGCGCGGCGGCTGCTGACGGACCCGGACCCGAACCTGCGGATGCGACTGCTCAGGGTGGTCATCGTCAAGGGGAGGTTCGAGTGGGACAGGCTCGCGGAGCTGATCAAGATGGCGGAGATTGGCGCGCAGGGCGGCGTGAGCATGCCGGTGTCCACCATGGTGGAGCTCGCGGCGGATGGCGCCAAGATGCTCGCCACCGACGGCGTCATGCGGACGATGCTGATGGACGGCCTCAAGGCGGTCCCGATGCGCGAACACGTCGCGCAGGCGTCCAAGATGGCGCTGCTGGTGTGGCGGCTCACGATCGGCCGGGCGTGGTCGACGTCGAGTCTCGGACGGTGGCTGAGGGCGCGGCGGGTCGGGTTGACGTACCGGCTCAAGCTCATGTTCGCGACCACGACGAGCTCGGACATCCGGACGAGGGCGAAGATCCCGAAGAACCGGGGCGTGGGCGGGAGCTGGGACGAGTCCTCGCCGGTTTTGCCCGGGAACGAGGATTGGAACGGCGTGGCGGCGGCGTAAGGTGTATCAGTAGTCCATTTTCCCAGCGAGGCGAAAGTCTGTTTCTTTTAACCGATGTATCAAGAATTTTCATCAGAAACAGTCGTCCTCGTGTGTGGCGCGGCTCTGCGCGCGATGAACCATCGAACCTCCCTCGCACAACAACATGTGACATCAAAGTCGCGTCCCCACGTGGTGCACCGTGTTCCTTTGGTATCGTATCTGCCCGAGTTATACGACACCAAAGGAACTATACAAGAATCAGCTCACGTGGTACCCGCGTTGGTGTGCGAGGGAGGTACGACCCAGTATGACATCATCGCGCGCAGCCCCCGCGCTCGTTCGTTTCGTTCGCATCCTCCCCCGTCCGCCGCTCACGCCGCGTCCTCCCCGCCCCGCACCGTCCCCTCGCGGCTCGCGGCCGGCGTCACGCTGACGTGCTCGGCGGTGACCTTGCCGTCGCCGCCCCGCTCGCGGCGAATGTTCACCGTTCCGCCCCCCGACCACAGGGCGTTCGCGACCGCGTCGGACAACGCGTGGGGCCTCGCGGCGTCGTTCATCCTCGCCGTCGCGTCTCTCTGCGAGGGATCGTCCGGGTCCTGCGCGTCGCCGCTGAAGCCGATGGGGTGTCGCGTGCCCTCGTCGTCGGTGTAATAGAGGGAGAGGCCGTGTCCCTTTCTTCCTCGAAGCGGTCCAACCTCCACCGAGATTTGCATGTCCTGCGGCGCGAAGTTGTAGGCGCTCTCGGCGAAGTAAGCGTCGTCCAGTCCGGCTTCCTCCTCCTTGGGCGTCGATCGCACGTGACTGAGGCGGCACAGGCGGAGGTGGTAGCCGCCGTGGCATGCGTCGATGAACTTGACGGCGACGACGGTAGCCGCGACGCTCCAGCAGACGGCGTACGCGATCGAGACGGCCTGAACCCCGAGCTGCGTCCCGATCTCGCGAATCGGCTTCACCTCGCCGCCGCGGAGGACGATCTGCCCGAATCCCGCGCCCCCAAGGTCCGGCGCGCACCACACCGCGGTGAGCAGCGCTCCGACGACGCCGCCGACGCCGTGGATCCCGAAGACGTCGAGGGAGTCGTCTGTGAACAAAACGCGATGTCATACTAATTAATTGCCCATACGAAAATAAAAAAATTAACCCACCGTAGGTACCGACGGCTTCCTTGACGTAGGTGCAAAAGTTGAAGCAGGCGGCTCCGGAGACGACGCCGACGCAGATGGCGCCCATCGCGCCGATGGATCCGGATGCTGGGGTGACGCCGACGAGGCCGGCGATGGCGCCGGAGACCATGCCGAGGCTGGAAGGGCGGCCGTAGCACGATAACTCGACGGCGGTCCACCCGACGACTCCGGCGGCGCTCGCGATCTGCGTGACGAGCATCGCCTGGCCGGCGATGAAATCCGCGGCGGTGCTCGACCCGGCGTTGAACCCGAACCATCCGACCCACAGGAGGCTCGCTCCGATGTGGGTCAGCACGAGCGAGTGCGGGGCTTTAGGTATCAGCGGGTAGCCGGTCCTTTTACCGATCATCGACGCCACCGTCAAGCCGGAAACGCCGGAGCTCACGTGCACGACGATGCCGCCCGCGAAGTCGATGGCTCCGAGGGAGTGGAGGAACGCGCCGTCCCCTCCCCACACCTGCGTGTCGGGTTTAGGGTTAGGGTTTGTCGGCGTACTGATAAAATTAACTTAAAATGTGCGCACCTGATGCGCGAGCGGGCAATACACCGCCGTCGACCAAAGAACCGCGAACGCCCACGCCGCGGTGAGCTTCATGCGCTCTGCGAAGGCGCCCGTGATGAGCGCCGTGGTTATGCAGGCGAACATGCAGTGAAACGTGACGAAGATCGACGCGGGGTAGTTGCCAGTCGAGGAGAAGAGGGAGACGCCGGTGAGGCCGCCGTTGTGCAGGGAGCCGAAGAAGGAGTGAAGGTTGTATCTGCCCTTTTCCATCTCGACGTCGCTGAACGCGATCGAGTAGCCCCACAGGACCCACACCTACGCGTGGGAGCGGTGCGTTTCTCAGCGGGAAGCGCCGCGTGCGCGGATACGCGGGAGGAAC
>Ga0181573_10002025_pt1 | contig 19298 bp, 12 predicted proteins | sample 101ome_25_FD_148643 | JGI IMG/M metagenome (GOLD analysis project Ga0181573, IMG submission 148643) | Coastal salt marsh microbial communities from the Groves Creek Marsh, Skidaway Island, Georgia - 101409BT metaG (spades assembly) | ecosystem: Environmental > Aquatic > Marine > Intertidal zone... | reverse complement strand
CCTCACCCACGACGTCTCGAAGTCCCACCCGCCCCGCCTGTCCGCGAGCGCGTGCGCGGCGTACGCGGCCATCGACCGCAGCGACTCGATCCGCCGAGCGCGATGACCGGGCTCCGTTCGCGCGCCACCTCCGTCGGACACAGCCGGCGCCTCTCTTTCGGCTCCTCCCTCCCCCGGCCTCTCGCCGGGGGCGTGCAGGATGCCGATCTCGAAGTCCTCCCGCGCGGCGGCGGCGTCGGACCCGTCGCCCAGCCACCGCTCGTGCAGCCGCATCGCGTGACGACACGCGGCGCACGCCCTGGACAGCTGCGCGTCGGTGGGACCGGCGCCGCCGTCGGCACAGCTGTCGTCGCGACCGGCTCCGGCGTCGGCGATGACGAGCGAGAGGATGCACGCGCGCAGGGTGGCGCACTCGAGGGAGGACGGCGCGAGCTCGGACGCGCGCTCCGCGCTCGCCAGGGCGCACCGCAGGAACATCCGGCGGTGGTGCGGCAGGTCGCCGCGTCCGTGCGTCGGGCCGAAGCCGCGGTGCTTGATGAAGAACTTGCGGGGCTTCTCCTGCGCGTCCCACGCCGAGTCGGAGTAGAGCGACGAGAGCTTGACCATCATCCGCGCGCGCCAGTGGTGGACGGCGGCGCGGCGCAGGCCCTCGGCGTCGGCGTCGGCATGAGGCGGCGGGGCGGATGGGCGCGCGCTCGTCGAGGCGGGAGCCGCGCGTTGCACCGCGCGCGAGACCTCGTACGTCCCGGCGGGCTTCGGCGCCTTGACCGACGATCCCCCGACCCCGACTCCTCCTCCTCGCCTGGACTTGCGGACGACCGCGCCGGTCGCGGCGCACTCGGCCTGCACCAAGGCCTCGACCCTCGCGGGATCGCTCATCACGCCGACATCGTCAACAGCTGGATACCTCCTCCTCGCTGGGTCGTGTGGCGAATTTTACTCTCACGAGCCATGAGAAGTTTCCGAGACGGAGAAGCAGGGCGGGGGCCAGAATTGGATGGCTCGCGGGGAGAGGCGGCACGCGCCGCACGATCCGGCGGCTCCCAGCCCCCCGCCGTATCGCGATGACAACCTCGATCGCTCCCCGGCCAAGGCGCGGTTCACGTCGACGCGGGACAAGTACGGCTCGCCGAGGGTGTCCAAGCTCACCGCGGGCACCGTGAAGCTCGGCGGTCCCCTCACGCCCTTCCCGTCGGAGGTGATGAAGCCCGAGCCGCAGGGGCTGGTGCTGGTGCCCAAGGTGAAGGTCGATCTCGCGCGAGCGAGGTACACGAAGGGGCGGGATATGCCCTCGAGAGCCACGAGCGCCACGACTGCGCACAGCGCCACCTCCATGGTCCACTACCAGACCACCAAGGAGCGGCTCTTGAAGGAGAAGGAGTGGGAGAGGGTGCGCGACTTTTCCCTTCCTAATCGGGCGCAATTCCCCCGCCCCGCCCCGACCGACGCCCCGCCCAAAACGCCGACCCCGCATCCCCTTCCCTCCCCCCTCCCGCGTCGCAGGTTCACCCGAGGCAGTTCATCAAGGTGTCGCGGACCGCGCGACCCGGCGAGCGCGAGGGCATGGCCCCGGACCCCACCGTCGAGAGCGCCAGGACCGCGCTGGAGAAGCGACGCGCGCTGGAGCACGAAGCCGCCGTCGCGCATCTGGAGAAACTGAGGGTGGAGGCCATAGAGGAGAGGGACAGGGCGCAGTCGGAACGGAGGGCACTCGCCACCGCGCACATAAGGCGAGAGTTTTGGGCGCAGCGGGAGAGGCGCAAGGACTGGTGCGAGCGCGCGGTGGCGTCGGCGTCGTGGAAACCGATGGGCGCCGATTCGTTCGCCGCACAGCTGGCGGCGGAGCGAGACCTCGCGCTCACGTACGACCCGAAGGGACTGGCGGAGACGATGCGATCGGGAAACACGACGTACGCGGCGTACTTCGAGGAGCACGCGAGGTGCACGAGGGCGACGGCCAAGGCGGAGGGTGGGTCGAAGGATGCGGGTTCGGGTCGGGTGTCGCGGTGCGAGGCGGAGGAGCGAGAGAGCGACGCGAGAGCGATGGCCGAGCTGGACGATTTCGACGAGCGGGTGCGGTACTTTCACGAGACGAGCCTGAGGGACAGGTGCAAGGACAGGGGATGGATCCTGAGCCCGGCGGGGAGGCGGACGGGCGGGGTGCCCGCGACGCCGACGACGCTTCGCGTGAGTAACCCGCCGGTGAGCTTCCAGAGCCCTGATTTTTAACGAACGAAGAGACTTTGGCGCGCCGCGAGCGACGCTCGTTTGATGATACTAAGACTTGCTGTTCGTCGTCATTGACAAAATTCAAAACAACACGTTCGAATGTTGGTACTCTTGTGCGGCCGGGAGCGCGTCCCCGGCCGCGGCTATCTGCAGCGACTGTATAGAGGTTGGGTCCTCGGCGCGCGAGGTCCCCGAAAAAAATTGAATTTGTTGTTTAGTGCGCCTTGGCCTTGCCGTTGACGTAGTAGTGCTGCCCCACGCGGTCGAGGTTGGAGAAGGTCGCCTTCCACGCCCCGTAGTAGGTCAGCACCTTGTAGTTGAGGTTCCACTTCTCCGCGAACGCCACGAACCTGCGGCTCACCTCCGGCTGCCGAAACTGCGGCATGTCCGGGAAGAGGTGATGGATCACCTGGCAGTTGAGGTACCCCATGAGCCAGTTCACGACCGAGTTCCTCGGGTTGATGTCCACGGTGTGATCCACCGCGTAGTTCACCCAGGAGATGTGCTTGTCGCTGGGCACCACGTCCAGGTGCGTGTGCGACGTGGAGAAGTGCGCGAAGAGGTACATGTACGCGATCCAGTTGCCGACCCAGAACCAGCCGTACGCTTCGGCCCAGCCGCACTCGAGCGCGAGCTTGATGACGGAGGTGCGGACGACGTGCGAGAGGAACATCCAGGAGGCCTCCTCGTAGTTTTTCTTGCGCAGTACCTGCCTCGGGTGGAGGACGTAGATCCAGAACATCTGCACCAGCACGCCGGACGTGACGGGCACGAACGTCCACGCCTGCAGCCGCGCCCACGCCTTGGAGAAGCCTCGGGGGCGATTGTCCTCGACGGCGGTGTCGAAGAAGGCCACCGCGGGGGTGGTGTCGAGGTCCATGTCGTGCCTGACCTTCTGGGGCGTCGCGTGGTGCTTGTTGTGCATCTGGTTCCACATGTCGCCGGAAGTGCTGAGGCCGAAGCCGCAGGTCGCCGCCTGGATGCGCTTGTCCCACCAGATGGAGCCGGTGAGCGAGTTGTGCCCGCCCTCGTGCTGGACCCATCCGCAACGCGCGCCGAAGAAGGCGCCGTAGACGACGGACGCGAGGAGCGGTCGGCCGATGTACATGAGGAAGGTGCCGAGCGCGAACGTGGCGCACAGCTCGAGGCACCGGTACGCGAGATGGAGCCTGGAGGGCTCGAAGAAGCCCTCCTTCTCGAGCTCCGCGCGCCAACGGGCGAAATCTTGGAGCATCGGCGCGTCCGGATCGGCGCTCCTCGGGGTCTCCGCGGGCCTCTGGGGGAGAGCCTTGAGCATTTTCCAAGCTTTCGGGGAGCGCATGTGGAACTCCTTGAACGCCTCGGTGGCGTCCGCGCCGGTGTTGGAGAGCATGTAGAAGATGACGCTGCCGCCCGGGTGCTTGAAGTTGGTGACGTCGTACTCGACGTCGTCGATGCGGACCCATCGCTGCTCGAAGGTCTGCGCGAGCTTGTGGGGCTCGAGCTTGGCGAGCTTGGAGTTGTCCAGCTTCTCCTTGTGGCCCCGGGTCATGGGCGACCGCACGGAGTCCGCGGGAGGACACATGGTAACGACGTCGACGGCTGCCGATCAAAACCCCTCGGCGCCTCCTTCAAATTTCACCGCCAGCCGCTTGCCGCGCAGGAAAGATTGTTCGTCAGAACCCCCTCAGGACAAACCCGAAGGATCGGGCGTGACACGATACGAACCCGACACGCCGAGACGCGAACGAGCCGCCAAAGGCACGTGCGTGAGCCACGCGCGCGGTGGTGTGGCTCCACGGCGCGAGCTCGCATCGGACACCGCGCGTTAACCCCGCCGTAAACCTCCGGATTATTTTCTGGTCGGCCTTGACGTCATCCCTGCAGTTGGATTTTTTGTGGTTCAGGAAAGGTTGTGGCATTTTGGGCCCGTGACTCAAGAATGGAGGTTTATTTTTCCCCGTGTGACCGGAAACCGACGTTTCGAGCTTCCTCCCGCTGGCGCCCCGGTCTCAACCGCGCCGAACTCGGTTCGCGTCCGTCGCCGTTTCTCCAAACGCTCGTCGTTTTTTTTCACTCGTCCCCGCGCCAACCGCCGACTTCCCTCGCGGCTCTCAGCCTGTCGCGCAGCTCCTTGACCACCCCGCCCGAGTCCATCCCGCGCTCAGTCAGCTCCTCGATGAGCTCGTGCTTCCGCATCTTGCTGATCGCCGTCCGCCGCGCCGCCGGGGTCGCGCCCTCCGATCCCATCGTCCCGGGACCGGGACTCCTGCTCATCGACTCCGCCCTGGGCGGGAGCAAAGTCGCGTTCGGCGACGGGGGAGCCGGCGACGGGGGAGCCGGCGATCTCGACCGTCGACCGTCCACGTCGTCGACCTCGCCGTCGCCGTCGCCGTCTCGTCCCGACCTTTCTTTCCCCCGATCGGTCCCGACGGACGCTCGCTCCGACTCCGACTCGGGTATCCTCGGCTTGGGCCTGGACGACGACGCCGGCGGAGGCGGGGACGCCCCGCTCGGCGCCCCACTCGGCACCCCGCTCGGCACCCCACTCGGCACCCCGCTCGGCACCCCGCTCGGCACCCCATCACCCGGCGACGCGTCCCCGCGCCCGGCGAGGAACCCCCGCGCGTCGTCGTCGTCGTCGCTCGGCGAACGCGTCCGCGCCGAGGAACGCGACGAGCCGGATTCGACGTCGTCGTCTCGCCACCTGCCGCGTCGCCGCCGGCCGTTATAACGCCCGCCCGCCGCCCGAGTCAGGCGCTCAAGCAGCGCGTCCACCCGCGCGACGGCGGTCGCGTCCGGGGAGGAATCGTCTCCTCGTCCGGACCCGCCGCGCGCCGATCGAGCGTCGAAGGAGGATCGCGAACGACGCCGCCAGCTGTGTCGTCGTCTCCCCGACGCATCTTCATCGTCCGATGAGAGCTCCGACGAGAGCTCCGACGAGAGCTCCGACGAGAGCTCCGACGAGAGCTCCGACGATCCGATCGAAGGCGAGCCCGACGCGCGCGCGGAGACGGCGCGGCGATCGACGACGGAGCGCGAGGAGACGCGCGCGGCGGCGGCGAATCTGGACCCATCTCCCGGGGGCATCAGTTCCAACCGAGACGGCATCGGGTTCCCCCCGCGCCGGCACGCGCCGCGCGGCGGGGCGTGATGCCTCGCGGCGTGATGCCACTCGGCGTCGGGCCACTCGTGCCGGTGGAGTAACTCGCTCGACGGCCTGGACCGCACCCACGGCAGGAGCGGCTTGACGATCCTCCCCCCCGGCAGGTGCCTGGGCGTCGAGCCGCGACGGCGGGTGAGCGCCGACGACGACGCGACGCGGAGCCCCGCGCACAGCCGCTCGTCCAGGCGGCGCAGGATCTCGGGATCGATCGCCGGGAGCGGCGGGGGTCCGGGCGGCGCGTTGCCGTCGACCCGGTCCGAGGGCGCGCGCCCCCGGTCCGACGGGAGCGCCAGCCGCGACGACGACGACGACGACGCCGGCCTTCGCGCGACGGTTTCCGGAGGATCCGACGAGGCGAGGATACGACCGCCGGTGGACTCGCCGCCTCGGTCGTCGTATCGGGCGAGGTAGAGCTCCAGCGCGCGTCGCCCGCTCCTCGCCGCGCTCAACGAAGCGGGGGTGAGGTCCAGGGGCGGTCGCGGGACCTCCTCCCCCGCGCCCATCCCCCCCATCGCGCGCGCGTGAGTGTTTTAACAACAAATCGCCCCGGGTTCCCCCCGCCATCTCGCGCTTTTCAGCAGCACGCGTAACACCACTTTTTCGCCGGAGAGCCCCCGCACCTTCGCAGGCGCCGGGCGGGACGCGAAAGCAGGGTTCGCGTCATGGGCAAGTCCCCGCGCGCGTCCCAGGGGCGCTCCATCGCCAGGCGCATGGAGAGCTCGGGGGGCAGGCGGAAGCAGAAGGGCGACGGCCTCGTGCCGGGCTCGAAACACGCCGGGCTCTTCAGCGACGACGCCATTGCGAGCTTCGACGAGCTGCTCAACTCGGACGACGTCGGGTTTCGCACGGCGCCCGGTCCGCCGGTGCGCAGGGCGCCGCCCCCCGAACCCGACCCGGCCGCCGCCGCCGCCGGCACCCCGTCGTGGATCCCTTCCGCCCTTCGAACCGCATCGTCCGGTCGATGGCTGAGCTGGATCAACGTCGCGATGCTCCTCGTCCTTCTCCTCGGCGCGAGTCTCGCGTACGTGTACGTGGGCGGCAGCGAGTGGACCGAGCCCGCGGAGGCGGACATGCGCTTGGCGGACACCTCCGGAATGGTGGAATCCTCGCCGGCCGCGTCGGAGCCGCCGTCGGCGAAGGACATCATAGAAGAATACCGGCGCAAGCGCCTGGCCAAGGAAGCCGCAGAGGCGAAGGAGAGGGAGGCGAGGCTGGCGGCGAGGATGGCGGAGGTTGCGAACGAGGCGACGACATCGCCGGCGCCGGAACCCGCGCCGCCCGCGCCGTCGCTCGAGCCGGAGGCGGCGCCGCCGCCGCCTCGACGCGCGATGAAGCCGAAGGCGACGGCGGATGAGCGAGGGGCGAAGCCGAAGTCGAAGTCGACCGATTCGTCTCGGCCGAAGTCGACGTCGACCGATTCGTCTCAGCCGAAGTCGACGTCGGCGGGCTCGGAGACGGACGAGGAGCGCGCGGCGCGGTACGCCCGGGAGGACGCGGCGCGGGAGGCGCGGATCAGGCGCGAGGATGAGGAGCGCGCGGCGCGGATCGAGGAGGAGGAGAAGGCGGCGAGGGCCCGGGTCGAGGAGTTGGCGGGGAGGGAAGCCGCGGGCGGGGCGCCGGCGGGCGGGGAGGCGAAGCCCGCGGCGGTCGTCGACGCCGTCGATTACGAGGAGGAGGAGGACAGGCCCGCGCCCGTGCAGCAAAGGAAGAAGGAGAGGGAGAAGGAGAGGGAGGAAGCGCCGGCGGTGGCGGGGAACCTCGGGGTGGACTACGAGTAGTGCTACTAGCTAGGTGCTTTATTTTGAGCACGGGTCATTTTTGTCACGAGCAGGGGAGGGAAAAAAGCGAGCGCCCTGCTGAAAGCTCCGCGTGACACGTCACCGTTTTCCGAGTCTTGAGTCGTAGACCGTCGTTTCCCCCGAATAAAATCCCCGAGATTCTCGGGCATCGACTTTCAGGCAAAGAAAGCTATCCAAAATCCCCCGATCGGCGAACCCTGGACACTACGTCACGCGCGCGTCGCCCGCACACGCAGACCGTACCTACCCTCTTTCAGAAGAGAGATGGCCTCCATCGTGAACGCCTCCTCCGCGGCCTCCCGCGTCGCCGCGCCCTCCAAGGCCACCGCCGCCTCCAACATGGCGCGCGCCTCCACCTTCCACGGCCTTCGCGTCCACAAGGCCTCCTCCGTCAAGGCCTCCGCGCGCTCCGGCGCGCAGGTCGTGAAGGCCTCGGCCGATTCGGACGCCGCCACCTTCGGCCGCCGCGACATCGCCAAGGGCGCGCTCGCCGGCCTCTCCGCTGCGGCCATCGCCGCGATGCCCGCGGGCCCCGCCAAGGCTGAGGAGGTGTCCAAGTTTTGGGAGATCGTCGACCTCCCGCTCGAGCCTGGGGTCATCCTCCTGGACATCGCGTTCGTCCCCGACGATCCCAAGCACGGCTTCCTCCTCGGTACCCGCCAGACGATCCTCGAAACCTTCGACGGCGGCAAGACCTGGGACTTTAAGTCCATCCCCGCCGCCTTTGACGAGGATGTGAACTACCGTTTCAACTCCGTCTCCTTCAACGGCAAGGAGGGCTGGATCGTCGGCAAGCCCGCGATTCTCCTCCACACCACCGACGGCGGCGACACGTGGGAGAGGGTCGGCCTCTCCCCCAGGCTCCCCGGCGCCCCCGTGCTCATCACCGCCACCGGCCGAGCGGGCCAAGCCGAGATGGTCACCGACGAGGGCGCAATCTACCTCACCACCGACGCGGCGCGAAACTGGAAAGCCGCCGTGGAGGAGACCATCTCCGCCACCCTCAACCGCACGGTGTCCTCCGGCGTGCAGGGTGCCTCCTACTACACCGGTACCCTGTCCACCATCGCCAGGAACAACGACGGCGACTACATCGGCCTCTCGTCCCGCGGCAACTTTTACATGACCTGGTCCCCGGGCCAGGCGTACTGGCAGCCGCACAACCGCTCCTCGGGCCGCAGGGTGCAGAGCATGGGCTGGCGCCCCGACGGTGGGATCTGGGAGCTCACTCGCGGCGGCGGCATCTTCTTCAGCAACACCGACGGGCTCCCCGAGGAGGACGACGACTTCTCCGAGGGTAAGATAGGCAGCCGCGGCTTCGGCTTGCTCGACCTCACGGCCAAGCCCAACGGCAAGCAGTTCTGGATCGTGGGTGGCTCGGGCAGCGTCTTCTACTCCAACGACGCGGGTAAGAGCTGGAAGCGCGACCGCGGGACCGACAACGTGGCGGGTAACCTCTACAACGTCAAGTTCAGCTCCGACGACACCGGATTCATCCTGGGCAACGACGGCATCCTCCTCCGCTACGTCGGCCCCAAGTAAAGACAAGACGGGGGTTGAGAACGGGGGTTGATGAGGAGGTCTATAGTGGCGAGGCGATATAGCAGGTGTCGAAATTTTAATATTCGAGGTCAACTTTGTGTAAATCGTTGATGGTAGGCTAAGATTACCAAACAGGTCTACGCGAAACACCGTGTTTCAGTTATTTCGTTGAAGGCTCTCACAAAACCCCCAACAGTACTCGTACATCCCTCAGCGGCGGGTCATCTCTCCAATCCCCGCCCAAACCATTCGTCTCGTCTCTCAACCCTCACGAAAACTTGATCTCCTTCATCTTGCTCACCCTCGCGTGCAAATCGTCGTGGCTCCCCGCGCGCTTCAGCTTGTGAAACAGCCGCCTGTGGGTGTCGTAGAGCTCCTTCAGGCTCGACAGATAGAGCGCGTGGTACTCGTCAATCTGCCGCAGCGTCGGCTCCGCGATCTTGGGGCAAGGGATTGGGTGCCCGACCACGACCTCGATGGACTCCCGCTTCGGCATCGGGCCCTTTCCGCTTCGGAACATCCGCCGAAGGACCCCCCCGGAGAGGCTTCGGCCGTAAAACGCCGGCGGCGTGACGCCGATGAGCTGCTTCATCCACAGCTGGAACCTGCGAAGCGGGCTGCCCTCGGGGTTATCCATCTGCTCGAATATATCGTTCTCGCCGAACGCGAACACCGGCACGAGGCTGGCGCCCGTCTTCAGCGCCATCTTCACGAAACCCTTTCGCCGAGCGAGCGTCAGCACCGCCCAACCCGGTCTAGCGTCCAACGCCTCCGCCGCGCCGCCAACCACGATCGCCACCGACGCCCCGGGCGCCCTGGTCAGGTTCTTCTGCACGCTCGCCCTCGTCACGCTGTTGATCCCCAGCGCCATGAGCACCTCGCGCGTGAACGGGAACATGAAGTTAATCGCCAGCGTGAGCAGTCGCAGGTCCAAGCCGGGAAACGCCTGCTCAAACCCAGTCGCGTTCGTCGCGAAGGTTATGAGCGCGCCGACGCCTATGATGCCGTGCGGGTGGTACCCGAACAGGTAGTTACCCGCCGGGTCCAGGTCGCACGACTTGTGCAGCCGCACCGGGAAGTAATCCGCGAGTTTGTTCCAAAACGGCAGCCGCCGCGTCCACGGTAAAAATCGTCCCCCGCTCTCCGGCGTCGCGTAGTCGACAAAGACGTACCAGGTGATGTACCCTATGAAACCGGCCCTGACCCACGGGTGGGCGCAGAAGAGGAAGTAGTTCGGGTACACCAACAGCGCGGACAGTAAAAACGCGTAGATCATGACGACGAGCCCAACCTGCGACGCGTGCTGACCCCGCATCGTGCGGTGCGCCGACGGGGAAAACGCCGGGTGCACCAGCGAGGCGAAGTACAGCCCGAAGGGGAGGAAGTACCACCCGAGCAGGCGCCGCCACAGCTCCGCGGTGCACGCCCAGAACAGCAAGCCTGCGAGTTTGAGTTTGCGGGGGGGGAAGAGGGTGAGCGCGGGGTGCGCTTCGGGTTTGGGCGAGATGAGAAGGGCGCGGGCGCCAGATCTGGCGACGGGGAGCTCGTCGACGGGAACGAGGCGACACGCACCCACGGCGCGATGTGGGGTCTTCTCCGGCGTCCTCTCCGGCGTGACGAACTCCGCGACCTTGTCGGCGAGAGATCCGAGGGACGACGCGCTGTCGAACTCCTGGATCTTGTAGCCGAACGTCCCGGGCTCTCCGTTCGCGACGCTTCCGTCGCCGGAGGACGTGGGCGTGGACCCGGCTCCGCTGCCCGAGACGTGATTAACGTTGGGCGCATCCTCCACTATGGTTCCGAACTTCTCCTTCGCGGCGACGCCTCGGCGGTTGACGAGTCCGAGCCCCGTCGCCCGCTCCGCCATCGTCGTCGCCCGGATGCCGCCCGGCTGCCGCTAAATCTGTACACGCGGCGCGCAAAGTGTCCCGCCGGCGGACGCGTGGGGGGAAATTATTTCACCTCGAAGCGTCGTGTTCTCGAGCGGGTCGGACCCGCCAAAAATCCAACTTATGGCACAAATCGATGCCACCTGGACACGAATAAAACGTGGTGGGCACCTGACTGGTTCGCAATACACACTCGGGAAATCGGATCAGCCGCCTTTCCGAGGAGAAAAAAAAATCTCGTCGAGTTGGCACCATTTGCTCGTGCGAGACGCCGACCGGTTTATTGGTCGGCCGCGACGCATCACCCGAACCGAGCTGAGCTAGCTCGCCGAGGATAGGACACTTTTTGCGAGAGCGGCGCCTCTCCCGTGGCGCGCGATGGCGGCGAGCATCGGGGCTGTGACGTCCTCGGCGGCGTCAGCGCTGAAATGGGGACGACGGCATGGACCGCGTCGGCGTGGGGACACCCCGCCGCGCGCTCCACGCACCGCGAGGGCCTCCGAGGCCCCGCCGCCCAGCTTCGAGGAGACGGAGGCAATCCTGAGGAGGGCCTCCGAGGCCCGGACCGAGGGGGCCCCGCCCCCGAGCTTCGAGCGGACCATGCTCTGGTGCGACGATGAGAAGAAGTTTGTGAACGCGGGGGAGCCCCAGACCCGGCTCGACGATCCGTGCCTTCAGGGCCTGACCATCGAACCCGGCGAGGTCGTCTCTCGCATCGACAAGGCTCGGGGCAAGGGCGGCCGGCTGGACCTCACGGGGATCGGCCTGACCAAGGTTCCCGACGAGGTGTGGACGCTGACCGACTTGACCGACCTTCAGCTCAGCAACAACAAGATCACGCGCATCCCCGACGACGTGGGCAACCTCACCGAGCTCGAGCGCCTCGGGCTCGCGGGCAATCGACTGACCGAGATCCCCGAGGGCATCGGCGGGTGCGAGTGCCTCGAGGGCCTCTGGGCGCACGGTAACCTCATCGGCCGCGTGCCCGACGCCATCGGCAGATGCGAGCGGCTCCGTCACCTGATGCTCGCGGGGAACAGGATCCGCGAGTTGCCCGCGTCCCTCGGCGACTGCAAGTACCTCGAGGAGCTCTCCGTCCCGGGCAACAGACTGAAATCTCTGCCTGAGACGATTGGCGGCGCGTACATGCTCCGCGTCATCGACGTCCACGGCAACAGGATCGCGCGGCTGCCGGATTCCATCGCGAGGCTCAAGTCGTTGGAGGAGCTCAGCGCGCAGGGTAACTGCCTGACGTCCATTCCCGACGACGTCGGGGAGATGCGTCGGCTGGTGCGGCTCAACGTCGCGGAGAACAAACTATCGTCGCTGCCGAAGGGTCTGGGCGACGCGGCGATGATGACCACGCTGTGGTGCTACGGTAACCCCGAGCTGCGATCGCTTCCGATGTCCCTCGCCAAGAACGTGTCGCTGAAGAGCGTGTGGTGCGAAGGGTGCGACGCGCTCGAGGGCGACGGGGTCAGGGAGCTGGTCGAGGCGCTCCCGACGCGGAAAGGGGGCAAAGGAGGCGCGACGATCGGGCTCGACCTCGCGCAGTGCACCCGCGCGGGGTTGAAGATCAGGCCGGCGACGACGCTCGACGCCAACGCCGCGGGCGGGCTCGCGTGCGATCACCCGCACGTGGCCGTCTCGGAGATGCCGGGAGCCGCCGAGAGCTCCCGCGGGGGAGCCGATTCGCGACGAGTCGAGATGCCCGGGGGATACTCGCGCGGGTACTTCAAGCACGTGCGGTGGACCGAGGGCGCCGACGCGCCGGTGCTCATCGTCGCGTTCGGCAGCGCCCCGGGCGTCCCCAACTGGGGCGGCCTGCTCCGAAAGCTGAGACGGGATCTGCTGGCGCGGGGCGTCGCCTGCGCGGGGGGCGCGGGGCCCGACGCCGCCGCCGCCGTGGAAGCCGCCGCCGTCGGCTTCGACGTCCTCTACGTCGCGGACGTCGCCAGGTCGTGGTACCACGGCGAAGGAATCGGTCCCGGGGGTACCGCCTCGAACGACGAGGCGGAGCGCACGTGGCGCGAGGGGATCGGACGCGTCGCCGGGCGGTACGCGCGGGTGTTGAACCTGGGTGATTCGATGGGCGCGAGCGCGTCGCTTCTCTTCGCCGACGTCGCCGATCACGCGATTGCGTTTTGTCCGCAGGTTGACCTCGTGTCCGCGTCGATACGACCCGGACGTAGCGCGCGGTGGATGCGACACTATCGTCGCGCGCTCGTCTCCGCGGTGGACAGGGCGGTGAGCGGGCGCGGTGGCAGCGGTCGCGGGCGGTCGCGGGTCGAGATTCACTCCGGGACGTGGGAGCACGACTTGGCGCAGGCGGATTTCGTGCCGGACGCGATCGGCCGGGACCGGATCGACGCTGAGGGTCTCGCGTTGGAGGTGGTGTTGCACCCGGTGGATAACCACAGGCTCGCGCTGGCGCTGGAGGAGGGCGACGAGCTGCTGCCGATGGTGAGGAAGGCGTACCACGAACAGCTCGCGGCGGCGAGGGGGGGCGATGAGGCAGGGGGGCGCGAGGGGGGCGACGGGACGAGGGCTCCGCTGTCCGGCGCGAGCGACGCGAAGGGCGCGGACGCCATCAGCCTCAAGTCGTTCAAACCCGGCGTGAGACTCCCCAACTGACGAATGATATATAGTGCTAAACCCTTAAGTGTGCGCGGTGCTACTTGTGTGCTACTCATCGTGTGCTAAACTAAACTCGTGTGCCGAGGGAGTGAGACGTTAGACTTGCGTCTGTCGTCGCCTGGAGTCTGCGTCGAGGGCGGAGAGGGCGAGGAGCTCGTCGGTGACGAGTGTCTTTCGCAGCGCGAGTCTCTCGGCGAGCGCCTTCGTCGCGTCCGGATCCCGCGCCGCCTTCGTCAGCATCGCCCCGAGCGCGCGTCCCTCCGAGTCGTGCACCGACGGCGCCGCCCCCGCGTCGGCGCCGATCGGCAGCGCGGCGAGCGCGCTTCGCCCGTCGTTCCTGGCGAAGTGCAGCCTCCGCCTCGCGACGCGCAGGTCCTCCCGCGCGTTGGAGTGCTCCCGCGCCTGGGTCTCGAGCTCGCGAGCGAGGTTCGCGACCCTTTGTTTCATCCCGCCCGCGACGCACCGCGCCAGGTCCAGCCGGTTGGCGAGGTGCGCCGCCTCGGCGCGCTGCTCGTCGGTCGGCACGAATCGCGCATCCTCCGATGCGACGTCGTCCTCGCAACCCCCGTCGCGAATCCCATCCCCGGACGCGGGTTTCGACCCGACACCGTCCCTCCACGACCGTAGGGTCTCCTCGACGAACCTCACGTCCCTCGACGCCATCGCGCGCGTCGTCTGCGCGGGAGACGGGCGAGGGGCGCGCTCCTTCCACCTCGCCCGTCTCGGTCGGTTGCGACGCTGTCCGTCCTCGCGGCGAGCGTGATCTGAGAAGATACGACGCTCGAGGCCCTGGTTGCCGCTCGCCGGACGCAGTGTTGGCGCGCGATGGGACGCGACGCGAGGGCGGGAGCGTCGACGCGAGTCGATTCCGTGACATCGGAGGCAGAGATGGGGACGCTCGCGGCGTCGGCGAATCCATCCGACGATCCGGCGACGCCGCGCGAGTCTCCGCGGGCCACGTCGTCGGGCCCAATCGCGATGGACGCGACGATGTCCCGGGCGGGCGGCAGCCAGACGTACTCGTGCAAGAAGTGCGCGCGCGGGAGCAGCTGCTTCCCCGTGCACGTCGCCACGCAGAAGCTGGCGACCATGCGCCGCAAGCGCAGCGGCCGGGGCGAATCCCCCGATCCCGAGGACGTCTGGCGCCAGTTCGAGAACCTCCTCGCCGACGGCCATCGCCCGACGGTGAAAACGTACACGTCGCTCCTCTCCGCGCTGGGCGACGTGGGCGCTCCGGAGGACGCCGAGGAGGTGCTCGTGCGCATGCGCGGCGCGGGCGAGGCCCCGGACGCGCGGGCGTACAACGCCGCCGTCCACGCGTGGTGCGCCAACGGCAAGCCCGCCAACGCCGAACGCCTCGTGGAGAAGATGCTCGGCGACGGGGTCGCGCCCGACGAGTCCACCTACCCGGACATCGTCGCCGCGTACGCCGAGCTCGGAGAGCTGCGACGGTGCGAGTCCATCGTGTCTCGCATAGAGAGCGTGTGCGGCGACGAGCGCGCGGCGCTGCGATGGTACGAGAAGGTTTACCACGCGCTCATCCGAGGGTGCTGCGCGGCGGGCGTCCCAGACGAGGCGGAGAAGGTTTTGCAGAGGTGGAACTACGAGCAGCTCGACATGGAGCGCGTCGCGGAGCGCAAGGGCCGGGTCTCGCGCCCGGTCACCGCGTCGTACGGCATGATCATCGATCACTACGTCTCCGTCGGGGCGATGGGGGACGCGCGCAGGCTCCTCGGGCAGATGCAGTGGGATAAGGTGGCGCCGTCCATCGAGATCTTCAACATGCTCCTCAAGGGCTACCTCAAGTTCGGCAACGTGGGCGCCGCGCAGGACGTCTTCCGCGAGCTCGAGGGATCCGGCACGTGGGACATGGACTCGCTCGGGATCAAACCCGACGTGACGTCCTACACCAGCCTGATGGACCACTGGGCCAACCAGGGCGACGTCGACCTAGCCGAGAAGATCCTCGCCAAGATGGAGCTCAAGGGCGTCGCGCCCGATGAGCGGACCTTCGGGTCGCTGGTGAAGGCGTACGCTCGCGGGCGTAACCCCGAGGGAGCGGAGAAGGTCCTCGAGCGCATGCGCAGGTACGACGCTCCGGATCCCGCCCGGGCGGGCGCGGGGCGGGGCGGTCGCAAAGAACCCGACTGGAGGCGCAAGGGGAAGAAAAAAGCCGAGGCGGATGCGAAAGACGGGGAGCTCAGACGGAGGAAACTCAGCCCGGGCGTGATCCTGTACAGCACCGTGGTGTCGGCGTACGCCGCGGTCGGGGACATGGCGAACGCCAGACGCGTCGTCGCCGAGATGTCCAACCGGAGGGTACGACCAAACGACCGAACCTTCGCTCACCTCGCGTGGGGGTACGGGCAGCTCGGGGACGTCGCCGGCGTGACGCAGACGGCGCAGCTGATGGTGGACGAGGGCGTGAGCATGCGACCGGGGGGTTCGGGGCGTCAGGCGCTGGTCCGCGCCGTTCGCGAGTGCGGGCTCCCGGCGTCGCACGTCGACAGGTTGCTCGAATCCCTCGCGCCGAATCGAAAGGGGGGGGGACCCCGAGGCGTCGGCCGGCGAGGGGGGGGTTCTCAGTCCGCGGCGGATCGCGGCGGCGGCGCGAACCGGTGGGTGCGGGGCTCGGACAACAGGCTTCGCAGGGAGGAAGGCGCCGATTCTGCCACGTCAGCGTCGGCGGCTACGGCGGCGGCGTCGGCTTCTGCGTCGTCGTCGTTGGCTTCTGCGTCGTCGTCGTCGTCGTCGTCGTCGTCGTCGTCGTCGTTCGACGACTCCGTCCCGCCTCCCGCGCCGTCGAAGCCGCGGAGGAAGGGCGGATACGGCGACGGTCGGGGTCGCGGGCCGGTGACGAGGCACGGCGACGCGGGTTGGGTCATGTCGGCGGGGGCGGCGACGCGGCTGGCGGCGAGGAGGAGGACGGGCGGCCCCCTGCGCCCGGGACGGTCCTCCGTCGCGTCCAAGGGCTCCGCGTCGGGTCTGCGAGCGAGGCGCTCCGCGGGTTTCGTCGCGCCAGCGCGCGGCGTCGCCGTCTTCTCGTCGCTGGCGATTAGGCTGTGACGACGACGAGTTCTGAATAACGAGTTGATTGATTTATTTCGACGGGTGCTGCCCCCGTTGTAACGAAGACTCGCGACGTTTTAAAAGAGAGTTACGAAGGTGGTTAAAAATCTCGTCGTCAATCACAGCTCCTCCGCGACGGCGTCGATGAACTGCTCGGTGGTGAGCCCGCCCGCGCCGCAGAGGTCGCGCGTGCCCCGTCCCTCCCTGAACAGCTTGTGGATCACGGCCCTGAGCTTCCCCGTCCACGGGTGCACGCTGGAGCTTCCCCCGTGAACATCCGCGGCGTGATTCATCGCGCCGATCAGGCCCTCCACCATACCGAGCGGGTTGAGCGAGGTCTCCTCGCCGCGGAGCCTGGCCTCGTCCATGTCCGTCACCGTCCCGTGGCTGGCTTCGAACTCCTTGATGAGGGTTCCGTTGTCGTCGACCCCCACCAGGTTGCTGGTGATGAACCCGGGTGACTTGTGCACCTGAGCCAACTCGTCGGTGAGCACGTCGCCGTCGTAGTTGTGCGCCGCCATGCCGAAGCCGCCGTCGGTCCACACCACGAGCTTCATCGTGGCGGCGTCGGAGAGGAGGTGGACGAGCTCGGAGCCGGGTTTCATGATTCCCGAGTCATAAAACTTTTGCTTAAACTCGGCGTCAAAGACGGTCTTCATGGACTCCCAGAACGGCTCCTGCCACTTGAACACGGTCTTCTTGGTGACGACGTACGGGACGATGCCGGCGTCCAGGCACCGCCCGAAGAAGATGCGCGCGAGGTGGGTGACGTTATCCAGCGGGTTGTGGTACGCGACCACGGCGTTGAGATCGTCCGTGATCTTGCGGTCGTCCACCACGACTGGCTCGCCGCCATCCTCGGGGACGAAGGTGGTGGTGAGCTTACCTTTGCCGACGATCTTGTACCCCGCGGAGTACTCGCCTCCGACGGCGTGACGCTCGAAGAAGACGGGCTTCTTGTAGCCGAGCTCGACGCCGTCGATGTGTATGGTGTCGCGGCTGATGGTGATGCCGTTCCAGCCGCGGCGCATGGCGCCGTTGGGCGACCCCCAAGCCTTCTTGAGCCCGAGCCTCTTGACCTGGTCCGCGGTGGGGGTGATCGTGGGCTCCTTGAAGATGGCCTTGAGCCGTGCGCCCGCGGAGATGACGTCGCGGAGGACCTGATCCTCGGTGTCGTCCCTGTTCTTGGCGCGCAGGTCGAAGAACTCCCACGCGGACGTGTCGACGTGCGGCTTGATCCATCGCTCGAGGATGCGGTCCATCGTGTACCGCGTCATCTCCTCGCCCGCGACGTAGACCATGGGTGCGGCCTGGATCTTACCCCCCGCGCTCGCTGCGGCCATGCCTCGCGCGGTGAGGAGCTGCGAGTGCTTGCCCGGGCGGGGCGCCGCGCACTGGAGCAGGCGGGATCCCGCGTTGCTGAAGATCCGGCGGAGCACGTTCTTGCTGGCCATCTCGCCCTTGTGCCGATCCCCTTGCGTGTGAGTTGGTTCGTCGATCGGGGTTCCGAAGTCGCGCGAGGGTTCGCCCGTGGTTGCTCCCGGTGCGATGCGCCGGCCTCGTGAGGACCAGGCGCGACTCGTGAATGCCCCCCGACGCTTCGGGGTCACGAGGAGACAATCGATCGACCCTTTTCGTCGTCAGGGCTCGCGAGCGCGCCCGGCTTTTTCTTGCTGATTTCTGCTCGGCGCCCCTCTTCCCGCCACAAACGGAGGCGCGCGGGCGCGGCGAATCGAAGGGGCGAGGGCATCTCTCGCGCCAACGCCGGGCGCCATGGGCTTCCAATCGTTCCTCAAGGGCTTCCTATGGCTCAACAACATGATCCTCTTGATGCTAGGCGCCTCTGTAGCGCTGTACGCGGCGGTGCTCCTCGCCATTTTCGAGCGGGAGAGGCGAAAGACGGGGAACACGGCCCCCGCCGCGCCGCCCCCGCCGCCGCTCGCGCCGGGGAGCGACGCGCCGTCGTACGTCCATCACGTCGTCGCGGACGAACCCTGGTGCGCGAACCCGCCCCGACGATCCCGGAAACCCCCGCCCCGCCCCGCCGGTTCGCGCGAAAACACGTCCCAAATGCGGCCAGCCAGTCGCGTCAGCGTCCGAGCCGAAAACGGTTACTCATACGAAAACAGGCATGAGGTACCTTCTGATCCGTCCGCCCCGATTCCCACCGCCGCGATCGCACAGGTTCCTCTACGCGCTCGCGGGCGCGGGCGCCTACGTCGCGACGTGCGCCGCCGTGGGCGCGTGCGGCGCCGACACAGCTGGCGGCGGCGGTCGATGCGGCGGATGCTGCCTTCGCGTCTACGCCGGCTGCGTCGCCATCTCGCTCGTCGCGCAAACTTTGCTCGCCGTCGCCGTCTTCGTCAACCCCGGCGGGTACCTCGTTCCCCCGCCGGACATCACCGGCGCCGAGGCGAGCGCGTGGGCGCTGATCCACGCCAACTTGAGCGCGGTCAGGTGGATCGCGCTCGCGCTGTTAGTCTTGCAGGCGTCGTCGGCGGTTTTAGCGATGGCCGTCGCGCGGGGGGACGCGAGACGGCGACGGGGCAGGAGCTCGAACGCGCGCGAGTACGACTCGTCGGATTGGGACGAGGACGAGGACGAGGACGAGGACGAGGACGAGGACGGGTCGTACTACCGGCGACGCGGGGGGCGCTCGAGGCGTTCGGCTCGTCGGCCGCTTCTGTTTCCATTTCTCAGCGACGGCGCCGATACGGATGGCACGGGCGCGACGGCCAGCGACAACGAGTCCTCTTTCGTCGAGGAAGGGGCCGGCGGCGGCGCGTACGGCCCCGCGCCCGGGTCGGGTGGGTACCACGACCCGTTTTCGCCCCGGCGCGGTGACTCGGCGCCCGAGTCGCCCACCACTCCGTGGTCACAGAGAATGCGCGAGAAGTACGGGTTGGACACTCGAGACTTCACGTACGACGAGAACGCGCCGAGGACGGGCGGCGGGGGCGGGCGGTCGAGGCTGGGTGGGGGCCGGGG
>Ga0181573_10002023_pt1 | contig 19307 bp, 12 predicted proteins | sample 101ome_25_FD_148643 | JGI IMG/M metagenome (GOLD analysis project Ga0181573, IMG submission 148643) | Coastal salt marsh microbial communities from the Groves Creek Marsh, Skidaway Island, Georgia - 101409BT metaG (spades assembly) | ecosystem: Environmental > Aquatic > Marine > Intertidal zone... | reverse complement strand
TTATGAATTCCCTCCTCGAGCCGCAAAATGAGATCGCGATCCGGCCACCAGCGTCGCGATCCGAACGGGCGCCGTCTGCGAGATGATCGCCCTTCCAACGGCGTCCGTGGATCTTTAATAGAGATTAGGAGCAAATGTCGATCGTACGTCGGTCTGCACTGGGCGCCTGGCCGCCAACAGGGGTCCCCTGCGTAGATCGATCATGCGCTCGACCGGCCCGACGTGTCGCGTTTGACAACGTCAGGTTCGCCGCGCGGCATGTTTACAGTATAAAAATACTGCACACGAGTTCGATACTGCTGCTGGCGCATTCACGCGCGCCCGACCACCGCGGACGATCGACCGAAATCAGGAGGCCCGCCTCGCCGCCCGTCGGTGGCGTTCGCGATCGGCAGGACACGATCGCGGCATGACCATATGATTGAGATGCCGTGCGACAAATAGCGATCTTCTTCGGGGCGTCGTCGACCGTCGACCGTCTGCCTCGAGAAATCGGGGCCATCGTCGATCGTACGGTTTGAGGACGATTCTGGAGGTTTCGTCGACTCGTATGCTACTGAGTTACATATTTAGAGAGATTGGTGGAGTTTGAGGTGAAAGAATGGCGGAATGGTGTTGGGTCGGCGTGTCGGTCGATGCGGGTGTGCAGCCCTGTTCCATTACAGACGCCTCGCGGCGCAGAGGCAATCGAGTGCCTCGAGGACGGCGTCGTCCACGACGTTCCACGTACGCCACGCGTCGACGACGGCCAGCAACTTTTCCGAGACCGCCGCGAAGCCCAGTCGGCTTTTGGTGGCCGAGGGAGACGAGAGGAGCGACGCCCACACGTCGCCCGCCACGTCCTGTACAACACGCCGATACAGGCTCGCGTTGGGCCTCCGGCACGTCGTGTTGTACAGGATATCGGAGATGGCGTCGAGGGCCGCCAGTCGCTCCGGCATCGCTCGGTCGTTCGAGGTGGCCAGCTCGGACAGCGAGCGAACGATTTCGACGCAAGACTCGGCGTGGTCGATCGCAAAGGTCATCGCGGCCGCGACCGAGCGCCGCTCGGAGGTCAGATCCGACAGGAGAGCCCGCCACCGCGCCTGCGACGCCTCGTCCAGCGGCTTGTCGCCGACAGCGGCCGCTGTCGGCGCCTCGGACCGCTCAAGGGGTGGCGGGATCCACAGCGGGCCGTCCTTCGCCATCAGAAACGGCTCGACCCTCCACTCTGTCAGCGAGTCCCCGTTCGACAGCGACCAGACCCTCCAGGTGTAATAGGTGCGCGAGGTGCCCTCCTCGCCCTCCTCGTCGAACAAAAACGACAACTCCGGATTCCCGGCTTCCCTCGCCTTGACTGCGTCCTCGAACTCGGCGCCGTCCCGTGCGACATAGACGGCCAGCGCGTCGCACACGTATCGCGCCCTGGCCGTGTCTGGCGGCTCGACCACGACGTTCCTGCCGACGCCTCGCACGACGGCTTTGGGAGGTGGGCCATCTTCGAGTTTCTCCCTCGTCGACGTCGGGTCTGCGACTGCCGCGGCCTGATCGTTGAGCGGTTTGTCTGGTAAGGGCACTGGATCGGCCCAACCTATGGAGAGGACGTGGCCGTGGAAGTCGAGCCCGCCCAACGTGTTCATGGCGGTCATGGCGTCGTCCCGGCGCATGAACGCCACGAAGCCGGTGTTCCCTGTAGCGGCGGGGCGATCTCCCCTGGGCCACATAATCTTGATCGATGCGACCTCACCGAAGCGCCCGAATTCAGCGAGAAGGGTGTGCTCGTCGACCGACTGATCGAGCGGCTTGATGACGAGATTCGTGGACGGGGGGCAGTCTTGTTGGAGGGAAGGGTCCGCTTTGAGCACCTCGAGCACCATCTCCATCCGCTTTCGCTTGCCCGTCCCCGTCCCCGCGGTGGGGACGGGTTCGTCTTCCCCGGAGCTCGAGTCTCGGTCGAAGACGCTCTTGCGCATTTTCTCCTTCACGGACGTCGTCGTCGTGCTCTGCTCATGGCGGAGAAAGCAGCAGTTCAGTCAGTGAAAATTTTCCTAAGTGGGGTCTGGCCCGCCACAGTCGAGTCAAAGAGGGTCCTGTGTGCTTGCTGACCCAATGTCGTACGTACTCGGAATCGACGGTGGCACGGAATCTCTGCGCGCCTGTCTGTTCGATTTGGAAGGCACCTTGGTGCGACATGAGGCTCGTGCGTATACCACCACCCACCCTCGCACTGCGTGGGCCGAACAGAACCCTTCCGACTGGCTCTCGTGCCTCGGCGAGGCCGTCCGGGCGGTCTGCCAGAACGTCGATCCCGAGGCCATCAAGGCCTTATCAATCGACACGACGTGCTGCACGGTCGTCGCGCTGGACGGAAACGCCCAGCCGCTGCGCCCGGCCATTCTGTGGATGGACATGCGTGCCGCACAGCAGGCGCGCGCCGTCTCCAACGTCGACGACTCGGCGCTCCGAGTGAACGGCGCGGGCACCGGCCAGGTGTCGGCCGAGTGGATGATTCCCAAGGCGCTGTGGCTCAAGGAGAACGAGCCGCACGTGTACGGCGCGGCAAAGACGATTTGTGAATACCAGGACTACATGAACTTCTACCTGACCGGCCGAATGTGCGCGTCCATCAACAACGTCAGCATCCGCTGGTGGGTATTGACCTCGACCGACGTGCGCTCGCTCTTCGCGCGCCCTGACTCTCTCTCTGACTCGCGCTTCGCGCTTCGCTCGTTCGCCAGGCACTATGACGCCGAGCGGGGTTGGCCGGTCGACCTCGTCACGAAGCTGGGCATTGCCGACATTCTGGACAAGTGGCCAACCGACGTTCTCAAGACGGGCGAGATCGTCGGCGGGCTGTCCCCACAGGCGGCGGCGGACCTCGGCTTGCCCGAGGGTCTCCCCGTCTCCCAGGCCGGCGCTGACGCGTTCATCGGCATGCTCGGGCTAGGCGTCATTCGACCCGGGCAGATGGCGCTGCTGACCGGCAGCAGCCACTTGCACCTCGGCTGCGTCGCCGATATGTTCGAGAGTCCGGGAGTGTGGGGCACGTACCGCGATGCCGTCATCGACGGTGTGCACGTTGTCGAAGGAGGTGAGTCGATCTCCCTTCTCCGAGCTCGCCTCTCGCCCCTCGCTCGCTCACGCGCTCGCTCACTCACTCGCCACGTCTTTCGTTCGCTCGCCAGGCCAGACGAGTACGGGAAGCATTCTGGCGTGGCTGCGGCGCATAGTCGCTGAGGAGGACTACGAGCGGCTGAACGAAGAGGCAGTTAGCGTCCCACCGGGATCCGAAGGCGTCCTCTGCCTCGACCACTTCCAGGGCAACAGGACGCCCTGGACGGACGCCGCGTCGAGAGGGTGCATCACTGGACTGAGCCTGAACCACACGCGCGCCCATATCTACCGCGCCCTGATCGAGTCGATCTGCTTCGGCACCGAGTGCGTTCTGGAAGCGATGCGGGACGGCGGCTTTGCGGCGTCGTCGATCGTGATCGCCGGCGGCCCGACCAAATCGCCGCTGTGGCTTCAGACGCACGCGGACGTGTCCCAGATCCCGCTCGTGGTCACCAAGGTGTCAGACGCGCCCGCGCTGGGCTCGGCCATTTGTGCAGCCGTTGGCGCGGGGCTGTTCGAGACGATAGGGAAGGCCGCGGCGGCGATGGTGCACGTCGACCGCGTCATCGAGCCCAATCGGGCCCTGAAGGAGACGTATCAAAGATGCGTCGAGCGGTATAAGAAATTGTACGCGGCGATGGTTCGCCTTCGAGAGGCTGGACTCGAGTGAGTCACTCCAGTGACTCGATCGAGAGGCGCTGTTCGTTTTGATTTTTTACAGCACTGTCCTGGCGCCTCTGGTCATCGATCAGATCCACACACATCAACTGAGGGTTCAGTTCGTCGTTCGATCATCACAGACGAGCTACAGGCGGCTACAAATTGCGTACAAGATGAGGCTGCTCAATACGCTTTTTTCGCTCGTGCTGGGCTCCGCCTGCTGTACGTGACCGTGAGAATGGAAACATGTGTGCGGATGCCGCCGATCGTGACCCGTCGAAGGGGTCGTTTGGGTAGGCAGGAGGGGCAATTTCGATTCTGCCTGATCTGATTCTCACTCACCCCCCCACCCATTGCCACCCACAGTGGCTGCCGCACAGAGTATCGTTGACGCGCCAGAGGGCGTCGAGGCCAGGGTCTGGTTCCCTGAAGCCCCGACACGCGAGTTCGTGGTTGGGAAGCACATCAGCGCCGTGATCGGAATCAGGAACAACGGCGACGTTGGCTTCAATGTGTCGGCGATTCAGGGCAACCTCGCGCTGATCCACGAACCGGCGGAAAATGTGCGTGTCGAAATCCAACGAACGAACGACGCTCGCTCTTTGCACGCTTGCTCGCTCTTCGCACGCCCCGACTCGACGCTCACTCGCGCTACGCCATTCGCTCGTTCTCCAGGTCATGAACTTCACTGGGAATGCGTATCAGTACCCCGAGCTCAAGAAGGACGACGAGATCACGATCCAATACTTCATGCCGCTCCATCACTCGCTGCCGGCTCGCGCGTTCTACCTCCAGCTTCGCGTTTTCTCGGAGGGCGGCGAGGGCGGCGACCTGGCCATCAAGCAGGCTTTCAACTCGACCATCGAGCTCATCGAGGAGCCCAAGTTGATCGACACGGAGCTGCTCGGGCTCTACGCCGTGCTCTTCGGCTTCCTGGCTGCCGTCGCGTGGGGCGTGCGCGAGTATGCCATCGAGAAGGGCATCATCGGCGGCGCCACCGTGACGAAGAAGAAGGCCTCGTCGTCCAAGAAGGCGCCCGCGAGGAAGGCACCGGCCGACTCGAACGCGAACGAGTGGTTGAGGGGGACGATCGCGGACAAGTCAAAGGCAAAGAAGAAGTAGTCATCGTTGTCGATTTAATCGCCAGTCGCGAAGTTACAGCCAGTCAGATCGTCGATCCTCCCTCACCGGCGTTTCCGCTCCCTTCCTCTCCGCTCGTCGCTGTCATCCCACGTAGCGGCGTACACGAAGCTCGCCACGATCCAGCACCCGAGCAAGCCCAAGACCGTCGAGTCCCACGTCCCACACACCCGCTGGATGCCGCCGACCGACCGAAAGACGCACCACTTCATCAGTTGGACAAACGCCGCCGCCTCGAGGGGGCAGATGAAGAGCAATTTGAAGAAGTTGGCGGGATCCACGTCGCGGTAGGGCACTGGCTCCTCCAGCTCCTCGAGCGCACTGTTGTCGGCCAGCATGACTTCGCGCCACTCGGCGTCCCACGTGGACTGGACGACGGCCATGAAGGCCTCGAAGTCCGAATATTTGTCGGGGAAGATGACCTCGCTGTAACCGACTCGGACAGTCCGACCGAACCCGACGACCATCTTCTTCTCGCTGAGTATCGACTCTTTGTTGCCGCCGATGACGACTTGCACTGGAATTTTCCTGTCGAACGCGTAGTGCAGCATCCCGCGCTTAAGGGGCAGGCTCTTGCCGGTCGTCGATCTGTGGCCCTCCGGGTACACGCCGAGCGCAGTCTGCGTGCTCCTGTCCCATTCTTTGTCGATCCACGCGTTGAACGCCACCTTGTCGGCTATCGACCCGCGTTTGAACAAAAGCACCAGCCGCGTAAACCACATTGGGATCATGAAGAACGGGAAGACGTACGCGACCGCCCACCTGCTCATAAATAGTGTCCTCCCCTATGGCGAAGGAGCGAGCGCAGAGTCAGGAGGAGGCATAAAAAAACGATCAACCGGTTCAACCGGTCCAAGACGCACCTGCGTGACATATTGATCCACCATGAAGTCGGCCCAAGACCGATGGTTGCTGAAAAAGGAGGAGGAGGACGAGGACGAGTGAGCGAGGGCGAGCGAGGTCCCGACCTGGGGCGTGCGAGCCAACTCAACGCACCACAAGTAGACGCATTTTCCCGAGTACAACCGCCTCGAGGGGTTGACGTGGAGGACCTTGAAGCCGTAGAAGGCTTTCATTCCCTGCGCCCAGCCGAGGACGTCATTGCGGCGTGACCAGCGTAGCCATCTGCGAGCGAGGAGGGAGGGCGAGGAGGGCCAGCGTATGTCAGCAGGCGCGAGGGGGCGTAGGTCGAGGTCAGACAGGACGTACCTCAGGTGAAATGTGATGCTGAACAGCGGCAAGGAAAACCTGGCAAGCGAACAAAAGGGGTCGTCGACAGTGAGTGGGTCTCGCTCGGAGGACACGTTGGAAGATGTTAAATCCACGCACGCCAGGAGCCAGATCGAGTACAGGAACGTCGGGATACGCAGCACGTTGAGCATGATGATTCGTTCTCGTTCCTTCCGGGACGACACGGCATCCTCGGGGGCCAATTTCGAGCAAAAAATTCTTCTTGAAAAATTTTGTGCCCGGCTCGCCCGCCGTGATACGTATACGCGCTCGAGCAAGCTCGCAGGCAGCAAGCATGTCAGCGCCACAGAATCCAGTGGACCTCGCCGTGCAGGAGATGTCGTATCGCGTCGACCTGTTCAACAAGTCCGTCGTAGTACTGCACCGCCATGCAGGCCACTCCCGGTCCCACTCACTTTCGCTCGCTCGCTCGCTCGCTGTCCCGCAGGATGGTGTCGTCGTGTTATGACAAGTGTATGGACAAACGGTGTGTATTCGTCTTTCTCGTCTCCCCCCTTCCCCCGACGCGCTCTCGCTCACGCTCGTCTCACCGCGCTCTACGCCAGCTACAAGGACGGCGAACTCAGCGTCGGCGAGAACACGTGCCTGGATCGGTGCGCGTCCAAGTACTGGGCGACAACCAGTATCGTCGGACAGCTGCTGGGCGCAAGCCAGGGCCGGTAGATGTAACCTTACTCTTTCCACACGATGTCGCCAAAGTATGTCAGGGCTGGCACGCCGCGCACCTCCAAATCGAGCACCGGGCTCTCGATCACATCCAGCTTCCCCAGGTCCTTCTCTGTCGACTTCAACACCGCCAGCGCCTTCTGCTGGTCCTTCCACTGGTTCGAGAAGAACGCGTCGCTCGTTGCCCCGTCGAGCACCTGGTTGACCAGGATGTATCGGACGGGCACGTCCTCCTTGCGGAGCGCGTCGGCCAGCCGACTGCTCTCGTTCACTGCCATCATCGTCGGGATGGTCACGATGATGAACTGGGACCTCGCCTCGTCCCGGAAGATCTCCCTTGCCTCGGTCATGCTCTGCTGGAACTTCTCGATGCGTTCGTTCGTCTTGTCGACGTTGCTGCTGCCGCCCGTGAAGATTCCCTTGACGCTCTCGGCGACGCCGACGATGCGCTGCCTGATGCGCAGGATCTTGCCGACGCTCGTGTTGACAAACTCGGGGAGCGTCAGCAGCCGAAGGGTGTGTCCCGTGGGCGCCTGGCGAGGGTTGAGAGAGGGTCGAGTGATCGAGCGGTCGAGCGAGCAGTCACCCCCGGTCCCCACCCAACAACAAAACAATACAACACGCACCGTGTCAAAGACAATCCTCGAAAAGTCGGTAAATTCCTCCCGCTTCAACAGCTGCACCACCTTGGCGATGGCGGCGGCCTCATCGATGCCGGGCGGGGGGGTGTCCAGGATCTCCCCCAGCCGCAGCTTCTTCAGCTGGTCGGTCACGCCGCCGAGGCCCATGCCATCCAGGAAGTCGTCAAACTCCTTGCCGTTGTCGCCCTTGCCGAGCCCCCGGAGGTCCTCCTTGGCGGCCTCGATGTCAATCTCGAGGCCCCACACGTTGCCGTCGGTGCCGATGAGCTCAACCGGCTCACTGAAGAACGAGGGAGGGAGGCGTGAGCGCTGAGCGTGAGAGGGCGTGGTTGGGCGGTGGTGGTGCACGGGTGGGGCGGTCGTGATCTCCTCGTTCTCCTCGTTCTCCTCCTCCTCCTCCTTGTTATCGTTCTCGAACGTCGAATACGTACCCGTGATTGCTCAGGTCTTGGTCTACCGAGTCGCTCAGCGAGTGCGCTGGGTCCGTGGAGACGACCAGCGTCTTGAGCCCCATCGAGCCCAGCTCGACGGCGAGGCTCGCCGAGCAGCTCGTCTTGCCCACGCCACCCTTGCCACCGATCATGTAAAACTTCCGCTCGCCCCGCGGGACCTCGCCGGATTCCTTGCCCACCAGCTCGTCCAACATGCCGCCCCAGATTCTGTCGCCCAGGTACCGGAGGGCCGGCACGCCCCTGACCTCCAGGTCCAGGTACGGCGACATGATGGGGGTGAGGGGCGCCAGGTTCCTATCCTGCACGATGGCTTCCAGCGCCCGCTCCTGGCCCTTGAGCTTCATCTTCAGGTACGCCTCGCCCTTCCCCTCGCCAATCACCTGATTGACGACCACACGGTGGCACGGGATGCGCTCCTTCTTGAGCGCGTCCACGAGCCGCACGCTCTCGTTGACGGCCATCATGGTCGGTATGGTCGCGATAACAAACTCGGTCGACTCCTCGTCCCGGAACAGGGCCGACACCTGCCGGATGTTCTGGCGCAGCTCTTCCAGCTTGTCCACCTGCCCCTCGTCCCGGTTCCCCCCGAAGAGCCCGACCACCGCGTCGCTGGCCCCCATGAGGCTCTTGCGCAGCTCAATGATCTTTGTCAGGCTGGCGTCCACGAACTCCGGCACCGTCAGCAGTCGCAACGTGTGCCCCGTCGGCGCCGTGTCAAAGACGATCCTACTGAACTTCGCAAACTCCTCCTTGCTCACAAACTGCTGGACCTTGGCGATGGCGACGGCCTCGTCGAAGCCGGGCGGCGGAGAGTCCAGGAGCTCTCCCAGCTTGATGTCCGAAAGCTGCTCGAACAGCGACGTGAGCTGGCTCATCCCAAAGCCAAACCCGCCGGCAATGTCGTTCATGGCCTTCTTCGAGCTGTCAGAGGCGGTGAACTGCTTGAAATTCTCCTTCTCGACCTCCGGATCGATTTCCATCGCGAACAGCGGAAAGTCGATCCCTTGGACCTGGATTGGCGACCCGCCCGACACGTCCTGGTCCAACGAGTCGGACAGGGAGTGCGCCGGGTCCGTCGACACGAGGAGCGTGGTGTGACCGGCCCTCGCAAACTTTATTGCCTGAAAAATCAAAGCGTGCGAGACGGGGCGTGAGACGGCGTGCCAGCGCGACGGTTCGGGAACGTCGATCAGTACGTGCCAGCGAGGCCGACAGCGAGGTCTTTCCCACGCCACCCTTCCCGCTGACCATCACATACTTCCGAGAAGGTGCGTGAATCAACGAAGAGAGGGACGGGTGGGTCGACGACGACGTCGACGTCGTGGCGTCGCTCGCGGCCGCGGCGGTGGCGAGTGATCGCCGAAATCGCTCGTGTTCATCTGTCTGTGGGATTTCCCGCAGGAGAGGCCTCGTTCGGTGTACTGCGGAGCTGGCGCGGCTCGGAGAGACCACGCGTGGCCTCGATCCAGCCACCGAGCGTGGCTGCTGGAAGGTGTGACGAAGGATGCTGGCCATTTTTGTGGAGGGTGGAATTCCACCCTCCATTCAATGGAGGGAGATCAAATCAAAAGGTCACACATCGAGGCTGCCCTCCCTAGACCCCCTAGACCTCCCTAGACCCCTTTGACGCCGACCCCGACGATTAGGAGCACGACAACGACGCTTCCGACCAGCCACACCGGCACCGGGTCCTTCGCAGAGTTCTTCCGCCGGGCCTTCCACGTGACGCGCTCGTCGGCCTCGTCGTACACCCCCCGCCGCCAGCTCCACACGAGCGCCGTCGTCACCACCGCCAGGAACATGTCCACGCTGTAGTGCGTCTTGTCCACCGTTTCCTGCAAACAGAGCTTGAATACCCCGAGCCACGCCAGCCACCCGCTGCCCCGTTTGCCGCAATAGGTCGCGATCCCGAGTGCACACGCCGCATAGACCGCCCCGTGCCCACTGATCACCAGGTCGTTGCACCCGTGACCGCGCTTCGCCCCGAACCCGATGGCGATATACTCGGCCGCCGTGTCTGGCACCGGCGGAAAATTACGCCGGTAGCAGTCAAGCTGCGGGTTTGGCAGCACGGTGATCATGAAGGCTATCGTGCGAATCAGATGCGTAAACGCGATCGTGTCCATGAAGCGCGAGGCCATTCCGAATCCCGAGTACGGCAGCGCGTCGTACGCCGGCGAGAGGCACAGCGCGATGAAGGCCAGCAGCAATGTGTGCATGTCGATTTGCCAGGAGCCGACGACGACCCAGCGCAGCAGCGGGTACCCGTCGAACGCCTTGAGCAGCAGGAGCTCCACGTTATCCTGCAGCGGCGTGTACTCGTACTTCCGGACGTCGCTCGCCGACGTCGCCCACGTGCAGAAATTCTCCACGACCACGACGGCGATCAGGAAGAGCGTCGCGCGGAGGAACCTCGTGAAGTAGGCGAGCTCGTCGTTCCAGCGCTTGAACCGCACCAGCAGCTGCAGGACCGGGAACGACCCGGCAGCCAACAGGAGGGGGAGGGGGATCCGGCGGACGAACGGGGTGAGCGTCGGGGTCAGGAGGAGGATGCAGGCGAGAACCAGGCCGAGGCCAGGCCGGACTCGTGAATGGTGAGGGCTGGTGGTGGCCATTTTCTTTCTGATGGAAGCCACGGGCCAATTGCGGATCCCCGGATCTCGGCAAAAGAAAAAGGAAATCTTCGTGATCAGGACGATCGCCACGGATCTGTTCACCGCCCTCGGTCCCGACGACTACGGATAAGCTACTCGAAAACCCACCATGATCGCTGCAAGCCACTCGGTTTCCGCCCAGCCGGCGCTCGGGCGATTCGATTCGAAGCGAATGCTTCGGACGAACGTGGTCCGCGCCCAGCCTCAAGAAGAGCGTTCGTCCTCGTCCTCGTCCTCGTCCCCGCTCGACCGTCGCGCCGTCCTGCTTTCCCTCGGCGTGCTCCTGGGGACCGGGTCGACCGGCGACGCGGAGGCTGCAAAGTCGGACGCGTACTACGCGGAACTCAGCGCCAACGCTGGGATCAACTCGGGCGACCTCATGAGCAGGTACTCCTCTCTGGGTGCTAACGGCAAGAAGGCATCGAAGTCGTCCAAGGGAGGCAGGAGCGCGCCCAGCAAGAACGTCGCGAAGAACGCCGAGGCGCTCGGCCTCAAGCCGTCCGCCAAGTCGTCGGCGAAGGCCACCCCGAAGGCCGCCGCCTCGAAGGCGGCTTCTCCGAAGCCCGCCGTCAAGCCGACGGCGCGCAAGGCAGCGTCCGCGTCCGCGGCGGCGGCGTCCGGGGCCTCGTTCAATCCGATCGAGGTCGGCCTCGGACTCTTGGCCTTGGCAGGTGTCGGCGTGATCGGCTCCAAGGGGTCGTCCAAGGGGTCGTCCAAGGGATCCTCGAAACCGCCGGCGCCGAAGGCCGCCGCCCCCAAGAAGGCCCCGGCGCCCGCCCCCAAGAAGGCCCCGCCCCCGCCGCCGCCCAAGAAGAAGGCGGCGCCCGCGGGAACGCAAAAGCTGCGCCCGGGAACCAGGCCGGTGCAGGCCAAGGGAACGAAGCGTGTTGGCACGGTTGCCAAGGCCGCGCCCGCGGAGAAGAAGAGCGGAGGAGGAGGCGCCGTGGGGGCGGCCGTCGGAGTCGTGGCCCTGGCTGGTGCCGCGGTCGTGCTGGGCGGAGGCTCGGAGAAGGACGTGAAGAAGGCTGCTCCCCCACCCAAGGCGGCGCCGACCGAGAAGAAGGCCGATACCAAGGCCGCCTCGGCGGCCGCGCCGGTCGCTGCCCCGCCCGTCAAGGCCGAGGAGAAGACGCAGGCGATAATCGTCAAGGTCGAGGAGAAGAAGCCCGAGGCCGCCAAGCCGGCGCAGGCACCTGGCCCGAAGCTGCCGCCCACGACTGGCAACTCGCCGGCGGTGTTGGTCGGAGGGTCTCTCGTGGCGCTCGTGGCCGCCGCCGCGGTCGGCGGCTCTGGGGACAGCGACAGCTCCTCGTCCTCTTCCGCGTCCTCTTCGGCGGCCCCGTCCGGCGGTTCCGCCGCGGACGACGCCACCGCGCGTGCCGCCGAGGCGAGGAAGTGGATCGACGCATGGAGGGCGAAGAGCAAGTGAGCGAGTTGTTCAAGTTTTGACGACGGCGATTTTCTTTTACCAGGTTGACGATGACCGTACGAGAAGCAGACCGCCCAGACATCTATCTAACTACCCGAGCTTGCCGCTGCCCGTCTCGTCGGAAGACGAGTACTGGAACGTGAGCGTTTTGGCGTATGGTGCGACCGACGACACGTCGAATGCCATCTTGAGCTTGCTGTTGAGCTTGTAATTCAGCGTCCATCGAGTCTCGACGTCCGACTCGCGCAGCTTGCGGACCATGGCAGCCTGCAGCCTCTTGCCGAACGTGACCTCCATCTCCGCGCCGAGGGCGAGGAAGTCGAGCACGTTGGACGATGTGCTCGCCTCGGCGCCGGGCTCAAGCAGCCCTGGCACCGACGGGGCGCTCACCAGCCTCCACTTGGTCGTGCCGACACTTCCCTGGGTTTCAATCTTCGGCATGAAGGTGGCCATCGTGTTTCCAGCCAGCTTGCTGAGGGCAATTTGGCCGTTGTCGGCAAGGAGGGCCGCCTTGAGCTTGGACTCGAGGAGCTTGGCCGCCTCGGTGTTGTCCAGCTTCTCCGAGTCGACGCCCGTGCTGCCCTGGCCGATGCTCTGCATCATCAGGTGGTCGGACCACTCGCTTGCCTTGCCCGTGATGGACACCTTGAGGTCGCCGCTGTTGAGCGACACGTCCACGAGGGGGTCGATGCCCACCGAGCCGACCGGGGCGCGGCCTCCCTGCGCCTGCTCTCCCGGCACGGGCCCGAACAGGATGAGGTTCTCGTGCTCGCGGTCCAACTCGAACTGCGCGGCGAGCAGGTTGATGTCGCCGCTCGGGAGCTTCAGGGATCCGGTGATGCTGATGGTGTCCGGGTGGGCCGGGCCCGAGGCGACGAGCTCTCCGCTGACGCCAAAGTTCATCACCAACGGGTACATAGCCCGCAGGTCTGGGCCAAACTGGATGGCCAGACCGTCCAATACGGCGTTGGAACCACCCGCATCCTCGACGATGACCTCGACGGCCTCCATCTCGCTCTTCATGGCGCTCTCGAGCTGCGTGGCCAGGCCGGAATCGCCCTTCGTGAGCAGCGTGAACACCTTGGACACGGACGGGGTCAAGGAATTGGACGACAGCTTCTGGGAAGTCATGTCCTCGAACGTCTCCGGCGACCCGCTGTCCTCCTGTGCCTGCGAGTTGAGGAACAGGGACCCGCGGCTGAACCGCATCGACCCGCCAATGATGGGGCGCTCGACGCTGTCCCTGGCCGTCAACAGCGCGTCGACTTGACCGGTGTACATATTGCGGGCCTTGATCTCCAGCTGGTGCAGGTCGAACGTGAGCCTCGAGTTGGTCAGGGGCTCGAGGGCCCCGTGGCGCAGCGGCAGGGTCCCCCGGACGCGAATGCGCCCCTTCCTGCCCACAAAGGCGTCGATGCCTTTGACGGTGATGACGTCATCCTCGCAGCGGACGTCTACGGACACGATATTCAGTGGATATTTGAGCACCGGGCAGTCCAGCAGCGCCTTCGAGATGAGCGCCTCCCCACGGACGATCGGCGTCTTGATGGTGCCGGCGATCGTTGCCGTCAGGTCGGCCACGCCCTGCTTCCAGCGCACGTTGGGAGACAGCGACGTCAAGACGGCCATTCCACCGTCGCGGACGTTCAAACTGATGTCGATCTCGCCCTCGCCCTCGGCGGCCTCGTCGACGGCCGTGCCGGCGGCCTGGCCTCCCAGGGACGACACTGGCTGGATCGGGACCTTGCCGGAGGCGGCGATCTGTCCCGAGCTCCTCTGGCCGTCCAAAGGCACGATGTTCACGTCGAAAGTCAGGTCCTTGCCGTCGGTCAGCTTGGCGGAGGCCTGGGCGTTGGACAGCCGTGTCGGGCCCACGACGGCGTCGTAGACCCTGAGCGTCACGTCGCCGGACGGCGAGTCCTTGCTACCCCGGAGGGAGCCCGACATGAAGAGCTGGCCGCTGATCGGCGAGGTCTCGCCGACCTGCTCCGGACCGGACATCCTGTCGATGGTGCTGGTGACGATGCCCAACGGCAGGGGCGACGCGGTGGGCTCCGGCGCACGCGCCGAGACGGCTGGCGCCGCATGCTGCAGCGCCGGGATTGCCTGGAAGACGGGACGCAGGGTGTTGACCGGGAAGTCGGTCAGCAGGAGCGTCGCGTCCTGGTTCTCGTTCAGGAAGCTGCCCCGAACGAGGAGCTTGGCGTCCCCGGCGTTGAGCACAAACTCCTGGAGCTGGACCCCGTCCTCGGAGTGGCCGCTCCCTTTGGCGATAAACGAGTCCAGGGAGGCCGCTCCCCACTGCCAGTTCTGTCCTCGGAGGTCGAAGTCGCAGCTGGTGGCCCCGTCGCCGCCGCCAAAGGCCTGGATGCTGCCCTTCCAGAAGCCCTGGCACGTCTGCAGGGCCGGGAAGTGGAGGTTGACGTCTCCGTGGCCGTGTCCGTGACCAACTCCAAGGCCGTGCCTGTGCTCTCCAGGGGCCGCCGACGGCTTCTTGGGGCTCATGGGCGCCAGGAGCACGTCGAGACTCTCGTTCCAGTCGTTCAGCCGCACAGAGGCCGACTGCAGGGCCCCCATGAACGCGCTCTTGGCCCGCTCGTAGTCCGCCGGAAACTGCTTGTTCACCGACTGCACGAGCCTCCCGAGCGGTGTCAGGTCCTGGATCTCGGCGTACGGGGCGTCGAGGCGGAGACGCCAGCGGCCGTTGCCGGGCGCGTCGTTCCCGTCCGGGCTCATCAAGTCGGCCGCGGACGACGGGAGCTTGAACGACGATGGGAGAACATACTCCCCCTGCACCTCGTACCGGCTCTGTTGCTGCTGCAGGACGAACTTCTCCAGCCGGAAGACGTCCTTCTCCCAGCGGAAGCCGCCGCTCAGGCTGTCTCCTTGAAGGCCCGTGTACTTGGGGGCCAGAATGCTCGCCCTGCCGCGTCCCGTCTGCGTTTCAAAGTTGACCGCAGCCGATATCTCCTGCAGCTCGCCGCGCAGGGACGCCAGCTCGAGGTCGTCCAGCTTGATGTTGGCGACCCGGAAGTCCATCAGCGCGCCCTCGTCCATCACTGACCCCGAGGCTTGGATCCTGCCGCACCGGAGGTTCATGTAGCTGTCGCCGAACGGCGTTGTGCCACTCTTGGATGAGTCGGCGATGGCCGACAGGTCCAGCTCGACGTCCAGGGTCTCGTCCAGGCGCATGCCCTTGCCGTGGGCCGACACCTTCCGGTCCGTGAGCTCCACCGTGCCCTTGAGGTCCCTGTAGAGCTTCATCTGGTTGACGCGAACGTTCTCCAGGTTCAACAGACCCGAGAAGTGGGGACCGCCCCCGCAGTCCTCGGTCACGTCGCCCTCCAGCTTGACGCGGCCGTTGACGCGGAGCTTGACGGGCTCGCCGGCGCTCTTGGACAGACTTCGGACCGAGTCGTCGTCCGAAATGAGCGGAAGCACGTCCAAGCCGTTGAGATTCAGGCTTACGGCGCCGCCCGTGAAGTTGGGCTTGGCCAGCTCGGACGCCTGGTCCTGCGTCACAGCCTTCTTGACGTCCTGGTAGGACGGGGGCTGCAGATAGACGGAGCCGAGGGCCTCGAACTGCGGCGATTGGACCTTGAGACTGGTCGAGTCCCGCTGGAACCGCACGGTACCGTGCGTGCCGTTGGAGATGTTGAAGCTGGTGTCGATGACCGGGGACATGTGCGCCCCCTTCATGACAAAGCTGCCCGAGGACAGGCCCGTGTCCAGCTCCATCGGCAGGACGACGTCCGGCATGAACCTCTTGGCGATCGCCTCCTGGTTGATGTCGCTGCCCCGCACGGCGATGTCCAGCGCGCTGGGGTCGAACTCGGCGGCCGGGGACACGTTCATCTTGCCCGACCCCTGCAGCTGGCCGCCGTCGACGAGCTCGGCGTGGATCGCATGCAGCGTCATCACATTCGTGGCCGTGTCCAAGGAGAACACGGCGCCCGCGTCCTGGAACGGCACCAGGTGGTAGGCCCCCGCCGCGCCCTCGGTCGACATGGCCGCCTCGAGGGCCGGCGACGCCTCGCAGTGCGAGAACATCTCGTCCGTCGGCCTGACGACGTGCGCATGTCCCGAAAATACGGGCTTCTCCAGCGGTCCCGTGACGTGCATCGTCCCCGACACGGAGCCGACGACGGAGAAGGGCGTAGGCCGCACGCCCAGCGAGGCCCGCAGGGCGTTCACCTCCACCTCGGGCACCGATGCAGAGATCCTATACTCGCCGTGGAGCGGGTTCAAGTCGAGGTCTCCGGTCACTTTCATTGGCACGGCACCGTAAGACCCCTTGGCCTTGTGCAGGTACACCCGGTCGCCCTCGAAGATCAGGTCCATCGTCGAGTCGATGATCTCGTCCGACGAGTCCCAGAAGTGGAAATCCGCGTTGCGAACCGCAACGCGCCCGTTGAACTTCGGGAACTGCCATGAGTCCCTGTCCTCGGACGAGATGACAAAGTGGCCGTCCAGACGCCCCGTCTTGATGTCCATGGGCAGCTCGACGATGCGCTCGATGAGGGGCGCATGCAGGTTGTGGCCGCCCACCACGATCTTCATGTTGGGGAAGACCGGACCGAAGGTCGCCATGTCGTTGCGAACGACGTTGTCCGCCTCGATGTGCACGTCCAGCTTGCCGCCGGACGGGTCGTCGTCCGTGGCGTCCGGGGAGCCCATGGCGGCGTAGTGGTCCGAGCCGATGCAGTCGCGGATCTGTCGCGGGACCGTATCCGACTTCATCGTCCACCGATACGAGTCGTTGCTTCGCTTTTCCGGGTTGGCAGTGATGTCGATCTTCAGCCTGTTGAAGTCCTTGCCGAAGTTGGACCTGACAACCACGTCGCGGAACACCCTCGGCTGCGGCTCGTCGTAGATGTACCCGTAGAGCGTACCCCGCTGCACCAAGAGCGTCTCCAGAGATATTCTCCGGACCAACAGCTCCACGAGCGCGTCCAAGACCTGAGACGCGAGGGACTTGGTCTTCTTCTGGCGAACGAGCGAGGCGCGTTACGCGAGTGAGTGGGTGAGGGGGGGGACAGCACGTCGGTCGAGGTCAATACCCACCCCCGTCGAGTAGCGGTCGCTCAAGGTCTGTGGCTGCGCCGGCGTGTAGTTTTCGCGCTGTTGGGAGCGAACGAGCGAAGCGCGTGGCGCGAGTGAGAGAGTGAGAAGGGGCAGTGAGCAGAACGAGTTGGTCGTGCTCGGTCGAGGTCTAAACACCCACCTTGGGAGGAGGAGGAGAGACGCGGGATGGCGTCGACGTCGACGCCGACGAGACCGTGGTCGGCGAGGCCTCCTCCCGAACGGGCTCGGCCTCCTCCACACGCTCCGGTTGGTCGTCAGCGGACTCATCCAGCGAACTCAACCGCTCCCTCCCGCCGCTTACGGTAGAGCTGCTGAGCGGGGTCCAGTTCCTGGCACGCTGCAGCGCCTTGGACCCCAGCGTTTTCTTCTTCACCGTGCCCGGATCCTCGACCATCTTGGAGAAGGACTTAAAGGCCTCCCGGCGCTTGAGCTCGTCGCTGACGCCACTCGCGCTCGCCGCCGGGCTGTCGCCCAAGTCCCGCAGGGCCTCCTGGAAAAAGGTCGACGAGGCGACCAACGAGGAGGCGGCGCGACGCAGGGACAGCGCGTCTTCCTCGCCGTTCGACGCGGAACTTTGTCCGGGATCCGATAGCCGGTACAGGTTGGACAGATCGACCGACATTGTCGAATTCTCCAGGAAAGCATCGAGGGCTCCCTTGCCGTTGTTCCCGCTGCTTCCGCTGTCGTTGTTGCCGCTGCTCTCGTTGACGGACATCTCCACGTGCGCCTTGTTGGAAACGACCTCGTTGGATACGACCTCGCCACCTCGTCCGCGGAATCCACCGCCTCCGATGGAGCACATGAGCACCGTCGTGTCGTCTCCCCAGACTTTCACCTTGCGCGACGCCGCGGCTCGCCGACGATCCCGATGAGCGGCGGCGGCGGCGTCACGAGAGGACGCAGTCTGGGAAATGGAGTCGACCTCGTCTGGATGCCAGCGTGGTCGAGGAGGCGGGTTTTTCCGGTGCTTGACCGGGCCGCCGCCGCCGCCGCCAAACCTCGAGGAAGGCGAGGTATCGTCGGGGAAGCCGAACCACGAGAAGTTCGACGCCTGCCGGACGTGGACCTCGGCGTCGTCGCAGACTGCGCCCAGCATCAGCCTCGCGTGAAAGACGCTGTGCAGGGGTTTGACGACGACGTCGACGGTCCCAACCTCTGCCTCACTCCGCTCCGTCTTCGATGGCCCGACGCGCACGCCGCGAATGCGGCCTAGAGGATGCAAACCCGTGATCCCCGTCGGCGCAACCCAGTCAATCTTGTCTATTCGCACGGTCCTCCCTGGCGAACGAGCGAATGAGCGAAGCGCGTAGCGCGAGTGAGAGATTCAGGACGTGCAAAGAGCGAGCGCACGTTGGTCGAGGTCAACACCCACCGATCGACTTTGTCAAAGCCCTCGAAATGGCGGGGAGATGGGACTCGTTGAGTCGGGGGACTACGAACGCGTTGAGCAGGAGATGGAGCATCGAGAGCGCTGCTAGGACAGCGACGCCCAGCTGTCTATACTTGACGATCAGACCTTCAATATAGGCGTCGTACACGATCGACAGGAGCTCGGTGACGCGAGCGGGGATCTTTGCCTTGGCGAGTTTCGCCGCAGTCCCGAGTTTGAAGCGGGTGGGGGTCACGTCGTCGTCACCCTGGGCTCGGACGAGGACAGACGTGAGCCCCATTCTGGGCACTGGGCCCCACCGCGATCTCAACACACAGGCCATGGCGTGCCTTCTTGCACCAACGACAACCGGAATCTTTTTGAGGGGTACATTCTTGCGCCCCAGACACTGTCTCACGCCTCCCGGCACGACAGCGACCCTACAATGGGTTCGTACCATGGTCGTTGCCGCGGCAGGCTGGGGGCGTGTGAGAAGGCGAGAATCTTCGATTTTAGTTGTCAACCACACGACCCCAACCGTTGAACTCCCTCCCAAGCGCGCCCCCTCGCCTTTGATCCCCGTGGACCCAGCGCGAGCCTTACTGGCGGGCGATCCAGGGCGTGGCGAGCGTCGTGTGGGCGTCGTGTTTGCGCCTGCCTCCCTCGAACAGCCGACTGGCCCGGCGCGGCGGCCGCGACCAGGCCGTCGTCGAAGCGTGGCACGTCCCGTGGCACGTCGTGGCACGTCGCGGACGACGCCGTCCTCGACTCTCTCGATTCCCCGCGCGCCGCGAAGCGTCCGGAACGCATACCGAACGCGCACGCCCCTCGCCCCTCGCCCCTCGCCCCTCGCCCCTCGCCCCTCGC